>JGI25616J43925_10001073_pt1 | contig 10595 bp, 6 predicted proteins | sample GraSoi2013_100cm_FD_43925 | JGI IMG/M metagenome (IMG submission 43925) | reverse complement strand
GGAATATCGTCTACTCGTTCAGTCGTGACCATCAACGGTTCTGTCATTTCGACAGCTTACCGCATTTTCAAAATCTTGTCACCATTTGACCGAACCATGAGAGGTATGGCTCTACAACTATACTCTTGACGGGGTCGCCGTAGAAGCCGCATGGGCAGAAGTGGTGGTAGGTGTCGCAATCTATCCCTTGTACATTCGTTGAGCATCCATCTTCATGAGCAGATCAGCAGGCAATAGAGGTGTCCCCAGGAGCCGTTGTGATCGAGCCAGGGCGGAGCAACTTCATTCTGCTTTTTCTTCCCATACACGCAGCATTTCGGCAGGACCGAGAATTTCCTCTGGTATTCGTCTCCCTGCACGTATAATGGTTAGTATATTCGGGCGAATATCATCGGGGAGCCAGGCGACCAATGCCTCGTCGCTTGATTCACTCCGCTTCTCATCCTCCTTATACTCCATGCCACCTGGATACCCAAAGCGTCGAACCGACTCAAGCATAGCTCGGTGTATGCCTTCCGCTGGCACAACAGGTGGAAGTCCCTCTGTCTCTGCAATGCTTATCACGGATTGAGCAATGCGCAAACCTGGTCGATCCATATCACCAACATACTCGATACGTTCAATGTTGCGACCTAAAAGTCTAAAATCGAGGATAGACCGCGCAAAGCCTGCACCTGCGCCGTAACCCACTAGCCCGTATGGTGACTGCTGCAATCGCTGTAAAACACTATAGGCGGTTCTGAATGAACCTACATTCTCGAATACAAATGCAATGTTACGTTCTCCGACTCTTTTTAATACAAGAGGAGGTATATCAGGAACACAACCGAGGAGTTCAAATGTGAGCCTTCCAGGGCCAAAGAGGACTGTCTGCGCCAACTTCCCAAGCTGTTTCTCATGTCCAGTGAGTTGCATCGAACGGTACTTCAACGGTGCTGGTTCTTGGAAGGTTCCTTCTACCAACTCCTCATGAACGCGGTACAGAAATGCCTCCTGATCTGGCGGAATGGTACGGAGGTCTGCAACCCATTTTAAGCAATAATGCCAGGGAAAGATGCGCCAGCTTGTATTACGTTTCACTTTAGAAACGATTTTATCAACAAATGTCGGTATGGAAGGTGATAGACCGCGGTCCCACGAAACTCCATGTGCAACCGGAAGTTTGATAATACCCTGTTGCTCTGCTTCATGTAAACTCTCAAGAAGCCATTGTCTACCTTCTGTGCTACGAGAACGATGAGGAAAAAATCCGTTGAAGAGCGACCACAGTTCCTCAAGCCTTATACGTGGTCCTTGGCACTGACTCAACCGCTCAAGAAATGCTTGCACACGCTGCGGGTCACGGTCAATAACAGAATCGTCTGTATCTATTGATGCTGTTGGGGGCTGCGGCAGGTTCACTTGCGAACTGTGCGGCTTCATTGCTCTTGTCCATTCTTTTGAAGATTGCTATGTACAGTGGGAAGTATCTCGCGCATAGCTTGAAGTCCTTGAGAAGGTGTGTAAATTTGAAGGAGATGTTCGCCAGTTCTACGGTCTACAGAGTCATTGCGCAAACGTACGACATTGGATATCATACGAATAGCCTCGATATCATGAATACCCGTTGTATAGATGAGTTGGATACGCATTGACCGCGCTACTTCGCGCTGTAATTCAAGGAACTTCGGACGTGATACGGCACCATAGGGATTATCAAGTATGAGAGTACTGGAAGCATCGGCATGTTTTGTCCACTCAATGGAACGCAATTGTACCAGTGAGCAATACAGTAAAACGAAGCTGGTTAAGCGTTCACCTCCACTTTCCTTTGCCACTTCTGTTACTGGAACATAATGTAAATTATTGGGGTCTGGGAAGAGCATCTCAACTTTCATCGGACTTGCTAGACAGCGCACTGAACGCTGGAGGAGAGCGAGTCCGCTTGGTATCGTCCCTTCTTTCATGCATCTCTCAAGCAAGTCATCGATCTTTGCTCTCTGCTCATCCGCAGTTATAAAATCTTTGAGTACTATTTTAAGAAACGGTTGTTGTTGGAAATCTTGAAGTGAGGCAGGAAGCTTCGAGCGTTTTGCCGCTCTCTTCAAGAGATCGATACCACTGTCAGCTAGCTCTAGCATATGGGTTACAGTAAGTTGACGATATTCCCCTATTCTTGCTAGCGCTCCCTCTACTTGCTGCTTACGTAAGCTCAATTCGTCGAGTAGCTGGTCACATTCGCGCTCGTAATACTCAGCATCGTACTGATCTAGAAACTGCCGGGCAATTGCTACCCTGGGATAATCGGTACTAGCTTGGCTCAGCCTTTTGTTGATAGTCTGTGCAACCTCATTGCGCTTTTGCTCCAACTTCTGCTGTCTTTTGCGCTCGTCTTCCAATAGATCGCGCAGTTTCCGCAACTCATGTTGCATAGTGTCATCGACATCAAGCTCTATGAATGCCGACTCGAGAGGAATGGTTATAACAGTAGCCATATCGAAAAGTGCCTGGTGTTTCTCTAGAAGGAATTCGATAAGATTTTGGTCGCTCTCCAGGCGGCGTATATTCTCGTCGAGTCGACTTATCTGCTCGACCAGTTCCCCTGCTTCTTTCTCGTGTTTGCGTGCATCTCCTTCTGCATCCCGGGCTTGCTGTCTTTTCTCCTTCTCCTCTCGCATACAAGACTCTTCGTTCTCTGGAATATCCTCATTCAATGTAGGCTCTGGGATATCAAGTTCAATACACGCCTTTTTCGCATCAAGCACTGCTTGATTAGCTTCAGTTAAGGCATATTTCGTTGACTGTATATCTTTTGCGGTATTGGCCTTTGTTTGAATTGCACTTCGATAATGTTCATCAACCTCATTGTCGTCATTGCGGTCACTCAACGAGTCGAGAGCCTCTCGTACCTTAGCTTCCTCTACTGTCCCCTGAATGTGCTTGCTCAATGTCGAGCGTTTGCCTTGCACATCCTTTCGAGCCTCTCGTAGCATAATAGTGATCTCACTGACTCCAATCTTTTGCTCATACTCTGCAACCAGTTGCTGATACAGGTTTTGGAGTAACAATATGTTACCAGCACATGGTTGTGGTGAGCCATTGAGGTAGTCTATCGTAGCGTACTTCTTCTTAATGTCACTCGCCTCTACTGCAATGTCCTTTATAGAGTCAGCAGCTGTATCTGCTTGTTGCTCAAACTCTGTCACCTTGGCTTGTAACTGATTGGCTTCGTACCGCAGATTTGATGCCTCGCTGAGTAAATAACGGTGCTGTCGTTCAAGATCGTCTGGATTTGTGGTAAGTAAATCTGCGTGTGTTTGAAGCAACGACAGACGTCTGTCTACTCCGCTCAGTTTTGTATGGGTCTCCTCATTAAGTTGCCCATTCTGTTCGCTGCTTTCCTCAAGCTGTAGATACTCATCTTGCAGTTGCTTAACGCGCTTCTCTCTGGCATCCCTCTGTTTTGTCATCTCATCTTGCCTGGTCCGCCATTCGTTCTGTTGGTGCAGTGGATAGTTTTGGAAGAAGCGTTTCAGTCTCTCAGTAGAATCGCGCAGCTTGTTTCGTTCATCAAATAGTGTCAAATAATGTTGTTGAACTTGGTGGTGGCGCGAGTGTTGATCAGACAGTTCTAGTTCTGCCGCATCACTATTAAAGTGGGCATCACCCGTTGGCCCGATGACGAACAGGAGTGATGGTGTATCACTTCGTATGGATTCTTGCGGGGCGACAACGACAAGTGTATCAAGACGTGGCCTAGCTTCTCGTAGTATGTCTTGTGCCTTCTGGAAGTGTTCGTCACGCACCACAATGCCGAATGCCACTTCGGGCTTATGCTGCAACACAATACGAACGTCAGATTTGGGCACAGTATTACCGATGAACTCCCAACCAGACCAAGCTATGATATCGTGTTTCTTTAGTACCTTCAATGTTAACTCAACATCTTTAGTGGGCGGCAGCAGGTGGTGCTCGGTGAGGTAGGCAATAATGGTTTCATGCTCTAACAGAGCTAACTTTAGCACTGTTAGTCGATTTTCAAGTGCATGTTCAGCGTCTCGCAGTTGGTTGAGTACATCTCCGCCAAGTCGATTAAGATCAATGACTTCCAGTTCAAGGTATTGTTGTAGCCGACTGTCCACTTCTATAGCATTACGCTCATGTTCCATCTCATCAAGCTGCTTGTGTATCAGCCCTTCTGCATTTTCAGCTTGCAACTTTTCCCGCTCACACTGTGAGATACTGCTCTGAATGGCCTTTTTCTCCAGTTCAATCCGTTTTATGGTCTGACGTATTGTCTGGATTGTCGTGTTGAGTTTGGCGCGTTGCCGAATAAGGCGGTCATGTGCCTGGGGATATTCCTCCCTGGATAACAAGACATCGGCAGCTTCAAGTTCCGCGCGCGTCTTATAGAAGGTCGCTAGACGCATAGCGAACTGCCCGGCTTCCGTCTCAAACCTGATTGCTGCGGACTGTTTATTTGTACTCTCAGCTTGAGCTGCACGAGCCTGCATACGAGATTCTGCTTTGGTTTGTGTCCAGTGCTCTTCTTCTGCACACAGTTGCTCAATCCTGGCACTGAGAGCAGCAGCATACGCATACGCACTTTCCTGGACTATGCTGTGCAGTGGCTCATGTTCTTTTTGTCGGGCAGCAAGCCGTGCCTCAAGCATTGCAACATGCTGCTCTGCATGCATCACATCACGAAGAGGACCAGCAGCATGCCAGATGCGTTCATCGAGTTGCGCTTTTTTGACCAACTCTTGTAATAATTCCAATTCGTTTTCTAAACGCTGCTCTCGTTTCTGACTGGCTGCATGACTCAGAATAGCAGATATCTGCTGTTTCTGCCGGGCCTCTATGTAGAGACGCTTCGCAGCCCTCCGTGCATTGTCACGCTGCCGTTCGATACGCTCTTTATCCTTTTGCAAGTGGGCCAGGTTCTGAGATACGGTCTTAGCGAAACGGTCGAGTTTGTGCCTGTCTTGTAGCACACGGTGATACATCTGTTCTCGCTCGTCAGCGGCTCCTCGTAGCGGCTCAAGGTTTTCGATGAGTTTAGATAGCAGATGTTGTTCCGGTTGTAATTGATCTGTTTGTTGTTGGAAAGCTGTTCGGAATTTTTCTATCGTTTGTGCAGTGGTGTCTCCGAGGGTGGTATCTGCCATCAATTCGAGAAAGAAGTCTACAAAACGGTCGGCATCTCTGAATTTGAACAGGTCTTCTGCCCCACCCTCACGTATGTTCATCTTCATTTGATAACCAAATAGCGTAGGATCAATACCTGCCTGTTCAAGGAGTTTACTCCATGTATGTAGGTTTTCTGTTTCATTGATCTCAGCACTTGGATAGGCATTGCCAAGTGCTTGCCACTCCTGTTTGAAACTGGCAAGTGTGCGGCGTTCTGCACGTGCTCCGCGGGGACCATAGATAGGAAGATCTTCCAGCGTGAGTCTCGGCTCATCAAGTCGTACTCTTGCCACAAAGAACAGACGCTGCAATCTCTCACCCTGCGCGCGCCATTCGCAGAACGCCCCGGTGAGATAGCGGTTAGGTTCATTCTGAGTGTGGCGGTGACTACTGCCATCGAGCTGCCACTCTGCGGCAATGACACTGCGATCCTGCATTTGCACATAATCCTCAATGCTGCGTTCCGTAAGAGTCATCCTCTTGTCGGGACACATGAGCCAGAGGAAAAGTTGCATAATGAGCGTTTTGCCGCCTGCATTACGCAACCAGAGTGTACTGTTGACTGGCTGCCCGTTGGCTTCATGAAATGGAAGTATAATATCATCAATACGTGCCATAGCTGGTCCGACGCAGCATAAGCGTAGCCGAGTAAGTTGTGGCATTTATTACTCCCTTTCTGGGGGAGGTACCGCTAAAAGCGATCGCACCTCAGCATAGATATGTTGCGCGCTCCATTCTTGCACCATTGTTTGATAACGCCATGTTGGTCGATACTGCTTCGGCTCGTCTCGCGATGCATATGTGAGGCATCCTTGTTTTTCCAGAAACTCGAGTCCACGTGAGATCATGCCTCGTGTCGTTGCAGAGCTTGCACGTCCATCTTCTGTCGTTTTTGCCTGGGCTTTATCTCGATACACGCGCCATGCCTCATAAAGTCCCGCTTCGAGATCATCAACCAACGGATCAGCCTGTCTGCGAGTCGGCTCTTCAATTTGATTACAGATATTTTGTAGGGTTGCCTCGACATCTTCAACTGTAATAGGGGGGCGAGCCAGCATCGCATCATCCTCCAGGTCTTGCGCATTTGGATAGATAGTCGCAATAATAGCGACCTGAATCAGACCATCAATCAAGCGGTCGTTAGTAGAACCTGATGGACGGTAGTTAAGTGGCGTCACTGCAAAGACAGAATCTTCACTTGGAGCAAGCACCATTCCGAAGCCACTCACCTTAATGATATGCAATCCCAGCCCATCAGCGATAGCTCGGACGGCATCGCGAAATGAAGGATGGTCATGATACCGTGCGAGTAACTCGCGATAATCTGACTCAGTTACCGGATGTTTGCGTGGTTGTAATGCCCATTGAATGAGGCGACCAGCGGCATGTAGTAACTCGTACAATTCATCGTTATTATTCATTTTTCCTCTCCTCGCCGTAGTCACATATCAGGACATTGTCTCCGGAAAAATTGCAGACAAAAAATTGTTCATCGTCTATCTTGATCGTTAAAAACTTGGGAGACTCTACGTCATTGGAGTCAAAATGGTGCAACACGGAGAATAATATCACTTCAAGCGTTAACTCAGACTCACCGACATCTAAAGCTTGCTGTAAGAGATCAGCCAATCTGACTGGGCTTTGTAGTGTATTGAGATAGCTCTCTGCACGCTCGTACACATCTCGTGTATAGCGCAACAGATCGTTGTTCGCAGCAACAGGCTCCCTTTCTTCAATTGGCACAGTTTCGGGGCGAGGTTCGCGACGTGGTTGTAGCAGTCTTTGTAAGTATTGAGTGAGTGAGAAGGCGTTTGGAGCGCGAATCCCAAAACAGTTAGCAGAAACAGTAGGAAGTGCTTTCACTGCCACCACACGCTGCATACTTAAAAGTGGTGTTAAAACATCAGAGAGCATAGCAGGAAGGTCAAGACGACGACGTAACGCAAATACTTGCCGTTCCTGCTCGTCAAGAAAAATCTGGGGAGCCTCCATGAGTTGTTGTTGTAGCTCCATATGACACTGGCGGCAATCGCTAATGATGGAGATAAGGATTGTTAAGTAGTGTGCCTCCTCACTACCTGGTGTAAGGGCATCTTGCTTTTCACGTGCCGATTTGATGATATTGTGTTCGACATCACAGCGACTTTCAAGGTGTCTCAGCGATTCCGTAAGGATACGAGGTACCTCTTGTTTCCAATCAACACGGCTCAAATCACGACGAGTATTGATAAGAAGTTGCTCGATCTTCTCTCGAAGACGGCTCGAATACAAGCGCGCAGCGCGAGCGGTACCAATCGCGTCCTGGAGGTGCCCTCGATCAAGCTGATTTTGGACAATCGCTTCAGCTGCTGCCTGAGCATCTTCAATATCATAGGCGAGCGCATTAAGCAACAAATTGGTAGCTTCATTAGAAAGATGCAGAACAATATCGCCACGAACAGTATAGCGTTCTTCAATGAGCCGTATCGCTAGCTCGCGCTTTACAGCATGTCCTAACGCGAAATCAATATATACCCTCTTGAACGGGCGTAGGCCCTCTTTGTCGTTACGCAATGCGCCAAGCACAATCTTTGCCATACGCAGATGCCGCTCAATATTCGGTTCAACACCTGCGGCTTGGTCCATTGCCTCCATAAGCGGGAAGAGTTCTCGCATAGCAGTATCGCTATCGGCTTCACGTTCAAGGCCAGTATGCGTCACGATGTGGTCGAGCAGTTTGAGTGCGAGTGCAAGCGAGTCATAATGTTCTAACTCTTCAGAACGATTTTCGTCACTGCGTAAAACTCTCAATAACGGCTCAGTGTAAAGCAAAACGCGTATCTGTTGCGTTAAATGGCGATTCCATATATTTCTTATCGACGCAACGTCATAGATGGAAGGTGATATTCTGTCACCGATAGATAGTGGGTCGCCATCTTCTGCTGGAAACTGTGCATTGTCTCTCGTCGGAGACGCCGATGTTGCCATAAAACATTCCTAAAAAAGTGCTGTATGAACAGATGATACAGCAAGCAAAAGAGATAATATTTTGATGCTCTCTCATTCAATAGAACCATGTATGTTCTGGATTTTTAATATACTTGGACCAGAGAAATTCAGCCTCTTTTTACATGTTATTTAGGAAATATGTACTACCTCTATGAATGTACATATGAAATCATGATTGCCGATTTTCGGAATTGGCATACAATACCCTCAGAGACTGTTCCACACGATTCTCATACCAAATTTTCCATGTCAATTCTTGCTGTCTCTCATTCTCAGTACTGCTTTTTGAATAGTATCCTCACATACTTGGGTAAGCATCGAAGGCCCTGCCTTGTTCTCAAGGTATTGATTCCTACGACGATGAGCTGGCTATTGCACCTCTTGATCTCAATAGGAAGTCAAACCCACTTTTACAGGAACACATCAAAAGACTTTTCTGTTTTGAAGATGATAGAACGAGTTGCCATAGGTGCAGTTCTGTATCACACCAATTCACCCCACCTTCCCCAGAACTACATCCCCACCCGCGGCCGATACTGCACCGCCTCCGCCACATGATTAGCCATAATCATCTCACTCCCCGCCAGGTCCGCAATCGTCCTGGCTAACTTGAGCACCCTATGATACGCCCTGGCCGATAAGTGCAACTGCTGCACCGCCGCCTTCAACAACTTCTCCCCTGAGGCATCTGGCTGGCAGAACTCCCGCACTTCCGTCGGCCCCATCTCTGCATTGCACGTCAACTTCGTCCCCTTAAAGCGTTCCAATTGTCTCTCGCGCGCCGCTTGCACTCTCGCCCGGACTGTTTTTGAATTCTCGACCTGCCGCTTGTCAGCCAACTTCTCATAATCGACTCGCGGCACCTCCACGTGAATATCGATACGATCCAACAGNGGACCGCTGATTTTTTTCTGATAGCGGGCAATGGCCATCGAGGTACAACTGCACTCCTTGACGGGGTCCCCGTAATAACCGCACGGGCACGGATTCATCGCCGCAACCAGCATAAAATTCGCCGGGTAGGTAATCGTACCTTGCGCACGCGAAATCGTCACGAGTTTATCCTCTAAGGGCTGGCGCAGCACCTCGAGCACGTTTTGCCCAAATTCTGGTAATTCATCCAGGAAGAGTACGCCGCGATGGGCGAGGCTGATTTCGCCTGGGCGCGGCATTCGACCACCACCAACTAAACCTGCGTGACTGATCGTGTGGTGCGGCGCACGAAATGGCCGCTGCAGGATCAGCGGCGTATCTGAAGGCAACATTCCCGTAACACTATATATTTTAGTGACATCTAAGGCTTCTTCAATCTCCATGCGAGGAAGAATTGAAGGGGTTGCGCGAGCCAGTAATGTTTTGCCTGAACCAGGAGGGCCGCTCATCAGAAGGTTGTGTCCACCGCTCGCAGCAACCTCTAAGGCTCGCTTGACATGCTCTTGCCCACGCACGGCCGCCATATCCTGTGGATATATTTCCGTATCGGCATTATCCAGGATGTGCGGATCAGGTATGTACGGCTCGATCTGTCGCTCACCATTCAGATGGGCAATAAGGTGGCCCAGCGTCTCGACTGGGTAGATGGTCACTTCCCTCACAAGCGCTGCTTCCATCGCATCTGCCAAGGGAACAAAGACCGCTTTAACTTGCTTCTCCCGCGCCAATGCCACCATAGGCAAAATTCCATTGGTATGGCGAACACCGCCGTCAAGCGAAAGTTCTCCAAGATAGAGATTGTCCGCTACCTGCTCGTCAAGGTTGACCTGTCCCGATGCAAGTAGTATTCCAATGGCTATAGGAAGATCGTATGATGGGCCTTCCTTGCGCAAATCGGCGGGAGCTAGATTTACAGTGATGCGTTTGTAGGGGAAAAGGCAACCGCTATTCTTGATTGCCGCTCGTACGCGGTCTTTGGCTTCATTTACAGCGGTATCGGGCAGTCCAACAATCATGAAACCTGCGAGGCCGTTGGAGAGATCGACCTCCACTTCAACCAGTGCGCCCTCTAAACCAACGACCGCGCAGCTACGGACCTTTGCCAGCATAAACCACGTGCCTCCTCAACATTTATTAAAACGCATTATGCATGAGTCGAGGGAAAATTACAAGGCTTTTACTATAATGTATTAGCGATTACTTCACTTTTACACGTAGGAGGCTTGGAACGAGGGATACAATTGCTAAGGTAGCGACAATACATGCCAGGCCACCACTTACAACTGACAACTCAGGGGTAAATAGCCCTGCTACCAGGCCAGATTCGAATTGACCGAGCATCGGACCACCAATCACAAACATGGCATTGACGGCGCTCATGCGTCCGCGAAACTCGTCAGGCGTTGTAAGCTGNATTACCAGGCCACGCAGAATCATGCTCACCATATCTGCTGCGCCTGATCCAGCGAGGAATAAGACCCCGAGCCATAATGGGGCGGGGAAGA
>JGI25616J43925_10001070_pt1 | contig 10611 bp, 10 predicted proteins | sample GraSoi2013_100cm_FD_43925 | JGI IMG/M metagenome (IMG submission 43925) | reverse complement strand
TCCGGCTGAGCTACGCCGTGGAGTCGACGTTCTGGCGACAGTATTAGGTGCTTAGCACACACGGCAAGCGGCCGCAAAACGGGGCGAATTCTAGGTAATGGGTTTCGTGCGTGGATCGTCCACTAACCGGAAGCTGTCCAGCGTTGACGGTGGGATTAGTCCTTACAAGTCGGCAAGTGTTTACGAACGAGTTTGTTTCACCTGGACGAAAAACCGGCACCTCGGGCAATTGCCCCCAAGACCTGTTGCAGGCTTGCCATTCCAGTTAGTGAATGATAAAGGACGTGGGTGTTGAAAAAGGCGTGCTCGGGAGCGGCGATTGGGGGTTGAGTAGCGCAGCGAAGAAAAGTTTCTTGCGGGTTTCGAGCTAACTGGTTGCCTGGAGCGGTGGTTGCGGCCCTTGGCTGAGAAATCGGACCAACCGCTTCAAGTTCTGCGCAGCCGCCGCCAAAAAGAATTGCTCGCGAACAAACTTCAATCTCCGCAGGCGCACGCGACGTAGACCGATCTGGTTCTTGAGCTCCGCGAATAATGCTTCCACTTTCTTTCTTTGCCGCTGTGCCTTGGCGAACTCCGGCGTGTTCACCAACTCCCGTGCGCGTTGCCGGGCTGGTTCGTGCAGATGGATGACAAGACACCGGAAGGCTGCACTGGTGCATTGCGGTCTCAGCGCGCACGCCCCACAACGTTTGCGGGTCCCAATATAGGTATAGGCGCGGTTGCGATGACTTCGGCCGCCGTAGTTGAGGGGCTGACCTGCGGGACAGATATAGCGATTGCTTTCGGGCAGATAAGTAAACCGCTCGGGACCGTAGAACGGGCTGTTCTTTCTGTGAATACTGTCGCGGGTTCGCATATAAGGAGTGATGCTCCGATCCGCCAACCATTGCAAGAACTCCCCGTTCCCGTACGTCGTGTCTGCCGCCACCGATTCTGGCTCTCGTCCCTGCCAGTGCGCGAAACGCGTGAGCATGTCTTGCGCGGCCACGGTTTCCTGGCTCATTCGCGCCGCCGTTGCCTGCACTCCCACGATCACGCAGCTTTGATTGTCGACGAGATAGTTATCGTAATAACCCAGCCGCGCCGGCGTGCCGCCCTTGGTGGCGTAGGTAGAATCCGGATCGGTGGTCGACACCTGGTCTTGCTCGTGTACTGGTTCTTCCACCGGGTTCTGCTGCTCCAGTTCCTTCAGAAACTGTCGCACGGTGTGATGAACCTGCGCCGCTTCCACCAACTGCTCGCGGGGAATGCGGCTTTCCTTCGCCGCATTGGCTTCCACAAAACTGCCATCGACGGAAAGGTGTTTGCCCTGCACCAATCCCACTTCCACACACTGGCGCACGATCTGTTCAAACAGTTCCTCGAACAGTTTCGATTCTTGGAACCGTCCATGCCGATTCTTGGAGAAGGTGGAGTGATGCGGAATCTCCTGATCGAAACCCAAACCCGTGAACCAGCGCCAGGCCAAGTGCATGCGCAGTTCTTCCACCAGCTTGCGCTCGCTGGTGATGCCGTACAAATAGCCAATCAGCAGAATGCGCAGCAGCAACTCGGGATCAATCGAAGGTCGACCATGGTCGCTGTAACTGTTCCTCAACCGTTCACGCACAAAGGCAAAGCTGACGTGCTTGTCGATCAGCCGCAGCAGATGATTCTCGGGAACTTGATCTTCCAGGCGGAAGTAATAGAACAATGCTTCAGAACGGTCGTGTTGCCCCATCATGATCAGCAGGCCTCCGAGAATCGCGATCCACAGCATGGCAAGCATTCCTCCTTCTTATTACCATGCTTCTGCCGCCATTCCGATCGCTAATCACAGTGACTTTTTCAACACCCACGGACGTTATCGCCAACCTCGTGCACAATCTCCGAATTCTCCGAGTCCCAGACTTCTCAGCCGCATGATCTGCGACCAAGACTTCCCAGATGCCCGTTTCTGGATACCTTCCGGATGGCCGAGAACTTGCCAAGAATGTCGCGCGCGGCTGTATCGCAAAACGTAAAATAGATTTCGGCTTGTGCTTGGAACACGAGAAGGCGCGAAGGCTGCCCAGGTAGGAGGTCACCATGAAGACTTATCGCTGTAGGGCGTACATTATGACGCTGCTGACTTTGAGTCTGGTCATTCCGGGAGTGTCAGCTGCCCAGTCTAACCAAGATTTCGGACGCGGAATGAGTCAAATAGATAGCGCAACTTCCGGCGTCCATGACTTCGATTTCTTAGTAGGCCACTGGCAAGTTCATCATCGAAAGCTGAAGAAGCGTCTCGCCAACAGTCACGAGTGGATTGAGTTCGAAGGTACGTTGAGCAGCCAGCCGCTGATGGGGGGCTACAGCAATGTCGACGACCTCGTGCTCGAAGTGCCGGGCGCTCCCTATCGTGGCGTAGCGCTGCGATCCTTCGACTCGAAGACCCAGCAGTGGTCAATCTGGTGGCTCGACAGTCGGACGCCACTGGGACCTGTGGATCCACCCATGAGAGGGACCTTCAGGGACGGCGTGGGAACGTTCTACGGGGATGATACCTACAACGGGAGACCGATCCGCGCACGATTTTTATGGACCAAGATTGCTCCGACATCGTGTCACTGGGAACAGGCTTACTCGCCAGATGAGGGCAAGACATGGGAGACCAATTGGGTGCAGGACATCACGCGAGTACACTAATCGAAGGGAGCGACGTTCCCAAGTAGCGAGCCACTTACCCTCAAAAACTTGGCCGGCCGGGCAGGATTCGAACCTGCATGCCGTGAATAAGAGCACTTGGCGGTTGTTTCCGGATCACGGACCATACGTCCAGAACCTCATCGACAATTCCCCGAAGCCCGTTTCGGGGAGATTATCCATTGGTCTCCCCGAAGCGCGTTTGTGCACCCGGTGTCGACGAAACACTCGACGGTTAACTCGACGCAGCAGGCATTGAATACGAAGTGGCTCTTCAAAGCTCAATTTCTGTCACCTGCGTAAACACATGTATTCGCTAGCTATCCGCAACCAACTGGGCCTATACTCATTCCCTCTCCCCCAAGAGATCCAAGAAATCTCGGTCATAACGCTCGGTCGAAGAGGAACGATGGCCACACTCGTAGCATGTCCGGGCAATCCCACGAAGCTGTCGATCGGCGTGAATGTAAAGCGATTAGCTAAATGGATAGGAAGACACCAGCCTCTGGTTTGCGTACTGGCCATCTCGGTTTGGGGCGTGCTGCCGCTGGGAATGAGCGAGCCAGCATTCGCACAGAAAGGATTCGCTGGATGCCTGCCTATTAGCGAACGGACCAGCGAAATCGGCTGTTGGATTCTTGCGAGCGAGTCGGTGGGGCAGCTTTCGGCCCATCCAGTTTTCTGGCATCTCGACAAATTCTCTACTAGTGCCCTGGCCGAGAAGGCTAAGGAACCACGTGGAACTGTTCTTCAAGCGCTTGGAAAAGTGTGGCTGCTGACGATCGCCGAGGCCGGATGGCGTCCGAACGGTGGCGAGCACGTTGCGGAAATCGGCCCGCTCCCGGTAAACGCAGATACAAAATACCTCGCACAGTACATGGAAGCGGTCATGAATCCGGGAATGGAGACGCGCTTACATCGGCATCCTGGGCCTGAAGCCTGGTATACGGAAGGCGGAGAAACTTGTTTAGAAACGCCGGAAGGCAAGCAGGTGGGGAAACAAGGAGTTAGTGTGATCGTGCCTGGCGGTCAGCCGATGAAGCTTTCCGTCACCGGTACTGAACAGCGACGGTCGCTAGTGCTTGTTCTCCACGACGCATCGCAACCATGGATGACCATGGCATCCGATTGGATACCGAAAGGATTGTGCAAAAGCTAGCCCCTTGATTGTGGATGGATGACGGGCAAACCGGAATCCGTTTTGAGAAAGACAGTCTTCACTTGAATGCTGAGTCCCTCGACGGGCCAGAAGTCGGCTTCGAGGAGATCGCCATTGATCTCCTCCAAGCGCGTTTCTGGGGCAAAGGTGTCCTCGGGGGAAACGCCAATCTGTGGCCTCCACTTGATCGGAGATTACCGATTGTTTCCGAGCCTCCGATCTATGCGGGGTTCCGCATGATGACTCAAATCGCTATGCCGAGTCGGCCCACTTGAATCTCTTATATCGAGTGAACCTTGCTCACATCGTCAAGCGCGACGAAAGAACCGTGTGTTTAACAGCGATGAGGCGTCTCTAGCTTCTACCGGCTGAACAGGGTGGGAGCCCGAAAACTCGTAGTACATGCCGCTAACCTGTCCGCGCACTCGGATCGGCGAATTCTCCAGATAGCGAATGCTGATAGAAGACTGCGCCACGGACGTGGGCGTTGGGGCCTGAGGCTGTACACTATGATTCTGCGTGTTGACGTGTGGGTGTGGCGCAACTGTCCGCATTGCCGGCGGCGGCGAAGGCTGGGTTCGGACGGCCTGAGTCTGCTTGTTGCCGAAGAAGTTTTGGGGTACGCTCTGCGCCTGACTGTTCCGCAGTTCCGAACGTTTCTGTCCGCAACACATCGTTGGTGTCTCCTTCTGCCGGCTGCGACATGGGTTGAATAACGACAGGCTCCTGTCCCATACGTTCGAGCAGACAAGCGCCACCCGAAAGCGCCAGCCAAGTGAACAACCACTCGAGAGGCCTGCGAGAAACATACAAGGCCGCAGGCGCCGCGATCCAGAGACTAAGGCAGTTGAAGCAATCCATCAGCTTGCCCGCAAGACCCTGGCCCCTGCGGGCGCGCAACCGGACAATAAGGTCGGCCGGACCGTCCTCGCTCGCCAGCAGGTGTGTTATTCGCCAGGTTGCGAGGGCGGCCAGAACAAATCGGAACCAGTAGTTCGTTTCGCTCAACGACTCATCGCTCAACCACTCACTGTGGTATGACCACGTGATTGCAGATGCATACCGGGAAGGTGTGGGCAGATTCGTGGTGCCCTCCAGACAGGCCGGGGCATATCGTGTTGTCCCATACCTTGAGCGTGATGATGAACCCACAACACTCGCCGGGCTTCAAGGTCAAGTCGGGCTCCGCTGGGTTGCAGTTCGAGTCGAGACGCCGCATATCGAGGACCGCCAAAATCCCGTCGCCTGGTGGCGCAATGGGGGGTGGGGGAACGGGATAGGGGCAAACATCGCCGCCGGGGTCGCCGACCCTCCCCGTACCCACGAATGGCCCCGGCCACGGTGACGCGCCGGGACCCGGAATCGGAATGGGGTAACCGGGATCCGGCGCACCGTCCTTTTTGATCCAGAGGCTATAACCTCCGAAGTTGTCGCTTGGTACTGAGAAATCGCCTGGGAAGATGGTCTCATCGTACGCAACTCCCAAGAGATTGGCCCTCCAAGGCAATGTGCAGTCTCCGCCGAGCGGGGCGAACTGCCGCAGATCGACCGTGGCGCACGGGTCGATGCCGGCGATTTGTGTGATGTGGCAATGACTGAACTTGATCTGTTTGTTGTCAAACCAGACCTGGCGCAGGCTGGTCTTCACCGCTCCTCCCTGACCTTCCACCTTCAATCGCAGCGTGAACTTGCCACTCTGGCAGTTGGCCAGCGGGAAGTGAGGCGGCACGGGATTTGGGACCGAGAACGGCAGCGGCGTTGTCGTCCACGACGGGGGGAGAAGGCAAGGCGCGGGTTGAGGTGGTGCAGGCGGAAACTGCTGAGGCAGCGATTCAGGGAACAAGTGCGGCCACCAGGTGGGCTGCAGAGAATCGAAGGCCGGGTTGCAGGGGTGAAGGAAGAACGGGAGATTCGTTTCCGTCCAGAAGCTGGTGAGAGCGTTTTCAAACACCCGATTCAGCCCGTCATCGATCTGCAGCGGAGTAATGTAGTCGACCTGCCAGAATTGTACGAAACCGGGCAAGTTCGGATCGACGACGAAGTCGGGATAGTAGGCGAGCGTGTAGCGCTTGATGTCCTGGCCCTGACACCCACCAATCACCGCGCTCCCGTTGATGAGCGACTCATTCCCAAACGACTGCACCGCCCCCGCTCCGTTAACAATCTGGGATGCGGGATCGAAAATGTCGGGTGCGTTCACGTATTCCAGGCCGCGGATCCACACCACATTGCGCTGCAGAATGAACCGGCCGGGGCAGCAGTCCGGTGCTCCGCCCTGAGTGGAATACACGCAGAGCTGGATCTCCGTAATTGCTGGTCCTGGAGAAACTAGCGGAAGCGTCTGTAAGTAACCGAGGGTTCCGTTGACAACGCCGCATGCACCCTGTGCGGCGCCGCCAGGATAAACAATGCCCGTGCTCTGCCAAGGCCCACCCTGACGCCATTGCAGAGTGTAGTGATCGCAGAAAGCGCCCGCGGCTGTCCCTCTGATTTCAACCCCCCGAAGAATGCCGAGGGTTGGGAATTCTTCCTCTTCGACGCAGTCGTGCGGATCCGTTATCGCACATGTCAGCGGCCGGAAGCAGTCGCGCAGGCATAGGAAGTACGCGTACAGGCACAACACCACCTGCTGAATCGTGCGAGCTCGTGCCAAACAACACCCGAAGCACAACGCACACAGGCACCAACAGCGACAGAACCAGAAGAACTTCTGCTGGCTGTGCTCCTTAAACGCAGCTTCCCCTAACAGCGAGCGCGCGGCTTCGGTGGTCAGGAGTCGCTCGAAGATCACGCAAGCGTCCCGGTCGTCGGTGAAGCAGTTAATCTCGCCTGAAATTACCTCGTCCGGCACGCCCTGTGAGTATTCAACGGTTGCGAGCTGATCGGTCAGATACGGCTTGAATGCGTCGGCCAAAATCTTGACCAGTGTGTCAAAATCCCGTCGCTGCTCGGCGGTCGGCGGATCGCTCACGGGATTGCCGATCACCTGGCGAACGCACTTCCAGAATTCGTACAGGTAGTAGGCATAGCCCCGGAAGGTACGTGGCCAGCGGCAGACCAGCCATCCAAAAACGAGGCAACAAATGATGTGCCGATAACACCAACGCCACTGATCGATGGGACCAAGCAGTTCCCGCGCTTGGGCGGGCAGGAGGCGCTGAGCAACGTCCTCGGTAAAGAACTTCTCAAACAAAGCGTACGCCTCTGCAAATTCCTGGGCGCAACTTTGTGGGCCGGCTTGTACTTCCTTCTGGAGTTCTTGCGGATTCTTGACGAGGTTAAGCTGCCGTTCAAAAATGGGTTGATACGCTGCCAGCAGAGCTTTCAGGGCAACCTGAAAGTCTGGGTTGTTTAGTTCAGGGGCGGCGGGCGCTGCTGCGTCCTTCTGCGGTGGCTGGGGTTTCTCTTTATCCGCCATTTCTATCTCCTTATCGATCGCGCGCAAATAGACGTATCGCACCAATTCCAGAGTGGCGTCGGTGCGCTAACACACATAGCGCCAGGAATTTACTGTCACGTAATAAGAGAACGATTGCCGGATGGCTCTTCGCGCTAGGCGCGCTCGACTAACTACTGTGATAGGTCAATGTGGCGAGCAAGAGATTGCTCTGTAGTTCAGCGCACAGACAATGGAGTCCTGATCTGTTACGAGTGCAGGTCTGCGATTCAAGCCATTTCATGAGGTCCAACCACGAGCGTCGGCAGGCCATTCTTGTGGTTGAGGAGTCGGAAGAGACGCGGTATGGGATAGAACGATTGCTCGCGAACAGCGGCTACACGGTAAGTACAGCCAGAGACGAAAAGGAAGTGAAGGCCAGCCTTCACCATCCTGACTTAATTCTCATCAGTAGTCTGGGGCTCGATGCTGCTCAAGTGGTTCCAACTGCCAGGAGAATACGCGAGCGCGCTGAGCTTGGCGAGGACGTTCCGGTCGTGGTGTTCTGCGTCCCAAGCCTCGATGAGGGCAGTGAAGTGGGAGCCGGGTTTAACGTTTACCTGACTCGGCCCGACAACTTCAATCAGTTGAGAGTCCTCCTCAGCCAGCTTCTTCGAAGACTGCCCCAGCCTGACTGAATGCGGGCCTCCGTTTCCTGCCGAACAAGCGGTCGCATTCGTCTTCCACGACGCGGTAGCACTCGCACGCGTTTGCCTCGAGACCATCGCGATCCAGAATACTGATACGACCACGGCAATAGTGAATCAGACCACCGTCTTGCAGGTGTCCCGCAGCTACGGTGACACTCTCACGGCGGCCGCCGAGCATGTTAGCGATAAGCTCCTGGGTCATGAGCAACTCCGACCGATTTTGTCGGTCGTGACACAGCAGCAGCCAGCGGCAGAGCCGTTGTTCCACCGAATGCAGGCGGTTACACACAGCGGTTTGTGAAACTTGCGTGATCAGTACCTGCGTGTATCGCAGAAGCAAACGTCGAAGAAGTCCGGTATTGGCAAATTCTTCCTGTAACACTTTCGCCGGCAACCGGACTGCGTTCCCAGCCATTGCGACAAGAGCTCTGCTACAAGTTGACTCTCCTCCCAGAAAAACGGCGACACCCAGGACACCGTCATTCCCCACCAGACCCATCTCCGCAGTAGAGCCGTCTCGCGTGGTGTACAGCAAGGAGACGACCGAGTCGGTGGGAAAGTGACAATAATCGATGCGTTGACCCGGTTCGCAAACGATCTGGCCCAGCGAGAATGTGACTGCCTGCAAGTGCGGGAGCAAACGTTCAAACTCGGCAGGCGGCAGCGCGGACAAGAGAAGATTTCGAGCCGCATCGGAAACCCGTATAAGCGCGTGCATAGACGCCCCCTTGGCGAGTGCCAGTGCATCCGAGAAGGTGCGAATCCAAGTGCTCGAATCCGGCTCGCGAAGTTAGAGGCCACCGTTCGCCTCGGATTGCAACACGCGCCGCCAAAGGGCCCGCTTAGTCGAACCGAAGATCAAAGTCCTAGAGGATGGTGACAGTGTGGTGCCGTTTCGTTTCAAGCCACGCAAGAACTGCAAGATGTGCGCGGAGGCGGTGCATGGTGCACTGCCGCCGACGGTTGCGGATTTCTACCCTATCACGGGCTACCCTGAAACTATTCTGGGCTAGAAGTCGGCTTAGGGGCCGTGACCACCCCGTCATGAGTCTTCCAGTCCGAGGTTGTCGTTCACCGCTTGGCTGAGTTTCTGCTTGCAGCCGAGATACTGTTCAGTTGTCTGAACTGATGCGTGTCCGAGCAGAAACTGAATCTGCTCAAGTTCTCCGCCCGCCAAGTGGCATAACCGTGCACAAGTGCGGCGCAAGTCATGGGGAGCCAGATTCTTTATGCCGGCACGCCTCGCGGCCGCTTTCACCACGTGCCAGATGGCCTTGGGTGTGATTCTATCGCCCCAGATCTTACCCAGCCGGCTCACTCGCCGGAAGATCGCGCCACCATTGATGCCCGCCGCCGTGGTCCACGCGTCGACGGCGCGTTTCGCCCACCCTGGAACCGGAACTGTACGAATGTGCTTTCCTTTGCCAATCAGATCAGCGATTACCCAGTGGTCCTCGCGAACCTGGAGATCTTCCGTTCCGAGTCCCGCCAGTTCGGCCCGTCGCAGGCCGCATCCGATGAGCAGCGCCAGAATCGCCCGATCACGTTTGCCTCGAAGGCTGTCTGACGGTGGTTCGCCGAGCAAGGTCCTGGACTGATCGACAGTCAACCAGTTGCTGATCCGAACGCCGAGACGTTTTGCTCCTTTGACGCGACGGATTCCGGCGGCCAGTTCGGGACTCAGAAGGCCAGTATCGGAGGCTTCGTAGGCAAGGCGCCTCACGGCGGCTAAACGCACGTTGATGGTGGAGGGTGCGAGGTTCTTGTGTTCGAGGAAGAACCGGTAGCGAAGGACGACAGTTCGGTTAAAGGCCAAACGCGGTTCGGAACAGTACCACCCGATGAATTCGTCGATGGCATGACCGTATGATTCTTGCGAACTGGCCGCTGCGAGTGAATGAAGAACCGCGTTCTTCGACTGCTCTAAGTCAGGTAGCCGAAGGATTGTTTTGGCCTTGGACCGTCTCGATGTCTTCCGATGTGCCATACTAGCGGCCTCCCACGCCGCGATCAGTATGGTCGTTCAGCTGGAGGCTGATGGTCTCGAAGCCCGTTTCTGGACCGTGAGGGTGAAGCGCCGAAGGATTCCCCGATACTTCCGCATTGCCGAAGATTCGTTCAGGATGCAAAATTGAATGTTCACGCGCTTTCAAAACGCTCTTTAGGATAAGGAGCATAAATCGAGACTTTGATAAGCGCGAGGCGCAATTCCCAGCGATGGACGTTCGGGGGTGCGGGGAGTCGGATCAAGAACATATGGTGAATACGCGCGGATTGTCTAATAAAGTGGCAGTAGTGACCGGCGCGTCCAAAGGCATAGGCGGTGGGATTGCAACGGCCTTGGGAGCTGCGGGCGCGCGCGTGGCGGTGAACTATTCCTCCGACCGGGAAGGCGCCGAACGGGTCGCTCAGGCGATCACCGGCAACGGGGGCGAGGCGATCGCGGTCGGGGCCGACGTGTCCAAGGCCGCAGATGTCGTGCGGTTATTCAAAGAAGTGGATTCTGCGTTCGGAAGACTGGACGTTTTGGTCAACAACGCCGGGGTGTTCCGCTTCGGCGCCATCGCGGAGATCACCGAAGACAGCTTTCATCTTCACTATGACATCAACGTTCTCGGGGCGATTCTCACCGTGCAGGAGGCGATCAAGCGGTTCGGGGCCGACGGCGGGAGCATCATCAACCTCAGCTCTATCGTCGGCTC
>JGI25616J43925_10001058_pt1 | contig 10657 bp, 7 predicted proteins | sample GraSoi2013_100cm_FD_43925 | JGI IMG/M metagenome (IMG submission 43925) | reverse complement strand
AAGATCCATCAGCAATCCCAGAAAGCGGCAGAAGCTTCCCTGGGTGCTGCCCAGGAAGGAGAGGTGAAGTTTTGGGCCATGCATAATATGCTCTTTGCCCATCGCCGCCGTCTGGGAGCGATCAGTCTTCGGGAATATGCCAAAGAAGTAGGGGTCGTCAACAAGAAATTCCTGGACGATCTCGTCAACTCCACCTATGGCTGGCAGGTCCGCAGTGACTTGTTAGAAGGGCTGGATAAAGGAGTCCGGGATGTACCGGCCTTTTTCATCAATGGTGAACTATTCACCGGCAAGCCTACTTATGACAACCTGAGTAAGGGAATCGAAGCCGCCCTGAAACAAAAAAAGAAGAAACCGGCCGTTGCTAAAGAAGTCAAGGAATAAGCCTGACGCGGCACAAATAAAATAATAAAAAGCCCCTCGCAAAAGGGGCTTTTTATTATTTTGCACTGGGAACTCATAAAAAAACATAGTCCCCAGTGCAAAATAAGCCAATGATGGGCCGTCGGCCGGAAGACCTGTGGTCTTCCTTGTTGCGCTCGCTGAGCCAGACCGCCTATCCCCGGCCGGCACGGTTTAACCAGGAACCATGCAGCAATTTACCACCACGATATTAAAATTCGACCAGCAGGGCGAGAAGACCGGCTGGACCTATATCCGCATCCCATCCGCCATCGCAGAAAAACTCAATCCCGGCGTTAAAAAATCCTTTCGCGTCAAAGGCAAATTAGATGATCATCCGATACAGAAGGTGGCCCTGCTGCCAATGGGCGAAGGCGATTTTATCATGCCCCTCAATGCAATGATGAGAAAGGCGATCCGTAAGATAAAGGGAGATCGGTTGAAAGTCGGGCTGGAAGTAGATAAAGCAGTCATAAAACTCCCCGCAGACTTGCTGGAATGCCTGGCCGATGAACCCAAAGCGCTGGAGTTCTTCAAAAGCCTGGCAAAGTCCCACCAGCATTATTTCGGCAAATGGGTGGATAGCGCCAAAACGGACGCCACCCGGGCGGGAAGGATCGCTCAGACTGTCAACGCCATGGCCAAAGCCCGGACTTTCAGCGAAATGATCCGCTCCCTCAAACAGGATCGCGAAGATCTCTTGCGCTGACCGTCCACCCGCCCGACCCTTTCATTTTGAAAACATTTTTTTCATTTTGGGGTGATTTCCGGGGGTCCCTGTCATTTCGACATAAAAGTGTTTTTCTCCTACAACCCTTTACAGGAGCGGTTTTTTTCATAATGGCCCCCCTTTTTTCATATTGGGTATATTTATTGCGTTTTAGGCACGACTTCGTTAGCCCCGCTTCCTGCATCGTCATAAGCTTGCGTGATTGGTTCAGTTTGGGTTTTTACGCATGTTCCAATTAAATCAATCGGAGACGTTTTATGGATCTTAGCCATTCAAAAAAGATTACGACCGCCGGCCTTCTCATTACCTTAGGAATTATTTTCGGAGATATTGGTACTTCTCCTCTTTACACCTTCCAGACGATCATGAATGAAGGGGGCGGAGTAACGGAAGAGTTGGTCCTTGGGGCCATTTCCTGTGTTTTCTGGACCCTGACGCTCCAGACCACCTTTAAATATGTGATCATTACCCTGCGGGCGGACAACAAGGGAGAAGGCGGTGTCTTTTCCTTGTATGCACTCGTGCGGCGTTACGGAAAGAAACTCGTCTATCCGGCTATTATCGGCGCCGGAACGCTGCTGGCCGATGGGATCATCACTCCTCCTATATCGGTCACTTCTGCCATTGAAGGGCTGGGCTCTGTGAAAGGATTGGAACATATCTTCGTTCCCGGGAACAACCTGGTCGTGGAGCTGGTACTGGTCATCATACTCCTCCTGTTCGTATTTCAGCGCTTCGGGACAAAAATAGTGGGAGGCTCTTTCGGGCCGATCATGTTCATCTGGTTCTCCATGCTGGCTGTCCTGGGACTTAGTCAGATCATCCATTATCCGCAGGTGCTGAAGGCATTGAGCCCGCATTATGGATGGGAACTGCTCACCCGTCACCCCAAAGGTTTCTGGTTGCTGGGAGCGGTCTTTCTCTGTACCACCGGAGCGGAGGCGCTCTATTCCGACCTGGGACATTGCGGCCGAAGGAATATCCAGGCCAGCTGGATCTTTGTAAAAACGACCCTGGTCCTGAATTACCTGGGACAGGGAGCCTGGGTGCTCCTGCAGCATAAGAGCGACCTGGGCGGGGTGAACCCCTTCTTTGCCATCGTACCGCACTGGTTTCTCGTGCCCAGTGTCTTTATCGCCATGGCGGCCTCCATTATTGCCAGCCAGGCCCTGATCAGCGGTTCCTTCACCCTGATCAATGAAGCGATCAGCCTCAATTTCTGGCCCAAGGTCACCGTGAAATTCCCTACGGATATCCGGGGACAGATCTATATTCCCAGCATCAACTGGATCTTATGTACAGGATGTTTTCTCGTAGTGCTCTATTTCAGGACCTCCGAGAGCATGACGGCGGCTTATGGATTTTCCATCACAGTGGCCATGTTGATGACGACTATTCTGATGTACTATTTCCTGCGGTATGTAAAACACCTTTCGGTCTGGCTGGTGATCCCCATCCTCATCGTATTCCTCAGTGTGGAAACTTCTTTTTTCGTCGCCAATGCCGTTAAGATCGTGAAGCGTCTCTTTTTCCTGGTTTTCGAGATTGGCCTTATCGGCACCATGTATATCTGGTACCATGCCCGGAAAATAAACAACCGTTTCCTGAACTTTATTGATCTCAATGAGCATATTCCACTGTTGGAAAGCCTCAGCAGGGATGAATCCATTCCCAAATTCTCCTCGCACCTTATTTACCTGACCAAGGCCAACCGGCCTACGCAGGTAGAGCAGAAAATACTCTATTCCATTTTCAGCCATAATCCCAAAAGAGCGGATGTTTATTGGTTCGTTCATATCGAAAGGACCGACGAGCCCTATACGATGGAATACGGAGTGGAAGAGTTAAGCGATAAGGTGATACGGGTAGAATTTCGCCTGGGGTTCCGCGTGCAGCAAAAGGTGAGCCTCATGTTCCGCAAGGTCGTCATGGAAATGATGTGCAGCCGTGGACTGGATGTCGCCAGCCGCTATCCTTCCCTGAAGAAACATAATATTGCGGAGGATTTTCGTTTTGTCATCCTGGAGAAATTCCTCTCCTATGACAATGAATTCTCCGTGGGAGAAGGATTTATACTGAACACCTATTTCGGCATGAAGAAGCTGGCCCTGGCAGAGGAAAAAGCGTTCGGACTGGATAGCAGCGAGACAGTGGTGGAGAAACTGCCCCTTGTGGTAGCTCCTGCCACGAAGATCAACCTGCAAAAGGTCTATTACCGGGTGCATCATTGATCAGGCTGCAACTAATATTTGTTGCAATCATTTTATTTTCCTAGCTTTTCACCTGTAAACAATGTTTTTTTGCATTGACTTTACCCCTATGTATTTTCGTTGGATGTTGACCTGTTTTTACTCCTTACCCGGGTGCCCGTTTCTGATCTGTTCACCCAAACTAAAGACCCTTTCACACCATTAGAAGCCAGTGCCGTTCTTATACGCATTGGCTGTCGCTTTTATGCCCTCTCCGTAGGAGACCGGATGGAAATTATAGGCTTTTTCAAATTTAGAAGAGTCGAAAAGGTAATCGGAATCGTATTGATAGAGCATTTCATACAATTCCGAAGTGGTCTTATCGAACAGGCCGCCCACACGGATCATCCATTTCGGGAGAATACTGTACCGGGAGGCCTTACCCAGGGCCTCCGCTGCTGCTGAGAGAAAAGCCGAGCCCGTCAGAGGGTCCGGTGCAGTGGGCAGATGCCAGGCCTGGTTCCACGAGTTCTCGTCGCTCGCCAGCAGGTATAATGCCTTTGCAGCGTCCCCGGTATAGGTAAAAGAATGCCTGACCATCGCATTGACCAACCACTGCGCCTGCTGGTTCTTTATCAACCGTTGGAACACAAGCAGGTTGGGAATGCTGGTCCTGTCAGCTCCCGGTCCGTAAAAATCCGCCGCCCGGGCAATGGTGGCCGTGATATTGCCTTTACGGACCTCACTCATCAACTGAGTCGCTATGCGGGCCCGGAGGTCTCCTTTACGGCTGCAGGGATCGTAAGGAGTTTCTTCCGTCATAGCCCCAGCTACTTTTCCGTACATATATACGTTGTCAAAAAAGATCAGCCGGGCCCCCGTCCGCTTGCAGGCCTCGATCGTATTGTCAATGATCCTGGGCCATTGCTGCCTCCAGATGGTATAGTCATATTTGAGGCCCACACAAAGATAAACCACGGAAGAGCCCTGTATCGCCTGAAGGGTTTGATCCGGGTCGGTGAGATTGGCTGCCAGGATAGTAGCCCCCTGCCGGGGGGCGGGATGCCGGGATACCAGTCTTACCGGCAGCTCATGAAGGATCAGTTCTTTGGCAAGACCGTCGGCGATGACGCCGCCAGCACCCAGAATAGTATGGAATGACATAGTGGTGGAATTAGCTTTTTATGGTTCAGTGACATTCAAAGATATAGAGATCCGGAATTTACAGGACGCCCATTTATATAAATAATTGATAATAAATTTATTAGGTCATTATCTCATTAAAAACTGATTAAAGGATTGATTAAACGTTTGTTTAATTCAAACGTTTGTTTAATTTTGTACTTGTTTAAGATCCATCTTTGAAAACCGGATAGCGGCCGGCTCATAAATGTTGGTTGGCAATTATGGGCTGGTAACGAAAAGATATTACATCAACGGCTATCCGCATTCTCATATTCTAACGATTTTTGCCGTTCCCTGAACTTATGGCTTCCTTAGAAGTTTAATTTATTTTATAGCATCCATATTATGAAGAAAATATTTTACGTAGTATTCGTCAGCAGTGGATTTAGTCTTTTTTCTCTTGTTGCCGGGGCTCAGACGACTCAGCAGTCTCCCCCGATCCAGGCGGCTCCCGGATCACCCGTCCCCTCCGATACCTCATTGCCCGACGCCACCCTGCAGGCCTGTGTGCAATATGCGCTCAAACATTATCCCCTGGTTCAGCAGGCCTACCTCGACGAGCAGATCACGGACCGGCAGATCCGGAGCAAACTAGCCGACTGGTATCCCCAACTGAACCTCAACGCCAATTATCAGAATAATTTCCAGTTGCAGAGTATTGCCTTCAACGGCTCCTATACCAAGAGCGGAACGTACAATACCTCCACCGTTGGCCTCGGGCTTTCCCAAACGATTTTCAACAGGGATGTATTGCTCGCCAGCCGGACAAAAAATGATGTCCGTACGCAGAGCAGGCAGGCTACCGTGAGCGACAAGATCGACGTGGCGGTAAATGTCAGCAAGGCCTTTTATGATGTCCTGCTGACGCAGAAACAGATCGATGTGCTGACCGATGATATCGTACGGCTGGAACGTAACTTCAAAGATGCCTATAACCAGTACCAGGGCGGACTGGTCGATAAGACCGACTACAAGAGGGCTACGATCTCCCTGAATAATTCCAAAGCGACAAAGAAAACGGATGAAGAAGCGCTGAAAGCGAAATATGCGGTCCTGAAACAATTGATGGGATACACCGGGAAAGACAGTATCCTGCTGGTCTATGACAGTGCTCAGATGGCCTCGGAAGTGAACATAGATACGACAGCTCCCCTCGATTATTCGAAAAGGATAGAGTACCAGTTATTACTCACCCAGAAGAAGCTGCAACAAGCCGATGTGCAATATAATAAATGGAGTTACCTGCCCACCTTAACGGCAGGCGCCGGATACAACCTGAATTACCTGAACTCCCGGTTCGGGAATTTGTACCAGAACAATTTTCCGAATTCCTATGCCGGCCTTCAATTGAGCTTCCCCATTTTCCAGGGAACTAAACGGACGCAGAATATCCGTATCGCGGAATTGCAGCTCACCCGGATCGACTGGGATATGATAAATCTCCAGACCAGTATCAGCAGTCAGTATGCCCAGGCGCTGGCAGCTTACAAAGGATACCTCAACGACTTTTATGTATTGAAAGATAATCTCGATCTGGCCAGGGAAGTGTTCAATACCATCGAATTGCAATATAGGTCGGGCATCAAAGCTTACCTGGATCTCATTACAGCCGAGACGGATCTCCTCACGGCGCAATCTAATTTCAGCAATGCCCTGTACCAGGTATTGAGCAGCAAGCTGGACGTTCAAAAAGCTTTAGGCACCATTCAATTTTAATTAATTACGAAAAAATCATCTTTTAATATGAGAAGCAATCTACGATGGACCGGTTTTATGTTAATGGTGCTCACCCTCGCGTCCTGCGGCGATAAGAAAGCTGCCCAACCTCAAGCGCCACCTCCTGCAGCTGTAAATGTGTATATCGTACAACCGGGGAATGCGACTTATTATGATATGTATCCGGCTACTGTGACCCCCCTGAACCAGGTTGATATAAAACCGCAGGTATCTGGCAATATCATCGCTATCTCTTTCAAAGACGGACAGTATGTACGCAAAGGACAGCGTTTGTACGAGATCGATCAGCAGCAATACAAGGCCGCCTATGACCAGGCCGTCGCCAATGTGGATGTATCCAAGTCCAACCTGGCCAAAGCCCAGCAGGATGCGGACCGTTACACGGACCTTGCCAAACAGGACGCCATTGCCAAACAAACCCTGGATCATCAGCTCGCTGACCTGGAAACGGCAAAAAGACAGGTAGAAGCTGCCAAAGCCAATGTAGCCAGTGTTCAGACCAATCTGAAATACTCTATTATTTCCGCGCCCTTCGACGGAACCATCGGCATCTCACAGGTAAAGGTCGGGACCTCCGTTTATCCCCAGACCCTGCTGAATTCCATTTCTACCGAAGACCCCATGGCCGTAGATATCGCCATCGACCAGGTGGAAATTCCTTTTTTTACGACTATGCTGGACCGAGCGCCCAATGAAAAAGATTCTATTTTCACCGTGGTCATGCCGGACGGATCGATCTACCCTTACCAGGGACATCTCGTTCTGCTGGACCGCGCCGTGGACCCGCAGACAGGCACGATCAAGGCCAGGCTGGTATTCCCCAATGCGAAGAAACTGCTGAAGCCCGGCATCACCACCAATATACGTGTCAAACACGCCGCCGGGGAAAGCAGCCTGCTGATCCCTTATAAATCCGTAGTGGAACAATTAGGCGAATATTTTGTGTACGTGGTAGACGACAGCAGGGCCCTTCAACGGAAGGTAAGCTTAGGTACGAGGATTAACGAAAAGATCGTGGTGAAGAGCGGTCTGAAACAAGGCGACAGCCTGGTAACGGACGGGGTACAGAAATTAAGGGACAGCGTTCCTGTCAGGGTCGGGCCTCCGAAAGCGCCTCCTGCCGCACCCGCTGCCAAATAAGTTACAAAGAACAAATAGTATAATTAATAAAATATGGCTTCTTCCAATATATTTCTCAAAAGGCCTGTAACGGCGATCGTCATATCCATCGTGATCGTGCTGGTGGGTACCCTGGCCATTTTGACAATGCCCGTCAGCCAATACCCCGATATTACTCCCCCCACGGTACAGATTACCAGTAATTTTACCGGGGCGGATGCCCAGACCGTGGAGCAGACGACCACCACCGCCATCGAAACACAGGTGAACGGCGTACCGGGTATGGCTTACATGCAGAGCAACAGCGCCAACAACGGACTGTCCCAGATCACCGCCACCCTCAATATCGGCGCCGACCCGAATATCGTGGCCCTGGATATTCAGAACAGGGTAGGGATCGCCACCCCCACCTTGCCCACGCAAGTGCAGAAGCTGGGGATCACCACGCTCAAACGTAACCCCAGCATTCTGATGCTGGTGGCCATTTATTCACCCAAGGGATCGCATACCATCCCGTTCATGGATAACTACGCCAATATCTATGTAAGGGACCAGTTGCTGCGTACTCCCGGGGTAGGGGACGTCTTCAGCCGTGCGGATAACTTCAGTATGCGTATCTGGCTGCAAACGGATAAGCTGGCGCAACTGGGCCTCACTTATAATGACGTACAGAATGCGATCAATGAACAGAACCTCCAGGTGGCTGCCGGTTCGGTAGCCTCGCCCCCGCAGAATTCCTCCTCTGCTTTCGAATTCACTGTCTTTACCAATAGTCGTCTTACGACAGAAAAACAATTCGGTGATATCGTCGTTCGTTCCAACCCGCAGACAAACTCGATCGTTTACCTCAAGGACGTCGCCCGTATACAATTAGGAAAGGTCAGTTATGCCAGCAACTCTTTCGTGGATGGGAAGAGAGCTTCCTATCTGCTGGTATACCAGGCGCCGGGCAGTAATGCCCTGTCTACGGCGGAAGGGGTATACGCGGCCATGGCGAATATGAAAAAGTATTTCCCCGCCGATATCGATTACATGGTCCCTTTCGAATCCGTATCGGTGGTAAAAGTCTCTATTGCGGATGTGGTCACTACCTTACTGATCGCACTGTTGCTGGTGACGATGGTGGTATTCCTCTTCCTGCAGAACTGGCGGTCTACCTTAATTCCGGTGCTGGCCATTCCTGTGGCGATCATCGGTACCTTCATCTTTTTCATACCCCTGGGCTTTACGATCAATACGCTTACCATGTTCGGTTTCGTACTGGCCATCGGTATCGTGGTGGATGATGCCATCGTGGTGGTGGAGGCCGTACAGCACTACATCGATACGGAAGGGCTGTCGGCGAAAGAAGCGACGGCAAGAGCGTTAGCGGATATCTCCGGACCGGTAATCGCCATCGCCCTGATCCTGGCGGCCGTGTTCGTGCCGGTAGGTTTTATCCCGGGCATCGTCGGACGGCTCTATCAGCAGTTTGCCATCACGATCGCCATCTCCGTACTGATCTCCGCCTTTATAGCCTTGTCGCTGACCCCTGCCTTATGTATGATGCTGTTGAAACCACATCATATCAATAAGCAGTCCAAGGGATTGAATAAGTTCTTCTATAAATTCAACGAATCGTTCAGGTGGCTGAACCTTAATTACACTTTAGGCGTGAAGGGATGGGTAAGGAGGGCGCCCCTGGTGCTCATACTACTGGCTTGTATCGTAGCCGGGGATGTCTTTTTGTTCAAAAGCAAACCCACAGGATTTATCCCTACGGAAGATGATGGTCGGGTATATATCTCTTTTGAGATTCCCGACGCAGGTTCCACCAACCGGGCTTTGACGGCCCTGGACAGCATCATGCATTTTGCCCAGACTGTTCCGGGTGTATTTCATACCGCTGCCCTGGGGGGATTGAACATCCTTACCGGCGGTTCAAAATCCAATAGCGGCACTATCTTCCTACAGCTGAAGCCATGGGATGAAAGAACCGAAAAATCGCAGCAATTAATGGGGGTGATCGCCGAGCTGAACAAACGCTTTACCGCGGTCAAGGAAGCCAAGATCGTCGTAATTCCGCCCCCCGCCATCCCGGGATTGGGGAATGCAGGCGGTTTTAGCATTCAGATAGAACAGCGGCAATCCAATGACGATATCAAAACCTTTGAAAGAGTCGTGAATTCCTTTGTGGCGGAAGCTAACAAACAGCCCGAAATAGCAGGGGCCTTCACCTTCTTCAGCGCCCACACACCCGGTTACCAGGTGAATGTGGACCGGGACAAATGTAAAAAACTAGGCCTCAACCTGGCCGATGTCTACAATACTATGCAGATGTACATGGGTAGCACCTATATCAACCAGCTCACCATTTACGGAAGGAACTTCTACGTGGTGGCACAGGCCGATACGGCTTTCCGGAATGACATCGCCAATATCGGCAAGTATTATGTGAAAAATGCCGGGGGTGAAATGGTCCCGCTGAGTACGGTGGTCAGTTACAAAGTGACGGAGAGCGCCCCGCTGATCCCTCACTTTAATATCTACCGGAGCGCCGAAATAGATGGGAATGCCAAACAAGGCTTCAGTAGCGGCCAGGCTATCCAGGCATTGGAAAGGACGGCGGCCAGGATCCTGCCCGAAGGTTACGGGTATGAGTTTTCCGGTCTCAGCCTGCAGGAAATCAAGTCCGGTTCCAGCGCCGTGTACATCTTTGCCTTGTCCATTGTCTTCGTATTCCTCTTCCTGGCAGCCTTGTATGAGAGCTGGTCGGTGCCCTTCTCCGTATTGCTGGCAGTGCCCATCGGGGTCTTTGGCGCCATTCTCGCCCTTACCCTGATCCCAAGACTGACCAACAACGTATATGCCCAGATCGGCTTGATCACCCTGATCGGTCTTTCGGCCAAGAATGCGATCCTGATCGTTGAGTTCGCCAAAGAGAGAGTGGACAGGGGGATGGGGATTGTGCCGGCCACCCTTGATGCCGTCAAGCTGCGTTTGCGCCCCATTTTAATGACCTCCATCGCCTTCATATTGGGCGTTCTTCCCCTGGCCCTGGCTTCCGGGGCAAGCTCCGTCGCCCGTAATACGATCGGATGGACGGTACTTGGCGGTATGATCGCGGCCACCAGCCTGGCGATCTTCATCGTGCCGGTCCTGTTCGTGGTCATTACCAGGCTGACCTATGGCAAGAAAAAGCTCGAAGGACTCCAGAACAAAGAATTCAAGCTGGCGGATTAGAACAAAATCCCGCATCCCGGATTCCCGGTTGCGCAGATTCCAGCGGACATACAATAGTTTGCGAAAGGGCCAC
>JGI25616J43925_10001057_pt1 | contig 10660 bp, 12 predicted proteins | sample GraSoi2013_100cm_FD_43925 | JGI IMG/M metagenome (IMG submission 43925) | reverse complement strand
GTGCACAGGCCAAGCACGGTGCCTGCGGCATGCATCGCGCGATTGCGCGGATCGCTGTGCTCCTGCAAATAGAAGCTGAAAAATTCCTGGTAGTTCGCAAANTGCTGTGACACGCTTATCTCTCCTCGGGAGGGACGTTGGTTTGGTGCAGCAGATCCAGGCCGCTCGANTGGCCGTCGATCCAAAGCTGGAGTTTTTCGTAGTGCCAAACACCAGCGGACTTTTTCGCGATCACGTAGAGCTTGCCTGAGTGCGCGCTGCCGCTGACTGGAATGGAAAGGTCCGCATCGCCAGAATCGTTCGACGTATTGATGTTGCCGCTTACCAGCCTGCCGACTTTGACTGGAGCGCCCAACGCCCGCACGGCCTGAGGATCGCTGATTACCACAGCCACTCCGTGTTTATAAGGCTCACTCGACTTGACCATGCCGAACACGAGACTCAGAATGCCGCCAATAAACAGCACTAGCAGCAAGACCGGCACAAGAACCACAACCGGAATGAACCATTTCCAATTGCGGGAAAACCAGCTCTTCGGTTGCGGAGTGTATGGCGCTGGCGAAGACGGCGCGGGAACGGTACCATAGCCCATGACGCCGGATTGTACTACGCCGCGCGACTCAAACCATCTGCCACGCTAAAATGAATCAGAAAGAAATGACAGGGACAAACAAATGAAGATTGGCATCCTCACCGGCGGAGGCGATTGCCCAGGACTGAACGCGGTAATCCGCGCGGTGGTTCGCAAAGGCATCTTTCATTACAACGACGAGTTCGCAGGCTTCCTGGAAGGCTGGCGCGGCGTGATGGACAACATGGTCCGCAAACTCGACCTTGAGGCCGTGGCCGGAATCCTGCCGCGAGGCGGGACAATCCTGCGCTCTTCGCGCACCAATCCCCTGAAGAAAGATGGCGGACTTGAGACCTGCATACAGAACCTGAAGGCCAATGGCATCGAAGCGCTGATTGTCCTGGGCGGCGATGACACGCAGTCCGTCTCGCAAAAGCTCTTCGAGCACGGCGTAAAAGTAATTGGCGTGCCCAAGACCATCGACAACGATTTGAGTGGCACGGATTTCTGTTTCGGCTTCGATACTGCCGTCAACATCGCTACTGAGGCAATTGACCGCGTTCACACCACCGCGGAGGCGCACAACCGCGTAATCGTCGTGGAAGTCATGGGGCGCGACTCCGGATGGATTGCCATCTACAGCGGTATCGCCGGCGGCGCTGACGTGATTCTCATTCCCGAGCGGCCGTTTGACGTTGACGAAGTGGCTGCAACCATCAAACGCCGCCACGATCGCGGACGCTTCTTCAGCGTAGTGGTAGTTGCTGAAGGGGCCACGCTCGCCAGCGAAGCCGACCCGCAACACGCGACGTCGATCGTGACAGCAGCAACCAAAGACGAATTCGGACACGTACGCCTGGGAGGCATAGGCAATCTTCTGGCCCGTGAAATCGAACACCGCACCGGNTTTGAAACGCGCGCCGTGGTGCTGGGCCACATACAGCGCGGCGGATCTCCCACGGCCTTTGACCGGGTACTGGCCACCCGTTACGGCGTGGGCGCAATCGATCTGGTGCACAAAGGCGCGTTCGGCGAGATGGTAGTGCTCCGCGGCAACCACATACGCTCCATCCCGATTGCGGAAGCAATATCCAAAACTAACTTCGTCAGCCAGGAGCTGATCGACGTCGCTCTCAGCCTGCAAGACCGGAGAGGCGAGCGGGACTCGGCAGCGTAAGGGGCGCAGCTTTTATCAGGAAGAGCTGTGCCCGGCGCATTTCAGCACTCCAAGGAATTTGCTCATGGGACCCACCGCCTCACGGTATTGGTGGGCCATGACCCGCGAGATTTGGTGCAGATGAGTTAAGTCATGGGCCGCCCAGGTCGCAAGCAGTTCTGACAGGGTAATCGTTCCGAGAGCAGGATGTCGTCCGCGCCGCTCCAGGTCCTCTCGCCGCAGATTTAATGCCCGCAGTTCGTCCAGGTTTTCTGAACGTAAGCGAGCAAATTCATCCAGTAACTGTCCCAGCGACTTTCCCTGGCTCTCCTGTACGTGTCCAAAACGATCAAAGGAACCAAACGCCCGAGTGTCGCCGAATTCCAATATCGTCCGCACGCGCGGCATCCAATTGGTGCGCTCGGCGTGAGTCAGATGGCCGACGACCTCGAACGCGCTCATAGTGCTTTCACCTTCATTGCGCAAGATCCAAACTTCCGGCTGGTCACGCAAAAGCGCATTGAGAACAGCGGGAGTGCGAGCGAGAAGCGACATCGTGTCCTGTAGGTTGTGTTCCATAAATGCTCGTTAATTCGCAGACAGCAACTTCCCGGGACCTCTGATTGCAGAGTACCACTTGTGGTTGCAGAACTTATCGGCCGTCGTATGCCCGCTGCAAACCGCCGATGTCAATTTTGTCCATCTGCAGCATAGCCTGAATCACTCTTCCTGCTTTTTGGGGATCTTTGTCCCCCAGCATTCTGCCCAGGGCCGAGGGTATGATCTGCCAGGAGAGGCCATACTTGTCCTTTAGCCAGCCGCACCGTTCTTTCTTTCCGCCTTCCGCTAGTTTTTCCCACAGCTCGTCTACTTCCTGCTGCGTCTCGCAGTTCACGAAAAACGAGATGGCCGGGGTGAAGCTGAATTGCGGGCCGCCGTTGAGCGCATGAAACTCTTGATCCTCGAGTTGGAAGGTCGCCGACATTACTGTCCCCTTTGGTCCTGGCCCTCCCTCTCCGTATCGACTAACGCGCACAACTTTCGAATTCTTAAAAACAGAAACGTAGAAATTCATCGCTTCTTCGGCTTTGTCGTTGAACCAAAGGAATGGAGTGATTTTTTGCATAGGCTTTTCCTCTCTTGTCTGCTGTTGGCCGATTCCATTTGTCACGTGGAAAAGTTCCGGGAGCAATGCTGCCGATCACGCCACAATCGGCGTCAAGTCCGCGAAATCCATGCCTCCACGGATTTTCTTTGGCAGCACCTGATCGAAGGTACACTCGCGAGAGTCTTTTTCCGGACGCCACCGCAGAAACTTTGTCCCATGGCGGAAGCGGCTGCCGGAAAAGTGGTCGTACTGGACCTCGCACACCAGGCTGGGTTTAAGCGGAATCCACTCGGTGTTGCGGTCGGGCGTGGTCCAGCGGCTCGGACCGCCTGGAGCTTTGCCGGTAAAACCTTCGCCGCCCATGAGCGGATTGAGGATGCGTTTGAGCTTTTTGCGTTCTTCGTGGCTGAAGCTGGAACAGAAGCCGACGTGGTCGAGTTTGTCTTCGTCGTTGTAGAGGCCGAGCAGCAGCGAACCGACCTCGCCACCTTTTTGCGCCCAACGGAAGCCTCCAACAACGCAATCGGCGGTGCGGATACGCTTGACCTTGACCATGCCGTCGCGCTCACCGGAGCGGTATTCGCAGTCAAGCCGCTTGGCGATCACGCCATCGAGCCCGCTGGCCGATCCTTTTTGCAGCCACCGCTTAGCGACTCGCTGCTCAGTAGTGGCCGGCGAAAGCTGGATCGTCCTGGTCTTTCTGGGAAAATTTCGCCTGGCGAATTTCTGAAGCTCCATGCGACGCCGGGAGAGCGGTTCCAGCGTGAGCAGCCGGCTGCGTTCGGCTACGAGCAGATCGAAGACAAGATATGTTGCCGGCGTCTCGCGCGATAGCTTCTGTATCCGGCTGGCCGCGGGATGGATACGTTGCAGCAGCGCATCAAAATCCAGATGCCCATCGTGGCTGATGATGATCTCGCCATCGAGCACGAACTTGCGCGCGGGGAGCTGAGCAAGCGCATCTACGAGTTCGGGAAAATAACGGCCCAGCGGCTGTCCCGCTTTGGACTGCAACACCACTGGCTCGCCATCACGAAAAGCGAGACAGCGAAAGCCATCCCATTTCGGCTCATAGAGCCAGCCCGGACCATCAGGAATCTGCTCGACTGCCTTGGCCTCAGCCGGGGGATAGGGCGGCACGACCGGCAGCTTCAGCCTGGGAAATTCGCGCCCTAGCGCTTCCGCAGGGACAGCACCTGCCTCGACCCTCGCTCGTTTGGCAGTTCGCGGCACCGATTAATGTGATGCAGCTTGTTCGCAGGAAGCCACGGTTTAGAGATCAAATGCTGCTGTGTAGCTCTTCGAGGACTGGAACAGCAGGAAGTCTTGAGGAGTCTCGGAGCAGCATGGAAGAGTTACGGCCGCCGCCAATTTACGCGGCAGCCGGGGAAGTTAGAGCTTCTCGTAGAACTCGCAAGCCGAACATGAAATGTAGACGCCGCCGGGAACGTTGCGTTCGCGGTCTTTTACGCGCTTTACGATGCGGGTAGCTTTGCCGCACTTGGGACAGTCAGTGCTCTTCGTGGTGTCCATGACCTTTTTGCGGTCGGCAGTTTTGGCGATCTTAGCCATTTGTATCTTCTCCTGATTGACGTCCCTGTTCTCGCACGGCAAGCCGCGAAAGGATACCGGGACAAACTGTAATGGGATGCGGAACTTCGAGCAGAAAGGCCGGAACCGTCGGCTGCCTGGACCGCATGTCTATTTTACACTGGCCGGGCCACGCTGTCCCTGTAAGCGTCTGGACATTGCGCCCGCGATGGGTTATCAATCAGACATGAAGAAACTCATACTGTCTTTGTTGATTGTAATCGCCGCCAGCGCGTTCGCTGCCGATTCCGCGGTGAAGGGCTACCTGGTGGATATCGCCTGCGCCAGCGAAGAGGGCCAGACTCCCGGCTTCGGCGCGAAACACAGCAAAGGCTGCCTGCAAATGCCGGACTGCGAAAAAAGCGGCTACGCCGTGTTGACCGAAGACAAGAAAGTCATCCGTTTCAACAAAGACGGTAACGATCAAGCTAAGAAGTTTATTGCTGCGCTGACGAAGAAAACTGACATCCGGGTCGTTGTAACCGGCACGACGAGTGGCGACCAGATCGCGGTCAGCAAGATCGAGCTGCAATGATCCAGAGGATTTATTGGGTAAATGGGTAATTTGGTAATTGGGAAATTCATTGGCCCTTTCGGTTCTCAATACCCAATTACTAAATTACCCACTTACCCAATCCGGTTTGACCCTTCCTATCCTCTCTGTTAGGTTGTAAAGTTTCCCTGAGCGGGTTTCTTTTGCACTCCTGCACTTCCCTCCCGCTTACCGGAAAAGATTTCCCACCAGAAAGCGAGCTTATGCCGGTTTTCAAATTCAGCGGAGTGGACTTTATCGGGCTGGACGCCTTGCTCACAGACGACGAGCGCCTGGTGCGTGATACCACCCGGCGGTTCGTGGAAGAAAACGTTGTTCCCATCATTGAGCAGTGCAACCGTGACGCGCGCTTTCCCAAGGAATTGATTCAGCCCATGGCCAAGCTCGGCTTCTTCGGCGCCAGCCTTAAGGGCTACGGATGCGCGGGAATGTCTCCTGTGGAATCAGGGCTGGTCACGCAAGAGCTGGAGCGTGGCGACAGCGGTATCCGCTCCTTCGCCAGCGTGCAAACCTCGCTGGTGATGTATCCGATTCTTACGTTTGGTACCGAAGAGCAAAAGAACAAATGGCTTCCCGCCATGGCCAAGGGCGAAAAGATGGGATGCTTCGGCCTGACCGAGCCCGACTTTGGCTCCAACCCCAGCGGCATGCGGACGCGCGCAAGAAAAGTGGGCAACGAGTATGTGCTCAACGGCGAGAAGATGTGGATCACCTCCGGCTCTATCGCCGACGTCGCGGTGATCTGGGCCAAATCGGAAGAGCACAACAACCGGATTCGCGGCTTCCTGGTCGAGACCGATCGGCCCGGCTTTAAGGCTGAGGACATTCATGGCAAATGGTCTTTGCGTGCGTCCATCACCTCTGGCTTATCGCTGCAGGACGTTCACATCCCCGCTGAGAACATTCTTCCCGGGTCCGACGGCCTCAAGTCCCCGCTCGCCTGCCTCAACCAGGCGCGCTTTGGGATCGGCTGGGGAGTGATCGGGGCAGCCATGTCCTGCTACGACACGGCGCTGCAATATTCGAAGGTTCGCAAGCAGTTCCGCGACCAGCCAATTGCATCTCATCAACTCGTCCAGCAGAAGCTTGCGTGGATGGTCACGGAGATCACCAAGGCGCAGCTGCTGGCTTTGCAAGTCGGCCGATTGAAAGAGGCCGGTAAGGTCGGGCACCAACATATATCCATGCTGAAGCGCAACAACGTGTGGATGGCNCTCGAGTGCGCCCGGATGGCGCGCGATATTCTCGGCGGCAACGGTATTGCGGACGACTATCCGGTGATCCGCCACATGATGAACCTCGAGACAGTCAAGACGTACGAAGGCACGCACGACATTCATACGCTGGTCATAGGCGAACACATCACCGGGATCAGCGCGTTTTAGCCGGCCAAATCTGAAGCAGACGGAGACGCATATGGCGACTCACGTGATAGAAAAACACGCAGTCAGGAAGCCAGAGACAGCGCTGGAGTTCGAACTGGCGCTGGAGTTTGTTCGCGTTGTGGAAGAGGCGGCGATCGCTTCCGCACATACCATGGGTCTGGGCGACCGCCATAAAGCAGATAAAGTCGCCACCGAAGCGATGCGCAAATGCATGGACACCGTGCCCATGCGCGGGACCATCGTGATCGGCGAAGGCGAGCGCGACGAAGCTCCCATGCTCTATATTGGCGAGCAGGTAGGCGCAGGCTGGGGCGACGGCGGGGCGTTTCCGCAGGTTGATATCGCCGTAGATCCCCTCGAAGGCACGAACCTCTGCGCCACCGGCGCGCCAGGCGCCATCACCGTACTTGCCGCCTCGGAAAAAGGCGGCCTGCTCAACGCGCCGGACTGCTACATGGAGAAAATTGTCGTCGGCCCTTCATGCAGAGGCGCAGTCGATCTCGATGCGCCGGTGGCCGACAACCTGAAGGCCGTCGCCAAGCGATTGGACCGTGATGTTAAAGACCTGACCGTGGTGGTACTGGACCGTCCGCGCCACGAAAAAATCATTGACGATATCCGCAAAGCCGGAGCTCGCATACGGCTGATCACTGACGGCGATCTCTCAGCCGGAATTGCCGCGGCCGTGATCGGGACCGGCGTCCACGTTGTGATGGGAACGGGCGGAGCTCCGGAAGGCGTGATCACCGCCGCCGCCATGCGCTGCCTGAACGGAGAAATGTTGGCGCGCCTGGTCATCAACACGCCGGAACTGGAAGAGCGAATCGCCAAGATGGGGATCAGGGACAAAAAGAAGATCTACACCGAAAAAGACCTTGCTCCGGGCAACCACCTGATCTTCGCAGCCACCGGCGTCACCGACGGCTCCCTGATGAAAGGCACACGCTTCTTCGGCGAAGGCACGCGCACGTCTTCCATCGTGATGACGCGCCAAAGCCGCAAAGTGCGCTTTGTGGAGAGCATTCATCTGGCAAAACGTCCGGATGTGAAAGTAAGGTTCGCATAGGCTTTTTTGTCGCGAAGCCTTGCTCTTATTCCGAAGCCTACTTCGGCAACCGCGGCATCGGCGGCCATTCCTTCGCCGTTCCCTGGTAAAGATATTTGGCGACCTCATACCGCCGCGTTCCGTCGTGCACCACATAACGCCGCGGATGCTCTGGCGAACCCGACCACATGGATACACCAGCGAACGCGCCGTCTTTGCGCAGGATGTAATAGAACATGCTGACGTAGGCGAGCTTCGTCATATCATTGTTGTAGTTACGGGCAATGCGCCTCAACGCGTCGAGTCCCGCTTCTTCCGGCGACATGCCGTGGCGCATGTTTTCGACGATGGTGTGCGCGCCCGCGACTTTGATGTTTTCTTCACCGCTGCCGGTCGCGCCAGCCGCGCCTATGTCCTGATCGCAATAGCATCCGGCGCCGATGATAGGCGAGTCGCCGCAGCGTCCCGGTAGCTTCCAGGCCAGACCGCTGGTCGTGGTCACGCTCGACATCTCGTTTTTTTGGTTCAGCGCGGAGCAATTGATCGTGCCGGTCGGCGGATTCAGCACTTTGTGGATGGCATCCATGCGATCTTGCGGCGGGATACCGAGATCGGCGGCTACGGCATACATTTTTTGCACATACTGCGGTTGATCGCGCAACTCGCTGGTCCCCAGCGCCGCAGGAGGCTTCCAATTGGGATCGGCCATTCCCGGCCCCCACCAATCCTGATTGGAATGTGTCTCCTTCCACAGCAGCCAAATCTTGCGGGAACGTTCAGTCAACAGGTTCTCTTTGGGAAAGCCGACGGCCACTGCAAATCGAGTAGCGCCCTCACCCACCAGCATTACGTGGCCGGTATGGTCCATCACGGCTTTGGCCACTGAGGCGACGTTCTTGATATCGCGCACGCCACCCACCGAGCCCGCGCGGCGCGTGGGTCCATGCATACAGCATGAATCAAGCTCGACCACGCCCTCTTCATTAGGCAGGCCGCCAAGACCTACGCTGTCGTCGTTAGGATCGTTCTCNGGCCCGCTAACAACGGTGATCGCGGCATCCAGCGTGTCAGCGCCTTGCGCCAGCCGTTGATAGCCATCGTCAATGTAGTTGTATCCGTTGGCGGCGCAGATGATCACGTTCTTGCCGCCCGCAGCGGGGCGCGCCGTCGCACCGGCTGCGGCTGCCTGTGTCTGCGTGGACTTTGTAACCTGGGCAGCGGCCAATGACGCCGATGTGACAGCTAATCCGGAGAGAAAATCTCTGCGTTTCATAGGGGCCTCTCGCAATCAGAAATGGGAAACGCAGAAGGATACCACCTGCAACACTTCCTAGCTACTGGCTTGCCGCGGATACAGCAACATTAAGCCGCGCGACCCTCGACCAGAAAGGCCATGGCTTGCCGCAAGGCGTCGTCGCCAACATGGGCTACAGCGAACGGGGGATCGTGCATCCGCCGCCATACTCCGTTCTCCTGAATGTAGATCGAAACGTAGTACGGAATATCAGGATTCGAATACGAGTGCCACAACTCCAGACGGTAAAGATTCTCACGAATAATGACCAGGCCGGTGCGTTGCAGNTCCCAGGCCTCGTTAATGCCTGCGAAGCTGCGAAAATCTTCGAATGCATTCTCTTTAGACATGGCAATTCTCCCAGCGCGACTCTACACCGCTACTTTTCCTGCTGTGTTCTGGTCGGCGCGGAAGCGCAGCAGCGCGCCTACGTGGCCGGCCCGTTCCAGCTCGGGATCGCCATCCGCGAATTGAATGTCGGCTCCGTTGCGGATCGCCAGATCGACCAGCGCGTCCGATACGTCAGCCAGGCTGCGCGTCTGCTGTCCGCATACGGCGCAGTCGCGCACCATGCGCGTATCCAGATGTCGGCAATTGGAACACTCAACGGCTTCGGCTTTGAAATCGCGGCTGACAACTAAGGTTTGCACTTCCTGGCGTTCCAGCGCGGTCAGAACATGGCGAAGACCGACGGCGCCTCGCGCATTACGTTGCGCTTCGCCCAGCACTTGCCTCACGAGTGCCTGCTGCTCCGAGAGCCTGAGCTCCGCCAGAATCTTCTCGGCACGGTCTTTTACTTCCTGTGCCGGTGCGGCAACGGGATCGACCAGGAAGCGGCCCAGCAACCGCTGCTTCACGTAAGAATGGAGATGCGGCTCCAGTTCCGGCCATGCGTCGTCATGGCAGCCAATCAGGAGAGCGTCGAGGTTGTCGCGGTTCATCAGGGCCTGCACCGATTCGGCAAACTGCTTGAAATGGACCATCACCTCGTTCTCCTTGTGGCGCTCGCGATGTCCTGCGTCATAGCCGCCAAAGCCGTCACTGCGGCCAATGTGCGGCAACTCTCCAAATTCCAGGTCCGGCTTTTGCGAGATACTTTCGTCGCGCAGTTCAAAGAGCCGGGCCTTCTGCTTGTTGACCAAGGCAACGCACACGCGCCGCAGATTGGAGAGCGCCGCAACCAGCGGCTTGAGATGGAAACGCGAGTTGACCGTGAGTTGCGATTGCCCCAGACGCGGGGCGACATCCAATTCGCGCCAGATTCCGTGCTCGCGACAGGCAAAGATCACTTTGCCGCGGGAGTGGTTCCCGTGCAGACCTTCCGCAACCGTCATGACTTTTTGCAGGTCTTCACGCAATGCCACATGATTGCCGTTCCGCTCCGCGTTGCGCAGCGCTTCCCGCACCAGGTCTTTCAGCACAATGGATTCTTCACGGTGCGACTTGTCCTGCGGCGTCCGCGGCTGGAAGTAAAAGCTGATGGCACATCCTGACGGCGAATCAATCTGCGAAAGATGACGAATCTCCTCACGTGTAATCATGCGGCGGTATCTCCTTTTATGTTGGCTCTATCAGGCGACGCGCGAACGTCCGAGCAGCGGACGCTTCAGGTCGTTTTGCGGAGGCAATTTGCGTTCCACGTGCTGGCGCGCTTTTCGTATGGCTTGGCGGACCTGCTCGGGGGGTTGTCCCACCAGCCGCGAAATTTCGTCAATGGTGAAACCTTCCAGCGTGTACAGAACAAAAGCTTCACGTTCCAGCGCGCCCACCTCGCGCAGAACCGCATCGAGCTGGCCCACCATCTCTTCCGTGGCCAGAAGTTGTTCCGGCGAGGGATCGCCCAGGTTACCAATCAGAATCTCCTCTGGTGGCGCTTCATCGGGAGGAAGATGCCGCAAGATGTTGTCAGCATCACCTACTGCGTTCTCTGTGCCGGCGGGATCGTCAAGAGAGAAGTT
>JGI25616J43925_10001054_pt1 | contig 10676 bp, 9 predicted proteins | sample GraSoi2013_100cm_FD_43925 | JGI IMG/M metagenome (IMG submission 43925) | reverse complement strand
CATCAACCCGCCGCAATCGGCGATCCTGGGCGTGCACGCCACGCGCGAGCGGCCGGTGGCCGAGAATGGCCAGGTCGTGATCCGGCCAATCAACTACCTCGCGCTCTCTTACGATCACCGCATCGTCGATGGCCGCGAAGCGGTGCTGACGCTGGTGGCGATCAAGGAGGCGCTCGAAGATCCGGCGCGATTGCTGCTCGACCTTTAAGGCCTGAATGCCCCAATCCTTTGACGTAGTCGTGATCGGCGGCGGACCGGGCGGTTACGTGGCCGCGATCCGCGCGGCGCAGCTCGGCCTGAAGACCGCCTGCATCGACGACTGGAAAACCCCGGACGGCAAGCCCGCGCTGGGCGGAACCTGCACCAACATCGGCTGCATCCCTTCCAAGGCCTTGCTGCAGTCCTCCGAGAACTTCGAGCAGGCCGGACATCACTTCGCCGATCACGGCGTGCGCGTGAAGGGCCTGGAGCTCGACCTCCCCCAGATGCTCAAGCGCAAGGACCAGGTCGTGAAATCGAGCAACGACGGCGTCGCCTATCTCTTCAAGAAGAACAAGGTCGCCTTCTTCCACGGTCGCGGTAGCTTCGTCAAAGCCGGGACCGAAGGCTGTGAAATCGCCGTGAGCGGAGAGACCCTCTCGGCGCGCAACGTCATCATCGCTACCGGTTCGAGTCCCCGCGCGCTGTCGGGGGCGGCATTCGACGAGAAACTGATCCTCAGCAACGACGGTGCGCTCGCCATTCCCGAGGTGCCGAAACGCCTCGGCGTCATCGGCGCCGGGGTCATCGGCCTGGAGATGGGCAGCGTGTGGCGCAGGCTCGGCTCGGAAGTGACGATCCTCGAGGCGCTTCCGGTTTTTCTCGGCGCCGCCGACGAGCAGATCGCCAAGGAAGCCTGGAAGATCTTCACGAAGCAAGGTCTGAAGATCGAGCTCGGCGTGAAAATTACGGGCGTGAAGGCGAAAAAGGACGTCACGGTCGAATACACCGGCGCCGAAGGCAAGGCGCAGAGCGCGGTCTTCGATCGGCTCATCGTCTCGATCGGCCGCCTCGCCAACACGGAGGGCCTTAACGCCGAAGGCGTCGGCCTCAAGCTCGAGCGCGGTTTTATCGCCGTGGATGAGAATTGCCGCACGAATCTCCCCAACGTGTGGGCGATCGGCGACGTGGTGCGCGGACCGATGCTCGCCCACAAGGCGGAGGAAGAGGGCGTGGCGGTGGCCGAGCGCATCGCCGGCCAGAGGCCCCACGTCGATTTCAACACGATTCCCTGGGTGATCTATACGACGCCGGAGATCGCCTGGGTAGGGAAGACCGAGCAGCAGTTGAAGGCGGAAGGAATCGAATACCGCGCCGGCACCTTCCCGTTCATGGCGAACGCCCGGGCGCGGGCGCTGGGCGATACGAGCGGGCTGGTGAAATTCCTTGCGGATGCGAAGAGCGACGCCGTACTCGGCGTGCACATCATCGGGCCTTTCGCTTCCGAGCTGATCGCCGAAGCCGTCGTCGCGATGGAGTTCCGGGCGAGCAGCGAGGACATCGGGATGATTTGCCACGCGCATCCTTCGCTCTCCGAAGCGATGAAGGACGCGGCNCTGGCGGTCGACAAGCGCGCGCTCAATATCTGATGAACGACAGTCCGCCCGAGACCGCCGAGAAATTGCAGAGCGCAGGCGAAACGCTGTCGGTCGTCGGGCTTTACCACAGCGCGCTGGAACGCCGCGGATTCAAAAGCGATTCATCACAGCTGCGCGCGGTCGAGCGGCTGCAGCAGCTCTACGAGGAGTGGATCGCCTACAAGGCGCGGCGCAGCACGGCGCTCAAGCGCCTGGTGGTGCACCCGACCCTTCCGCGCGGGGTCTACCTGTGGGGCGGGGTCGGCCGGGGAAAGAGCTTCCTGATGGACAGCTTCTGCCTGTGCCTGCCCCTGGTGAGAAAGCGCCGCGTGCATTTCCACCACTTCATGCGCGACGTTCACCGCGAGCTCGAAGAGTTGAGGGGCCGCGAAGATCCCTTAAGCGCGCTCGCCGAGCGGATCGCCAAGCGCTACCGCCTGATCTGCTTCGACGAGATGCACGTGAACGACATCGCCGATGCCATGATCGTGGGCCGGCTGCTCGGCCGGNTGATGGACCTGGGCGTCGTTTGCTGCATGACCTCGAACTACCATCCGGACGAACTGTATAAGGACGGCCTGAAGCGCGAGAATTTCCTGCCCACGATCGCGCTGCTCAAGGAGCGCCTGGACATTCTGCACGTCGACGGCGGCGTGGACTACCGCCAGCGCATGCTCGAAGGCGTCAAGGTCTACCACGCGCCGCTCGGCGGGCAAACCGACCGGGCGCTGCTGGAGACCTTCAGGAGAATCGCGGAAGTCGAGGAGGAATTCCACGAGCTCGACGTGGAAGGCCGCGTGATTCCCTACCGCCACCGGGCCGGCGGCGTCGTCTGGTTCGATTTCAAGGTGATTTGCGGCTGGGGCCGCTCGCAGCACGATTACCTCGATCTCTCCAAGCGCTTCCACACGGTGATCGTCTCGGANGTGCCGCGGNTGGGCCTCGTTTTCGCGGAGGAGGCGCGCCGCTTCACGCTGATGGTCGACGTGCTCTACGACAACCGGGTCAAGCTGATCGTCTCCGCGGAAACTGCCCCGGAAAAGCTGCTCAAGATCGAGGAGGACCCCGGCGACCCGCGGCTGCGCGCCATGGTGTTCGAGTTCGACCGTACGGCGAGCCGCCTCCTCGANATGCAATCGCGCGAGTATCTCATCGAGCGGCGGCGCTCCCCGGATTGAAAAGCGGGCCGAGGCGCGCCGCCTCGCCGGTATAATCGCTCAAAGAGAAGCCGGCGGGAGGCGACGGGGTCTTTGCGGCCGGCTCCACGGTCGGCGTCAAAGCACCATGGACAAATTCAAGGCTTACCGCATCCGCGAGATCGAAAAAAAGGCCGTTGCCCGCTTCGAGGACCTCTCGCTCGACGACCTCGACCCGGGCGAGGTGGTGGTGCGCGTGGCGTATTCGAGCGTCAACTACAAGGACGCGCTCGCGGCGACCGGAGCCGGCAAGATCATCCGCCGCTTCCCCTGCGTCGGGGGGATCGACCTGTCGGGGACGGTGACGGATTCCGCCGACGCACGCTTTTCGCGCGGGGATGCGGTCATCTGCACGAGCTACGACCTGGGCGTGGCGCACGACGGCGGCTACTCCGAGTACGCCCGNGTCCCGGCCGACTGGGTGGTTCCGATGCCCAAGGGAATGAATCTCTTCGAAGCGATGGCGCTCGGAACGGCCGGATACACGGCCGGCCTCGCGATCGTGCGCATGGAGGCGAACGGCCTCACACCGGCAAACGGTCCGGTCATCGTGAGCGGTGCGACCGGCGGCGTAGGCTCGATCGCGATCGACGTCCTTTCGCGCCTCGGGTATCACGTTGTGGCGCTGACCGGCAAGGAAAACGAAACCGGCTACCTCAGGGGGCTAGGCGCAAAGGAAGTGATGTCCAGGAATAGCCTCGATCTTTCGAAAATCAAGCCGCTCGACAAGGCGACCTGGGCCGGAGCCGTGGACAATCTCGGCGGAGAGGTGCTCGCCTGGATGGCGAGCACGATGATGCAGGGCGGAACCATCGCTTCGATCGGCCTTGCGGCGAGCATGAATCTGAATACCTCGGTCGCGCCCTTCATCCTGCGCGGCGTGAGCCTCCTGGGGATCGACTCCGGGGCCACGCCTATGCCTCTGCGCCGGGAGGTATGGAGGCGGCTGGCGGGGGACATGCGGCCGGCGCACTTGAAGGAGATGACGCGAACCATCCCGTTCGACGAGCTCCCGCGGGCGTTCGAGGGCCTGCTGAAGGGCGCGGCCAAAGGACGCATCGTCGTCGATCTGGCCGCCTGATATGAGCTCGAATCCCGCCGGCCCGGTGTCCACTCAAATCCCGAAGCAGCGCGTGCTCCTGGTGGACGATTCCAAGATCGTACGCACCACCATTTCGCGCCTGATACGCAAGAGTTTCGACGTCCGGGAGGAGGCGAACGGCGAGGCCGGCTGGGAGGCGATCGCGACCGATCCCTCCATCGTGGTGGTGTTCTCCGACATCCAGATGCCGGTGCTGGACGGGTTCGCGCTCCTGGAGCGCATCCGGAAGTCCGAGGAGCCGCGCATTCGCGCGATGCCGGTGATCGTGATTTCCGGAGACGAGGACGACGCCACCAAGAAGCGCGCGCGCGCGGCCGGCGCGAACGACTTCATCACCAAGACCACCGACGGGACGGAGATCCTTTCGCGCATCGACAATCTCCTGCATCTGGTCGAGGCGAAGCANCAGCTGGTCGTCAACAAGCAGGTGCTCGATCAAACCGTTACGCGCGACCCGGTCACGGGGACTTTCACGCCGCACTATCTNGTCACCGAAGGCGGCAAGCACTACTCCCACGCGAGGCGCCACGGCGGGCCGCTTGCCGTCCTGACATTCCGCGTTGACAGCTATGGCGAAATCACCGAGAAAGTCGGGAAGAACGTAGCCGACCAGCTGCTGGCGAAAGTGGCCAAGCTCGTGATGAGCACGCTGCGCGCCGAAGATTCGATGGGGTGCACCGCCGAGGCGACTTTTGCGGTGATCTTTCCCGGGACTTCCTCGCAGCAGGCGCTCGCTTTTGCGCGCCGCATGCACGAACAGTTGGACAAAGCACAGGTCAACTACCGCGACCAGGTGCTCAAGATCCGCACGAGNATCGGTCTTGCGGCGCTCGACGTGGATACCGTCGCATCGATCGAGGAGCTCATAAAGATGGCGCAGCAGCGCCTGCAGGATGCGGCAAGCCGCAAGGCTCAGCGCGTCGTCGACCAGCACGAAGCGAGCCCGCTGAAGCCCGTGANCCTGCCGAACGACATCGACCGGGCGGTGCAGGTCATCGAACACGCCGATGCGCAGCAGCTGGGCGACGCGGCCAGCGAGATGCTGCGGCGAATGCTGCCTTTCCTTCTGGCCGTGTGCCGGCGCCTCAATGTCGAGCTTCCGCTGGACAAAATCACCCAGGCCCTGAGAAATCGGCCCAAGTAGCGCCGTGCGAATGCGGGACCGGACCCGATGACGACTTACCGTGAATTCCATCGGCGCTCCATCGACGACCGCGAGGGCTTCTGGGCGGAGCAGGCCGGGCTCGTTCACTGGCATAGGCCGCACGCCCAAGTGCTCGACTACCGCCGGCCGCCCTTCGCCCGGTGGTTCGTCGGCGGGGAAACCAACCTCTGCTACAACGCGCTCGACCGGCACCTTGCAGCGCGCGGCGATCAGAGAGCGCTCGTCTATATTTCCACGGAAACGGGCGAGGAGCGGAGCTTCAGTTACCGCGAGCTTCATCTCGAAGTGCAGCGCGCGGCGGCCATGATGCGCTCCCTCGGGGTCGGCAAGGGCGACCGGGTCATCGTCTACATGCCCATGATCCCGGAGGCTGCGTTCGTCATTCTCGCTTGCGCGAGGATAGGCGCGATCCATTCGGTGGTGTTCGGCGGATTCGCTGCCGCGAGCCTCGCGGCGCGCATCGACGACGCGCGACCGAAGCTCATGGTCACCGCCGACGGCGGCAGCCGCATGGGAAAGGTGGTCACCTACAAGGCGCTGGTGGACGAATCGATCAGGTTGGCGAAGCATCCACCCGGGAAGGTTCTCATTTTCCGGCGCGGACTCGACAAGGCCATGCAGCTCCTCACCGGACGCGATGTGGACTACGCCGAGCTGCGCGCAAGGCACCTCGACGCGACGGTACCGGTCACCTGGCTCGAGTCGAACGAGCCCTCGTACATCCTGTATACCTCCGGCACGACCGGCAGGCCCAAAGGCGTGCAGCGCGACGTCGGCGGATACGCAGTCGCCCTGGCAGCGTCCATGCGGCACATCTACTGCGGCCATGCCGGGGAGACGATGTTCACGACCTCCGACATCGGCTGGGTGGTGGGACACTCCTACATCCTCTACGGGCCTTTGATCGCGGGCATGACCACGGTCATGTACGAGGGCGTGCCGATACGCCCGGACGCGGGAATCTGGTGGAAGATCGTCCAGGATCACAAGGTCAACGTGATGTTTTCCGCGCCGACCGCGATCCGGGTGCTCAAGAAGCACGATCCGGCGATCCTGCGCCAATACGACCTCGGCTCGCTCAAACACCTTTTCCTTGCGGGCGAGCCGCTCGACGAGCCGACACACGCGTGGATCGCTGAGGCGCTGGGCAAGCCCGTGATCGACCATTATTGGCAGACCGAAACGGGCTGGCCGATCCTGTCCTCGGTTCCCGGCGTGGAAAGGACGCCCATCANGCTCGGCAGCCCGAGCTTTCCCGTCTACGGCTANGACCTGAAGCTCCTGCGCGAGGCCGATGCCGCCGAGGCCGGGACGGGCGAGAAAGCCGTGGTCGCCATCGCGCCGCCCCTGCCCCCGGGCTGCATGTGCACCGTCTGGGGAGATGACGAGCGTTTCGTCGGGACCTATTTCGGCACCTTTCGCAACAAGCAGGTGTACTCGACCTTCGACTGGGGCATCCGCGACAAGGACGGCTATTACTTCATCCTCGGCCGCACCGACGACGTGATCAACGTCGCCGGACATCGCCTGGGCACTCGCGAGATCGAAGAAGCCATCAGCATGCATCCGAACATCGCCGAATGCGCCGTGGTGGGCGTGGCCGATTCCCTGAAGGGCCAGATGCCGCTCGCNTTCGCGGTGGCGAAGGACGCCGCTATGCTGGGGACGACGGAGGGACGCATCCGCTTCGAGAAGGAAGTCCTGGAAACCGTCGACAAGCAGCTCGGTGCCATCGCGCGGCCAAAGTCGGTACACTTCGTGTCCCTGCTGCCCAAGACGCGCTCGGGCAAAACGCTGCGGCGCACGATCCAGGCGTTGGCGGAGGGGCGTGATCCGGGCGATCTCACCACCATCGAGGACCCGGCGGCCTTGGAGCAGATTCGCGGCGTATTGAAAACCAGAACGGAGCCTAGGAATTGAAAACCAAACCCTCCCTGACCCTCGAAGACTGCAAGAAGATCGGCGCTGCGGCCGAGGCCGAAGCGCGCAAGAACAAGTGGAACGTGGTCATCGCCATTCTCGACGACGGCGGCCACCTGCTCTGGCTCGTGCGCATGGACGGCGCGACGCCGGCAAACGCACAGATCGCGATCGAGAAGGGCCGCACCGCGGCGGTGTCGCGGCGCACGACCAAGAACTGGGAAGACCGCATCGCGGCCGGCCGGACCGCCCTGCTCAACATGCCGGTGCTGCCGGTGCAGGGCGGCGTGCCGATCATGGTGAACGGCGAATGCGCCGGCGCGGTCGGCGTCTCGGGCGTGCAGTCTCACGAGGACGAGCAGATCGCCAACGCGGGCATCGCTGCGCTCGGCTAGGGAATGAAAGTCGGTCCGCGAATGTTCACCCGCGGACAGAACCGCGTTAAAACTGCAGTCAACCAACGAGGAGAACCGTCATGTCGTTGAAATCCGTAGCTCGAGTCGCAGTACCAGCGGTGTTTGCGGCATTCGCCCTGAGCGCCGCCGCCCAGCAACCCAACCCAATGGACGTCGTCCCGGACAAGATGCCGAACGACTTCCCCTACGGTACACCGATATCGCTCGACCGCGCCGAGGCCGCTATCAGCGCGGCGGTGGCCGAATCCAAGAAGCGCGGGTGGAAGCTCAACGTCGCCGTCGTGGATGGGGGCGGCAATCTCGTCGCCTTCGCGCGCATGGACGGCGCGCAGCTCGCCTCGATCGCGATCTCGGAGCACAAGGCGCGCGCGGCNGCGACGTTCCGCCGGGAGACCAAGGCGTTCGAAGCGGGTATCCAGGCCGGGAACAACTACCTCATCACCCTGGACGGTGTGATCGGTTCCCGCGGGGGCATCCCGCTTCTGGAAGGCGGAAAACTGATCGGCGCGATCGGCTGCTCGGGCGGCACGGGCTCGCAGGACGAGGTCGTTTGCAAAGCGGGCGCCGCGACCGTCAAGTAGAGATTTACTTCCGAAACAAAAAGGGGCCGACGGCCCCTTTTTGTTTGACCTTTCCGGTTATTTTTTCTGCTCCGGCATCTTCAGAAGCTTCAGTGCATTCCCGAAATAGATCTTTCTCTTGTCGGCTTCGGGCAGCTTGAGATCCTCGACCGAGCGGATTCCCTCTCGGATGAACATCGGCCCACCCTCGGGATCGAACGGGCAGTCGCTCGCGAACACCACGCGGTCTGCACCGAAGAAATCCAGCCCGCAGCGCAGCGCCGAGGCCGAGCCGCCGAGCACCGTGTCGGCGTAGAACATCCTGAAGTATTCGATAGGCTTTTTCTTCATGGATTTCAGGAGATCTTCGTAGTTCTCGTCGGCGCTGCGGCTCCCCAGTTGCGCCCAGAGCGTTTCCGCGCGCCCCGAGAAGAACGGGATCATGGCCCCGCAATGGTGGGTGATGATGCGGATTCCGGGGAGCTTTTCGAATAGCCCCGAAAACACCATGCGCGACATGGCCACGCTCGTCTCGAACGGCCAGCCGAGCACCTGCCAGATCTCGTATTTCGATTTCTGCTCGCCGACGTAGTCCGCGCGGGTCGCCGGCCGCGCCGGGTGCATCCAGATCGGAACGTCGTGCTTCTTTGTCGCGCGCTCGAACACCGGGAAAAACTCGGGCTCATCGAGCGGGCGGCCGTTGACGCTCGAGCAGATCTGCACGCCGCGCGCGCCGAGCTTCGCGATCGCACGGTCCATCTCATCGAGCGCCGCCGGCATATTGTTCATCGGCAGCGAGGCGACGAAGGCCGGGAATTTCTTCGGCCATTTCGCCACCATGCCCGCCATGCCGTCGTTGGCGATGCGCGCGAGCTCCGGCGCAAGCTCCGGGCCGCCCACCAGCTCGGGGGAGGGCAGCGAGAGCGTCAGCACCTGCTGCACGTCGGGGAATTTCTCCTCGAGCATCTGCACCCGCGCCTCGATGTCCCAGAGCATGCGCAGATTGCTCATGCGCTTGAGAATGCCCGGGTCTTTCAAGTGCTGCTTCATCATGTCGAGGTAAGGCACCGGCATGACGTGGTTGAAGATGTCGATTTTCATGACGAGCGCCCGGGCGTGGAATCGAAGACGAATTTTAGCGTAGCATGTCGCCTCGATGGGAGCGACCATGGCTGACACCCGCATCGAACGCGATAGCTTCGGAGAAATTCGCGTCCCGGCCGACCGGTTGTGGGGCGCGCAGACGCAGCGATCGCTGGAAAACTTCCGCATTTCGGGCGAACGCATGGCCCCCGAGGTCATCCATGCGCTGGCAAGGGTCAAGCGCGCCTGCGCGGTGGTCAATCGCGAGCTGGGAGATCTGCCCGCCGACAAGGCGAATGCCATCATCGCTGCGGCCGACGAGGTGCTCGCGGGGAAGCATGACGGTGAGTTTCCGCTCGTGGTCTGGCAGACGGGTTCCGGTACGCAAACCAACATGAACATGAACGAGGTGCTGGCCAACCGCGCGAGCGAGCTCCTCGGTGGAGAGCGCGGCGAGAAGCGCCGCGTGCATCCCAACGACGAGGTCAACCGCGGACAGTCCTCCAACGACGTCTTTCCCACGGCGATGAACGTCGCCGCCGTTCAGGCCATCCACGACCGGCTCATACCCGCGCTTTCTTCGCTGCGCGACGCGCTCTCGGCGAAATCCGCGGCGTTCGNCGACATCGTCAAGATCGGCCGCACCCATCTCCAGGACGCGACTCCCCTCACGCTCGGGCAGGAGATTTCGGGCTGGGTGTCGCAGCTCGAACATGGAATCGCGCACGTGCGGGCCTCACTCACGCACCTTTGCGAGCTCGCTCTGGGCGGCACGGCGGTGGGCACGGGACTCAACGCCCATCCGGAATTCGGCGCGCGCGTGGCGAAGGAGCTGGGAAAAGAGACCGGACTGCCCTTCGTTTCGGCGCGCAACAAGTTCGAGGCGCTCGCGGCCAACGACGCGCTGGTGAACGCGCACGGTGCGCTGAAGACGCTCGCCGCGTCGCTCACCAAGATCGCGAACGACGTGCGCTGGCTCGCGAGCGGGCCGCGCTCCGGAATCGGCGAGATTTCCATTCCGGAAAACGAGCCGGGTAGCTCGATCATGCCGGGCAAGGTCAACCCCACGCAATCGGAGGCGATGACCATGCTGTGCGCGCAGGTGCTGGGCAACGACGTAGCGATCAATATCGGCGGTGCCTCTGGAAATTTCGAGCTGAACGTGTTCAAGCCCCTCATCATCCACAATTTCCTGCAGAGCGTGAGGCTGCTCACCGACGGCGCTGCGAGCTTCAATGAGCACTGCGCCGCAGGCATCGAACCGCGGCGCGAGCGCATCGCCGAGCTGGTGCGGAACTCGCTCATGCTGGTGACCGCGCTCAACCCGCACATCGGCTACGACAAGGCGGCGCAGATCGCGAAGAAGGCACACAAGGAGGGCACCACCCTCAAGGCCGCCGCGCTTGCCCTGGGCTATGTCACGGCCGAGCAGTTTGACGCCTGGGTGCGTCCAGAGCGGATGGTTTGACCAGAGGAGAACCATGCTTTACATCCTGTACAACGAAGACCGGCCCGCCGGCGCGGCGTACTTTTACACACGCAGCACCGGCACGTGGTCGCAGCAGACCTATGTCAAGGCCTCGAACCCCGACACTCTTGACAACTTCGGCACCTCGGT
>JGI25616J43925_10001051_pt1 | contig 10690 bp, 11 predicted proteins | sample GraSoi2013_100cm_FD_43925 | JGI IMG/M metagenome (IMG submission 43925) | reverse complement strand
CCCGCGAACCAGGCGTCGCGCTGCTCGGTGGTGGTGCCGGTCTTGCCCGCGACGGCGGTCTCGGGCGGCAGCCAGTTCTTGAGCGACTGCGCGGTGCCTTCNCGNACCACNCCNTGCATGGCAGCGGTGATCAGGTACATCGGCTCGGGCGGGAACGCCTGCTCCACCGCGAGCGCGTAGCGCTTGAGCGGGCGGCCGTCCTGGGTGGTCACCTCGCGGATCGCCCGCAGGGGGGTGCGGAATCCGCCGCTCGCGATGGTCTGGTACATCTGCGCCACTTCGAGCGGAGAGAGGTCCACCGCGCCGAGAAGGGTGGAAGCGTAGGGCTGCATCTCGCGCTCGATGCCCAGGCGCTTGATGGTCATGAGGACTTTCTCGACGCCGATATCGGTCCCCAGGCGCGCGGTCGCGGCGTTGTAGGAATGCGCGAGCGCCATCCTGAGCGGCACCGCGCCGTGGAAGATCTTGTCGTAGTTCGTCGGCTCCCAGTCCGGCGCCCCGCGGCTCTTCCACACGAAAGGCCCGTCGTCGATCGGCGTCACCAGGGTGTAGTGCGCGGGATCGGCGAGCGCCGTGAGGTAGATGGCGGGCTTGAGCAGCGACCCTACGGGACGCCCGGCGTCCAGGGCGCGGTTGAATCCGCGGAAGCGCACGTCGCGCCCGCCGACCAGCGCCTGCACTTCGCCCGACTGCGTGTCGGTGATCACGACCGCGCCTTCGAGTCCCGGTTCACCGAAGATCTTCCCCTTGTCGAACTGCGCGAGCTTGCGCTCGAGCGCCCGCTCCGCCGCTTCCTGCACGCGCGGGGCGAGCGTGGTGAAGACGCGCAGGCCTTCCGAGCGCAGGTCGGCTTCGTCGTAATCGCGCCGCAACTGCCGGTGCACGAGATCGAGGAAGGCCGGGTGGGGCGAGGTGCCCATCGCGGCCTTCTGGTTGACGCCCAGGTCCGCGGCGCGCGCCTTCGAGTACTCCTCCATCGTGGCGAAGCCCCGGTCCTTGGTCTCGCGCAGGACGACATTGCGCCGCTCCAGGGCGCGCTGCGGATTGCGGAACGGGTCGTAGAGGCCCGGGCCCTTCACCATGCCCACGAGGAGCGCGCTCTGCGCGAGCGTGAGGTGCTCGACCGTCTTGCCGAAGTAGAAGAGCGAGGCGAGGCCGACGCCGTGGATCGCGCGGTCGCGGTCCTGGCCGAGATAAATCTCGTTCAGGTAGGTCTCGAGGATCTCGTCTTTGTCGTAGTGGATCTCGAGGAGCACCGACATAAAGAGCTCGGTGACCTTGCGCGAGATCGTNCGCTCGGGCGTGAGAAAGAAGTTCTTCACCAGCTGCTGCGTCAGCGTGCTGCCGCCCTGGAGGCCGTGGCCGGTGAAGAAGGAGAGGGCCGCGCGCGCGATCCCGCGCAGATCGAAACCGTGGTGAGCGTAGAAATTGCGGTCCTCGTTCGCGATGAGGGCCTGCACCATCTGCTTCGGCACCTCGGAGAGCCGCACCAGCACGCGGTCCTCGTTGTTCGCGGGGTAGATGCCGCCGATCGCCAAAGGCTCAAGGCGCGCGAGCGGCAGCTCCCGCCCTTCCGCGTCCTGCACCGCCTTCACCTTGCCGCCTTCGAAGGCGACGCGCACGCGCTTCGCGGGCTGCAACCCGTCCCAGAACACGAACGGCCGCACGGCCACCTCGAGCCAGTCGTTGTCGTTCGCGAACCAGCCCGGATCCCCCTCGCGCGGCCCCTGGCTGTAACCCGCCTCCTGCAACTCGCGCACCACGTCGATCTGCGCGATGCGCAAGCCGGCGTGCAACTCCAGCGGCCGCGCGTAAATCCGCGCGGGTAAGGCGAAGCGCCGCCCCTCGAACTCGCTGCGCACCCGGAAATCGAGATACAACGTGAACCCGGCCGCGAGCAGCGCGAGCGTCAGGACCGTGTAGCGGGTGTAGCGCCAGAATTTAGCGCGATCGAACATCGGCGAATTTTACTTCGTTGCGGGGGGAAGGCGGGTGATCGCGGCGAGGTGGGTCGGGGAAAATGCACCGACTGCGGTGGCCAAGTGTCGCCTTGAGGCGACACCGATGTTATGAGCATAATGGGAATGCCCTACGGAAAAGCGCTTCAACGCAATAGGATCTGTCATGGCCGACAAAAGCGTTCCCACGCTCTTCGAATGGCTGGGCGGCATGCCGGCTCTGGATCGTCTGATGAGCCGTTTCTACGAGCGCGTCAAGAACGACCCGATCCTTGCTCCGATCTTCGCAAGCATGAGCGGTGACCATCCACACCATGTCGCCGTGTTTCTCGCTGAAGTCCTCGGAGGGCCGAGCGGCTATTCCGAACAATTCGGNGGGCATCCGCGCATGATCCAGCGGCACCTGAACCGCCACCTCACGCAGGTGCAACGGCGCCAGTGGGTGAGCCTGCTGCTCGACACGGCGGACCAGATCGGCATGCCCGACGATCCGGAATTCCGCGCCGCTCTGGTAGGCTACCTGGAGTGGGGCTCGCGTCTGGCGGTCATCAACTCACAGCCCGGCGCCAGCGTCGATCAAAAAGCTCCGATGCCGAAGTGGGGCTGGGGCGAAGTCAAGGGCCCGTACAAGGGTTGAGGGCTTGATGCATCTAGCAGTTCTCCGCTTCACATCAATCATAAAAATCCGCGACGTCATCAATCCGTACGTCCTCGTCACGTCCGCCCAAGCAAGAGCCATCAAACCCGGCTGGCGCAAGCCCCTTCCAATTCTCGTGCGCATCAACGGCAAGCCCGCGGTACCGTGGCGGATCAATATGATGCCGGTCGGCGACGGGAGTTTTTATTTGTATTTGCACGGCAACGTGCGCAAGGCGTCCGGCACGAAGGTCGGAGATCGTGTTCGGGTGGAGGTCGGCTTCGACTCGAAGTATAGAAACGGCCCGCAGCATGCCGTGCCTTTGTGGTTCAAGGCGGCGCTGCGAAAGAATCCGCGAGCGATGAAGAACTGGGAAGCGCTGATCCCGAGCCGGAAGAAGGAGGTCCTCCGCTATTTCGCGCGGCTAAAGTCGCCGGAGGCGCGCGAGCGCAATCTCGAGAGAGCGCTGCATGTGCTCTCCGGCAGGAAGGGGCGCTTTATGGGGCGAGCGTGGGATAGTGGAGTGTAGTTAATAACTCCCGCAGGTCTTGCGTGTGCCGGCCTTCGCCCCCACTTTGCTCCAATGAAATTCCCCAATCCCGTTGTTCTCCTGCTCGCTCTCCTGCATGTGTATATCGGCGTGCGGCTTCTTCTGCCGTTCGGCCCCGTCACGCAGGTCGTGGGCGCGTTGCTCCTTGCGTTGTGTTTTGTGCTTTTGCCCAAGGGTTTCCGGATCCGGGACGACCGCGGGCCCTGGGCGGTGATGCTGCCGTGGCTGACGATGGGTTTCTTCTCGTACCTGTTGGTCCTGACCATCGTCCGCGACGTGAGCCTGATCGGGTCCGCCCTCGCGCTGTCGCCGCAGGCCCACGAATTCTGGATCCGCATTTCGGCGATCGGCGTCATGGCGCTCACGCCGGCGATTACGCTCGTCGGTTTTTTTATGGCGCGCCGAACGGCTCCCGTCGTGAACGTGGAAGTACCCCTCGCCGATCTTCCCAAAGCGCTGGAGGGCTTCACCATCGCCCAGATCACAGACCTCCACGTGGGACAGACGATCAAGCGGAATTTCGTGGCCGCGATCGTCGACCGGGTCAATCTCCTCGAAGCCGACATGATCGCGATCACTGGCGACGTCGCCGACGGCAGCGTGCCGGACCTCGCGCACCACACCGAGCCGCTCGCGCGGCTCGCCTCCCGGCACGGAACCTATTTCGTCACCGGCAACCACGAGTACTACTCGGGCGCACACGCGTGGATCCGCGAGCTCGAGCGCCTGGGCGCAAAAGCGCTGATGAACGAGCACGTGGTCCTCGATCACGACGGAGCGGCGTTGACGGTGGCGGGCGTCACCGACTGGTCCGCCCACCATTTCGATCCCACGCACAAGAGCGATCCTCACGCGGCGGCCAAAGGGGCGCCCGAGCGCGCACCCAAGGTTCTGCTCGCCCACCAGCCGCGCTCCGCTCATATAGCGGAGGCCGCCGGCTACCACCTGCAGCTCTCCGGGCACACGCACGGGGGGCAGTTCTGGCCGTGGAATTTTCTGGTGCGCCTGCAGCAACCATTCACCGCGGGCCTCGACCGCCTCGGCCGCATGTGGGTCTACACCAGCCGCGGCACCGGGTATTGGGGACCGCCGATGCGATTCGGTGTTCCTTCGGAGATCACGCTCATTCGNCTGGTCAGGGAGTGACGGCGCGCCNGNGCGGCCGCACCTCCATGTCGCGCAGCATTACGAATTCAAAACCGCGCTCCCGCAGCGANTTCAAGCCGCTCGCCAGGCCCTCCGCGGTGTCGGAACCGGGCTTGTTCATATGGGCGATGATGATGTCGCCGGGCCCGACTGCATTCAGCCGCGCCGCGATCGCNTCGCGCTTGAGCGTGGCGCCGGCATCGGCGTTGATCGAAAAGCCCGCCACCTTGTACCCCATCGCCACGATGACCCGCAACGCCTGGGGGTCGTACTCGGCGGTAGCGCCGCGGTACCAGTGCGGCGCAATGCCGGTCGCCGCCTCCACGGCTGCCGCGCCGCCACGCACCTCGCTCGCCAGATGGGCGACATCGAGATTGCCGGCGATGCCGTACACCCGGCGACCCAGGCCGATCACGGCCGGCACGTGACTGGCGCCGTGGTCCTCGATATCGAACAGCTCGGGGTGCGAGCGCAGCATCGCCACCCCTTCGGTATTGCGCGCTATCCATCTGCGCGTCGCGAACACGGTGGCCGGAATGCGCTCCTCGACCAGGAACCGGATCAGCTTGGCGTCATAGCCGCCGCCGCAGGCATCGAGCGTGAGCGCCGCGACTTTGGTCTCCGGCTGGGGAAGCGCCAGCAACTGGTGAACTTCGACGGGACGAGAGCTCGCACGCGCCCCGAACGGCACGAGCCAGGCAAGAACCAGCAGGATTGCGATGCGTCTCATGCGTATGGAAACGCACCGCGGGCGCCGGCGATTGTGACCGATTGAGCAAACCGGGTGATTTGATTGTAAGAGTTTGTGTCGGCTCCGGTGCTGCGGAGGTGTAGACTTTCCGCAATGCCCGTAAAGAAGATCCTCATCACCGACGATTCGTCCACCGCCCGCCACGTTCTGTTCCAGATGCTGGCAAAACACGGGTACCGGTGCATATTGGCCGAGACCGCCAAAGAAGCCTTCGACAAGGCGAAATCCGAAAAGCCGGACCTCATCCTGATGGACGTCGTCATGCCTGACATGAGCGGCTTCGAGGCGACGCGTCTCATCACGCGCGACGAGGCGACCAAGCACATTCCGGTGATTCTTTGCACCAGCAAAAGCCACGACACCGACCGGGTATGGGGCCTGCGCCAGGGCGCGACGAGCTACGTCGTGAAGCCGGTCGACGAGAAAGATCTCCTCGCCAAGATCGCTGCGCTGGGCTGAATGGGAGCTCGCTCATGTTGATCATCAAGTGGTTCGTCATCGTGGTCGTGCTGCTCGTCGTCGTGGCGATTGCGGCCGGCGAGCTCGGCCTCCTGCAAGGCACGCCGCCCACGGACCTCGGCGTACGCGACGGAAAGCTGAAACCGCCCTCCATGACCGAGAACAGCGTCACCAGCCAGGCCGCGCTCTACCCCGATCACCCGCAACGCAAATACGCGGACATCGCTCCGCTGCCGGTNAAGGGCGACGGTCCCGCCACGCTCGCCAAGATCAAGGCCATCGTGGAAGGCATGGACGGCGCCGAGGTGGTGAAGAGCGAGCCCGATTACCTCTACGCGCAGTTCACCACCAAGCTGATGAAGTTCGTGGACGACGTGGAGTTCTGGTACGACCCGGCGGCGAAGGTGATCCAGGTGCGCTCGGCCTCGCGCGTGGGCCGCGGAGACCTGGGCGTCAACCGCAAGCGCATCGAAGCGGTGCGCTCGGCATTGGAGGCGACGAAGTAAGGACGCGCCGGCGCGCCCGCGCTCGGCAGATCAGGGAGCTTAGCCGCAACCGGCCTTTAGCTCCGCGGCGGCGACGGGCTGCTCGGACCGGCGTCGCTCGCGCGCCTCAATTCCTCGCGTTCGTCGCTGCTCAAGTCCCGGCTGAAGTGGAGCACGCGATCCAGGACGTCGTCCGTCTCGAAGTAGGCTTTGCGGCAGTCGAGATGCACGAAACCTCCCGGAACGAAGCGCCCCTCTTCATAGAACACGAGCCGGATGCGCCAGCTCCCGCGCGCGATGGGCTCGCGGCAGCTCCGGCATTTCGCCTGCGCCCCCGGCGAGCGCTCGGCGCCGTCGATCCGCGNGAGGCGCCGGTGCGCAAGGCTCGCGCGCGCCGCGCGCTCGAGGCTCTCCCGATCGGGCATGTTCGCGGACGTTTCCACCAGGGCCTGAAGCAGCGGCTCCGGCCGCTTGTAGGCCGCGCAGTGCGGATGGAACCATACGGTCATCTCGCCCTCCGCAAAAGGGTTGGGCAGGCGCTCGCCGAAGCGCAGCTCTCCACGCTGGATAGCCTGGCCGCAGCCGCGACACTTGGAGCGACCGCTAGTGGCGGTTTCGAAGAGGTGGGACACGCCGGGAACTCACCACGCTAAGCCGCCCGAGCCTCCACCTCGGCATTCTCCCGCGCAAGAAACGCGTGGATCTGCGCAACCACTGCGGCGCCTTCGCCGATCGCGCCGCCGACGCGCTTGACTGAGCCCGAGCGCACGTCGCCGATCGCGAACACGCCGGGCACGCTGGTCTCGAGCGGCAGGCGCCCGCCGCCGGTCCTGACGAAGCCCTTTTCGTCGAAGGCCACGCCGCAATCCTTCAGCCACCCGGTCGCCGGATCGGCGCCGAGGAACAGGAACACGTTGCGGATCGCGCGGGTTTCCTCGGCTCCCGAGTCGCTGTGCCGCCAGCGCACCGATTCGACGCCGGATTCGCGCGAACCCTTCAGCTCGACGATCTCGGTCCGGGTGCGCAGCTCGATGTTGGGGATCGCGGCGATGCGGTCGATCAGGTATCTCGACATGCTCGCGGCGAGCCCCGCGCCTCGCACCAGCATCCAGACCTTGGCGGCGTGCCCGGCGAGAAACACCGCAGCCTGTCCCGCGGAGTTGCCGCCGCCGACGAGCACCACCTCCTGACCCGCGCACATCTTCGCCTCTATGGGGGAGGCCCAATACCAGACGCCCCGCCCTTCGAGGACTTTCAGATCGGCGCAGTCTGGACGGCGATAGCGGGCGCCCGTGGCGACGACCACCGTGCGGCTGCGCACGGTGCGCGCGTCAGCAAGCTCGAGCGCGAGCGGATCCCGCTCCTCCGGCCGGCCGCAATCCAGGCGCACCGCCTCGACCGGGATCAGCATGCGCGCGCCGAATTTCTGCGCCTGCGTATACGCGCGCCCGGCGAGCGCCTGGCCCGAGATGCCGGTCGGGAAGCCGAGATAGTTCTCGATCCGCGCGCTCGCTCCCGCCTGCCCGCCGAAGGAAAGCGCATCGACGACGAGCACCGAGAGGCCTTCGGAGGCCGCGTAGACCGCCGTCGCCAACCCCGCGGGGCCCGCGCCGACGACGGCGACGTCGTGCACGCGATCCGCGTCGGCGGCGTCGAGCATGCCGATGCACCTCGCGAGCTCGTTCTCTCCGGGATTGCGCAGCACCGATCCGTCGGGACACGCGACGAGTGGCATGTCCTCGGGACGCGGCGCGTAGCGCTCGATGAAGGCGTGCGCGTCCGGGTCGCTGGCGGGATCGAAGACGAGGTGCGGGATGCCGTTGCGGGCGAGGAAGTTGCGCAGCCTCGCCATGTCCGGCGAAGAAGGCGCGCCGATCAGCACCGGACCGCCGGCTCCCATCTCGATCAGGCCCACGCGGCGCAGGATCAACGCGCGCATGATCTCCTCGCCGAGATCGGCTTCGGCGACGAGGAGCGCGCGCAACTGCTCGGGGACGATCCGCAGCGCCTCGACCGCGCCGACCGCTACGGCGTCCGCGAGCGCGCGCCGGCCCGAGAGCTGTCCGACTTCGCCCGAGAATCCTCCCGCGGAGAGCTCGGCGATGAGCAGATCGTGACCGTGACCGTCGCGGCCGGTGATGCGCACCAGCCCCGAGAGCACGACGAACATGCCCGGGCTCGGCTCGCCGGTCTGGTACAGGCACTCGCCGTCCGCGTAGCGGCGCGGCGCGCCGAAGCGCCGCATGCGCGCGATCTCCTCGTCCGCGAGGACGGGAAACATCTGCGCGCGGCGCGCTTCGAGCGTCGGGGAGCGGAAGGGCTCAACGGTCATTTCGGCTACTCATCCCAGGTCCATGGCGAGTTCGTCGACGTAGCACCAGCTCCAGCTCTCGCCCGGTTCGAGCGAGGTGATGATCGGATGCTTCGTCGCGTGATAGTGCTTGGTGGCGTGCTTGTTCTTCGACTCGTCGCAGCAGCCGACGTGCCCGCAGGTGCGGCACAGCCGCAGGTGCACCCAGGTGTCGCCCACCTTGAGGCATTCCTCGCAGCCCTGAGCGCGAGGCCGGTCGGTCTTGACCAGATCGAGATGGCTGCAGCTCATTTTCAGCCGAGGTACTTCTTGACGACTTCGGGCGGCCGGACATGGGCTTGGGATGGATCGCTGCCGGTTTCGCGCAGCGCGCGCCGCTGCCGCAACAGGTCCCAGCACTGGTCCAATTCGACCTGCACGTCGGCGAGACGCTTGCTGCCTTCCGGATCGAGGGATTTCTGCCCGAAGAGCCGGTGCTCCTCGGCCACCAGGCGTTCAATATGGGCGAGCACGGATGTGTCCTTGCGATGTTCTTCCACGAAATGCCTCGCTGGGTGCCGATGGGATCGGCGTGGTGCCCAACATAAACCCGTTGCGAAGATCCGGCAAGTCGCAGAAAATTCTCTGCGCTTCACTCTTTAGCCTGAACCTACGCGGGTCGGATTTCCCGCTATGCGATGAAGTAGCGACGCGCCGGCGCGGCTTCAGCGGCGCACTTCGCCGTGCGCTTTTCCCGGGGAAGGCGCGGGGCGGTTTCCCGCCTGCCCCCGATCGGCGAAGCCGTGCGCCTGCGGCATGTGACTGGCGGGCACGGCCGCGCCGGGCTGCGGCACCGGCAGGCGAGGAACGTTGCCCGGGCCCGGGCGCATCTGCGGGGCCACGGCGACGGGCGGGCGGGTCACAGGCGCGCGGAAGTCAGGGCGCGCTTCGCCGCGGCTGACGGCGGCGGGATTGGCGGAGAAGCCGTCGGGGCGGCCCGCGCGCCCATCGTTCGGCCTGCGCGGGCNCGCTCGAAGATGCTCGTCGTGCACCTCCGGCCGGTTGAGCGAGCTGTTGCGGGTCGCCGGGGCGACTGGANCCTGCCAGCGGAATTCGCGCCGCTGGCCCTGCATCGTGGAACCGAAGCGCTCCTGCACCGACGCGATGCGATACGGCACGCCGCGCCGGTGCCCGGGATCGTGCTGCCATACGACCGGCTGCCCGTTTCTCCCGGGTCCCGGCCGGTTGACCACCACTTGGCGATTCACGGTTACATTGGTGATATTGGTGACGTTGACGACGGTGACGTGGCGCGCTCGCCAGTCGCAGCCGCCGAAGAAAAATCCCGAGCGTACGATGACCCCGGCACCCCAGGCGAATGCGAATCCCGGGTAAACGTAGTAGCCGGGCCAGGGCGCCCAGTACACCGGCGGATAGGCCGGCCACCACCACGATCCGTAGGCCACGCGCGGATCGTAGTACGGCACGTAGACGACTTCCGGGCTCGCCGGCTCGATCGCGTAGGCGCCCCCCTGCTGGACCACATAGGCCTGCTCCGTCGATCTCAGATTGCCGGCTTCATACGCCTTCTGCCGCAGGTTCTGGACCGTTTCCATCACCTGCGGCTCCTGCGCGATGAAAACGTCACCGAGCCGCGCGGTCCACTCCAGACGCTGGTCCATCATCGCAAGCACCTGCGGAAACGCGGCGAGCGACTTGACGCTCGCATCCCAATCCCTCTCCGCGGCCGCGTCGACCGCCTGCTGTCCCGTGAGGCCGGGATTCGCCCTCGACCAGCGCGCCGCCTCCACCACCTCGAGCGGATAAGTGGAGGCCATGAAGATCTGCGACAGCAGCGAGTCGGGGTAGAGCGCGATCGGCGCGAGCATCTGATCGAGCTCCTGCTGAGTGGCCGCGGCATTGCGCGGCGCGGGCGGGGTCTGCGCGAAGGCGACCGAGGCTGAAACGAGCAGCACGAGCAGCTGTTTTGCCGCATGTTCGAAGAACGTTTTCATTGGCACCTCCTATCGCAAGCGAAGGCGGGCGCGTCGTTCCTCCCGACGGGTCGACACCGGCAGCATCAGTATACGTCTCATGCTTGCAAGAACGCACGGGCGGCTGCGCCGGTTGAACCCGGACCGGCGAACCCGACGCCTCGATTGTAAGAATTTATTTCAGCGCCGTTGCGACAAACGCGCCGACTCGGAGTAGGCTTACCCGGAATTTCAGGGGGCCGACGATGGAAACTCCCGCGCGTCTTTGGTCGCAGCACCTCGCGAATCTCGCGCGCGCGGCGTTCTGGCTGCTTCTGGTGGTCGTCGTCCTGCTGCAGCTCGCCGGCTCGCGCGGCGTCGACAGGCAGCGCTCGGCCGCGCTCGGCCAGTTCGAGCGCGAGCGCAATTCCCGGGTGATCG
>JGI25616J43925_10001049_pt1 | contig 10699 bp, 8 predicted proteins | sample GraSoi2013_100cm_FD_43925 | JGI IMG/M metagenome (IMG submission 43925) | reverse complement strand
GCGTCGAGCGTGCCCATGTAGAGCATGCCCTCGTATGCGGCCACGCCGCGGTTGTTCGGGCCGCAGCAGAACGTCGTGATCGGCCCCATCTTGTGCTTGTAATGCCAGAATTCGCGTCCGGTCGCCGCGTCGATCGCGTAGACGTGGTTGAACGAGGTGGTGAGGAACATCACGCCGTTCACCACCAGGGGCGAGGTTTCCATCGACTCGAGCACGGCGGTCTGGAACGTGAACTGGACCTTGAGCTTGTCCACGTTGCCCACNCCGATCTGCGCCGCGGGGTAGTAACGGGTCTGCTCGTAGTTGCCGTTCGGATGCAGATGATTCACGCCGTCGCCGGCGGCGGAATCGAGCATCGCCTGGGTCACGGGCACCAGCGACGGCGACATCGGTGCCGCGATGGTGGTGGCACCNCCCTTGACCTCCTGCGCCTGAACGCTACCGAATGCGAGAAGGCTTGCGGCAATGAAGAAACGGAGACGGGTGCGCATGAATCCTCCTTGCGATCGTTGAGTGTTGCTCGGATTTGCCGAAACGGCCGCGTGGCGCGAACCGGGACAGATAGTTACTATAGGAACAAAGGCACGATCAGGCAAGGCTGACAAATCGTCAGACGCGCCATCGGCACAAATCCGGAGAAAGACCTTGATTCGCAAATTGGCTTTATCGCTTTGTCTGCTCGCACCCGTTTCGGCGGGCGCCCAAGATCTCTCACCCAACGCCGAGCTCCTTGTTGCAGCGCGGCAAGGCGACTTGGCCAGGGTCGCGCGCCTGCTGGACGGAGGTGCGGCGGTGAACGCGCGCAACCGTCTGGGCGACACGCCGCTGTTGATCGCGCTGAAGAACGGCTACAAGGAGATGGCGCGGCTCGCCGTTGAAAGAGGTGCGAACGTGAATCTCGCGAACCTCTCAGGCGTGACCCCGCTGATGGCGGCGAGTTTCTCGGGCGACACGGAGCTCGTGAAAATACTGCTCAAGAAAGGCGCAGAACGCGCCCCGGCGGACCGCGTCGGAAAGACGGCCATGGTCTACGCCGCCGGTCTTGGACATACCGAAGTGGTCGAACTGCTCCTCGCCGACGGCGAGAGCTCTCGCGCCGCGTATCACAACGAGCTCACCGCGTTGATGTGGGCGGCGGCCTACGGCCACGCCGGGACAGTCAAGCTCCTGCTCGCGCGCGGAGCCGACGCGAACGCGCGCGACAACCGCGGCAAGACCGCGCTCGCGATGGCGACCGAGGGCGGACACAAGGAAACGGAGCAAGTGCTCCGCAAAGCAGGCGTCGCGCAATAGATCAGCGGCCCACCGATCTCGGGAACATGAAACCCTTCCTGCGCGCCGGGGCAGCGGTCCTGCTCGTGTGGGGGCTCGGCGCCGAGGCGCAGTTCGTCGACCCTTCGCTCCGCTGGCGCACGCTCGACACCGAGCATTTTTCGGTGCATTTCGCAGAGCACTATCGGTCTCAGGCGCAGGTCGTGGCGCAGGTCGCCGAATCGGTCTATCCGCGGATCACCGGCTGGCTGAAGTGGAAGCCCGAGTCGCGCACACAGATCGTGGTGCTGGACTCGCTCGATTTTTCGAACGGGTACGCCTCGCCGTTCCCGTTCAACTTCATCGGCATCATCCTGTCTCCGCCCGACGAAGGCGAGCTGCTGCAGAACCGCGAGTGGCTGGAGCTCGTGCTGACGCACGAGTTCACCCACATCGTTCACCTTGACCAGGCGCGGGGTCCGGCGGGCGCGCTGCGGCAGATCTTCGGCCGCTATCTCGTACTGCCTCTCCCTTTCACGTTGTTCTTTCCCAGCGGTTTTCCGAATCTGCTGGAGCCTAACTGGATGATCGAAGGCCTCGCGGTCTATTCCGAGTCCGACTGGAACCGGGGATACGGGCGGCTGGGGCAGAGCCATTTCGAGGGCATGATGCGCGCTGAAAGCGCGCGGGGTCTGCGCTCGCTCGCCGAAGTCAATGCTGAGGGACGCGGCTTTCCGCTCAACCGGGATTATCTCTACGGCAGCTATTTCTTCCTGTTCCTCGCCGAGCGCTACGGCCCGGACGCGATCCCGAGGTATGTCGAGACCTACAGCGGCCGCTGGTTTCCGTTCCGGGTTCACAGCACGCCGCGGCTCGTCACGGGCAAGGCGATGGACGAGCTGTGGCTCGAATACAACCAATGGCTGAACGCGCGCTTTGCCGGGAAACCCGGCAGGGAGCCCGACGGGGGCGGAGACATCATCGTCCACGACTGGTCGATTACCAGTCCCCTTCGCACGCCTCGGGGAGATCGCTGGTACGTGCAGGGAAACGGCTACACGCGTCGAAAGCTGATGCGTCAGACCCTGGGCGGGGACGTCGAAGCGGTTCGCAACGCCGAGTCGGGGACGCGGCTTGCGGCGTTTCCCGANGGGGAGCTGCTGCTGTCGCAGCCCGAGATCTGCAATAACTACAACTATTACTACGATCTGTATCGCCTCGGCCGGGGCGACCGGCTGAGCCGGCTGACCCGATGCGGCCGGTTCCGCTTCGCCGCACCCATCGAGGACGGCCGCATCGCGGCGATCCGCGTGGTGAGCGGCGAGGCGGAAGTCGTCCTGCTGAATTCACGCGGCGAGCTCGAGCGCTCGCTTTACCGCGCCNCGTCGGGCGAGGCGCTCACCGGGCTCGCCGCCAAAGGCGAGACCGTGGTCGTGACGAGCCTGCGCGGCGAACGCTGGTCGCTCGTGGAGATTGCCGAGGGGAAATNCTCCGTGCTCGTTTCCGACCGGGCAGTCAAGCACTCGCCGCGCTTCGGCGATTCCNCGAGCGAGATCTACTTCGTCGCCGACTACGGCAACGTGGACAACGTCTGGTCGTGGCGGCGCGGCGACCGCAGCCTCGCGCGCTGGACCGACGCGCGGAACGGCGTCAAGGAAATCAGCGCGCCGTTGAGCGGTGAGATGCTCGTGACGACGATCGAGGCCGACGGCGACGTGCTGCGCGTGCTAAGCCTGCCTGGCGCGCCGCTCGAAGTCCGCCAGGCGGCAGCGGAGGCTGCGCCTTCGGCCGCACCGCCGGTGGGCGCATCGCCCCCGGGCGAGGATCGGCCTTATTCCGCGTGGTCTTCGCTCCGGCCGCGCTATTGGCTGCCGAGCGGCTATGCCGCTGACGGCGCCTTGGCTCTCGGCTTGGCGACCGGAGGTCAGGACGCGCTCGGACTGCACCAGTACGCGCTCGCACCCCTGTATGAGATCACCCAGCATCAGGCGCTCGGTAGCGCCGCCTATGTCTATGACAACCGGCACGGACTGCTTCTCAACCGGACGATGACGGTCAAGGCGAGCACGGCGAACAATCAAAAATCCACGGGCAGGGACATCCAGGCCTACGACATCGATGAAACCGCGCAGTGGGTTTCGCTGTGGCGTCACCTCCGGTTCAACGTCAGGTATTACTGGGGCCTCGGCGGCGCTCTGGACCGGGAAACTCTTCATGATCTGGCGGCGGGGACTTCGACTCCGCGCGACGAGCGCGTGCTCGGCCTTGTCTCCGGAGTCGATACGCGCCGCGAGCAGTTTCTGTCGGAAGGCCCGAGCCAGGGGCAGCTGCTGCGCCTTTTCGCCGAGACCTCGAACGGATTGCGCGGCGCCTACTCGGGTAATTTCTATCGGGGCGACTGGCGTGCCTATCTGCCCGCCGGCAAGACGGTCGTATCGCTGCGCTGGAACCAGGCGTATTCGCAGCCGCAAGCCGAGGCGATCCAGTTGGGCGGCGCGGGTGCCAGCTTTTCGGAGGAAGCATTTGCGCTGCCCGTGCTCGACCAGCGCGAATTCCCGCTGCGCGGCTACCGGAGCGGAGAAGCCGTGCTCACCGGGCATCGCACGAGTCTGGTCACTCTGGAGTGGCGGGTTCCTATTTCCGACGTCGACCTTCATTTCATGGTCCCACCGGTGGGGGTAAACCGGATTTCGATGAGCGTNTTCACCGAAGCGGGAGCGGCCTGGGACAATNCTCCGCGGCGCTGGTACAAGAGCGGGGGCATGGAGCTGCTCTACGAAGCGCGCGCGGGCTACCTGTTGGGCGTGCAGCTGCGCATCGGCGTTGCCAAGGGATTCGAGGCGCCTGGTGGGACCGAAGGCTACGTGCGGCTCGGGCGCTCGTTCTGAGCGCGAGGAGCCAAAAACCCGGAACGCCTCAAAGCGAGAGCTTGGTCTGGACCAGGAACTGAAACGATTTGATGTTCGGATCGCGGTTCAGGGGGAAGGCAAGATCGACGTGCAGAACGTTCCCGAAGGAAGAGCGCGTGCTCAGAAAGCGCAGGCCGAAGCCGACGTTGCTCAGCCAGCGCGCGCTCGAGGGACTTTCGCCGGGGCCGTCCCAGGCCCGGCCCCAGTCGAAGAACACNGCGCCCCCCACGCGGATCAGGCGGAATGGGTACCAGTCCGTATAGGCGCGCTCCTCGACGTTGAGCAGCACGCGGCGGTCGCCGGTCTGGTAGTTCCGCGGATATCCGCGCAAGCCGGTGTCGCCGCCGAGCGCGAGCTGGTTGGCAAGGTTGGGGTCTTTGAGGGCGTCGCCGGCTAGGGAGACGAACGTCAGGATCCGGTTGTCCGGGTGGCCATAGAATCGAATCGAGCCGCTCGCCAGGTGCCGGTCCAGGGGCGCGTAACCGGTCTGCCCCGAGACAGAGGCCGAGCCGAGCAGGACCCGGTTCGACGGAAGCCGGAAGCCGTCGCTCGCGCTGGCGGAGTAGAGCCAGAGGTTTTGCGTCGAGCCGAGGCCCGTCAACGCGCGGCCCAGCTGAACGCTCGATTGGGTTCCCATCGCGAAGTACTCCGGACGCTCGATCAGGTCCCGGTTCTTGACCTTCTCGTAGTTGTCTTGCACGAGCTCGTAGCGGAGAAAAGGAGCGGCGAGCGTCTGATCCTGAGGAAATGGATCGGGAGGTGGAAGAAGGTCCGGTTCAACCTTGAAGGTATCCTTCAGGTAGCTGAAGCCCACCGAATAGCGGNGCGCCCAGCCTCCCACNAGGCCCTCGGACCAGCCGCCGAATACCTGGGCGCTGTCCTGCCCGTGGCGAACNTGGTTCTTTCTCTCTCCGTTGCTGAACACGGAGTCGATGCGGGTGTCGGTGGCGGTCGAAAACCCGGCGGCCCAGCGCGTGTCCAGGGCGTAGAACGGCCGCACGATCGAAATTGCGTTGCTCTGGCCGTCGCTCAGCCGGGAGTGCGAGTAGTCGATCGCGGTCCAGCCGTCGAAAGCGTGGGGCTGCGAGACCTTGTACTCGATTCCGCTGCGATCGGCATCGGTGGAGTGGCTGGCACCGATGAGAACGCCGGTGCCGAGGGCGTTGGTGTCCCGCACCGACCAACCGGTCTTGTTGACGCCCCCCGCGCGGCTCACGCTTGCGCCGGGCTCCAGCGTCCAGGTGTCGCGCGTCCTGACTTCGATGTCGACCACGCCGTCGCGGTAGCCGACCGGCACGATGCTGACATCGTAGAAAATCCGGTTCGAGCGCATCAGGCGCTCGGTCTCTTCGATCAGCCGGACCGAAACACGCTCGCCGGGCTTGAACAACANCTGGCGCCTGACGACCCAGTCCTGCGTTCGAATGTGAATCGCGTTCGCGGCGCGGTAGAGGATGCCGTTTTCCTTCTCGTCCGCGAGATCGAAGATGTTGCGGTTGTCGATCCGCACCTCGCCGATGACGGCTNCGGNCGCCTCGAGCTCGNCGAAGGACGGGATTCTCCCCGCGGAAGACGGCGACGGCTCCGCGGGGAGCGGATGTTCAGTCGCCGGCTCCTGGGCCGAAGCCGGTCCCAGCGAGCAGACGATGACCGCGCAGCAGCCGGCGAGCAACCGGGCGAGGTCGGCAATGATTCCTACTCCGGCTTGATGCCGGCTTCCTTCACGACCTTCGCCCATTTCACGGTTTCGGAGGCGATGAAGCGCCCGAACTCCTCAGGGCTCATCTGCGCCGCTTCCCCGCCTTCGGTCTCGAAGCGCTTCTTCGTCTCGGCCGAGGCGAGGATCACCGAGAGCTCCCTGTGGAGCCGCTCGATGACCGGGCGCGGCGTGCCGGCGGGCGCGACGATGCCCCACCAGTTGGTGGCTTCGTAGCCGGGCACGCCCGCCTCCGAAATCGTCGGCAGCTCGGGCAGGGCGGCGACGCGCTTCGCGCTGCCCACGCCCAGCGGCTTCAAGCGTCCGGAACGGATGTGGGGCAGCGTCTGGATGAGCGAGCCGATCGCGATCTGGGTGTTGCCCGCGATCACGTCCATCATCGCCGGGCCGCCGCCCTTGAACGGAATGTGCACGATGTCCAGGCCCGATTGCAGTTTGAANAGCGAACTCGCCAGATGCTGGAAGCTGCCGACGCCGGCCGAGGCGTAGTTCAGCTGGCCGGGCTTTTCCCTCGCGAGCGCGAGGAGATCTTTCAGCGAATTGACCGGCAGGTTCGCGGTGACGGCGAGCACCACCGGCCCGGTGCCGAGCAGCGCGACCGGAGCAAAGGCGTTGATCGGATCGTAGGGCAGCTTGTACATCGAGGCGCCGAACGCGTGGGCAACCGAGATGAGGAGCAGCATGTATCCGTCGGCAGGGGCTCTCGCAACGGCCTCCGTGCCGATAATCCCTCCGGCGCCGCCCTGATTGTCGACGACGACCTGCCTGCCCAGGCGCTCGGAAAGCTGGAAGGCGATCATGCGCCCGACNACGTCGTTGCTGCCGCCGGGAGGAAACGGGATGATCATGCGCACCGGCTTGCTCGGATAGGCTTGCGCGGCTGCGTTCGTCGTATACAGTGCGGTGGCAAGCAGCGCGAGCAGCAGGGCCAGGGTTGCGGATCTCAGCGTCTGGAACATCTCTCTCCTCCATGCTGCTGCAAGCTTCTATTCGGGCTGGATACCGGCGGCCTTGATCAGCCTGCCGTACTGCTCGATCCCGGCCCTGATCATCGCTGAAAACTGCTCGGGCGTGTTGGCGACGACCGACATCGCCAGCTCGTCGATTTTCGAGCTCACGTCGCGCTCCTTGAGCGACTTCACGATCTCCTCGTGCAGGCGCGCGAGCACCGGTGCGGGCAGCGCCGCGGGACCGAAAAGGCCGAACCAGGACGCCGGCTTCTCGAAGCCCGGAACGAATTCTCCGATCGAGGGAACCTGCGGCAGACCCGGATAGCGGTTCGCCTCGAGCACGGCGAGCACCTTCACCTTGCCCGAGCGCATGTGCGGCAGCACCGAGGCGAGCGAGTTGAATCCGATCGAGACTTCGCCGGCGATGACGCCTGCGAGCGCAGGGGAGGCGCCCTTGTAGGGAACGTGAACGATGTCCACGCCGGCCCCGAGCTTGAAGAGCTCGCCCGACATGTGAAACACCGCGCCGATTCCCGGGCTGCTGTAGTCGAGCTTGCCGGGATGGGCCTTGGCGTAGGCGATCAGCTCCTTCACGGAGCTCGCCGGAACCGAAGGGTTGACGATCATGACCGTCACCGGTTCCACCGCCGCGGTGATCGGGGTGAAATCCCTGACCGGATCGTAGGGCAGGTTCTTCGAGAGGAAAATGCTGGTGACGTGAGTGCTCGGCGAAGTAAACAGGATGGTGTAGCCGTCGGGGACGGCGTGNGCCACCGCCTCGGCGCCGATCATTCCGTTCGCGCCGCCGCGGTTCTCGACGAGCACGGGCTGCCCGAGCGCCTGCGTCATCTTCGGCGCCATCAGCCGCGCGAGGATGTCGGTGCCGTTTCCCGGAGGAAACGGNACGACGATACGCACCGGCCTGGCCGGCCAGGATTGGGAATATGCGGCTGTCCCGATTCCCGCGCCGGCGGCCAGGAGGGCGAGAATCCCGAAAAGACGCGGCAAACCNTCCTCCGGGCCTCAGCGCACGCCCAANTCGATCAGCGTCGTGGTCTCGATGTTTTCGCCCAACCACGCCTTGAGCGCCGCCCTGCGCTTGCCGATGTATTCGATGCGTCCGTCCTTTTGCGTCATCGGCAGGTCGTGGCCGGGGATGAGAACGCTGCCCGGCCGTTTTTGCCACAGCTGCCAGATCCGCTCGATCGACGCCTTGCTGAGCGTCGCGTCGTAGGTGGCTTCGCCCTTGCGCGAGAGCAGCTCCGCGCGGTTCTTCGCCGCGTCCCCGGTGAAGATCGCGTCGCGCTCTTTTCCCTCGATCACGAAGACGAGATGTCCCGGCGTGTGGCCGGGCGCGGCGTGCGCCGTCAGCCCCGGCATGAACTCCTGCCCGGCCGCCACGGGGTGCAGCGAAGGCCAGCTCTCCAGNTCGCGCATGTAGAGCTCGGGAACCGGCGTCTTCCCCCAGGGCTCCTGCATCGACCACGCGAGTTCCCTCGCGCCGATGATGATTCGCGCCTGGCGGAACAGGATCCAGTTGAGCGAGTGGTCGTAGTGCGAATGCGTGAGGATGACGTCGGTCACGTCATCGGGCTCCAGGCCGCGCTTCGCGAGCTGCTCGATAAGGCCTTTGCGCATATTGAAGCTGCCCACGTCGACCAGCGCGACATGCCCGCGGCCGCGGACGAGCGCGATCGTGCTCCAGCCCAGGCCCCCGTGGCAGACCATCCTGCCGGGAAAGCCCTGGATCAGGACGTCGATCTCGTAGTCCTCCATCTTGATCGCTTCCATTTTCACTCCGCCCGGATATCGGCTTCCCGGATCAGCTTGGCCCATTTCTCCGAATCCGCGCGCATCGCCGCGCCGAACTGCTCGGGGGTGTTGCCGACCGCGGTCGCGCCCATCGCGGAAAGCTTTTCCGACACGCCGGGATCTTGAAGCACCTTGATCACGTCCGTGTGAATTTTACCTACGATCGCNCGGGGCACCGCCGCAGGCGCAACCANCCCGAACCAGTTGGTGAGCTCGTAGCCTGGAAGCGACTCGGCGACGGTCGGCACCTCGGGGAGAAGCGGCGAGCGCGTAGCGCCCAGCACCGCAAGAGCGATAAGCCGCTTGTCGCGTATGTAAGGCAGAGCCTGCACCAGGCTGTCGAAGGTGAGCGATACCTGCCCGCCGAGCAGATCCTGGAAGCTCGGCGAGCTGCCCTTGTACGGGACGTGAACGAGGCTCACCTTGGCCATGCTCTTGAAGAGCTCCCCGGCGAGGTGGGGCGCGCCGCCCGGGCCCGAAGACGAGTAGTTGATTTCCCCGGGGCGCGACCTTGCGAGCGCAATCAGCTCATCGACGTTGCGCGCAGGCAGGGAAGGGTGCGCAACCATCACGAAATGCACAGCGACGACCTGCGTCACCGGGGCGAAATCGCGCAAGGGATCCACGGGCATCTTGGCGATCAGGTGCGGGTTGACGGCAAGATTCCCCAGGGTTCCCATAAAGAGCGTGTGGCCGTCCGGCGCCGAGCGCGCGGCGAATTCGGTGCCGATCACTCCGCTCGCCCCGGCGCGGTTGTCCACGATCACCTGCTGGGCCCAGGCCTGGGTGAGTCTCGGTGCGAGGAGGCGCGCCACGATGTCCGTGCCCCCGCCCGGGGGAAACGCCACGACGATGCGCACGGGCTTTGCGGGGAATGTTTGTGCGAGCGCGTCCGCGCCCGTCGCAGCGGCGAGCAGCGCGACGATCGCTATCGTCTTCATGTCGAGCGCTCAGGAATCAAAGGGCGTGGCCGAGACGTCGAGCTTCGCAACGCCGGCGCGCGCTGCTTCTTCCTGCAGCGGGTCGATCTCCGCGGCGCTGTACGGGATGCCGCTCCTCGCGCGCTTTTCCTCCTCGCGGGCCTCCAGCTCCCCCGGCATCAGGATCTCTTCGAAGCCCTCCGCCCTCGGGCAGGCGCGCACGCGCTCGACCAGCGTGTCCATGCGGGCGCGGTATTCTTTCTTCGACACGAACAGGTCCGGCCGCATCGCGAGGAAGAAGTGTCCCACGTTCTGCGCCCGGTCGAACACCTTGTACTGGTCGGTGACGTCGCCTGCAAAGGCCGCGCCGGAGAGGACGCCTCCGAAGATGTCCATCAGCATCGAGAGGCCCGAGCCCTTCGGCCCACCGATCGGCAGCACCACGCCCTTCAGCGCTTCGGTCGGATCGCTGGTGGGGCGCCCCTGCGCGTCGAGCGCGAAGCCGAGAGGAATTTTCTCGCCGCGCTTCTCGGCGATCCGGATCTTGCCGCGCGCCGCGACCGCGGGCGACATGTCGAGCACGAACGGCGCGAGCTTCCCGCCGGGGGCGCCCGCCGCGAGCGGGCTCGTGCCGAGAAGGGCCTCGCGCCCGCCCCAGGGCGGCATGGCTCGCGAGGCGTTGGTGAAGACGAGCGCAACGAAGCCCGAGTCGAGCGCCTGCAGCACGTAGGCCGCCGCCATGCCGAAGTGAGTGCTCCTTCTTACGGAAGCGATCCCAATCCCCGATTTGCGGGCGAGCGAGATCGCCTCGGTCATGGCGCGCGTGCCGATCACGAACCCGAATCCGTTCTGGCCGTCGAGCGCCGCCGCCGCGGGCGCCACGCGCTTCGGGAAGAGCTTGGGCCTGGGGTTGATGAGGCCGCGGCGCACGCGGTCGAGATAGCCCGGCAGGCGCGTGAGGCCGTGCGTCTCCACGCCGCGCAGATCGGCGCGCACGAGGCAGGCGGCGACGGTCGCTGCGTCCTTCTTCGGCACGCCGTGCGCGACGAGCAGCGCCTTCGCGAAGGCGTCGGCCTCGTCGTGCTCGACGTATACGCGTTCGCTCATCGCAGCGCGATCTCGTGCGCCTGCTTTGCGCGC
>JGI25616J43925_10001043_pt1 | contig 10710 bp, 9 predicted proteins | sample GraSoi2013_100cm_FD_43925 | JGI IMG/M metagenome (IMG submission 43925) | reverse complement strand
ACGACCACCCCTGTTGCCATTAACTGAACAGGAGCGTTATCAGCTTGCGGAAATCTTGAGTGCGGTGTAGGAGCATCGACTACGACTTCTTGTAGAAGCCTGAAAAGGCGTTACGCAACTTTAAAGGTTACAAAGGTCGCAAGTTTAGCATCGCTGCAATTCGATTGCGTGCACCAATAGAGTTCGATAGTACCGGTGGCTGCCTGGTTAAGTTGTGCATTGAAATACCCGTGATCGTAAGCTGATTGCACCGCCAATATCTTGTTGCCAATATATGTGGTGTTACTATACAGCTTTGCTTCTGCATAGCCTGATTGGCCATTCAATGTCAGATGAAATGTCACATAGACGGTCTGACCAATGGTGAAGTCACTTGTCAATTTTGTAGGAAGATAGTTACTGTCGATAGCACTCGCCGTTTGGGCATGAGTGATAATTGCAGCCGCTGTGGGATCGACAGGTAAGCCTGATGGAGCTACTCCCTGCGTTGTGGGAGTCACTGCAGATGACGTTGAAGTTGTTGGTGATGATGGCGTGGTCGTAGCCGTATTATTGTTCACTTGTGAACTACTGTGAGTAGCACGTAACGTTAGAATTCCACCGCCAATCAGTAGGAGCAGAAGGACAACAATACCAATAATTAAACCAATCCTGGGACCTTGGCGGCGAGTTGGAGGTTGATTAGGTGGTATAAATGAACCGGGAGGAGGCGCATATGGAGCACCGTAAGGGTTAGATGGGGGTGGTGAAGCGACATAGCTATTAGGAGGGGGTGGGGGTGGTGTGCCATATAAATTGGGTGATGGGGATGCCCCATAAGCATTGGGTGGTGGCGGGGAGTCATAAGAATACTGTTGCGGTGTACTATAGGATGGTGCTCCGTAAGCGTTAGGTGGAGTGGCTGGTTGGCTTGATGGTGAGGCAAAGTGAGCCGGGTCATAGTAGGGTGATGCCGGAACGGTGGGGTTTACCTGCGATGACTCAGGGGGTTGAGTACCCGGGGTTCCCTGGTTGGAGACTTTTGCGCCACAATTTGTACAAAACATTGCACCTGTTGGAAGCACCATACTACACGAACTACACTGCATAATGTGACCTCCTGATAGGGGATTATGATGTCGCCCTGTCCATCTAGCTGAACAAGAAAACGTTTCAACAGTATAACATATGACTGCATGAAACGGTATATGATTCTGGCTTTTCCTGCCAATCGTAGTATACTACGTTACCTGTTCATTGCAAGAGGTTTGTTGGTAGGCTTTTATCATCTTAACCAGATAAATGGATTGTCAGCACATCCTTCAGCCGGTTACAGTAAAACCAACATGTTGAGCCAGTACCTGGTCAGTACATTGTGTAGTACTTGCCCAGTTGATTTCCACGTAGGCTGAACCTGCACTCTCATAGATAGAGTATGCATAACTGAGCTTGCTATTCGCACCAACTGCGAAGCTGTAATGTGTTATTTGCGCGCCATTCAGATACCAGATTAAGCAAACAGCGCCACTATGTCCCGCGGGATGTAGTTGGAAAGCAACATAAATCTTTTGATTGGTTTTGAACGTGGTGGTAAGTTGTGTCGGTTGCAAACTATTTGTATCTACTGCGCTTGCCATCTGAGCATTATCTATATATTGCTGACCAGGATAGATGGTTGCTGTGGGAGAGGGAATAGCTGTGGCAGTGGGAGCTGTTGTGGGGGTAGATACACTTGTAATGCTGTTTGTTGTAACTGTGTTGTTCGAGCTATGCTTAGGTAAACCTATCGCTAGAAAGTAAACAAAGATCAAGATCAGGCCACCTGTGAGAACAAATAGACCAGCCAGGGTAAAACCCAGTATCGTTTTGTGGGAATAATCTGGGGGGTTAGCCTGTATGGGTGGGAGTGTTCCTGGAGAAAAGCCTGGTTGAGAGAGTGGCCCTTGAAACCACATTTGACCTGATTGTGATAGCTGTTGAGGTGGTTGTTGCGGGTTCTGTTGTAATATACCTGGCAGGTATTCTGGCATTTGTGGCAGGGGTGTATCAGGCGTATTATAGAGATGACCCTGCATATTTTGCGCCCATGGGTCATTTAGGCGAGGTGTACCTGCTCCTGCCTGGACAACATGTTCATTCCCCCAATAGGCTTGTTGATGCTCCAGTGGAGCCTTCTGACCCGAGCCTATGGATGTACCGCAGCGAGGACAGGTGGAATAGGTGCGAGAAGGCGAAAGTGGCAACCCGCAACTGGTGCATCTCATAGTAACAATCTCCAAAATTAAATAGTGGCCTCATTTTCATTACTATTCTCAACGAACAACAAGGTAGTAAGTAATAACTTGCTGAATGGGCTACCCGGTTGTGGTACCACAGATTCCTGATGCCCAGTTCTTTAGTGATGGGGTGGTGAAAAATAAAACCGCTTCCTTGACAGAAATACGCAGCCCAATTACAATGATGCAAGTAGGTGAGAGATCGCAATCATTCCCATAGTAGAAACCAGGGATCTCNTGGAGCAATGTACTAATTATTGGTAGATTATAGTGAGCATTTCGTCGGCGAAGGGTATGATCCATCTTGCGGATAACAGTAAGGTTGCTCATATATTTGCTATGAATCTACCTGGTCGGGTAAGTTCAGGGAAAAAACGTGTTACAAAGCAGTAAAGTGGAACAGGTTGAGAAGGTACTGGCGCAACATATTGCCAGACTACGTGGTTCTTTACAACATGCTTCGGGTGCACTCACCGGGCCGGAAGAGGGTAGCGATGCCTGGTTGCTCCTCAATGCTTTCATTAGTAATGACCATCCAGCCCTCATCGCAAGTTTTGAGCAATCTGGCCGTGCCCTTGCTGAACAAGGTGGGAAGTTAGAGGCGCGAATCCAGGGCTTACAATCCTATATTGATGCGCTTGCCCAAGAGTGTAAAGAACTTTTCAACGATGCTGAGAATGGCTCTCAACTGTTAATAGAAGCTATTTCTCGCTTGTATCAACTGCAGTCTCTCTGTCTGTCGGCGCTTGCCAGAGGCTACCAGGGAGTAATTGATCATGCTTTGCACGAGCGCCAACAAATTGAGCAGCGTCTCGAACGTCGTCTACAGGCATTGCAGCGCATCAACAGTATCAGTAATTCTACCATGGATCTGGATCAGACGCTCGAAACCACAGCCGGAAAAGTTGCGGAGGAATTAGAGGTTGATTACTGCTCAATCTTCTACTATGACGAATTGCAGCGTACTCTTACTCTAGCTGCTACAAATGGCCCTCGACCACTGGGCGGAATGCACTATATGCTCCACCTGGGCGAAGGGTATAGTGGATGGGTAGCCGATAAAGGCCGTCCCCTACTTGTTCGTGATGCTCTCACCGATGCAAATTTTGCAGCTGAGGCGTGTGCCTGCGGTCCTGAGTATCGTGGGCTGCTAGCAGTACCGATCATTTTCTTTGGTACTGTAGAACGCCTGATTGGTGTCATCAGTGTCCAGTCCCTTGAGCCTCGTGACTTCACTGTTGAGGAAATGGACTTTGTCGAAGTTATTGCAGGTATTATTGCCATCAACAGCGAAAATGGGCGACTCTACGAGCAGACCGACGAGCAGTTGCGGCGTAAAGTTCACGAACTGGCCACCATCCATCGTGTCTCGGGAATCATTGCCTCGACTCTTGACCTGGATCGCGTGCTACAGATCATCACTACACAGGCAGTTCAGCTCAGTGGAGCTGAGCGCTCATGTATCTTCGAATTGGACGCCGAAAAACAGCACCTTCACATCGTATCCCATTATGGGCTCAATGGCACAGATGTCCGTGGTATCCAGATTGCTGTTGGCCAGTGTTGCGCTGGGCGTGCTGTGCAGACTGGACGGCCAAGTATGGCAATAGACTGTTTACATAATGATGAAGAGTGTTTTCTTAGTCAAGACCCGGTGATTTCGTCGGAGATCCATTCTGTTTTGTGCGTACCACTTGAGGTGAAGCGTAATATACTCGGCTGTATTTGCATCTACAGCAGCCATCGCCATCAATTAAGTCCGGAGCAGATGCAACTCGTCATAACATTCGCGAATGAAGCAGCAATTGCTATAGATAATGCCCGATTATATGAAGAGACTCGTCGTGGGCTTGAACTGAAGTCTATCTTACTACGAGAACTTCATCATCGCGTTAAGAACAACCTTGCCACTGTTGCGGGTATCCTCTCTTTGCAGCGTCGACGCACCAAGTCGCCTGAGGTACGTCACATTCTTGCGGAGAGCGTGAACCGCGTTCAAGGATTAGCCGCTACGCATGACCTGCTCTCACATGAGGATGTCAGTGAAGCGCGAGTTGATGATATTGCCCGCAAAGTCGTAGGAATCGCAAATGCAAATCTGCGGCCGCCTGATTCACGCATCGCTTTTGAGGTCGAACCCTGTCCCATCGTCATCCCCTCACGCGCTGTTGCTATCCTGGCGCTAGTACTTAATGAGATCGTATCAAATGCTATCAAGCACGGTATGGCAGGGATGTCTGAAGGAACTGTTACGATACGTGGACGGGAAGAGGATGGTATGGTTATTATCGAGGTACTCGATACAGGTAATGGTCCATCCGTGCCAGTGCCACTCGAGGAAGACAACAATGAGGGTCTTGGTCTCTCACTTATTCGAAATCTTCTGGGTGACATCGGAGGGCAGTTTATGCTACGACGCACGTATGAGTTGCCACCTCGCACCTGTGCCGAAGTGCGCTTTCCTTTAATACGAGGGCCCCTGCAATCGTGATTCTTCGTTAAGTTCTTTATTGTGTCTTCAGAGTGTAGCCACACTGTATGCAGAAGCGATCTTTGGCCTTATTCTTATTGCCACAGTTGGGGCAGGGGTTGAGCAAAGAACCGCAGCGGGTGCAAAAATACGTATCCGGTTTATTGGGACGTTCACAATTGGGGCAAAGGTATAGGGGCGATGTAGGAGCACGAACGATAGAAGCAGGCCGATGTGCTGTTCCAGGGTTGATGCTCCCTCGATCAGGTGACTGAACGGCAGATTCAAGGGCTTCAGCCATTTCATTGGCATACTGATAACGATACTCGGGTTTTTTTTGGAGCGCAATCAGGATAACATCTCGTATCTGTAAAGGAATCAACGGATTAAAAATTCGCGGGTCGGGAGGTTCCTCGTAGATGTGGCTATGGGCAATGGCAGGGTAGTTATCTCCAATGAACGGCGTACGCCCTGTCAGAGCCTCATACAGCATAACGCCAAGGGCGTAGATGTCAGCTCGACGGTCTACTTGTTCCCCTTTGCACTGTTCAGGTGACATATACTCAGGAGTACCCACACCCGCTCCAGGGCGAGTCAACTCTTTGGTACCTGCGAGTACTTTTGCAATACCAAAATCGGAGAGAATGGGACGTCTTGCACGGTCCATCAGAACGTTCACAGGTTTAATATCCCGGTGGATAATTCCCTGATCATGTGCATATGCCAGTGCGCTAGCGAGTTGCTGAAAGACGCGATTAGCCTCTAACACGTTCATCGCACCTATTCCCATCGGGCCATTCTGATGTCCTGTACTTAGCGGGTCTCGTAATGCGTCCAGGAGATGTTTCAACGTGCCGCCATCAACTAACTGCATCACAATATAGAGATGGCCATCCTGCTCACTGAAATCGTGGATTGTTACAATGTTGGGATGGGAGAGACGGGCGACCAGTCGAGCCTCAAGGTTGAAGCGCTCGACGAAGTTGCGATCTGCTGCATACCAGGGCGGGAGAACCTTGACCGCAACCTCGCGATCAAGGTTCTCCTGGCGTGCTCTGTAGACATTAGCCATGCCCCCCTGGCCAAGCGGAGCCAGGATTTTATATTTACCTAAAGTGGTACCAATCAAGGGGTCTTGCTGCATAACCTTGTATGTATACCCCTATAGTGTAATCATCGTTTAGCAAAGACCAAAACGGTTTGACCAAGCTGGATCTTATCACCCTCCTGTAGGGGATAGGGCTGGTATTTGTTTACTTGCTGACCGTTCACTTTAGTGCCGTTGGCGCTGCCCTCGTCCCTGAGTGCATAATTATTGTTGCCCAGACTGATGATGGAAGCATGGAGTCTTGATACCGCCAGGTCTTCGAGAAATATATCGCTTTCTCGGCTGCGTCCAATGCTGAGAGATTCCTTATGTACCTCGTAGACACGCCCAGGATCCTTGCCCTCTTCTATACGTACAAAGCCAATGCCTTGTACACCGCTAGTACTGCGTAGCATCGTCCTGTCTGCCTCAGGACTTTCAAATGGACTGGCACCAAAACCTTGTTGTCCCTGCACCTGTCCCAAGCCTTGACCTTGTTGCTGCCAGGGGGTATTACTCCCCGGAGGAGTCGAGGTTGCCGGCTGTTGGTAGCCGGGAGACCAGCCTCCTTGTTGGGCAGGTTGTTGAACAGGCTGACCCCATTGATCGGCAACTGGTGCTGGCTGCCCCCAAGATTGACCTGAACCAACCCCACTGCCATATGCTGTGGGAGCAGGCTGATTACTCTGTTGACCCCATGCTGATGCCCCCTGCTGCTGTTGTGCCCAGGGATCTGGTGATGCTGGAGCATCCCAAGGCTGTTGTCCACCCATACCTCCTGCACTTTGATTTCCCCATCCGGCTGGTTGTTGCTGGGCCGGACTTTGTGATCCCCACCCGCCAGGCTGTTGTTGAGCAGGGCTTTGCGCTCCCCAGCCTGCAGCTGGTTGCTGTTGAGCAGGACTTTGCATATCCCACCCAGCTGGTTGCTGTTGAGCAGGGCCTTGCGCTCCCCAGCCTGCAGCTGGTTGAGCAGGGCCTTGCATTCCCCAGCCTGCAGCTTGCTGCTGTTGAGCAGAACCCTGGGCTCCCCAGGTGTTGGGCTGTTGCCCTTGTTGACCCCAAGGACTGGCAGCAGGCATACCCATTCCTTGTTGATTCCACCCCCCCGGTGCAGCCTGTTGACCCTGGCGCTGCCAATCCGATGTTCCAGGGGCATTTGCTCGTTTCTTCTTACCACTGCTGCGGAATAGGAGTAGGGCTGCAACAAGGATAATGATCGCTACTACCAAAGCTGCACCCGCAATAATATATGGATTTTTGTAAAACGGTTGTGCCTGATCTGCGACAATGACGATGCCTGCAAATCTGAGAGTCTCTCTCATGTCGTTCACCTCTCTCCATTGTAGGAGCGCAAATGCTGCTAGTAGTTGCGCCCTTCTGGCTTTGGGCGCGAAATATCGCACCCCTACAATTGCATCTATCGCAATTCAAAACGTACCTCAACACTGCCAAAACGTAGAATGTCTCCGTCTTTGAGTGTACGCTCTTCATGCGGCGTTAAGATTACTCCATTTAATCGAGTCTTATTCAGGGCATTGAGGTCCTCGACGGTAAATTGTCCTTGCTGGTTGCGAACATAAGCATGGCGTCGCCCAACCGTCTTGTCCGTCAGGTTGATCTCTGGAAAGATGCCGAGCACCGGGTCCTGACGCCCAACAACCATCAACTCCCCCGTTAATGGAATGGACTGATTATTCGCTAAAACGTAGAAGCGGGCCTGCTTTTGCGGAGCTGAAGAAGGCATAGCAAATCCTGCGTCAGCTTTCGTTTTCTGTCGTCCAGGTTCCCTTATAACTTGTGCTGTCACTGGTTGAGCTTCTCGCGTTGCTTGTCCTTGTTTCTGGTTATATCCAATTTCTGCGACTGGATTGTCTTCAATAGGCTCGCGGCGCTCAGGATACAAAGTTTGAATGTGTTGCTGCAACTGTTCAATGGCGGAAATAAACTCTTGTGGTGTGCTGTAGCGATCCTCTGGGGATTTCGCCATAGCCTTTTGCATGAACTGATCCATCTCAGGTGGCAAATCAGATCGGATGTGACAAATCGAGGGAACTTTTTCGTTCATGTGTTTTACGACAATGTCTACGGCGGTTTCTCCCTCAAATGGAGGACGACCCGTGAGCATTTCGAATAAAACGGTAGCGACAGAATAAAGGTCGGAGCGGGTGTCTGCTGAACGCCCACTTTCAGCTTGTTCTGGTGGTATGTAATAAGCCGTACCCATGAAGACGTTAGATTGTGTCAGCGTCACGGTTTCCCGGCTGCGCGCTAAACCAAAATCAGTGATCTTCACCTCGTCCTTACTATTGATAACGATATTCTGTGGTTTGATGTCACGGTGAACTACACCATGCTTGTAGGCCGTATCTAGCCCTTCTGCTATTTGCCGGGCGTAATCCAGGGCGCGTAAAGCATTCATTGGTCCATGGGTTAATGTATGGTACTTCAGGTTCTGGCCATCAATATAATCCATCACAATGAAGTGAATGTCATTCTCATCCCCATAATCGAAAATTCGCACAATATGAGGGTCGCTGAGATGCAAGAGAATGTGTGCCTCCCTTTGAAAACGCGCCAGTAGCTCACCATCGTCCGAGAATTCAATGTGCATGACCTTCACGGCNTAGATGCGATTGTTTTTCGTGTCACGCGCAATGTAGACGGTTGCGAAACTGCCNCGCCCTAGTTCATCAATGAGTTTGTAACGCCCTTTGATGACACGACCGATCATGTCACCACTCATGCAATAGACTCCTCCTGAAAGGCTACTCCTCGCGGCTATTATACATCATTCAGCAACGAATGTCATTGCTACTATTCTTTAGTCATGGTCTTTCAAATATTACCATGTTCTTTACGTAACGTGACTAAATGAGAGTGGAGCTTAACAATAGAGATTGCCGGGATTGGCCGTCCTTGAAAGTCCCTTTCATCAAATCTTTTGCCCCATCTTTATGAAGAAACGAGCAAAATAGAAATTCGGTTATTATATGGGTAGACTCTCCTATAAGCTCACCAATTACGTTGCGCCTACAAATTACTTTCCTATGATATACTGGCATGACTGCTCGACTATTTTCAATATCCATAAGCATCAATTAATAAGGAGCGCTTAAAATGCCTTCTTTTCGTGGTGTGCTACTTGACATAGATGGAGTATTGCATGTCAGCATGCATCCTATTGCTGGCGCTGCCGAGACATTGCGCTGGCTGGAGCATCGCGGCTACCAGACTTGTTTTGTTACCAATACTACTACCAGTTCGCGTGCAACACTAGTACAACGCCTCCAAGCTATTGGATTGCTACTTGCCGAGGAACGGGTCGTTACTGCACCTGTAGCGACAGCTAACTATATTCGCCAGCATTATCCAGGCAAGCGCTGCTGGTTGTTGACGAAAGGCGATACTGCCAGGGATTTTGCGGGAATCGAACTGGTCGAATCCCACGCAGATATCGTCGTGATTGGTGGAGCCGAGGAACTCCTCAGCTACGAGGCCATGAATCATGCATTTAGAATGCTTATGGATGGAGCGGTGCTGCTCGCGACTCATACCAATCTCTACTGGCGCACAAATGAGGGATTGCAACTGGATAGCGGCCCCTTTGTGTATGCCTTGGAGCTGGCGACGGGACAACATGCAACGGTCCTTGGTAAGCCCAATCGCGCCTTTTTCGAGCAGGCGTTGCTCACGATTGGCGTGCAACCGCAAGAGGCAGTTATGGTTGGGGACGATATCGAAAACGACATCGGCGGAGCGCAACGAGCAGGTTTGCACGGTGTGCTGGTCTGCACGGGCAAGCATCGTGCTGATTCGCCACTTTTAGAGCAGATACATCCAGACGCGATTCTACCTTCAATAGTGGACCTGCCAGGATGGTTAGAAGATAATAGCTGACTGCTTCACACGAGGATCATTAGCTCCCAGGGCGATCAGCGCCATAAATCTTTCTAATTATCCTTCGTCTTGCTCTAATGGTGGTTCTAATCGAGCGATCCCATCGATTCTATCGAAATCTCTATCCCATGTATAAATGTTAGACACCTCTTCGGATTCCATGTAGGCAGCATTGTAGGCATCGGCAAAGGATATGTTTTTACTAACGTAGAGGTCAAAGGCTCGATGAAAGAGGTTCTTATCTGGAAGGTGGAGACTTCGCAAGGAGATAATGGACAAAACCTGCTCTTTGATGTGCTGCCGGGGTACCTTGTAGAAACTTTGCAGTGTATACACGGTCTCAAAAATAACCAGGGAGGAGGTAATCACTTTCTCTTCGCCGCGTTCAATACGCAGTAAAAGGTTCAGTGCCTGCTGTGCCTTCTGCTCATCGTCCCTTGTCAGAAAGCGCAACAGGATGTTAGTATCCAGGAAGCATACTGGCATTGTTTTTTCTAGCCTTCGGAAGCACCCTCCTCGGCAACCCCTTTCTCAAATTCCTCTCGTATTTTTTGGAAATCCTCTGGCTTATTCATGGGTGTTACCGATCCAAACCATTGCAGAAGTTTCGACGAGGCTCGACTGATCTTGATCACATCGCCGTCCACTTCAAAGCGTACCTTGTCGCGTGGCTGTAAGCCCATGATGCGACGAATCTCCTGCGGAATAGTCACCTGCCCTTTTTCTGTGACAGAGGTTTCAAATTCTTGCATAGTAATACCTCCACATGTGGAATTACTAAAGTTGATCGTATTGATAATCTATCATGATATTACTTTGTTGTCAAGTCAGGTATGGAAAGGATGTAATTCCTGAACTCCTATCTGAAGAGGGAAGCCATTCTATGGGTACGTCTGAGAGAAATTGTAAAACTGTTTTACAATCACTATAATGCTGTGTGTCAGTGTTAAGTGGCACTAATTTCCATCTCCTGTTTCGCGGGTTCTGGGTCTGCTTCA
>JGI25616J43925_10001041_pt1 | contig 10714 bp, 7 predicted proteins | sample GraSoi2013_100cm_FD_43925 | JGI IMG/M metagenome (IMG submission 43925) | reverse complement strand
AAACCGATGCCCGCCGCGGCCCAGCCCGAGTAGCTGTTGAGCATGCTGATCACCACCGGCATGTCGGCGCCGCCTATGGGGATGATGATGAGCACGCCCAGCGCAAAGGCGATCGCGAGCATCGCGGCGAACTGCGTCCAGGCCTTGCTTTCGGCGAGGAAGAACGCGAAGCCGAACCCGATCATCACGATTGCCAGAATCAGGTTGAGCAGATGCTGACCCTTGTATACCACGGGCGCGCTTGAGAAAAGGCGGAAAATTTTCCCGAGGCCCGCGAGCTTGCCAAAAGCGATCACGCTGCCCGAGAACGTGATCGCGCCGACGAAGCTGCCGATGAAAAGCTCGAAGCGATTGCCGCGCGGCAAGGGATCGTGCTCGCCGAAAGCCGCGGGGTTGTTGACCACTGCGATGGCTATGAGCACCGCCGCCATGCCTACGAGTGAATGCATCGCCGCGACCAGCTGCGGCATCTGCGTCATCTGCACGCGGCGCGCGACGAAGGCGCCGATCGTGCCGCCGGCCGCGGCGGCGATGAGAATGAAGGCAACTTTCTTGGTGATGGCGAGCGTGACCAGCACCGCGATCGCCATGCCGATGATGCCGAGGAGATTGCCGCGCCGCGCCGCCACCGGCGAAGCGAGGCCTTTCAGCGCCAGGATGAAAAGGACGCTGGCGACGAGGTACCAGAGCGCGAGCTGGTTGGCGCTCATGCCTTTTCCTTCTCCGCCTTCGGCGCCTTCTTCCTGAACATCTCGAGCATGCGCTGCGTGACCAGAAATCCGCCAAACACGTTCACCGCGGCAAGCCCGACCGCGACCGCGCCGAGGATCGCGCCGAAATCGGTCTCNTAGGGGCCGGCGGCAAGGATTGCGCCGACGATGATCACGCTCGAGATCGCGTTGGTGACGCTCATCAGCGGCGTGTGCAGGGCCGGCGTCACGTTCCAGATGACGTGGTATCCGACGAAAACGGCGAGGACGAACACGACGAGATTGACGATGGTGGGGTCGATTGTTCCGGTCATGATTTCTTCACCACTTCTCCGTTGATGCACACCAGGCTTCCCGCGATGATCTCGTCTTCACGGTTCAACTTGAGCTCCCCGGTCTTCGGATCGACGAGCAGGTTGAGGAAATTGAGCAGGTTCCTCGCGTAGAGTGCGCTCGCATCCGCAGCCACGAGCGCTGGCAAATTGGAGATGCCGATAAGCTTCACGCCGTGCTTGATCACGATCTTGTCTTTTTCTGTCAGAGGGCAGTTGCCGCCCTGCTCGATCGCCATGTCNACGACGACCGACCCCGGTTTCATCGCGCGCACGGTTTCCTCTCTCAGGAGCACGGGGGCAGGACGCCCGGGAATAAGCGCGGTGGTAATGACGATGTCCGCGGCCTTGGCGCGCTCGTGCACGAGTTCCGCCTGGCGGCGCATCCANTCGACCGGCATGGGCCGCGCGTAGCCGCCGACGCCTTGCGCGATTTCGCGCTCCTCGTCGGTGAGGTACGGCACGTCGAGGAACTTCGCGCCGAGCGACTCGATCTGCTCCTTCACCGCGGGGCGCACGTCGGACGCTTCGATCACCGCGCCCAGGCGCTTCGCCGTGGCGATCGCCTGCAGTCCCGCGACGCCCGCGCCGAGGACGAGCACGCGCGCCGCCTTCACCGTGCCGGCGGCCGTCATCAGCATCGGCATGAAGCGACCGTACTCGGCCGCGGCGAGGATCACCGCCTTGTAGCCGCCGATGTTCGCCTGCGAAGAGAGCACGTCCATCGCTTGCGCGCGCGTGGTGCGCGGCAGCCATTCCATGGCGAAACAGGTGAGCCCCGCGCCGGCATAGGATTCCATCGTTGCGCGGTCGTAAGGGTTGAGCAGGCCGACCAGGATCGCGCCGCGCTTGAAGAGGCCCACCTCGCCGTCCTGCGGACCCCGCACCTTGAGCACGATGTCCGCGCCCGAAAAATCCTGCGGGCCCGGGACGATTTTCGCGCCCGCCGCTTCGAAATCCCTGTCGGGAACGCTCGCGGCAACGCCCGCGCCGGACTGCACCAGGACCGCGTGGCGGCCGCCCGCGGCGAGCTTCTTGACGGTCTCGGGAGTCGCGGCGACGCGCGTCTCGCCCGGACGGGTCTCGGCGGGAACACCGATCTGCATGAACGCTTTCCTTGCTTTTATTTTGGACGCCGAATCCAGGCCCAAAAACGAGCCGAATGATACAACAGCGCCTCAGGCGCGGGCCAGTTGCGCCTGTGATGTCCAGTTGCGCAAGAGCGGCTCGATCTCCTCTGCCGGCAGCGGTCTGCAGAAGTAATATCCCTGTGCCCAGTCGCAGTCCACTTTTCTCAGAAACGCCAATTGCTCGGCGGTCTCGACCCCTTCCGCTACCACCTGCAGCCCGAGACCGTGCGCCATGGTGATAATCGCGCTGACAATCGCCGCATCATCGGGATCGGCGCTGACGTCGCGCACGAACGACTGGTCGATCTTCAGCTCGTGAATGGGAAAGCGTTTCAGGTAGCCGAGACTCGAGTAGCCGGTACCGAAGTCATCGATCGACAGCTTGACCCCCATCTCGTCCAGCGCCTTGAATCTCGCCATCACGTGTTCCGTGTGCTCGACGATAACGCTTTCGGTCAATTCCAGCTCCAGACCGGACGCAGACAGGCCGGTCTGCTCCAACGTGCGCGCGACCATACCCACTAGGCCCTCCAGCCTGAACTGCTGGGCGGAACAATTCACCGACACCTGCAGTTGTGGATAACCCAGGGTCTGCCAACTCCGGGCCTGCGTGCAGGCCTGGCGCAGCACCCACTCTCCGATCGGGGCGATCAGGCCGGTCTCCTCGGCCACCGGAATGAAGTCCGAGGGCGCAATCATTCCGCGCCGCGGGTGAGGCCAGCGTACCAGTGCTTCGAATCCGACGATGCCCCCGGTTTTAAGTTCGAGCTGAGGCTGGTAGTAAACGGTGAACTCTTCCCGCTCGAGGGCGAGGCGCAGGTCCTTTTCCAGCAGCAGGCGCTGATTCGCCGCGATGTTCAACTGCCGGGTGAAGAACTGGAAGTTGTTGCGCCCGGTCTGCTTGGCGTGATACATCGCAGCGTCGGCGTTGCGCAACAGCGTTTCAACATCCTCGCCGTCGTGGGGATACGCGCAAATGCCGATGCTGGTCGTAACGCGCAGATCGTGGCCTTCGATGTTGACGGGCCGCGGCAGGACGCCGAGTATCTTTTGCGCGATGGGCCCGGCGTCTTCAGCCCGTTTGAGGTCCGTCAGCACCACGACGAATTCGTCGCCGCCCATGCGTGCCACGGTATCGGCGCCCCGGACGCACGCGCCTAGCCGTTCGGCCGCCGTGCGCAGCAGGCCGTCGCCGACCTGGTGCCCGAGCGAATCATTGACGTTCTTGAACCGGTCGAGATCGACGACCAGAAGCGCGGCCACCCTGTCGTTGCGCCGTGCCTGCGCGATGGCTTGCCCGATGCGGTCGTGCAGCAAAACGCGGTTGGGCAATTCCGTCAGCGCGTCGTGGTGCGCCATGTGCCGGATTTGGTCTTCGACCTTTTTTTGCTCGGTGATGTCCTTTCCGGTGCCGCGATAGCCCGTGAAACGGCCCTCCTCATCGAATATCGGCCGGCCGCTTACGCTGATCGTGTGCAGATTTCCGTTGGCATCGGTGCGCCGATAGACGAAATCCTGGAAAGGCTGGTGGGCCTCCATCAATTCTTTTTGAGCCTGCCGCTCCTCCTCCGTCATGTGTACTCTTTCCATGTCCCAGCGCGTCCTGCCGATGTTTTCGTCCGCGTCCAGACCGACTTTGCGCACGTTCGACGATATCTCGGTGAAGCGAAAATCGGCGTCTTGTTCCCAGTACCAATCCGAAGAAAGCTCGGTCAGGTCGCGGAATCGTGCCTCGCTCTTGCGCAGCGCCGCTTCGGCCTCCTTCAGNCCGCTCACATCGGTGATGGTGCCGATCAGCCCGGCTACGCTGCCATCGGACTTGTTGAAAGTCGCCTTGTTGTAGATGGTGTGGTGCACCTTGCGGTCTGCGGCGACGATCGCCGCCTCGTAGGATTGGCTGCCGGGGCGGCCGAACAGCTCCTGGTCCCTGGCGTGATGCCTTTTCGCCAGAGCCTGATCGTCCGGATAGAGCTCGAACACGGATTTGCCGATGAACTGCTTGCGCGGAATGCCGAAGAACTTTTCCCATGCCGCGTTGACCCCGAGGTAATGCCCCTCGGCGTCCTTGAAGAAGATCGGCTGCGGGACGGCCTCGATCAGCTGCTGGATGAAGCTCAGTTGCTCCCGTAGCATCTCTGCCCCGCGCGCGGCGGTCACGTGCCCGGCGAGCGCGAGCGCGCGAGCGCGCGAAACCAACAGCGTCCAGACCAGCCAAAACAACAGCAGACTGGTAACGATGCCGCCCAAGAGCACGACGGTGGGCAAGCTCCGCTCCATGCCGTACGCGCGACCGGGCGAGCTGAAGCTCAGCCGCCATTTGCGTCCGGCGACATCGACCATCGCCACCCGGTTCATGCCGTGCTGCGCGTTTCCCGGCTTCACGCCGGACAGGTTGAGGCTGTCGAACAGCAGGTCTTGATTCGAAGGTGCCTCCGGCCGATCGGTCCCAGACGGCCCCAGGTCGTGGATCGCGAGCTCGAATTGGCTGCCGAGCTGCGCTCTTAGCAAGCCGCCCAATAATTCGTTGACATGGACCACGACCGCTACCACGCCCTGGAAGGCCTCCCGCCGCTGCGCCGCCGTCTGCGCGGGCATGCCCTTGCGATAGATCGCCGAGCGCAACACGAACGAGATCTGGCCGGGATCTACCGGCAGCGCAAGGGGAGGGGAAGCCACCGGTTCGCCGCCGTCGCGCACCCGTGCAAGGTCGGCGCGGCGCAGAACCGGATTGGCGGCGAGATCCAGGCCCAGCGCCGCCTCGTTGCCCGCCATCGGCTGGAGATACTTGATCGCTACATATTCATCGCGCTCGCCCAGCGGCTTGATCGCGAAATCCGGATAGCCGCGCGGGTCGATGCTGGTGTCGCGNCGCACCTCCCGCACAAACGCGGTCTTCTCCGCACGCGTCACCCGCTGGCTGAAGGTCACCACCCGCACCCCGGTGTAGCGCCGCTCGAGCTTGAATCCGGACAGGTAGACCTGGAATTCCTCGCGGGTGACCCGATCGCTGGCGTCGAACAGGCCCTTGAGGCCGATCAGAATGTTGAGGTATTCCTGGACGCGGCGGTCTATCGCCTCGGTCGCCCGCGCCGTATCCTGTTGAAACTGGGCGGCGGCCTCGCCGCCGATCCGCTGCTCGGCAACGCGCCAAGCGACAAAGGAGATCACCAGTCCCAGGACAAGCACGACAAGTGCCGCCCGATTCTGGCTGAACCCTTTTGCGACGTCTGACGGATTCATCAAGCGAACATCGGAATCTCGGGCCAGCCTAACCCGCCTCCGGAAGTTGCTGTGTCGGTGGTATGTTAGCCCGATTACCTCGGGCGGTCACGAGCGAACAGTCCGGTCAACGAGCCCAATTGAGCAACGGCGCGTGGTGCACCGACTGCGTATACGCGCGAGCCCGCCTCCCTCGTATAATCCGCCCGACAATAATGATGAAACGCGCCAAGGGAGAACCTCATGACCGTAAAAGTGCGGCGAGTGGTGACCGGGCACGACGGCAAGGGACGCGCGGTCGTGAAGATCGACGAGGTCTCGAAAAACATCGTGTCGAACCGGCCCGGAGCCTCGGCCTGCGTCGTCTGGACCACCGACACGATCCCGGCCGACAACTCGGGCGATTCCGACGCCTCGACCAGGAAGGTCGGTACCACGCTTCCCGGTGGAACCGTATTCCGCGTGATCGAGTTCTCGCCCGGAGTCGCGCCTCGCGTGCACCGCACCGACTCGATCGACTACGCGGTGGTGATTTCGGGAGAGATCGACATGGAGCTGGAGAAGGGCACCGAAGTTCATCTCAAGGCGGGCGACGTGCTGGTGCAGCGCGGCACCGTGCACTGCTGGGTGAATCGCGGCAAGGTCGCCTGTGTGATGGCCTTCGTGCTGGTCGACGCGAAACCCGCCACAGCGGGCGGCAAAGTCCTCAGCGCATTCGGATAGCGGCAGCGAATCTTAAATCGCCAGCGCGGGGCGCAGCTTCGGCGCTTCCTTGATCGGGAGGTGGATGAGCGCCGCCCCCACCGCGAGCATGATATCGAGATACCACATCCAGTCGTAGGAGTTGGTGCGCTCGAACAGCACCCCGCCGAGCCACGCTCCGAGGAATCCGCCCACCTGGTGCGACAGCATCACGATGCCGAAGAGCGTCGCGACGTAGCGTATGCCGTGGAGCTTGCCGACCAGACCCACCGTCGGCGGCACCGTGGACAGGTAGGTAAAGCCGAGGACGACGGCGAAAATCAGGAACGTGGCGGTGGTCTTGGGCGCGAACACGAAGACCAGCACGGCCAGCGCGCGCGAGGCGTAGAGGAGCGAAAGTACGCTCTTCATCCGCCAGCGGCCGATCGCCCAGCCGGAGGCGAAGCTGCCCGCGATATTGAACAGGCCGATGAGCGACAGCGACCACGCGCCGACGGCCGGAGGCAGGCCGCACAGCGCCACCACGCCCGGCAGGTGCGTGGCGATGAAGGCGACGTGGAAGCCGCAGACGAAGAAGCCCGCGGTGAGTAGCAGGAAGCTCGGGTCGTTCCAGGCGTCGCGAACCGCGGCGCTCATGGTTTTTTCCACCGCTGCCACGCCCGGCGCATGCTGGTGCTTGCCGCGCAGCACCCAGGCGAGCGGCACGATGGCGAGCGAGAGGAAGCCCAGCGCCGTCAGGGCGCCGATCCAGCCGATCGCGCCGGTGAGGAGCACCGCCAGTGGCGCAACCACGAACTGGCCGAACGAGCCGCCGGCGTTGACCATGCCGCTCGCGATGCCGCGCTTCTCGGGCGGCAACGCGCGCGCGACCGCCGACATCAGCACGCCGAGCCCCGCCATGCCGCCGCCGCCCGCCGCGATCACGCCGATCAAGAGCACGAGCATCCAGGTGCTCGTCGCGTGGGGCGTGAGCACCGTGCCGATCATGACGAGCACCGCGCCCGCGGCGATGACCCGCCCGGTGCCGTACTTGTCGGCCACAGCGCCGGCGATCGGCTGCGTGATGCCCCACATAAGCTGCGCGCAGGCGAACGCGAGGCTGATCGCTGCGATGCCCAGGCCGGTCGCCGAGTTGAGCGGGCCGATAAAGAGCGCCACCGACTGGCGCACGCCGAAAATGAGCGCGAACACCAGCCCCGCGGCGACGATGATCCAGATTTGCTTGCGGCTCATCGCCCTCTCCCCATGATGATCGTCATATTCAACGTGGAAAAAACCCTCAGCCGACCGCGTCGCGAATAAACCCGCGCGCCGCCTTGCGTATGGCCTTGGAAAGGCCCGGGTCGTCCACCGAGCGCGCGATCAGCAGCGTGCCGACGAGACAGCCGAGGATCGCCATCGCCTTGTCGCGGTTGCCCGCCCTGCCCCAGCCCGGCATCTGCCGCTCCACCAGGCCGACGAGATCCTTGATGCGCCGGGTCGCCGCGCGGCGCACTTCCGGCGGCTGTCGCGGGACTTCGCTACCCGACGCCGCGACTGCGCACCCCAGGCCCTGTTCCGCCGCGTGGAGGTGCCGGTCGGAGAAGTAGCTGTCGACGAGCGCGGCGAACTCCCCGCCCGGCTTCGCGGCGGCCACCGCCCTGGACAGGTTCTCGATCGACTCGGCGCCGGCCAGGTCCGCGGCCTCCGCGAGCAACGCGTCGCGCGAATCGAAGTGAGCATAGAAGCCGCCGTGCGTGAGCCCTGCTTCCTTCATTACCTGCGCAACCCCGAGCCCCTCGTAGCCGTGCTTGCGGATCGCGCGCGCCGCGGCGCGAACGATGCGCTCGTGGCTCTCTTCCTTTCGCGTAGCGGTTTTTTCCATCCGGACGGGACTTTATATGACGATCATCATATTATGATTCCGTACCCGCCGTCAAACGGACCGGCTGATGCGGGTACACGCCATGGGTGGCCGTTTGACGATACTGCGGTCGGCGGTCAGGGCGCGAGTTGAAAACGCTCGAAGCGGTGCAATGCTTCTTCGATTTGCCTTTTGCGCAGCCGCCGCGAGCGCTTGCTGACCCAGGTCCACTGCTGCACCAGCAGTTTCTGCCGCTCGCGATCGGTCTTGAGATCGACGACGGCGACGATTTCATCGCCGACCAGCACGGGCTGGGCGAAGTAGCCGAAGAGGCGCTTGTCCTTGGGGACGTAAGCTTCAAAGCGGTGCTCGTAGTCGAAGAACAGATGCAGCCGCTTGCGCTGATGGATGAGCGGATCGAAGGGAGACAGGATGTAGACGCTCTCGCGTGAGGCATCGAAGGCGGCATCGAGCGCTTCGGGCCGTGCCCAGTGCTGCAAGGTTCCGGCGCCTTCGAGCTCGACGGGAACCAACTCTTTGCGGCGTACTCGGGTCTCGATCAATCGGCGCATGGCCGGCTTGCGCGGGGCATCGAGATAGCAGGCCGAATCGACGCTCACGACACCCTGCGATCGCAGTGCACGATCGAGCANATAGTTCAGGACCTCTGTTTCNGATGCGCGCTTCGGTGGCCTTTCCCAGCCGAAGTGCCGGCTCATCAGCTCATAGGTCTTCAGCATGCCGGTCCGCTGGCTGACAGTCACGACGCCCCGGTAGAACGCGAGCTGCAGCGCCCGTTTCGATGGCTTGCGGCTCGCCCACGCGTGGTCCTTTTCAACCAGCACGTCATCNTCGATATCCCGGATCGTAAGGGGGCCATGCTTTCTGATGAGCGCGAGCACCCTGCGCAGGTCCGCTTTCTTCACTGCGGTGAACCAGGTGCTGCGGGACTGCCAGTGCTGCTTCATGGCACCGATGTAGAAGCGCATGTCGCGCGTCGGCACGTAGGACAGCGCATGCGTCCAGTATTCGAAGACCGTCTTGTCGATCGTCTGCGCCCGGCGCAGATGGTCGCGCTCGTATCCCGGAATGCGCGTGTAGAGGATCTGGTGATGGCAGCGTTCGATCACATGGATGGTGTCGATCTGCACATAGCCNAGGTGCTCCACCGCGGCACGCGTCGCCTCGGGTCCCTCGCCAAACGGCGCGGGTTCGTCGAGTCTTTGGGCGCGCAGCCAGATGCGTCTGGCACGGGATTGGGTGAGCGCGAAGGGCTTTCGGCCTTTGCGGGACATGAGCGGGCGCGAGAGAACCTACTGCAAACGCCCCTGCGCCCGCGCCATCCAGCCGAATTGCCGTTCGCAGAACTCGAACGCGCCCTGGATCAGCAGGGCGAGCGCTGCCGCCGGTATGGCGCCCGCAAGCAGCGTGATATTGTCGTTCAACGCAAGCCCCGAGGCGATGCGCTCGCCGTAGCCGCCTGCGCCGATGAACGCGGCGATGGTGGCGGTGCCGACGTTGATCACTGCGGAAGTTTTGATACCGGCGAGGATCGAAGGCAGCGCGAGCGGCACTTCGATGAGCCAAAGCCGGTCGCGCGGCTCCAGGCCCAGGGCCATCGCCGCCTGGCGCATACCGCGGACGATACCGGTAAGCCCGGTACACGTGTTGCGAACGATCGGCAGCAGCGCGTAGAGGAAAAGCGCGATNAGCGCNGGCCACGTGCCGATCGTGCCCGTCAGCGCGATGAGGAAGGCGAGCAGCGCGAGCGACGGAATCGTCTGGATCAAGCCCACTGCGCCGAGGACGATCTGCTCCGCTTTCGGCACTTTCGCCGCGATGACGCCGAGCGGCACGCCGACGGCGATGCTGGCGCCAAGCGATACGAACACGAGCAGCAGGTGCTCGCCGGTGAGCCGCCAGAAATCCGGTCCGAAGAGCGTGGCGAAAAAGCTCCGCCGCGCGGCGCTCTGCGGCTTCCCGTCCGAGTCGAGGAGCGCGGCGGCTTCGGTGAAGCTCTTCCCTTCCAGTTCCGCCGCCGCGTTCATGCGGATCATGCGCCGCGGGTCGATCCTGCCTTCGAGTCCCTGGAGCGCGCGCCACGCTTCGGGAAAACGCGTCGGTACCTCGAGCCGGTAAAGGAGCACCGCCTCGTAGCTCGGAAAATATTTTCTGTCGTCCTCCAGGACGCGAAGTTTGTAGCGCTCGATCTTCGCATCGGTCGAGTAGATGTCCATCACGTCTATCCTGCCGGCGGCGATCGCTTCGTAGGCGAGCCCGTGATCGAGACCCGACGGCGTCGCGTAGGGCATTTTGTATGCCGCCTTCAGCCCCGGCCAGCCGTCGGTGCGGCCGATGAACTCCTGCGAGAGGCCGAGCTTCAGGCCCGGGTGCCTCGCGAGGTCCGAGAGCGTGCGGATTCCGAGCGCTTGCGCGCGATCCTCGCGCATGGCGAGCGCATAGGTGTTGTTGAAGCCGAGCCGCACTGCGACTCCGAGACCCTGCGAAGCGAGAGCGGCATTGAGATCCTCGATGCTCGGATTGCCCTCGACCTTGAGGATCTCCCTCGCGATCGTCCCCGTATATTCGGGGTAGATGTCGATCGAGCCGGCCTTGAGCGCGGCGAAAACGATGCCGGTGTTGCCCAGGCCCGGGCGGTGCTCGACCGGCCCCTTCCCTTCCACCGCCCGGCGCAGCACTTCGCCGAGGATGTAGGACTCGGTAAAGCGCTTGGAGCCGATGCGCAGCGTGTCGGCCTGCGCCGGCAGCGCGAGGAGC
>JGI25616J43925_10001040_pt1 | contig 10715 bp, 11 predicted proteins | sample GraSoi2013_100cm_FD_43925 | JGI IMG/M metagenome (IMG submission 43925) | reverse complement strand
CCTCTTCCCGCTCTGCCTTACCACCAGGTCTATCTCTCTGCATTACGCGCTTCAGTGAGGTAATTGCGCACTCTATCATACTATCATCGGGTTCCCGCGTCGTCAAACTCTGCAATGCCAGCCCCGGCGCTAATAGCCATCTGACTATACGAAAACGATAGTTCGCTGCTCCCAGGCGCATCAGTTCATAAGAGATACCGGCTACAACGGGCACCAGCACTATACGCGAGATGATCTTAAGCGGCAGCGATGGCGTTACTACAAAGGCAAAGACCAGAATCGACACGACCATTACCAGCAGGAGGAAACCCGTACCGCAGCGAGTATGCACTCGTGAGGCGCGTCGTACATGTGGAATATCCAGGGGGTCTCCCTGCTCCATTGCATTGATGGCCTTATGCTCGGCCCCGTGATAACCGAAAACACGTTGGATATCGGGAATACGCCCTATCAGGTAGAGGTAACCAACCAGCAGGGCCAGGCGCACAACGCCTTCAAAGAGCAGGTTGAGCCAGCCATCACCGATCTGATTGCGCAGAAGGTTTGCCAGGAAAAGTGGACCTACAAAGAAGACGAGAACAGCAAAGGTCAATGAAATTAACAGCGTTATCGCCATTGTAGTCCCGCCAATCTGCGGTGGCGTCTCCAGTTGCTCAGCAGTACTTTTCTCTTCAGCAATGGGCGAAGGGGTATCGCTTGTCCCAGCCTGTGTCGTGGGAGCATCGGGATTGAGTGCGCCCGTTGAGACATTGGCGGAAAAGGTCATCAGGCGTGTTCCCAGGACCAGCATTTCCCATAACAGCAATAGCCCGCGCAGGAAAGGCAGGCGGAAAAGGCGGTTCTGGTAGAGGCGAGGATTTAGAGCTTCTTCGTGCAGATAGATACTTTCATCAGGGCGGCGAATAGCCACAGCAACCGACGTACGCCCACGCATCATAACACCTTCCATAACCGCCTGGCCGCCATAGTAAAACTTTGCCACTAAAAAGCTCCTTTCGAGGCCTCAAAACACTTATATATCAGAACGCGAATTATTGTTTCTATCCGACAAACGGGTAAAACGTGAGGAGAAACTCTGCCTGCGTAAGCCCGATATACGTCGCACAACAGGGCTCTTCAAAAATGCTATGTGCGTCATACGTGGCAGCCTGCGCCGCAAAGCGCGCAAACGTACTTCGGGAGAGCGCAAAGAACTACCTACGCGGATGAGACGACGCTTGCGCCCTTGCAGCGTTTGCCAGGCAGCCGACTTACTCACCTGGGGCACAAAACTCAAAATACAGTCAGCAATGTCAAATGAGGCACCTGGACGACTCAGGCGGATGGCGTTCTCCACCTGGCGGCGCAGCAGCACCGATCCGGGTTTGACCAGCCTCCGCAGCGCATCGATCAGTTCGATAGCATCATATGCCAGTACGCCTACATCGTTTTGCAGCACATAGTCGACATTGCCTTCTTCCTGTCCTGGCACATAGCCGCTTAAAATAATGGGTAGATGACAGGCCAGGGCCTCGCTAATCGTGCCCGGTCCAGCCTTTGTCACAATCACATCTGAAGCTCGCATCATCTCTGGCATATTATGCACAAAACCCAAAATCTTGGCGGGCACGTGCAGGTTTGACTTCGTGCGCTGCAGGTGAGCATACAGCCGCTTGTTACGGCCAGTAATTACAAGCAACTGCACAGGCAGGCGCGCCCGCGAAATAGTCCGTACTGCGTCCTGTAAGCCTCCCGCGCCATCACCACCCCCCACCAGCAGGACCACCGGTATATCCGGCTGAAGGCCAATTTTACGCTGCAACTCTAGCTTGCTATCCGTGGGACGGGTAAATTTTGGATCTATGGGCATACCTAACACGTGCACACGCTCAGGATCCCAGCCTCGTTGGAGATACAACTGCTTAGCATTTTCGGTCGGCACAATATAGGCGTCTGCCCCAGGCGCAAACCAGGAGTAATGCAGGCTCACCAGGTCGGTGACTACCGTAATAAAGGGAATGTGCAAACCCACATCGCGCAGGGCATTGATGGTGACGTGATTGAGCATGGGATGAATAGATACAATAATATCCGGCTTCACGCTGGTAAAAAGGCGAATAAGCCCGTTATGAATGAGAGGGGTCGCCATCGTCTGCACTGCCAACACACCGCGGGCATCATTGCTTGTATGAAAAACACGTCCATATATCTTGGGGTTATAGCGGATGGCAGGACCATAGAGCTTTACAGCTTCGCGTAAGGGGAAGCGGCTGTATTCTTCGAAGACATCAACAATCTCGATGCGATAGGTTGGCGGCGCTGAAGACACGATCGCCGCCTCTTCAGTCTTGTTTTGCTGACAAGCAAGCCACTCGGCCTGTTCCTTCTCAGAGATCAGGTTGATCGCATTGCGAATGGCATTCGCCGCGCTGCGATGACCAGCCCCGGTGTCAGCAATGAGGAAAAGTATGGTTCGTTCGTTAGCGTTCGCCAAGCCTCTCACCTCATGCGCAATAATAATTGAAAATAAAGAAGGGATAAAGGGTCATCAATGTAGGGGCAGCATGCCGTCATGCCGTCTCCCCCGGAGACCGAGCTTGCGGCTGCCCTATAGAAGGTCCTTTATCCCTAAAAGATTCTTACTCTTCTTGCAGGTTGAAGCGTCTGCGGAACCGCTCAACACGACCAGCTGAGTCAAGGATGCGCTGGGTGCCCGTAAAGAAGGGATGGCAATTTGAGCACACGTCAACCTTCAGCACAGGCTTGATGCTACGAGTTTTAAAACTGTTGCCACAGGCACAACTGACTGTAGCCTCCATATAGTTAGGATGAATGCCTTTTTTCATTATTTTAACCACTCCACGAGATATCTCTAGTTAAGTTACTTGTTGCGATCACGATTGTACATGGGTGGCACCCCGCCGTCAAGATACCCCTCTATCTCTATAACAACCTGTGTCGTATTCCTCATATTCTACCATAGATAACAACGGCAAGCATAGTTTTATGCCCTGAATTTCATGGGATAGGTTAAAAGTCAGCCATATGCTCTCTTCTGATAAATGACACATTTTTATCAAAAGAGCGTGTCTCATTTCATTGACTGAGTAGAATGGAAAGTAGAGCCGGGACAGTACCCTGGGGGATCCGTAGAGTGCCGCTAGCCCAGCTGCAGATGGAGACTCTGCGCTCGTATCGGAGCCGTAAAGCCGTGCCCNCTATATCCCAGCTGCNGGGAGCCTTTCCTGGCCTTGGGCACATTGCGGACATACCAACTTTCAGAGAGGACGACTATGCGAAGTCCTTCTTTCCGTACCTTCGTACTTATCGCCATCATAGGCTTATCGCTGGTGAGGTGTAGTGGNACAACGACAGTGCAAGCACCCCGCTCCACACCCGCTGTCCATCCGCCGTCGCCAGCTATCTCGACGCCGACAGAAGTGCCCAGTTCGACCGCAACAGCGACCCCCACGCCCCCGCCAGACCTGCTTCCAGGCACGGCAGCTGCGCTGCCCGCTACCCCTTCTGGCATCCCCTTTACTGGCCACCTCCTCATCTCTGAGAACAGCGGTAGCGGCAGAATCATCGAGATTGACGCCTCGGGTCACCTGTCATGGGCATTCCCGGCCGCCGGTAGTCACTCATCGCTGGGACCCTGGGACGACGCCTTCTACACACCCGATTTGCGCACCATTATCGCCAACTCCGAGGAGGGTCAAACGGTCATCGCTATTGATATCGCCTCCCATACTGTGCACTGGGTAGCGGGGGAGCCAAACCAGGTCGGCGCAGGCCCTCGCCACTTCAACTACCCCGACGACGCTGTTCCCGCACCTGACGGGACCATCCACGTCGCGGACATCCGCAACTGTCGCATCGTCCATCTGTCCACCAGCGGCCACTACCTCGGCTCCATAGGCAACGGTGCGTGCTACCATGCGCCGCCAAACTCGTTCGGGTCGCCCAACGGGGCCTTTCCGACACTCCAACGGGAACCTCGTCGTCACTGAGATCAATGGGAGCTGGGTTGACTTGCTCAGTCACACGAGCTCGCTCATCTGGGCAAGGCAAGCACCGGTGAGCTATCCATCCGACGCCTTGGCATACCCTGATGGCACGGTGCTGCTGACCGATTACACCGCGCCGGGAAAGGTCATCCGCATGACGTCAACAGGACGGGTGGTGTGGTCCTACGCGCCGACAGGTGCTCAGACCCTCAACCATCCCTCCATCGCCATCCCCATCGCCTCCAACCGTGTNGCCGTCTGCGATGACTATACCAACCGTGTGTTCATCGTTGATCCGACCAACAATAGCGTCGTCGCGGTGTACTCCTCACCTGACGGTGTCCCCCTCCAACACCCGGATGGGCTGGCCTACCGCCCTAACTGATACTGAAACCTCAAGAGTAACAATCAACGCCACGTATCATTACTTCTCGAGTGTTTGCGGAATATGCGTATGAGTTAAATCAGGGCGGAGAACTTCCAACACCTGCCGTTTGATGTCAAGAAACCCACCGGTCAAAACCATGTCCCATGTGCGTGGCCGTGGCAAGGGAATCTGAAACTCCGCTGCGATCTGGCCAGGTCGCGCGGTCATGGCAACGACACGGTCAGCAAGAAGGATGGCTTCCTCGACATCGTGCGTAATAAAGAACACGGTAGCTTTGATGCTCTCCCAGAGATTGAGTAAGAAACGCTGCATATCGCTCCGGGTCTGGGCGTCCAATGCGCCAAAGGGTTCATCCATCAATAAAATTTCGGGCGCCACAATCAAGGCCCGAGCAATGGCAACGCGTTGCTGCATACCGCCAGAGAGCTGGTAGGATGGGTGCTTTTCAAAGCCTGTCAATCCCATCATCTCGATATAATACTGGACGCGGCTCCAGTCAATGTCGCGCCCATGTTTCAGCTTGAGCCCCAAAGCAATGTTGTCACGGACACTGAGCCATGGATAGAGAGTGGGTTGTTGGAAGACGACCACACGCTCCGCACTTGGACCTTTCAGTTCCTTGCCGTCGAAGCGTATGCTCCCCGATGTTGGCACCTCAAATCCCGCAAGGAGATTCAGAAGGGTCGTCTTGCCGCAGCCGCTGGGACCAACGGCCACTATGAATTCCTGATTGCGGATTTCTAACGCGACGTTCTTCAAAGCCATGGTCGGAGCAGTGTTACGGCGACCAGGATAGACCTTTGTGACGTTTTCGATAGTGATCATCTTCTCACCCTTCATACCACATAAAGGCTCTCTTCCTGCGCAGACATCGCTACGCAAGGGGAAAAGAGCCAGTGAAATCTTACTATTTCCCCTTCAAGACATCCTCGACGTAGGTCGGGTTGACGTCCTGTTCAAGATGAGCGGGGATACTGTTCAGTGTCCCTATGCTATGCATGAACGCAGCCGATAAGAAGAGCGACTGTGCGACCAGGGAAGAGGATACGCTGTTTCCTTGTCCAAGGCCTTCCGCACCGAGCTGGTCCTGCGCATTGAAGATCTTGTAGCCAACCATTTCAGTCTTTGCCAGATTGACTGAGATCCCGTCTTGCTTTGCGATAAGCTGGAGTGCTTCATCCGGGTGCTGTTTATAATAGGTGACAGCATCGTTCTGGGCCTGGATGAACCCTTTGACCAGCTTGGGATTGCTCTTAGCCCAATTCGTATTGACAAGGGACAAGCTATATTGACAAGGGACAAGCTATATACCGGTGCCTCTTGTTGCACATTCTGATCCGTACTGAGGATTTTCCCGTTTTCGTGGCTAATGGTATCAAATACCGGGTCCCAGACATAGGCAGCATCAATAGAATGGTTGCTCCAGGCTGTCCGCATCGCAGGTGGACTCATGTTCAGCTTATGGACGGTCGAAGGATTCACACCTGCTTTCTTTAGCGTTGCATCCAGTGCGAATTCTGACGTTGATCCCAGGACCAGAGCAATAGTCTTGCCTTGGAGATCCTTAACGGAATGAATACCCGCATCGCTGCGCACGACCAGGCCTTCGGCAGAGGTGTACAATTCTTGTGACCAGACAACCTGCAACGAGACGCCGCGTGTAATCGCTGAAACAATTGGAGGACTTCCAATGCCGGACATAATCTGCAATGCTCCTGATGCGATTGCTCCCAGGGATGCCGGGCCAGAATCAAAATATTTGATCTGCACATTGGCGTTCATGCGCTTGCTGAACAGCCCCAGGGCGATAGCGATCAGTTCGGGTTCGGCACCATTATCCATGTAGCCGATAACCACGGTGGGTTTTGTGGCCGTCGCCGGTGAAGCGCATCCGGCCAGCCCCGCGAGTAGTATACTCATGATGATGAGAGCGGTGATCCCAATACCTGGATTACGGACAGGCCGCCGCAGTCGTGCTAATTTGACTATCTCAAAGCTCATAGTTTTCCCTCATTTTCTGCTTTTAAAGAAGAATTCTGTTTAAAATAAGAAATACGCCCTTAGGCATGCCCCTTCCAGGGGACGGCTAGCCTTTCCAGACCACGGATAAGCAGTTCCATCGTGTACCCCAGCAGGCCAATGGCAATGATGCCAACGAAAATGATGCCAACCTGAAGCTGCTGACCTGCATACTGCACGAGCCAGCCAAGCCCTGCATCCGCCGCGATGAATTCCGCCGCCACCAGACAACTCCAGGCTATGCCAATGCCAATACGCATACCGGTAAATACTTCGGGCAACGCTGAGGGAAGTATCGTATAACGAAACAGTTGCAGTGGGGTCGCTCCCAGACATTGAGCCACACGGATGCGCTGGATAGGGGTACTGCGAACGCCGGAGACAGTGCTGATGATGATGACTGGCAGCGTTCCAATGAGGATCAGGATGACCTTGGGAAGTTCTCCAATGCCGAACCAGACTATCAGAAGAGCGATGTAGGCCAGCGGAGGCACGGGGCGAATAAGCTGCATAAATGGATCGATGATCTGAAAGATAATGTTGCTCCGACCCATCAGTATGCCGATGGGTACACCAATCACTACCGCAGCAGCAAATCCCTCAGCAATACGCAGGGCACTTACCCAGAGGTCATCAAAGAGTGTCTTCCCTGCAAACCCGGCTGTCAGCAATGTCTGAAGGTCTTGCAGTACTGAGAGCGGTGGCGGCAAGGCAATTGGCGAAACGATGTTGTACATGGTCAGAAGTTGCCATATGCCGATGGCTACCACGATGGCAAGCACNGACGTAAAGCGCCGTATGCCTCTCTTTCTGAATCGACCTATACCCAGAATGCTGGGAGAGGAACTCCCTCTCCCAATAAAGNCCATCTCTTCCTCGGATACCTGCAGCGGAGCCTGNGTGCTTTGTCGCAACTGTACTGAGCTATTGTCTTCGGGATGCATATGCTCTCCTCNGCTACAGGTCGAGAAAAAGTTCGTGATTGTCAATAATCAGCGGGTACGTTTTTACACGCAGCCTCTCAGCAGTCAGACAGGCTCCCGTTGTCACATCGTAGATAAGCAGTTCCATCGTGTACCCCAGCAGGCCAATGGCAATGATGCCAACGAAAATGATGCCAACCTGAAGCTGCTGACCTGCATACTGCACGAGCCAGCCAAGCCCTGCATCCGCCGCGATGAATTCCGCCGCCACCAGACAACTCCAGGCTATGCCAATGCCAATACGCATACCGGTAAATACTTCGGGCAACGCTGAGGGAAGTATCGTATAACGAAACAGTTGCAGTGGGGTCGCTCCCAGACATTGAGCCACACGGATGCGCTGGATAGGGGTACTGCGAACGCCGGAGACAGTGCTGATGATGATGACTGGCAGCGTTCCAATGAGGATCAGGATGACCTTGGGAAGTTCTCCAATGCCGAACCAGACTATCAGAAGAGCGATGTAGGCCAGCGGAGGCACGGGGCGAATAAGCTGCATAAATGGATCGATGATCTGAAAGATAATGTTGCTCCGACCCATCAGTATGCCGATGGGTACACCAATCACTACCGCAGCAGCAAATCCCTCAGCAATACGCAGGGCACTTACCCAGAGGTCATCAAAGAGTGTCTTCCCTGCAAACCCGGCTGTCAGCAATGTCTGAAGGTCTTGCAGTACTGAGAGCGGTGGCGGCAAGGCAATTGGCGAAACGATGTTGTACATGGTCAGAAGTTGCCATATGCCGATGGCTACCACGATGGCAAGCACGGACGTAAAGCGCCGTATGCCTCTCTTTCTGAATCGACCTATACCCAGAATGCTGGGAGAGGAACTCCCTCTCCCAATAAAGACCATCTCTTCCTCGGATACCTGCAGCGGAGCCTGGGTGCTTTGTCGCAACTGTACTGAGCTATTGTCTTCGGGATGCATATGCTCTCCTCTGCTACAGGTCGAGAAAAAGTTCGTGATTGTCAATAATCAGCGGGTACGTTTTTACACGCAGCCTCTCAGCAGTCAGACAGGCTCCCGTTGTCACATCGTAGCTAAAACCATGCCAGGGACAACGTAAGATTTCACCCTCGCGAACATACTCAAATGCTGTGCCAGGCTCTGGCGCGGCGGTTTGCCCACCAAGCGTACCAGCTCCTAATCTTGCCCCCTGGTGAGGGCAACGTTCGTAAATGGCATGGAACTCGCCATGCTTATCGTGCACGACCACGATGGGCAAATTTTTGAAGGTGTAAGTCTGCTTTTCTCCACGAGGAATGTCTTCCACATGACATACACGGTATCTCATGCATGCCCCCCTAATTTTGCAGCATACGTTTCACGAGCATTTTCATAAAGGATACGTCGGCGCAGATCCGCAGGCAGCTCGCGAGGAATGGATTCTTCTGGCGCGTCAAAGTCCCAATGGGGATAGTCGGTAGAGAAGACGAATGTGCGGTCAGTCTCCAACATCTCTATGAGACGGAGCCAGTTAGCGGCGCTGAAATCCTCTGTGGGCTGTGTGGATAACTTCACCCGCTCACGGATATGTGTTGATGGAAGTTGTTTGACCCAGGGGATTTCCTGATGTAAGGAGCGGTAGTTTTGATCAAAGCGCCATAGCAGATGCGGTAGCCAGCTCANACCACTTTCAACGATGACAAACTGTAATGAGGGGAATTTGTCAAACACGCCGTTGCATACCAGGCTCGTCAACATGGACATTGCACCCTGTGGGACATTCACATGCCATTCAATATAGTAACGCCCCCGTCCTAACGCACTTTTCAATGGATCAGAGTGATGAAAGGCTATGACCAGGTTGTGACGTTCCGCTGCTTCGAAAATAGGATGGAAGAATGGATCACCGTAGGCCCATCGCCCGATAGGGAGCATCACCTGTACCACCCCTGGATGGTCNCCAAGGCGATCNATTTCTCGTACAGCCGCTTGAGGTTCCTGTGGCGCGACGTGAATGCTGGTGAGAATACGTGCATCACGAGCAACCCAATGNTCAAGGACCCAATCGTTGTAAGCCGAAGCCAGGGCGGAAGCGAACTCGAATTGTGTCTCTAGATCGCCGGGCATGAATTGACCCGTCAGAACAGCGTACTCGATAGGATAGACATCCAATATTTGCTCTTTGAAGAGTTCGTAGCTGGAACCAGCAGGAGCACCGGAACCAGGATTGGAGTCCGCACGATTCAAGCCATGACCGGTCCAATAGGCAAAAGGAAAACTTGGAGGAGACCAGGCCTTGTGTTCAATTAACCCACGCCACGGCTCCTTCAGGTATGGCAGCAGTTCCTCCCACGCTGTAAATGTTTCATGCACATCCAAATCCATCACCGGGCCAGTGGGCCTGGATGCGCCTGTTGCCAGGATTTCGTCTGTTGAAATTGCGGTCACGATTGTTGGCCTTTCCAAAGCAATATCTGAAACTCAAAGATACTTATGTGCGGAGGTGCGGTCCTGCGAACGAGCGTTGTACCAATACTCTGAAAGCGGGCAATTATCCAGCAGTTTGTGATGCCTGAATATGGATTGGCAGCAGAGATGGTGACGCTACTGTCATCCGGCTCCCTCCAGCAACTTACTAAAAGTTAGTAAATTAACCTTGTTACGATAGTACCATACTTCTATCCATTATTTCAAGTTATAAAATCCATAATATTTGCTCATGATATATGCGATCTGCCAGTTTATTGGGGAGGCAATGGACAGGTGATTGAGAGCAGGTGGACCACCATGGCTCCTCCACAAGCCATTTCACACGCTTACCGTTGGATATTGTCCATTTGATACTGGAACCCCAATATGTGCTACTCATGGAAAGGAGAAAACATAAGTTGCTAACCAAAGGAAAGCTTCAATTGTCAGCGATCCACAATGATAGAGTAGAGAACGCGCTCTCCATCTACCGAGGGTTGTGTATCGCATTATTGACAACCGACACTTTCTTTTATAGACTAGCTCTCGGAAGGCAAAAAACAAAAGCTAGCAGGCCAGCAAGAACCATTTCGTATCTTACCGGCAATGCTAGCATTTTGTGTGCAAGTCGCGCTATTTGGGACGATTTAGACGCTTAAGCACATTGGGAAGCGGGGGTGGATTTTCCACGATATTACCATCTTTATCGATGGCGATATCCTCACTAAAATAGGTGAGATCTGAATCTTCCGTAATCCCCGTTGCCTGAATGGCATGGAATAAATCTTCAACAGCGAAGATGAGTTGAATAGGAGCATCAGGACCAGGTCTGCCAGAATAGATATGGTAGAGCAAAGAACGCGCTCTCCGTCTACCGGGGGTTGTGTATCGCATTATTGACAGTTTCTACTTTCTTTTAT
>JGI25616J43925_10001036_pt1 | contig 10723 bp, 7 predicted proteins | sample GraSoi2013_100cm_FD_43925 | JGI IMG/M metagenome (IMG submission 43925) | reverse complement strand
AGAAACTCACTCACTCCCGCTAATCTCGTGCAGTCGGCTTGAGCGAAGTGCAGGGCCCCCNACTGGAAGAAGTTCTTAAACACTACTCGATTGGGAATATGCTCGCCCGCCGCGATCTTGACNGGCGCTATCTCGCGCGCCAGTACAGCATGCCCATGGACGTCNTCGGGGTGCGTAGGTTCTTCGATCCACGACGGCCGATACACCATAAGGTCGCGGGACATGCGAATGGCAACTGGAAGACTCCAGCGCTGGTTGGCGTCGAACATGAGAGTGCCCGACTCGCCGATACACTCCCGCAACACAGCCGCCCGCCGTAGATCGCGACGTCCATCGTCCGATCCCACTTTGAGCTTGAAGGCTTTAAATCCCGCGTCGAGCGCGCGAGCGGTTAGATCCCGCACCTTTTGATCCTCGTATGCCATCCATCCGACGGACGTATCGTAGCCGGGATAACCAGTCTGCAAAATGGGAACGCGGCTGCTACGGGTTGGAAGTTGGCTCCCGAGTAGTTCGAGTGCGTCTTGCTCACTCAAAACCTCTTCCAGATAGCTCAGGTCCAGAAGACGAACGACTTCTTCGGGGGTGAGATCGAGGAGCAGCTTCCACAATGGTATGCCGCGGCTCTTGGCCCAAAGGTCGAAACAAGCATTCGTGATGGAAGCCAGCGCAAGGTGAACCACGCCTTTGTGGGGTCCAAGCCAGCGGAGCGACGGATCGTCCGCTAGCTTCCGGGACACGCGACCGAAGTCGGACATGAGTTCTTCAATTGCAATGCCAGCCAGGGGTCGTGCCAGCAACTCGATTGCTTCACAAACTAGGCGGTTGCCTTCGCCGAGGGTAAGCACGATCCCGGTTCCCCGAAGGCCGTCCTCGCCGGTCAACAAAGTCACCGCAAAGCTGTATTCAGAATTCGTATGGACGGAATCTGTCCCAGCACCTGGCGGCAGGGGAAAACGTGCATCAAATGTCGAGACTGAACGAATCGTGGAGTCAGGCATCGTGCTCCGTTCTCGTTGCTGCCGATCGGCTGATGCCATCACCACAGCCGGTCAGCACGATGCCCTTTCCTTCGAAATCACCCAGCATGGGAAGTACGATTCTCCCAGTTGTCGTACGCAGTTTTGGCAAAACGACCCATAGCCTTCTTGACGTACTGCTCTGCAACCTCGCCCTCCGCTTCGCGCAGGAGATCGATGATTCGCTGGTGCGCTTCCAGGTCTTTATCCCACGGCGACGTTGTTTGTCCGCTTGTTGCCACTCGCATGCGCACGAACGCAAAGAACGGCACTAGGAGTCGGCGACTCTGCTCCACAATGAAGGGGTTGCCAGAAAGTTCGCAGAGGTCAAGGTGAAATTGAAGATCGCATTGAAGTAGCGCTTCACAATTGCCCTCGTTTGCCGCGCGCCGCATACCGTCCACTGCGGACTGGAGTTTCGAGAGGTCGGGTCGAGCTTCAACCGCCAGGCGAGCCGCTAATCCCTCGAGGGCGCCTCGTAGTTCGTAGAGTTGCGCCACATCTGTCTCGCTAAGGTGGATGACTCGCGCGCTTCGTCCCGACTCCTTAGTGACGAATCCCTCCAAAGCCAGAATGTTGATGGCTTCGCGGATTGATCCCTGCGCTACTCCAAATCTCTGCGCCCACTTGCCCTCGATGATCCGGACTCCGCAGGGGAGCGAGCCGTTCATGATTTCTGCTCGCAAGCGGTCGGCAAGGTCGTGTTTGACGTAGCCGTGAGCGGCAAGTACGGAATGAGCGGGCATGTTGCAAGTGCTTAAATATTGACATCCGCAACCATACTCGGTTATAACCTTCCCGTCAAGGCATTTTTAAGCGCTTGTTCGTGGCAGGCGGACAGAGACCGGCCTTGTGTTGGGATGCAGACGAGGGATTTCGATTCTAATGCGGCGATTCGGCATGATGATCAGACTGAGGCCCGGAAGCGAAGAGGTCTACAAGAGGTACCACGCGGCGGTTTGGCCGGAGGTTTTGGACAAGATTCTCGAATGCAATATCAAGAACTATTCCATATATTTGAAAGATGGCGTCCTCTTCAGCTATTTCGAATACCATGGCAGCGACTTGAAAGACGATTGGAACAAGATGGCTGCGCATGCCAAAACCCAGGAATGGTGGGCGGTCATGCAGCCGATACAGGAACCTCTACCTACGCGAAAAGAAGGTGAGTGGTGGGCAGAAATGGAAGAGGTGTTCCACCTCGACTGAAATACCTGCCAAGGCTAATGAAGACTGGAGACTAGGGACATGAGCGTCTACTTGCAGGATCGACGAAAGTTCATGAAGCTCACGCTTGCCGCTTCTTCNCTTTCCTTCGCACCNAGTCTTGGATTCGCCTTTGGCCCAGCGGAGGATCGGACGGCTTGGTATCGCAACGCCAAATTTGGAATGTTCNTTCACTGGGGACCCTATTCTCTCGCGAGCGTCGAGGCCTCGTGGCCGATCATGAGGCCGGCCGCCGGCGGCATCACAGAAGCGGACTACCGGGAACTGCCCAAGCGATTCAATCCATCAAAGTTCGACCCGCACGCCTTCGTTGATCTGGCCCGCGCTGCCGGCCAACAATACATGGTGTTTACTACAAAACATCACGACGGCTTNTGCATGTTCGACACGTCTTACACGGANTACAAGATCACCAACGCTCCGTATGGCAAGGACATTGTGAAGCAACTGGCGGATGCCTGCAAAGAACGAGGCATGCCCCTCGGGTTCTACTACTCTCCCCCCGACATGCACCATCCTGCATTTCGCGACACATCGAAGTTGGCGANGGACAACTGGAACGGCGAACCAGCACGTCCCGAGTGGCCTCTCTACCTAGACTACATGCAGTTGCAACTGACCGAGCTTCTGACCAGCTACGGCCCAGTCGCATTGATCTGGTTTGATGGCTTGCATCACCAGGAGAAATATGACGGAATTCGCTTCTTGGAGCTGATACGAAAACTACAGCCCGCCACCTTGGTGAATGACCGCATTGGCCAGTTGGGAGACTACCAGACACCGGAGCAGTTCATTCCCAATGCGATTCCTACCAAGGGTGTCCGCTTCAATGCCGTCGACACGAGTATTCAACAGCAATTGAAGCCGATGATTCCCAGGCCCGAGGACTTCCAGATGTGGGAGACCTGTATGACCATCAACAACACCTGGGCCTATAACATGCACGATCGCGAGTACAAGTCGTCGCAATTTCTCATTCGAGCTTTAGTGGAAGTGGCAAGCCGCGGCGGAAATTTTCTGCTTAACGTGGGCCCACAACCCGACGGTGTTATTCAGATCGAATTTCAGGAGCGTCTCCGCGCTATCGGGGACTGGCTTGCGGTCAACGGTGATTCCATCTATGGAACCACCTATGGGCCAATACAAGGACTCGGACCTGTTCGGGCAACTGCAAAGAACGAGAAAGTCTTCGTCCATGTCTTCGATTGGCCATCATCATCGCTGGAGATAAATGGACTGGAACCGAAAGTCACTTCTGCCCACTTGCTTGCCAACGGCCAACGATTGAAGTTTCGTCAAGCAGAGGGAAAGCTGCAGATCGACCTCCCCTCCCAGCCGCCCGATCCGAATGTGAGTGTCATCGCTCTCAGAACCTAGCGTTGCCGCTCTGATCCGGCTCAAACTGATTGGCCTTCTCAGCCTCCGAGGGGCTATTTGTTCGTGTGTCCCAGCACTTGCAGTGCTGCAGCGATTTCCGGATCGTTAGGGGTGAGTTTTTGCGCCTCAAGCAGCTCGGCAAGGCCGTTCTTCAAATCGCCAGAGCGGCAGTAGATCAGCCCGAGATCTTTGTGGAGAAGGGGCAAGGCGCTGCAGTCTCCGCACAGCGTGAGCCCTTCCTTCAACTGTGCAATGGCTTGCGGCCANTCATGAGCAGCTGCCGAAGTGAGCGCGAAATTGCCGAGNGTCTGAGCGCGATCCATGACGTGACGTTTCGCTTGCAGCGCTTCGAAGCGACTCTGGAGGGTCTTCGCTTCCGCTGGGTCAGTTTGTACGAGCAAGCGCGAGAGGTTATAGAGCGCCTCGCCATGATCGGGATTGATCTCGATAACTCTGCGCCAACGCTGGGTTGCCCCGGGACGATCACCGTTTCGTAACAATCCCTGTCCAAGCATGTAGAGTGCATCGGCGTTCTTCGGATCGAGCGCTACTACCTTTCCGAATAGCTCGATGGATTGCTGCGTCTCTCCTGCCTGCTTCGCAATAATGCCCAGTAGATACCACGAGTCGGCCAAGTTGGGATCGAGACGCACGGCCTCTTCGAGCTCGGGTCTTGCCTCAGGGTTGCGCCGAAGATCGACCAGGACCCTTCCCTTGTTATAATGCGCGGCCGCAGCATCCGGAGCGAGTCGTACGGCTTGTGTGAATTCCGTCAGGGCGCCATCGAGATCAAATTGGTCCGCGAGGGCGATGCCGAGATTCAGATGTGCGTCCGGCGACTGGGCATCTAGCTCGATGACTCTGCGAAAATCCGCGATGGCTTCGCTTCGCTGATCCAAACGGGCGAGGACCATGGCCCGAGAGGTGAGCGCCTTGGTGTTGTTCGGTTCAAGGCTCAAGGCGCTTTGAAGAGCCTGGCCTGCTTCCGCGAATCTCGACTGGCTGGCCAAGATGAGGCCTAGATTCACAAATGCCTGGGCGTATTGAGGATTGTTCTCGACCGCTTGCCGGAACAATTGCTCCGCTTCAGTGGACTTGCCCTGCTCGCCATACAGGACGCCGAGGTTGTTCTGCGCCTCCGCATATTGCCGATCGAGCCACATTGCTTTCTTGAACTGTATCTCGGCTTCTTCCATCTGCCTAGCCTGAAGAGCGAGGAAACCGATTTGGTTGTGCAAGGGAGCGAACGCGGGATCGACGGCCACTCCTTGTTGCAGCGCATCACGCTCGCCCTGGTAGTCTCCCAGGCGATCCAATGCCAAGCCAAGGTTGTAGTAAGTCCGCGCATTTTTTGGATCGTCGACAATCGCGTCGCGATACAACGCCACGGCGTGTTGAACCTGTCCGGTCTGCAAGTACTGATTCGCTTGATTTGCCTTTGTTTCGGCGATATTTTGGCTGATGCTTTCCTGTTTCCCTTTTTCGAAGGTCTGCAGCTCGGCGCGCGCTTGCTCTCGCTCTCCCATTGCCCGCAGCACGGCAGCCAGTTGAAAGCGCGTGTCGCTGGAGTCAGGTCTGAGTTTGAGAGCAATTTCCAGCTGCTCACGCGCTTCGGCCGTCTTTCCAAGCTTGGCCAGGACAAAGCCGAGGTCGTACCGGCAATCGTAGTTGTCAGGTTTCAGCGCGACGGCTTGCCTGAGAGGGGCTTCCGCTTCGGCGTAATTCCCCAGCCCACGCCGCACGACTCCCGAGAGATACAGCGCATCGAAGTCGCGCGGCTTCCGGCGCGCGTACTCTTGGATCAAAGGCAATGCAGCGGGGAATTCAGCCAGAATCACCAACGCCTTGACCAAGGAGACCCGCGCGACGTCGTCATTCGGGTCAAGACGCAGTGCTTCCCTGAACTCGTCGGCTCCTTCCCGATATCGATCTTGTTGCGTATAGACAATTCCGAGATTCAAGTGACCCAAGGAAGAAGAGGCTGCTTCTCCACAATCCCCGAAAGGACTTGCAGAGCCTCATCATTGTTTCGATTTCGCGCGTACGCAATTGCCAGATTTAGTTCGAGAGCGTCGTCAGGCGGAGCATTTCGCAGGTAGGCGATGGCCGCCGAGTATCGCCTTTGATCGATCAGAACTTTTGTCAGGCCATCGAGCGCAGGAACGTATCGCGCGTCAATCTTGAGGGCGGCCTTGAATTCATCGATCGCAGCGTCCGTCTCATTCAGTTGGCTGAGTGCGGTCCCCAGTGCGGCGTGCGACTGTGACAGTTCGGGTTTAAGATGTTCCGCGGCTCGGAATTCGAGCAGCGCGCTTCGCATCTCCACTGTCGAGATACGCGAGCCCCAAGTTGTAGTGCGCTTCCCACGAGCTAGGTTCGAGACGCAGCGCTGATTGAAACGCGGAAAGGGCGCAGGAAAACTGTTGGCGCTGTCCAAAGTACGCTCCCAGCGCATCGTAAACGGCCGCTGAAGGCTGCTTTGCCAACGCACGTTCCAGTTCCGCGGGACCTTTACAGATCTGTTCTTTTTGAGCCGCAACTACTCCGGAGCATGAGCCCTGAATGAGCAGAAGGAGCCAAAACATCGTCGAAGGCAACCTACCGGAGATGGCTCTGGCGAGCATCTCAGCGCTACTAGGCGAGCCGACCATCGAGCTCGCGAAGCTGCGGGCTCGAGCTAATGCGCAAAACGCGGCGACCAAGAAAGTCCCAGGGGCCCACACACATGACCGGATTAAACCTTTCCCGTCGCTTGATCTGCGGCTAAGCGATTTTCAAGATTTCCTTGATCCGTTCGCCTTTCCTGCACGACTCAAAAATGACGGCCTCAGTTTTGTCGAACATAAGAACACCAGATTGTCAGATACTTGTCAATTGCGACAGAATCAAAAGAAAACGCGGCAAGCGTGCCACGGTGACGTAAGACCTCTGCGGAGAACAATGATCGAAACGGAAAAGACTGGACAGGAACGACAACGCGGTAAGAAAACCTGGACGTATCGCACCATGGTCGCCTGCATGATTGCGACGGTGATATTGGGTGTTTGTCGCACTTCGCGTGGACAAGGAATGGCCACTGGCGGGACGGCAGTCTCGGCCCGGCCCTTGCCCCCTGGCATGAAGCCCCCGCTGGTTCGCTACGAGGACGTTGCCGCGCGAGCTGGTTTGACGGGGGTAAACGTCTCCGGAGCGGAGCGCGGAAAACAGTACATCGTGGAAACCACCGGAACCGGAGTCGCGATCTTTGACTACGATAACGACGGTCTTCCCGACATCTTTCTCGTGAATGCTGGCCGGTTGAATGACACTGCTCCTGAGCCGACGCACTTCCTTTATCACAATCTGGGCGGCTTGAAGTTCGAAGACGTAACCGAGAAGGCCGGGCTGTCGCACACAGGTTGGGGCCAAGGAGTCTGCGCAGGAGACATCGACAACGACGGTTACACCGATCTGTTTGTCACCCAGTGGGGCCAGAATGTTCTATACCGCAACCAAGGGCACGGCGTTTTTCGCGACGAGACGAAGGCGCGTGGGCTCATTCAACCAAAGCCCAGATGGAGTACCGGCTGCGCCTTCTTCGATTTCAACCGCGACGGCTATCAGGATCTCGTCGTTGTTCACTACGTGGACTTCGACCTCAAGCAAACTCCTCGGCCCGGTGACAAGGCCCAATGTCAGTGGAAGGGGATGCCTGTCTTATGCGGGCCTCGCGGATTGCCGGCGGAAACCATATCTTTGTATCAAAACGACGGCCGCGGAAATTTCACCGATGTCTCTGACCAAGTTCATGTCACCGGGCCGAAGAGTTGCTACGGTTTCACCGCGCTGATTTCGGATTTTGACAACGACGGCTGGCCCGACATCTACGTATCCTGCGATTCCACGCCAAATCTTTACTACCACAATGTTGCCGGAAAGCTCTTTGAGCAGATAGGAGCGCAGGCGGGCATCGCCTACAACGAAGACGGCCGCGAACAGGCAGGTATGGGCGTGACCGCAGGTGACTATGATCGCGATGGCCTGCTGGACATTTTCAAGACCAACTTCGCTGACGACACGCACACTCTTTACCGAAATCTCGGCGCAAATAACTTCGACGACGCTACCATCGCTTCGGGATTGGCGGTGAACACTAAGTATCTTGGATGGGGCACAGCATTCCTGGACGTCGACAACGACGGGTGGAAGGACCTGATCGTTGCCAACGGTCACGTCTATCCGGAAGTCGATACCGGCCATACAGCGGAAAAGTTCAAACAGAGTCGGCTCCTTTATTGGAACCGTGGCGACGGTCAATTTTTTGACCTATCCGCGGCGAGTGGTCCAGGAATCTCCGACGAGCATTCCTCCCGAGGTCTGGCCGTCGGTGATTTGGACAATGACGGCCAACTGGAAATCGTCATAGTCAACATGAATGAGCCGCCTTCGCTGCTGAAGAACCTCGGTCCGCGCACCGGCAACTCCTTGATCGTACGATTGCTGACGGCCTCCGGGTCCGACGCAATCGGAGCTCGGGTCACACTTGCTTCGGGCGGCCGAAAACAGATCGATGAGGTCCGCAGCGGGGGTTCTTTCATCTCGCACAGCGACTTTCGGCTGCACTTCGGTCTTGCCAAGGCGACCGAAGCCGACCTGTCNGTNCGNTGGACTNACGGCAAGAGCGAAAGTTTTTCCAAGGTAGCGGCGGGTGAGATCGTGACGATCCAAGAGGGTAAGGGCATCGTTAGCAAGCAGCGATTTGTTTCGGCAAAGCCGTAACCCGAATCGAGCTCACGAGGGTCGTCGCGCTGCGTTGGCACTATCCTAGGGAATACAGGCTTGTGTCTTAGCGGCCTGGCTCATGGACGGTGACAATCTGGTTCGCGTCCATGGAATTCAGCCGCTGTACAATCCCGCTCGGCCAATTGATTTCAAGCAGTCGCACCCTTCTTGACGTTCCCAAGCCGAAGTGCACGCGTTTGTCGCTGGCCGAGAGATAGCTGCCAGCGGAGCTCGCAAGAGCGTACTGTTCGGGTCCTTCTTCCGGAACGATGCGGATTGCGGCCCCGAATCCATCTCGGTTGCTGACCGAACCGATAAGGTGGATTAGCAGCCAATGATTCGCGTTTCCGCCTTGATTGCGTAAAACAATTGCCGGCCCGTCATTACAGTTGATCGCGATATCGATAAACCCATCGTTATCCAGGTCTCCGAAGGCCGCGCCTCGTGCCGATAGCGGCACCTGGAATGCTGCACCACTTTCATTCGATACGTTGCGGAACTTTCCCCCGGTGTTCTTCATGAGGAGCAGGGGTTCGCGGTATCGAAGGGAAGGGTCAGTCAGCTCGATGTTGTCCATCACGTGTCCCTGGGCGACGAAGACGTCGCGCCAGCCGTCGTTGTCGTAGTCCAGCATTTTCGTGCCCCAGCCGGAGTGCTGCATGGTGATGCCGCCGATTCCGCTGGAGTCGCTCACATCGTCAAAGCTCCCCTTGCTGTTCTGAAACAGCGCGTATCGTTGATTTGCGAGTGCATTGACGAAGACGTCCGGCCAGCCATCGTTGTCATAATCGGCGAAGTCGGCTCCCATTCCCGCGAAGGTCTTGCCGTCCTGATTGTAAGCAAGTCCGCTCTCCAGGGCCACTTCGGAGAAAGTACCGTTGCGGTTATTTCGAAAGAGCTGCTGCGGGAACGAGTCGTTGGCGACAAAGACGTCCGGCCATCCGTCGCGGTCGAAGTCGTTCATTGCAATTCCCAGCGCCTTTCCTGGAGACAATGCGATACCACACGACTTGGAAACGTCCGTGAAAGTACCGTTACCGTTGTTGTGGAAGACCAAGCAGGACACGGCGCTAAATTGGTCAGGATGGCAATAGGAACGATATCCCGGACGATGTAAGCCGCAGTAGACGTTTGCGGCGAAATCCCAATCAAGGTACCGCGTGACGATCAGGTCCAGCAAGCCGTCCCGATCATAATCCACGAAGCAAGCACCGGCGCACCACCCACTACCGCCGACACCAGCCTTGGCGGTAACGTCGGTAAACGTACCATTTCCGTTGTTATGATACAGCGTGTTCCCTCCCAAGTTGGTGACGAGCAGATCGGTGTATCCATCGTTGTCATAGTCTCCGGTGGCGACTCCCATGCCGTAGGAATAACCACGCAAGCCGGCACTTTCCGTGACGTCGGTAAATGTGCCATCTCTGTTATTGCGATACATGCGGTTCCAAAAGCGCGGATCGGACTTGTCGGGAGATACTCCGCGAGGCATCGGATCGAGCAGCTTCGCGCCGTTCACGAAGAATAGATCCTGGTAACCATTATTGTCGTAGTCAAACATCGCCACACCGGCGCCCATGGATTCAGGCAGATACTTTTGACTGGTGCGACTAGCCTGGTGTCTGAAGTGAATGCCAGACTTCGAGGTCGCATCAACGAAGTAGGGGAGGGGTTTGGGATTGGCGACCTGCGCGAGCGGCCGAGCTAGAGCGCCCGCTGCGAGGCTCAGAAGAAAAGATCGGCGATCCATCATCATCGGCTGGAAATTGCCTTAGTCTTTCCGTGGCGGTACCGGAGTTTGCCGGCTTAACTTCGCGTATTTTCCTGCCGATGCCGTGTCNCCCAGCCGAGTGTAGATTTGTTCGAGCAACACATACAGTTGAAGATCAATGATGATCCCCCTNGGATCACGANTGTTGGCTGCCCTCTCCGCATCTTCTCGNGCTTGCGCATAGTTCTTGACNCGCAAGTTCAGCTTGGCGCGTTCGTACCAGGGTGCTCGAANNTCGGGCGCCAGCTCCACTGCGCGGTCCAGATGTCGCTTGCTGGCAGGCAGGTCGTTGCGCTTCATCAGAAATCGTCCGTAGTTATAGTCNAGAAAACTGTCGAAATGAGGGCCAGGTTGGTTCGCCGCCAAGCCCTTCTGATAGGCGAGGTCGGCGCGTTCCACCTCGCCGAGAGGCTCCAAATCCAGAGCCAGATAATCCCAAGCCTGTGCATTGCGCGGATCCATTTCAACCACCTTCTCGAAATGTGACACCGCGTCTGCTAACCGCTTGGCGCGATCATAGATCGTAGCGACCTGAAACTGCGCTCGGGCATTCTGCGGGTCAAGCTGG
>JGI25616J43925_10001035_pt1 | contig 10731 bp, 8 predicted proteins | sample GraSoi2013_100cm_FD_43925 | JGI IMG/M metagenome (IMG submission 43925) | reverse complement strand
ACATCCTTGCGCGAATCATGGCGGAGAGAATCAGCGGCCCGCTCGGACAGCCGATCGTGGTCGAGAACCGCCCCGGCGCGGCGGGCAATGTCGGCACCGAGATGGTCGCGAGAGCGCCGGCCGACGGCTACACGATATTGCAGGCGACCGCAGCGCAGGCGATCAGCGAAACCCTGTACACGAAGCGCACCTTCAGTTTCGAGCACGATCTCGCCGCGACTGCGATGATCGCCCGCATGCCTAACGTCATGATCGTAAACCCTTCCGTTCCGGCGAAATCGGTGGCCGAGTTCATCGCGCTCGCGAAGAGCAAGCCGGGCAAACTCAATTTCGCCGCCTCCGGGAGCGGAACCTCGCTCCATATGGCCGGCGAGATGTTCAAGATGATGACGGGGGTGGATATCGTGTTCATCCCCTACAAAGGCAGCGGCCCGGCGCTCGCCGATCTCATGGGCGGGCAGGTCGACCTGATGTTCGACAACCTGACCGCCGCGATCGGACATATCCGCAGCGGAAAGCTGCGCGCGCTCGCGGTGACCACGAGCACGCGCTACCCCGAGCTGCCCGACCTTCCGACCATGCAGGAAGCCGGTGTTCCGGGCTACGAAGTGACGGCATGGTTCGGAATCATGCTCCCCAAAGGGGCGCCGAAGGACGTGATCTCGCGCATCAACNGCGAAGTGAACAAGGCGCTCCTTCAGGTCGACATGAAAGAAAAGCTCTTGCAGCAAGGCGCGCTGGCGACTGCCTGGACACCGCAGGAGTTCGGCTCCTTCATCCACGACGAAGTCGTAAAGTGGGGCAAGGTGGTAAAGGCCTCGGGTGCCAAGCTCGAATAGACCTGCACGCTCCCTGTTGAAACTCTTTCCTTCGCGCGCCGGCTTCGCCGGCACAGGCGCGCCCTTCCGGCAGTAGTCTCTCCAGTAGGGATTTCCTGACGCGCTTTCCCTGATACGGTCGTGGGGTTTGACCTGACGACAACTATCAGGTTTCTCCCTATGGACACCCCCGGCTGACTTCCCTAGTCTGAATGCTGCGCTCCAACATTTTCACCGCTGGGCAAGGTCGTATAAGTGAAAGGTGGGGCAGGTATAAAAGAAAAAAAATGTAGTGCAGCTTTTTGAGGGGAAAGCGTGGAACAAGCGCAACTAGAAGCACGGCCCGGCGTGCCGCGGGACGACGTGCAGCAGGTCGTAGAGCTGATCATCGACAACGTCAACCAGCTCAAGGAAACCCAGGGAGTGAAGGTACCGGCGGAGCTCGATTCTGCGACGACTCTCTTCGGNGGTGACGGGTTTCTCGACTCGATGGCGTTGGTGACGCTGGTCGTGGCCGTCGAACAGGCCATCGAGGAAAAGTTCGGTACGAACGTGAGCCTCGCGGACCCGGGCGCCATGTCCCAGGAGCACAGCCCGTATCGCACGATCGGCGCCTTGGCGGACTATGCGGTCGAGCGGCTGCGGGCCGGTTGATCCGCGTTCGCCAGGCGTATGGACGCGCCGGTCACGCTCATCACCGGAACGCGGATCGGCATCGGCAGACACCTGGCCGAGCACTATCTCCGGCTTGGCCATCGCGTGGTGGGTTGCAGTCGCAACCCTGTCGATTGGACTCGCGATGGCTACAAGCACTATGGAGCCGACGTGGCCGACGAAAAAGCGGTCAAAGCCATGTTTTCCGAGATCCGCCGGTCCTATGGGCGCCTTGACCACCTGATCAACAATGCCGGCATCGCCTCGATGAATCACTCGCTGCTCACGCCGACATCCACGGTCAACGCGATCCTTGCGACCAACGTAGTCGGAACGTTCCTGCTTTCGCGCGAGGCGGCGAAGCTGATGAAACGGAAAAAGTACGGACGCATCGTGAATTTTTCATCGGTGGCCGTGCCGCTCAAATTGGCGGGCGAGGCGGCCTACGTAGCTTCTAAATCCGCCGTCGTTGCCTTGACGCATGTCTTGGCGCGGGAATTCGCGGAGTACGGCATTACCGTGAATTGCGTCGGGCCGGGGCCACTCGCCACGAATCTGATCCGCTCCGTTCCAAAGCAGAAGATCGACCGGCTCCTGGAACAACAGGCGATCCCGCGGATGGGGACGTTCGACGACGTCGCCAACACCGTCGACTTCTTCCTGCGGCCGGAGAGCGGGTTCGTCACCGGCCAGACCATTTACCTGGGCGGGGTCTGACCCATGCATTTCCTCGATCACCTGATGCATGTGCTTCGCGCCAACCCGCAGAAGGACGCGGTGATCTGGCGCGGCCGCGCCTTCCGCTACGCCTGGCTCTGCGAGGCGATCTCCCGCTGGGACTCGCTCTTGGAAGAGAGCGGCGTGAAACCGGGCAGCGTGGTCAGCGTCGAATCCGATTTTTCGCCCGACGCTATCGGCTTGCTGCTGGCCCTAGTCCGGCGATCGTGCATCGTGGTTCCGCTGACCGCTTCGATAGAGGTCAAGAAAAGCGAGTTCAGAGAAATCGCCCAAGTAGAGACCATCATCAGTCTCGCCGACGGCGAGACCGCAAAGGTCCAAAGCACGGGCACACGCGTCGAGCACGAGCTGCTCCTCGGTCTTCGGCGGGAACGACACCCCGGCCTGATATTGTTTTCCTCCGGCTCGACCGGCAGGAGCAAGGCGGTGGTGCACGATCTGGTGCCCCTGCTGGAAAAATTCGCCGTCCCGCGCCAGACGCTGCGGACCATTACGTTCCTGCTGTTCGACCACATCGGCGGGATCAACACGCTACTCTACAGCCTTTCGAATGCCGGCTGCGTCATCACGGTGCAGGAACGCCTGCCGGACGTGGTCTGTGCGGCCATCGAAAAGCACAAAGTGCAGCTCCTGCCGACCTCACCCACCTTCATCAACCTCCTGCTGGTGAGCGGGGCGCACCGGCGCCACGACCTCTCCAGCCTGGAATTGGTGACCTACGGGACCGAGGTCATGCCGGAGAGCACCCTGAAAGGCTTTCACGAGCTGTTTCCGAAGATCCGGCTGTTGCAGACATACGGCCTGTCCGAGGTCGGCATCCTGCGCTCGAGCTCGAGGTCCAGCGATTCGCTGTGGGTCAAGATCGGCGGTGACGGCTTCCGCACCCGGGTGGTCGACGGGATGCTCGAGATCAAGGCACGGTCCGCGATGCTCGGCTACCTGAACGCGGCCAGCCCGTTTACCGCCGACGGCTGGTTCAAGACCGGCGATGCCGTTGAGGTCGACGGCGAGTACTTCCGGATATTGGGGAGGAAATCTGAGCTCATCAACGTCGGGGGCGAGAAGGTCTACCCGGTCGAGGTGGAGAGCGTGCTGCAGGCGATGGAGGGCGTGGAAAACGTCGCGGTAAAAGGCGAGAGCCACCCGATCACGGGTCAAATCGTCTGCGCCAGGGTCAAGCTGCTGACGAACGAGACCCTTTCCGAGTTCCGAAGCCGGATGTATGCACACTGCCGCGAGAAATTACCGCGCTTCAAGATTCCGCAAAAAGTCTCTCTCGTGTCAGAGAATATTCATGGAGCCCGTTTCAAGAAGATGCGGTAGCGAATCGGCGTGGCGTCGAGGCTCGCCGTCTTTGGCACCCCTCAAACCGGCGTAAGCAGCTCGCGCGACCCATTTCAGGAGAAAATCATGTCAAGCGTACGTTCGACCGCAGATGGAATGGTCGGGCAGGCTCCGGGGGGCGGCAGCGCCGCCGATTCGAGCCGTGCGGCAGTCGGCTTCTCGGCAAACCGCTTTCTAGCGGCGCTCGTCGCGGTTGTCGGCGCGGGAGTCTTCCTGATCGCAGGAGCGAACTATTTTCTCGATCCCCTGCACTTCAGCGCCTCCGGCCAAAGACAGGTTGCGGCCGTGTTGCTCTCGGGGAAGAACTACGCCGTGTTCGACGCGAACATGGACTTTCGCGGGCTGCGGCGCGAGGCGATCGCGCAAATGACCCAGACGCCGCAGGTCATAGTGTTCGGAGGCAGTCGTTTCGAGCTGGCGACGCCGGACCTCTTCCCCGGGAAAAGCTTCTATAACGGCTTCGTCCACAACGACGTGTTCGAGGATCTCGTCGCCTTTTCCGGGCTGCTCTACGAGCACAAGCGCCTGCCGAAGAACCTCGTCCTGACCGTTCGNTACAAGACCTTCCTGCCGATCGACCCTNTGCTGCGCGAGACCGATGAGTTCAAGCTGTTCTGGTACGAGTATCGATCGATGGCGGATCGTCTGGGTATCGAAAAGGAATCCTGGCTCGACGTCGTTCCGTTGGGCTATTGGTCGCATCTGCTGTCCGTGGACAACATCGCGAGGCACGTCTCCTATCGCCTCGACGGAAAGCGGCAAGGTCCCGTGGACGCGGCGACGATGGACAACATGGACGTCATTCACTCGGACGGTTCGATGGCCTTCTCGAAAGAGCACAGTGCCTCGTTCCGGACGATTCTGTTGTCGCGCGGTGTCACCAACATGTTTTCCGACGCGGACACCATCGACCAGGATTCCGAACAGCGCGCGGCCAAGATGAGCAAGCGCAACGCGTGGCCCGTCGATCCGAAGCGTCTCGAAGGGCTGGGCGTTCTCCTCGCGTTCCTCAAGAAGGAAGGCACTCACGTCACCATCGCCATTACGCCGTTCCATCCGGCGTATTGGAAAGGCAGCATGGGCTCACCCTACGGAAACAGTCTCATCTCGATGGAAGAGCGCGTGCGCGCCATCGCGGCGAGTCAGGGGGCCACGGTGGTCGGCAGCCTGGAGCCGGACCGCGTCGGGTGCCAGGCATCGAACATGAGGGACTTCATCCATCCGGACGAAGTCTGCTTGAGAAAAGTCTTCAAGGACATCCCGGTCAGGGACTGAGGTCGACCGGCACCGTCATATGGAAACCAGAGCGCCTCGCTGGGTCGAGCGGGACGAACTGANCCGCGACCCGGCCATGCAGGACTTCGTGCGTTCCCTGATCGCGCGGTTCGGCCGGGAGTTGAGCGTCGCCGTCGCGCGCTCCAGCTTGGCGCCGCACCTGTTCGTCTCAGGAGGCGCGCACGGCGTTTTTTTCGTCAACCGGCGCCCGAACACCGTGTTCGCATTCGCGTACGCGGGCCCGGACGAGCGCTTCGCCGATGCCGCCGGCGACTTGTTCGAATACGCAGCGCAGGGGAAACTGGTCGCCAATATTCTCGAAGAGGAGCCGAAGGCCAAGGAGCTTGCCGGCCTGGGCTATACCGCAACCCCGTTCGGCGTGATGCAGAGGGTGCCCCGGCTGGCCGGGTTCTCGTTGGAGGGGACCAAGATGCGGCGCTTGCGCTATCAGATTGGTCACTACGAAAAGCACGGACAATGCGAGACCCGCGAATACGNGGCCGGCAGCGACCCGGCGACCGACCGCGCTGTCGCCGCTCTCGTGGATGCATGGAAAGCGGGCAAGAAGCAGATTGGCCCGTACGTCGATCACTTCAGAGGCCGCATGGCAAGCGGGGAGTTGCCCGGTGATTGCCGCTTGTTCCTCACCTGCCGCGGTGGGCAGCTCGATAGCGCCGTCGTGATCAGCCGGCTCCCGGCGGCAAACGGCTACCTGATGGATCTCGAATTCTACGGGGCCGACATGCCGCTGGGCGGGCTGGAATTCGCCATTTCCTGCGTCCTGGGGATCTTGGCCAAAGAGGGCGTGAGCTATTTCAGCCTGGGGGCCACCTTCGGAACTCAGATGGAAGCCTGNGCGGAGGAGGATCCGCGGGTCGGCAAAATGCTGCGCGGATTGCACGCCGCCCACATTTTCAACAACGACGGGAATTTTCAGTTCAAGAACAAGTTCCGGCCGGAGAATACCCGTCTCTACGTCAGCCGGTCGCGAGATGCCCCATCGGCGTCGTTCACCGACGTGCTGATGATTTTTGCCGATCCGGAAAACCGCCGGCAAGGCCGCCAGGAGGCGCCGACCGTACCCGCAGCCACGGCGCCGGCCGCCCCGGCGCTGCCACCGTCCTAGAACCATGCTCCAGCCCGACAAGGAGCGCGCGCGCGCATCGCCCCACGGGGCCGGTACCGCCTACAGGGCGGTATATGAGGCGGGGGACGGCCTCCTCGCCNATCACGTTATCACCGGGCGGTCCATTCTGCCCGGCGCCAGCATGGTCGATCTCGCGCTCGCTGCGGCGCAGGCGCGGCAGCTGCCGTGCCTCGCGCTCAAGGATGTGTTGATCTGCCGGCCGGGCNTGGCGCACGAACGCCTGGAAGTCGAGGTCAGATGGGGCAACTCCTCCGGGTTCACCATCCACGATGGCAGGAATTTATTGTGCATCGGCCGATCGGAGGAACGCGAGGTCGCACCGAAGGCAAACGTCCTGGTGTTCGACGTGACCGCGCGCGGCGAGCCGGTCGAACCCCGCGTGCTGTACGCGGACCTCGACCGGCTTGGCTATCGCTACGGTCCCGGCCTGCAAGTGATTCGCTCCGCGCTCAAGGTGGCCGATGGGATGTTGTTCAAGCTGTCCGCCGAAAATCACCGGGACTGCCGCAGCGAGTCCATGAACCCGGCTCTCCTGGATGGCGCAATCCAGGCGGTCTTCTGCATGATGCAGTACTCGCCCAGACCGATTCGGCCGGGCGGGTTGCTGGTGCCGACGGGATTCCGCCGTCTTTCGATCCACGACAGCGTGCAGGGAACGTGCTTTGTCCAGGTCGTGGAACTGGCTCTCGCGCGCCGGGCGGACGATGTCATCGCCGATCTCCAGATCCGTAACGAACGGGGCCGACCGCTGTTGCGGATCGAGGGTTTGCTGCTGAAATACGTCCCGCGCGACTTCCTCGACAAGTTCGACGAGCGGGTTCCCGCGAAGCCGTCTTGAAATCGGATCGGGAACGTCAATAGGGAATCGGAGAGCGGGCATGTCATTTTCTTCGCTGACTTTCATCTTCGCGTTCCTGCCGTTGGCGCTGGCCACGGTGTTGCTGGGGAGACGGCTCTACGGATCTTCCGGAGCGCGGTTTGCCCTCACCGCGGCCTCTCTCCTGTTCTACGGCCTCTGGGGATGGAAACTGCTTCCGGTCTTGATCCTGGTGGCCGGCTTGAACTACCGGGTCTCGTACTCNATCTCCCGGAGCGCCGCCGGTCCGAGAAAACGCTGGCTGGTCTTCGGCATCGCCGCCAACCTGCTGATACTCATCGCATTCAAGTACACGAATTTTCTGATCGACAATATCAACGCGATTACGGGATTTGCAGTCCCGTTTGCCGATATCGCGTTTCCGATCGGCATCTCTTTCTTCACTTTTCAGCAGATCGCGTATCTGGTCGCCGTGGCGAACAAGATGAAGCCGCCGGAAAGCTTCTGGGAATACCTGCTCTTCGTGTCGTGCTTCGCGTACGTCACCGCCGGCCCGATCGTGGGAGCGCGGGAATTCTTTTCGCAAAGAGACCAGATCGGGAGGCTCACGACCGGTCGCTTTGCGGTGGGTATCACCGTGTTTTCGATCGGGCTGCTCAAAAAAGTCATCATCGCGGAGAGCTTTGCCCCGTACGCCAACCACGTCTTCGAGCAAGCACAAAAGAACGGGGCGGTCGGCACTTGGGACGCCTGGCTGGGCTCGTGGTCTTATTTTTTACAGCTGTATTTCGACTTCTCCGGTTACTCGGAGATGGCGCTGGGTCTGGGCGTGCTCCTCGGGCTGCGCCTTCCTCTGAATTTCAACTCCCCGTTGCGGGCGACGAGCGCCATCGAATTCTGGCAGCGATGGCACATGACCTTGACGCGATTTCTCACCGGTTATCTGTTCATGCCGCTGTCCATCAGGCAGGCCCGCTACGTGGCTACTCGAAAAACGAGCCGCGTGATCAGTTTCGTACGGGTCTATGCGATGCCGGTCATGGTGACGTTCATTCTGGCCGGACTCTGGCACGGCGCGAATTGGACTTTCGCCGTATTCGGAGCCTGGTGGGGCATCGCCCTCGTCATCAACCACGCCTGGCGGCAAGCGCGCCTGTTCAGCTTGCCCGTCTGGCTCTCGTGGGTGTTCACCATGCTGGGGGCTCTCATAGGCATGGTGATGTTTCGTTCCCCGGATCTTCACACCTGCGCNACGGTGCTGGTTTCCATGGCCGGGTTCGGTCCGGCCATGGTCCCCTCTCAGCTCGTGCTTGCGAAAACGCTCGCGATGACCCTGCTGGTGACGCTGGCCTGTCTGGTGGCGCCCAATACGCCGCAGGTCATGGACGGCTGGAATATCAGTGTCGATTCCGTACAAAAGACAAGCGGTATCCTGAGCTGGCGATGGAAACTCGACGCACGAGGTCTCGCGTTTACCGCATTGATCATCATCGCCCTGGTAATTGCGGGCGAGCAGGCCTCGCCGTTTCTTTACTACCAGTTCTGATCGCAGACGCGCTTACTGGGGCGGGACAAGGATGGGCAGGATGCTCACTATCTGCCACCCTTCGGGTTTCTTGACCATCATCAGGTTGATGTAGAGGCGGTTCCTGGCCGGCTCGACGCCCGGCTCCCCGACGGTGAGTTGCGTGGGAGCGTAAACTTGCGCCACCCGGCGACTGACTGAAATGATTCGCAGCTCTTTCTTGTCGACATCGATGCGCCAAGCGCCCTTGTACCGCTCCTCGAGGCTCTTGAGCGCGGCCTCCCGGCCCCAAATGGGTTTGCCCCGGCTGATCCATAGAAAGTCCGGGGTGTCCGCCAGAAGGCTTCGCATCGACTTCAGATCGTGCGCGTTTTGGACTGCTATGTACTTGTCGAAGACGGCGCGCACTTCCTCTTCCATTGTGGCGGCGTGAGCCAGCGTCGCAATCGACGCCAACGCGGCGAAAAACAAGAATCGCTTTACCATTCCCTCCTCCAAGACTGCTTACCCGTTCTAAAGTGGGCCCGCCTGGATTCGAACCAGGGACCAAAGGATTATGAGTCCTCTGCTCTAACCAGCTGAGCTACAGGCCCCCGAAACCACCCTGCCCGCTTTGCCTCGGCCTTGTTATTGATCAGTTGTTGTCGAGGAAACTCTTCAGGCGCTCCGAGCGTGAAGGGTGACGCAGCTTCCTCAGCGCCTTCGCCTCGATCTGCCGGATGCGCTCGCGCGTGACATCGAACTGCTTGCCGACCTCCTCCAGNGTGTGGTCGGTGTTCATTTCGATGCCGAAGCGCATGCGCAGCACCTTGGCTTCGCGCGGTGTGAGCGAGTCCAGCACGTCTTTGGTGACTTCGCGCAAGGATGCATACATCGCTGCATCGTTCGGCGCGAGAGTCGCCTGATCTTCGATGAAATCGCCGAGGTGCGAGTCGTCGTCGTCGCCGATCGGGGTCTCCATCGAAATCGGCTCCTTGGAAATCTTGAGAATCTTGCGGATCTTGTCCTCGGGCATCTCCATCTTCTGGGCGAGCGTCGCCGGGTCGGGTTCCTGCCCCGTCTCCTGCAGGATCTGACGCGAGATCCTGTTCATCTTGTTGATGGTCTCGATCATGTGCACCGGAATGCGGATCGTGCGCGCCTGATCGGCGATCGAGCGCGTGATCGCCTGCCGGATCCACCAGGTGGCGTACGTCGAGAACTTATAGCCGCGGCGGTATTCGAACTTGTCCACGGCCTTCATCAGGCCGATGTTCCCCTCCTGGATCAAGTCGAGGAACTGCAGCCCGCGGTTCGTATACTTCTTGGCGATCGAAATCACCAGGCGCAGGTTCGCCTCGGTCATCTCGCGCTTCGCCCGCCGGGCCTTCGCCTCCCCCGTGGACATCTGCTTGTTGATGTCCTTGAGATCTTTCAGGGGAATGCCGATCCGCTTCTGTATAGCAAGCAGCTTTTGCTGTTGCTCGAGGATGTTCGGCTCGAAGCGCGAGAGCAGATTGCTCCAGGGTCTTCCCGCAGCGATCTCGTTCTTCACCCAGCGCATGTTGGTCTCGCTGCCGGGAAACTCCTTGATGAAGTGAGGCCGCAGCATACCGCCCTTGTTTACGCACAAATTCATGATCTCGCGCTCGTGGCTGCGCACCTCGTCCACCATGCCACGCAGACTGTCGCACAATTTCTCGATGATGCGCGCGGTGAAGCGGATGTTCATCAGCTCGTTGCCGATCTGGTCGCGCACCCTGATGTATTCCTTGCTGCGGTGGCCGTGCTCGGCCAAGGCCCGCTTCATTTTCTCGTAGAGGCGGTGAATCTTGGAGAAGCGCGCGAGCGCGTCCTCCTTCAGCTGCAGCAGGCTGGCCGAAAGCGCCGCGCTCTCGTCCTCGCCCTCGGTCTCTTCCTCTTCCTCGGGCTCGACGTCGTCGGCGAGCTCCTGGATCGGTTCATCCTTCGCGTTCGGATCTATCAGGCCGTCGACCAGCTCGTCGATGCGCATTTCGTCCCGGGCGACCTTGCCTGCAAGATCGATGATTTCGGCGATAGTCGTCGGGCAGGCCGAGATCGCCTGAATCATGTGCTTCAGGCCGTCCTCGATCCTTTTTGCGATCTCGATCTCGCCTTCGCGCGTCAGGAGCTCCACCGATCCCATTTCGCGCATGTACATGCGCACCGGGTCGGTGGTGCGGCCGAATTCGGGGTCGACCGTGGAGAGTGCCGCTTCGGCCTCTTCCTCCGCGTCTTCGTCCGGGACCCCTGCCGGCGCGGTCTCGGAAATGAGCAGCGTGTCCGCGTCCGGGGCCTCGTCGTAGACTTGGATACCCATGTCGTTGAACGTCGAGATGATGGACTCGATCTGCTCGGCGTCCACCATGTCGTCGGGCAGGTGGTCGTTGATCTCGGCGTAAGTGAGGAAGCC
>JGI25616J43925_10001032_pt1 | contig 10736 bp, 8 predicted proteins | sample GraSoi2013_100cm_FD_43925 | JGI IMG/M metagenome (IMG submission 43925) | reverse complement strand
CGCGCCCAATAGCGGGTTGGGGAGTTTATAGGATGCTTTGAGCGTCTCGGGGGCTTCTAAATCCGTTTGCGACTATGGCCTTGCCCCAAAATCTCGAAACCACCTAGATGTATGAGCGTACCGGGGACATCCGGATGAGGAGCGGTTCCCGCCCCGCTTGCGCGAAGGGCTGCCGGAAGACTGTCAAAGCACCGACGTCGCCTGACGGTCTTCTCGAGGTCAAGCCGCAGGTCAGCAAGATGGTCGTAAAGAGTGCGATAGAGGCCGCACTCAAACGCAGCGCGGAGGTGGACGCCAACCGCATCACGGTCGAGGCAGACGGCGACAAGGTTACCCTGCGCGGCGCAGGCCATGATGTTAGGCAGGGGAACCCAGCCGCCGCGAGCGTCAATCAGCAGGCAGAGGATTCGAGCGCGCTGAGTTTTGGCGTTCGGCGCAACAGAAAGCCGTTGTATCGCCTCACGATATGTCTTATGCTCAGCCATCTTTCGTGTAGGCCGGTGGGCGCTTCACGTTCCCAACGTTCGCTCCCCGGCCTTCCTTCTCTAGCTCTTATGCCGTCTCTCTCACTGCCCGCTGTTCCGGTTTCGGTATCCTGCGCACACGCTGACGATTCCAGCGCTCCAGAGAGTCCTTCGAGATGAGCCAACGACCATCAGCGTTTTTGCGCGCCTTCAGCCGTCCCATGAGAATCAGCCGGTTTATGACGTTTGGATGCGTGTCGTAACTTCGAACAGCCTGCGATGTGGTCATCTCCCCCATGCTCACCGCCTTTTCGGGGTTGCATCTTGTAGTGATGTAGCAACCGCAACTAAGGCGAGTTTCGGAGATTACGAGAAATGCACCAAGTTAAATCGCGTGAAAGCGGACAGATTTAGCGAGTTTCTTGGACAAACGCGGACAACTGCGGACATTTTGGACAAACGCGGACACGGAAATGCGCGGACAATAGAGGCGCCGACCTATCGATGAACGTGCTTTCCATGCACTTTGCGGATCGATCTTCGTCATGACCACAACGATTGACCTTTTGCACCCCGCGTTTGATTCCATTACAAAGCAAGACTAGCGGACTCGATCAGGTCCATCGTTGTTACTACGAGACGTAACGNTCTTTGTTATGGCGTTTTCGACGTAATGAGCCAATTCGGTACGCCAGTACTATCTGCTGTTTCAGTTCGAAACGCAAAGATGGTGCCAACCTGTGATGGACTCAGTGGTTGATCTAGAGACTTCGCGATGCACCCCGGAGAAACGCCACACCTAGTCAGGCTTAGGAATCATAGGAATCATTAGGGGATGATGAAAAATGAGGTTCTCACGCAAGTTGTGGATTGTCGCAACGGCTCTGTTTCTTTTCGCAATGAATGGTTCACCCGCTAAAGCGCAAATAAACTCGAACACGGGAACCGTTACGATGAACGCGACCCTCGCGGAGTCGCTCACGGTAACGGTCAATAGCGGCAGCACGGTGAATTTCACTCTTGCTCCAAACACCGCGGCCAATGCGGGGAGCACATCGACAGGCATAACTACGGCTTGGGCGCTTAAGCCAGGCCGCACGGCCGTTGCTGTGTGGGCCTATTTTACGAGTGCGACGTCGGCGCTTGTGCACCAGACAGCGGGGAACACCGTCGACATTCCGTCTTCCGCAGTCAAGGTGCAGGTTGGTGGCGCAGGCGCGTTCAATGCGTTGACTGCAGTCAGCCCGCTTAATGCGGCGGCGTCCGGTCTGCAAATCGGTGTGTCCATCGCCATCACTGCCCTTAACAAGAATAGCAACCGCGTGGACACCCTGGCCTATCAAATCGACACCACTGTGGTTCCGCAATTGCCTGCGGACATTTATATCGGAACCCTCAACATTCAGGCGCAAGCTACGCCGTAATTTGGATGCGCGCCGGAACCAACTTCTTTCTGTACTTTGGAGGCCGGCCTGGGAAGCACGCTTTCCGGGCCGGCTGTATTCTCTTTTTCTCTCTCAACTCGCCTCTGTTGGCACAGACAGTGCGGCCATTGATTGATGAAAATGTTGTTAAGGGTCCGGGGAAAAATGCCAAGGGCAAAATCGAGTACATCAACGACAGCCTGCAGCCCCTCAACGTCGTCTTGGATTTGAAAAGTTTCACCGTTTCCGATACCGGTGAGCTCTCCTACCGGCCATTGGACGATGGAATCCACGCGAAGTTCTCCACAATGAGTTTCCGCATTCCTCCGAAGCAGAATTTTTTCGTTTTTTATGAAGCTTCATCGGACAAACTGCCTTCCTGGTTTGTCGTGTATGCCACCTTCGCAGGTTTTAAGGAAAGAACCCAAGAGGGCCTTCGCATTCAAGTCCAGTTGCCACATACGATCTATTTGCTTCCCAAGCGGCAATTGCAGAAAGACGAACTGGTCGTCCGGGTTGCGGAATACCACCCCAGGGAGAAAAAAGTAGTCGTGCGAGTGGAAAATACCGGACCGTCGTTTGGGCGCGTACTGGAGACGGAAGTTACCTCGATGAGGGACAAGTCAACGCAAGGTGGTTTCCCCGTGTTCCCGTTTGCTCAGCGCCAGGTGGAGGTCCCTTGGGACGCCACCGGCAATCCCGCTACGTTGCAGCTCCGGCTGGCGCATTTTAAATTGGAGCGAGGCGTGGCGAAGACCACACCCTGACAGGTCGGCGAATGTAACCTTGTGCGCAAATTTTCCAATCCTTGGGTCCTTCGCGCAGGCTTTATTGCGGCGTGCTTCCTGGGACTATTTGCCTCTGTTACGAACGCCCAATTAGTAAGAATTGAAGCCGGCGCCTCGGATTTGTTGCCGTCAGCGGGCGGCTCGATTGGTCTGCAGGGCCCGAACTACACTGGATACTTTGGAGCGGGCGATCTCAGGGGCGCTTTCGGTTTGGGGGCTTATTTCAGAACAACAGTTGGCTCGGATATTGTTACGCTAGGCGATCAACCAATTCCCTTCGATCTCCCGACAGATATTTTTGATGTGAATCATTTCTTTCTGGCGCGCGGGATCGGAATCGCCGCGCGGGAGGGAAAGGCAAATGTGTTTCTCTTCGCCGGGGGTACCGCCGTGGCCAGCGGCACACCGTTTTTTCAGTCCGCTAAAGCCGACCTGCCAGCCGCGATCCTTTTTGCGGACGCCCCCCTCTCGCCGAGCCTCCACTTTTATTCGAGGAGCGTGATCTCCTGGCAACTCACGACCATCGAGGCGCTCGATTGGCGGCCACGCAAATGGCTACGAAGCGGATTCGCCGGGGGTATAGGCGGCAACCGTTCGTATTTGGCAGCAACGGCCGATATCGAAAGAGACTGGTGGTCGTTGAAAATGGCGTATATCTCCGCAAGCGATAGGTTCCGTCGAATAACCGCGCCCTCCATCTTCGCATCGGAATCGGATCGTGAGAACATCTTGGCCCAAATCCGACCGTCATCGAGCATCCTCCTGACGCTAGGACATCAGAACTTCCTACAACCGCAAAGCATCGACCCCACCGCAGCGTTGCTTCATGCGACGGTAAACCAGATGCAGTCCGATTTCCTTCTTCGAGAGTTTCGCGTTGGCGCGGGCATCTTTCAATCCACCTATCAGAACCGAAGCAATGCCGCAGAAAATTTGTCCGTAGGGCGCAAGATTACAGACAGCCTTGATATGAGTGCAAGTTATTTTCGCACTATCTCGGGAATCGGCCCGCATACCAGTAACCTGTCCGCTTCCGTGCGCGAGATACTTTCTCCCCGATTGAGTCTCTTGCAGGTCATCAATTATTCTCAAGGTCGGACGAACGTGCTGTACGGAGGAAGCTATCTTTCCAACCGTTTCACCCTCAGCGTTGACTACCAAACTCTGTATTTGCCGTTCCGCGCGAATCCTTATTCGCAGGGCATCAGCGTCACGCTGCGAATCAGACTCTTCGGCAGTTTGCAATTGAACGCGCAAACATTCTGGTCGGCGGACGGTCGGCTACGTTACACTGCGTCCGGAAACACGCTAATGACCAGCCATTTCCGGCCTGCCGCGGGCGGAGGCGAGAGCGCATTCAGACACATGCGTTATATTGTCCGTGGGCGCGTTCAGGACGAACAAGGCAGCCCCGTTGAGGGCGCAGCCGTCCGCATCGGAGAAGCAACGGTCCTGACTAACGCAGCCGGCGAGTTTTTCCTACGTCGACAAAAAGCAGCCATTCTGCCCGTACAAGTCGCCTTCGGTGAGTTCCTGAACGTGGCTTCCTTCCGCGTGATTTCTGCTCCGCTAAAGGTTACAGCTTCGCCAGACAGTGCTGCGTCCGAAATTTTGATCATACTCGGCAGAAACTAATTCTTTTTCTTCGCACGTCGCGCGTCGCTACGGGTGTCTCCGGCGTCAAAGTAGTCGCGAATGAGCTGGAAATACGATTGCCAACTTCCAGCGAGCGCTCGGACGAAGATATAGCGCGGGCGGCCGTAAACGCCCTCGACTGGTCCATCTCAGTGCCTGCGGACCGGATCAAGGTCAAGGTATCCAAAGGTTGGATCACCCTAGAAGGGAGTGTCGAGTGGCAGTTCCAGAAATCAGCAGCCGAAAAAGCCGTGCGGTACCTAACTGGAGTGAGAGGGGTCAGCAATCTGATCGAGGTCAAGCCGCAGGTCAGCAAGATTGTCGTAAAGAGCGCGATAGAGGCCGCACTCAAACGTAGCGCGGAGGTGGACGCCAACCGCATCACCGTCGAGACGGACGGCGACAAGGTTACCCTGCGCGGCTCCGTTCGCTCATGGTTCGAACGGGAAGAAGCCGAGCGTGCCGCATGGTCAGCACCCGGTGTGCGCCGCGTCGACAACCGAATCACGATCGGCGCGACTGCCGCAGCAGCTTGAGTCCGGCTTTGGAAATAATCTCGTTCGCGGACGCACAGTGAACGATTTTCGTGCGGATCAGGGACTGCACGTTTTCTGACCGCTATCTTGCGCATGGTTTCCACCCAATGCGCATGCCACGCGAGTTCTGCACACCGCAAAGCAGACTCGGGAAGACCGGCTCTGCCATCCCTGCAAAACTTCATCGGCTTCCGGAGTGATAACCCTGGATTCCATCAAAGCCGTTGCAAATCCTTCTACGGATTGTCCTGGGGGCATCATTTCCCGCCCCCCCACCTTCAGCTTTCGAACGTAAAACCACTGGCGCAGGTGAATCTATTGGCCGTTGGTAAAGAAGAGGTTTACTTTGGTGAAGGTCTAAGGTTGCTCTGAAAGCTGTTTCACAGTTGTCTACCGGTTGGAACGTCAGGTGAAACATTTGCGCCCTTCCCTTGCGTCTAATGACTGACGAAAAAGAGGTGGGGTTGCGAGGGGTGACGTGTATCCGAACTCTATTGGAAGAACTGACAGGCAGTTCAGAATGCCCTTGATAGCGAAAGGCAGAGAGTTGTTTGTGGGACCTCTCTGTACCTGTGCGCTCGCCTCATTCATAGGCATTTTCGTGGACGTGCGAGGCGCTGCTCCCGTACCTCCACAAGCGGCGCAACAAACCTCAGCTCAGACCTCCGCCGCGCGGCCCGTGGGAACTATCAAGTCCATTTCGGGGAATACGATTACGTTGACAACGGATGCCGGCGTAGATGTGAACATTGTGATTCGCGACGGCACTCGCTTGGTTCGCGTGGGTCCGGGACAGAAGGATCTCAAGGACACTTCCCCGATTCAATTGCAGGAACTTCAGGCGGGCGACCGGCTGCTGATTCGTGGAAATCTATCGGAGGACGGGAAGTCCGTGATTGCCGCATCCATCGTCGCGATGAAGAAAGCGGACATTGCGGAAAAGCAGGCGCATGAGCGGGAAGAATGGCAAAAGCACGGCCTCGGAGGTCTCGTGAACAGCGTGGATCCCGCCGCCGGAACGATCACGATCGCGACGAACGCTCTCGGCCCGAATAAGGACGTGGTCATTCACATCTCGAAGGAGACCATTCTGCGCCGATACGCACCAGACTCCGTGAAATTTGATGAGGCGAAACCCGGGGCGCTGGCCGAGATCAAAGCTGGTGACCAGCTTCGCGCTCGCGGGACGCGCAGCGCAGATGGCGGCGAATTGACTGCTGAGGAAATCGTGTCGGGCTCGTTTCGAAATATTGCCGGCCCCATCACGGCGATTGATCCCGCCACGAGTACAATTTCCGTGCAAGATCTGTTAAGCAAGAAAATCGTCGCTGTGAAAATCACGGCGGATTCGCAACTCCGCAAGTTGCCGCCCGCGATGGCGCAGCGAATCGCAATGCGGCTTGGAGGTGCGCCTGCCGATGCGGCTTCGAATGCAACCGCGCCTGTGTCCGGGACCCCGAGGATTGGCGATGTGCCAGCCGGCGGCGGCCAAGGTGGGAGCAGGCCCGCCGGGGGAGGTGATTTTCAGCAAGCCATCAGCCACATGCCGCCGGCTTCGATCTCGGATTTGCAGAAGGGTGATGCGGTAATGATCGTTGCGACGCAAGGAACGCAAGAAGCGAAAATTACAGTCATCACGCTTCTCGGTGGAGTGGAAGCAATCCTTGAGGCCTCGCCAAAAGGTGGCTCATCAACGATCCTCTCTCCCTGGAGCCTCAGCGGAGCGCCGGGCGGCGATGCCGGCGGCCCGCAGTGATGCAGAAAATTGTGAGTATTTGACCCGGAGAATTGATGAATTCCGGCCTCTTTCGAAAAATCGTATTCGGTCTGTTCACTTTCATCGGGATCTTTCCCGCGCCTGCAAGTTTGCACGCGCAAACTCTCTTCGGCATACTCCGCGGGCAGATCACGGACCCCTCCGGGGCAGTTGTTACAGACGCGGCGGTGTTGCTTACGATGCCTTCCGGCGAATCCCTCGACACAACCACGAACAAAGAAGGCTTCTACGAATTCAAGGCATTGGCGCCGGGGAAGTACACGGTGAAAATAGTCGCGCCAGGTTTCGCGGTGTTCACGAAGGAGGACGTGGAGATTGCCGCCGGCCAGATGCAAAGAATGAACGTCGCACTCACGATCGAAGAACAGAAACAAAAGGTCGAGGTTAATGATTCGCCGACGAACGTTGACGTCAATCCTGAGAATAATGCCGGTATGGTCGTCCTTAGGGGAAAAGACCTCGAAGCGCTCTCCGATGACCCCGATGAACTGCAGTCGGACTTGCAGGCGTTGGCTGGCCCGTCGGCCGGACCCAACGGAGGCCAGATATATATTGACGGCTTCACCGGTGGCACGCTCCCGCCCAAAGCTTCGATTCGCGAAATTCGCATCAACCAGAATCCGTTTTCGGCGGAATATGACAAGCTCGGCTATGGCCGCATTGAAATTTTCACCAAGCCGGGGACGGACCAATGGCATACCGACCTTTACATCAGCGGGAACACTTCGGTGTTCAATTCGCGCAATCCATTCGAGGTTTCCACCAATGGCGTGCCGCTTCCCGGATATGATTCAAGACAGATCAGTGGAAACGTGGGTGGTCCGCTAAGCAAGAAAGCCTCCATTTTTTTCAATATCGAGCGCCGCGACATTCACGAACTTTCCATCGTCAGCGCCAAGATCCTCGACCCTAATTTCAACGTGATCGACTTCAGCGACGCGGTGCCCAATCCACGCACGCGAACAAACTTGAGTCCGCGGCTCGACTATCAAATCGGAAAGAACAATACGCTGACGGTCCGCTATCAATACGAACATCAGAATCAGACCAACAACGGCATTGGGCAATTCAATCTGCCCTCTTTGGGCTTCAACCAGATCAATACCGAACACAATATTCAAGTCAGCGACACACAGATCATCAGCGCGAAAACCATCAACGAAACCCGTTTCCGATTCAATCGTGAGACCAGCGATCAGACACCCCAATCCACAGCTCCCACGATTTCAGTTCAGGGGGCCTTTACGAGCGGCGGCAACAGCAACGGGCTCAGTACAGACACCTTGGATCGGTATGAATTCCAGAATTACACCTCCATGACGCTCGGCAAGCACTTCCTCAAATTTGGCATCCGCGTGCGCGACAACCGAGACGTCAACGCGACGCTGGCAAATTTTAATGGCAACTTCAATTTTGGCCTGCGGCAAAATCCTGCCTGCCTGCTGAACAGCCCGCCCTCTGCCTGCCCTAAAATTACCGGGATTCAGGCATACGGATTGACACTCCAGGGTCTGGCGCAGGGATTGACGCTTCCGGCGATCATCGCCGTGGGCGGCGGCGCTAGCCAATACTCGATTACCACCGGGACCGCGCGCGCCGAAGTCAATTACATCGACGCCGGCCCGTACTTTCAGGATGATTGGCGGGTCAGACGGAATGTCACGCTCAGCTTTGGTCTTCGCTTTGAAAGTCAGGATAACATTGGGGATCATGCCGATTTTGCGCCGCGGTTGGGACTTGCTTGGGGGATCGGCGGCGGCGGAAAGAATGGCTCACCGAAGACCGTGCTTCGCGCGGGTTATGGTATTTTCTATGACCGCTTCACGTATGATCTCGTCTTGCAACAAGAACGCTTGAACGGCACGATCCAGCAGCAATTCACTTTTGCCAATCCTAATTTTTTCCTCGATCAGAGCGGCAAGGCGCCTCCGCTAAGCGTTTTGCTCAGCACGCAGCAGCCGGCCGCGATTGCTCCGACCATCTATCGGCCAAATCCAAATCTCCGCACGCCCTACACAATGCAGACGGGTCTCAGCCTCGAGCGGCAGCTAACAAAATACGCTAATTTAGCGGTCACCTATCTGACTTCTCGCGGTGTTCACCAGTTTTTTACGGAAAACATCAATCCGCCGATCTGCACGGCCTTTCCCTGCGATCCCGCGGCTAATCCTCATGTTCTCGGCAGCCCCGACAACATCTACCAGTACCAATCGGAAGGTGTCTTCAAGCAGAATCAATTCATCATAAATACCAGCGTGCGAATGGGCTCAAAACTTTCTCTCTTTGGATACTACACGCTCAACTACGCCAATAGCGATACTTCGGGTGCCGGGAGTTTTCCTTCGGCCTTCAACGATATCAGTCTCGATTACGGGCGCGCCTCGTTTGACGTGCGCCATCGTATCTTTGTGGGTGGCACCATCGGCTTGCCACACGCGTTCCGTCTCAGCCCGTTCCTGGTCGCGAGTTCGGGAATCCCGTTCACGCTGACGACGGGGCAAGATCTTAATGGCGATTCCATATTTAATGATCGTCCGACGTTTGCCTCAAGCAAATCCATTCCAACGAACGTGATAACCAACCGATTCGGATCTTTTGACTTGGTTCCGCAGCCAGGCGAGACTCTTGTGCCCGTGAATCTCTTGACGAGTGCGGGCCGGTTCTCGCTGAACCTGCGCGTTAGCAAGAGTTTCGGCTTCGGCAAGAAGGCAGAGAAACCAAGCTCTGATGTCGGGGGCCCCGGTGCTGGCGGAACCTTTGGCCGTGGCCCTGGCGGCGACCGGCGAGGCGGTGGGCCAGGTGGGGGTGGGCGCGGTATGGGCGGTCCGGACGCTGGCAGCGCGAACCATCGCTATAACCTGACGTTCAGTGTTTCGGCGCGGAACATCTTCAACAACGTGAATTTGGCTACGCCGATCGGCAATTTGAGCTCTCCTTTATTTGGTCAGTCGAACGCGATTGCGGGCGGCCCGTTCTCCGGATTGCCCGGCAATCGCAGACTTGATCTGCAGATGACGTTCAGCTTCTAAGCATCGCTGCAGAAGCGAGCCTGAAGATCTCCCCTCTCCGTGAACGTATCGAGCGTAGGGTCGAGGAATCCACGCTTTTCCTCCCACTGCGCCTTGCGTTACTCTTCTGTGCGCAACCATCCAATGCCCGCCGCCGAGCTTCCGTTTGCTTTGGTCCGGGAAAATATCCAGGAGAGAGAAATGAATGATTCAAAGCGCGATCGCGAGCTGGGAATGCAACGTCCCATCACGCGGCGGGATTTCCTCAATGGATTTAGCCTGGCCGTTGCAGGTTCGCTGGCTCTGCCGGAGAGTATTTGGACGGAGGCATTCGGTCTGCCGGATTCGCCTTTCGCTCCAGAGAAGGAGCCGGGTTACTACCCGCCATCGAAAACCGGAATGCGCGGTAGCCATGACGGGTCCTGGGAGGTAGCGCACGCCATGCGCGACGGCCAGCGTTGGGACAATGCGACGCGGGACGCCGAATCTTATGACTTGATTGTCGTGGGCGGCGGAATCAGTGGACTTGCCGCGGCCTATTTCTTCCGCAAACAAGCGGGGCCTAAGTCATGTGTCCTGATCCTGGAGAATCACGACGATTTCGGCGGGCATGCCAAGCGCAATGAATTCCAAGCTGGCGGCCGCCTTCTCGTCGGCTACGGCGGCACGCAAACCGTCCAGGCGCCGAATCTCTACAGCGCCGAAGCGAAAGGTCTTCTTCGTGAACTCGGCATCGAAACACAGCGCTTCTACAAATACTACGACCTGAAATTCTTCGATACGCGCGGACTTACCCGTGGAGTGTTCTTCGACAAGGAAACGTTCGGCGCCGACCGGTTAGTTTCCGATGTCGGCAAGCCGTCCTGGCCCGTGTTTCTTGCAAAGACGCCACTTTCCTCGGCTGCCCAGAAGGATATCGCACGTATTTTTTCCGAGGAGGCGGACTACCTGCCGGACATGGACCGCGAGCGGAAGAAAATCTATCTTGCGCGCACGAGCTACAAAGACTTCTTGCTGAAAAATGCGAAGGTTCATCCGGACGTCATTCCGTTTTTTCAGAAGGAAACCTATGGCCTATATGGAGTGGGGATCGATGCGGTCCCG
>JGI25616J43925_10001030_pt1 | contig 10739 bp, 6 predicted proteins | sample GraSoi2013_100cm_FD_43925 | JGI IMG/M metagenome (IMG submission 43925) | reverse complement strand
GACTGCATTGCCGCTGCTGTTTATCTTTCTGGCCATCCAATTGAGCTTTGATCGGGACTGGCGGGCATTCGTCTTGGGAGGTCTATTGGCGGTACTGGCTGCCTCCCTGCTTTTTGCGCCGTGGTCTTACAGAAGCATCGTGCTATTCGATAGGTTCGTGCTCGTTGCCGCAAACGGCGGGGTCAACCTTTGGATGGGCAACAATCCCGAATCCACGGGTGGCTACATGGAGCTACCGAACAAGCGCTTTCCGAACGAGGTGGACCGCGACCAATACTATGGCCATGAGGCTGTAAATTTTATCTTCTCGCATCCGCTCACATACGCAAAGTTGTCGGTCGAGCGGGCGATAACTACCTACGATCGGGAAACAATCGGCGTCGCTTGGAATGAGAAGGGACTGCGTTCGAAATACAGCAAGACCTCATTGGTCGTACTGAAGAGCATATCTAGCGCCTATTGGTGGATCATGCTGATCTTGGGATCTGCAGGCATTGTACTCATCATACGCCGACGGCTCGCAGGGCAGATGTGGCCGCTAATCGCGAGTTTTGGTTATTTTGCAATCTTTCCCGTCCTCACTGTGGCGATGGATCGGTATCATGTTCCGATCGATCCGATATTGGCGATATTCGCCGCATACAGTGTGCTCAATTGGACATCATTGCCAGAAGCGCAAAACTCCGAGTCCCAGAAGCGCCCCCAGGCCCACGAACAACAACCAGCGTAATTCGGCTACGACCGAGAACATTCGATGTCTTAGAGTTTAAGTTGACGATCTTATTGATCGATAGTGCGGCCCTGCAACACTTTGACCCAGACGTCCGCAGAGGACTTCGTGATGTGGGCATTGTCGAAATATAAAGGAGTGCCGTCACTTTCTACGATGCATCTTCCCGTGGAACATAGAGCATGCGCCGGGGAAAAGGAACCTTGGATCCATGAGTGACTTCTGTTTAGAGCGTCAAAGAACAATCGGTTCTCCGAAATATATTCGGCCAGATCAAATTTAATGTTCGGAGGTCGGTGCTCCAAGGCAGCATCTGCCAACGCGAGAGGCACGCTCTTGCGTCCTCCCGGCACAGGCTCCCAGACGTAAACGCGCCGCCCGAGACCGTACAGATGCTCAGTTGTGCGCAAAAAGCTATCCGTAAACAATTGAATCGAATCTCTTTTGCCTAGCGGGGTACCCGCGGCATTCAAAAGTCCCTCGGTCGGCCACTTCCAAGTTGAGACCAGCACGATGTCGGTTATACCGGAATTGCTTTCGATGAAGCGGGTAACGGATCGATTGAAAAAAAAGCAACTGTCCTTAATGTCAATAAAATGGATTCCGTTCACAGGTGGACAGGCATGGTAAAACATAAGTAGCCCAGATTGACCGTTCAATTTCAGCCATTTGTCGAATACTGCCTGGGCCGCCCATGCGTGAGAGTCTCCGTAAATCAACCACGTGGCCCTTTTGCCGGATAGGCCTAATCGACACGACATCTTTGCACTCTCGATCGATTGCGGCGCAAATTCACACTCGGTCAAGGGATCAGCCCTATCGTTAACGAATCCTGCCAGGCGCAGGACCTCTGCCGGATAGCGCTCCGGCAACCCGCGCGAAATAAACACAATGCTGACAGCAAGGATTGTGGTGGCGAGTCCTCCCGCGTAACTGAATAGCAGCGCCTTCCTGGTGGCAAGAATCTTTCTGCGGCGGGCTGGAGTTTCGACGGCGTAATACACAAATTCGGCAAACACGATTGAAACCGCGAACATCGAGATCCGCCATTTCAGCGAATAATCGTCGATGAGTTGGCTCGCAAAAACGTTAACGGGCCAATGTATCAAATACAAAGAGTACGAAATCTTTCCCAGATGAACGACGGGTTTGCAACTCAACAATCGAGCGATTGTTGTGTTGCCAAATCGGCCGGAAAGCAGCAAGCATACGGCTCCCAACGTGGGAAGCAACGCGTAAAACCCCGGGAAATGATATTCGGAACGGTAGCATGTAACTCCAATTATTATGAGAACGGCACCAAGCAGGCCGATCATTTCGTTGNCGATCCTACCCCGTGTGCACTTGGCCGCGAGCGGGAGCACCAGGGCACCGGCAAATAGCTCCCATGCACGCGTCGGAAGCAAATAGAAAGTAGCTTCTGGCTTGTTCGCGACGAAGATGAGGTTCAGACAGAAAGACAACAGAAAGCCAATGGAGATGAGCAACCAAAAATGTCGATCAAAATATCGGCGGAGCAGCAAAATGCATGCAGGATAAATCAGGTAAAATTGTTCTTCGACGGCTAGCGACCACGTGTGCAGCAGGAATACTTCGTGCACGCCGAGNCCGAAGTAATTTATCGTCCTCCAGAAGTAAAAATTGGCCGCATAGAGCTGGGACGCCAATACCTGCTTGGACAGTTCTATGAATTCGCTCGGAAAGAGCAAACAAGAACCCACGAACATCACTATGAGCAAGACCACTAAAAGGCTGGGAGCCAACCTTCTAATTCGACTCAGGTAGAACGTGCCAAAGCTGAAAGATCCGGCTTCCAATTGTTCCAATAATATGGAGGTGATAAGAAAGCCTGAGATGACGAAGAAAACATCGACGCCCAAAAAGCCGGCATTCACTGCGGTCAGCAATGAAAAATGGAATACGAGCACCAACATAACTGCGACAGCACGCATGCCGTCTATATCGGGCCGGTACACCAGCGGTCCAATAGTCTTGGGAGCTTGCAGCATCAAAAGGTCACTTCGCTCGATATCACGGTGGTGTCACAACAATGGAAGATCATTGCCAGAAGTGCAACACTCCAAGTCCCAGAAGCGCTCCTAGCCCGACGAACAGCAGCGAGCGTAATTCGGCCACGACCGAAAACATTCGATGTCTTATCAAGCCGAACCACATGACTACCAAGGGTGCTATTTCCGATAGGGCTACAGCCCAAATCACGCCCTTGATCCCCGTCAGCGACCACCCTACCGGTATCGCGATGAACATCGCGACCGTACGACACAGGTTTTGCAAAAACGAGTACTTCGGATGCCCGAGCGCTATGAGGCACGACTCGCTGTTTGAGAGGGTAGCAACCAATAGAAGTCGGACAGACAATATCTGAAGCATCCACCCTGCGTCCTGGTAGCGCTGATCGTACAGCACTCCGACGATGCGGCTTCCAAGCATAACTATCGCCGCTATGGGCAATATCATGCCGACGTCGATCACCAGTCGAGTGCGTAGCATCACCTGGCGCAGTCTGTCTGCCCCCTCTTGCACAACCTTGCTATATGCTGGAAACAGCACATCCGAGTTGACTTTGAGAACGACCGTCAGAATGGCGCCGGTCAATACCGTCGCAGTGCCGTAGACGCCGAGATGAATCATGTCGAGGTATCGACCCAGCAAGAACCGGTCGCTTTGCGTTGAAAGGAAGTAGACCATACTGCTCAAATAGATCCACTTTCCGAAGCCCATGAACGTATCGAGCGCCGACCGATCCCATCGAAACTTGTTACGGATACCAGGGAGATACACATGGCTTGCGAGCACCAGAAAAATCTGACCGATTACCGCTCCGCCTACCATTGCCCAAACATTCCGATAGAAATAGGCCCAAATTACCAGCACCACAAAAGTGACGGTCTCATTCGACAAATCAAGTATCGCCAATCGCTTGAAGTCCATGTGCCGGCGGCGCGTATACATGGCTGTGGACACGAATCCGTGAATTAGCGCCGTAAGTCCCGTCGCGGGCAGGAGTTGCGCCAAAGCCGGTTGGTGATAAAAGGCCGCAATTGGATAGGCGATCAGGCACGAAATCACCCAGAGCAAGACTCCTCGAAAGACGTTTGTGGTAAATGCCGTATTCAAGAAATCGGGATCATCGCCCCGTTCGTCGCGAATAATCGTGGCAACGATGCCGGTGTCGGCGAACATCTGCAGGCCATATAACACCGCCCACACCAAAGTCATCAAACCGTACACCTCGGGAAATAGGAGGCGCGTCATGATTAAGCTTCTGCCCATGCGGATCAGGAGCACTCCGCCGTGTCCGGCAAGTGTCCACATCGATCCCCTAATGGCCAGAGCTTTCAGCGATGATTTATCGATGGTCTTCAACATTCCCGGATCAATTCAATGACGAACTACTACAGGTAGATCCGGTGTCGGTGGCACCAGCGAATGAAGACGTAGATTGCCCAAACACGCGACCAGTACAGGCCCGGCGCCCCGTCGAGAAACGCCTGCCATAGACGCGCCACCACTTCCGGGTCAAGGCCCGTGGGCTTGATCGCCTGCGGATCTCGCATGGTCCCGTCTATCACCTTGCCGAGACCGGTTCTCAGCCAACGATCATAGGGCAGAACGAAGCCGGACTTCGGCCGTTCAAATAACTGCGCATTCAGGCCGCGCAAGCCAATCCGACGCAGGACGGCTTTTTTCCCGATTGGGTCGAATCGATTGCTTGTGGGCAAGCGTTCGACGTTTTCGACCAGCACCTGATCGACGAGCGGCAGGCGAATTTCAATTGATGCGGACATGCTCGCGGCATCTGTATCCCGCAACAAGCGCTCGCCGAGGAACAGGGCGCGCTCCAAAAGCCCTATCGCGGGCAGGAGTTCACGTGAGTCCGTCTCGGAACGCAGACGAGCGTGCATCGCTGCGGGCAACCCGTCCCGGAGAGCATGTTCGAGGCGGCCGCCAAGCAGATAGTGCTGCGAGGCAGGTACGAATAAAGCATAGGCCAACTGATAGAGGGCCAAAGGGTCGTCGCCGCGCGTCAACATGTCCGGCAGCTTTGCCCAGCGGGTTTGCGGCGGGAATGCTCCTTTGGACGACTGCATCGCCGCAGCCACGGCTCGCCCCAGGAGGGCACGAAAACTTGCCGGGAGCCACCGCGCGGATCGGGACCAGCGCATGAGCTTCGGCAGATCTCTGAACGTTGTGTAACCGCCAAACAGTTCGTCTCCTCCGCTGCCTACCAGCGCAACCTTGAATCCAGCCTCGCGAACCGCGTGCGACATGTAGTAGGAATTGAGCCCGTCAAACGTGGGTTGATCCAAACTATCCAGGGCCGCATCGAGCTGGCCGATAAAATGCGCTTCGCTCAGGACCAGATCTTGATGCTGCGTGCCAATGGCTTCGGCGACCTGCCGAGCTATCCGTCCTTCGCTGAATTCCGCCTCTTCAAAACTCAAAGTAAAGGTGCTTACACGATTTCCTGCGGTCTTTTGCGCAAGATTCGCGACTGCCGAGGAATCAATGCCACCGGATAAGAAGACGCCTAACGGTACGTCGCTGGCCAAATGTAGGTGCACAGATTCTTGTAACACGTGCGCCAATTCGTCTTCGTCAATGGGCGCGGCTTGGTTGGGCTGCACAGGAACCCAATATTTCTCGCGATCTTTTTCCGCCCCGCGAGTGTCGTAAATACGGAGTTCGCCCGGCATGACCGATTCGATCTGCTGGACTGCGGTCTGCGGCGCCACCATAAAACCATTCCAGACTATGGACGCCGCCGCCAGAGGATTGAGTTTCGGAGTCCCGAGAAGTCCGCTTGCGAGAATGGCGCGCACCTCCGAGGCAAATGCAATCGACCAGTTCCCGTGCGAGTCGGCATTACGCGCGATATAAAGCGGCTTGATGCCCAACGGATCGCGAGCGATGAGCAGCGAACGGTCTCGGACGTTCCAGTACGCGAAGGCGAACATTCCTCGTAGAGTCTTGAGTGCACGACGTCCGTCGGCGCACAGCGCCCGCAGCATGACTGCCGTATCGCCTGTCGAGCGAAAATCGTGCCCGGCCGAAATCAACCGTTTTCGCAGCTCGACGTAGTTATAAATCTCACCGTTCAAGACGACCACGTTTCCGACGGTCGGGTCCACCATCGGCTGTGCTGCGGCATTCGTCAGATCGAGGATCGACAATCGCCGATGCGCGAGCATCGCCCCCCAACCAGCGTCGTCCGGTGACGCCTCCCAAAAGCCTTCGCCGTCCGGGCCGCGATGGGACATCGCATCATTCATACGTTTCAAAGCGGTTCGATTGGTCTCGTCAATGCGCCCGATGAGGCCGGCTATTCCACACATAAAAATCTAACCTCGTGATCCATCGCGGATAGGCGCCTATGCATTNGGCGTCATCCTAGGAATCGCTTACTGCCCGTGTGTCGCCGCTGAATCTGCGGGGGGNTCCTGCGTGAGCTCGGCGATCGCGCGCCGCTTTCCGACGAACAAAGCGCGCATCTGATAGCGGCGCAGAAATTGACGGAATTTCCAATTGTCATACTTTGGTTTGCGCAATGCAGCGCTCTTAATCCAGCCCCACATTATGGCTAAGCTGCCGAGCACGTAGGGCTCCTGATTGACTCGCGATAGTGCACTCGCGGCCAAGTATAAGAAACCGGTGCCCATGAAATATTGACCGTAGCCGTGGCGCATTCGTCCCGTATAGATGCTTTGCTGGCTAGAACCCATCGGACGCAGATGCACGAAGCGGAGATCGGGATCGTCCCAACTGCATGCAATCCAGCCATGCATACGGCACAAATGGCAATCAATGCCGTCCCACATGACCTCCCTCACGAAACCGCCGATCGCTTCAAAACGATCCATGCGATAGAACTTGGTCATCCCAAGGGACGTATCGTCGCCGTGGCGCTCATAGACCAAACGGCCCTTCTCATGAATATACGATTTTCCGCTGCATGTGGCGATCCGGGAATCTGAATTCATCCGTTGAACCAAGATCTCAAAGTAGCGCGGCGGTAAGAGAAGATCTAAATCGAGCTTGCAGACAAAATCATACTCGGCGCGATCAATGGTTTGGTATCCGGAGTAGAAAGCATCTACGACACCAGGACCCACCGCACGATGACCCCGGTCCGCACGTGTGATGATCGATATCCATGCATATCGGGACGCGTACTCGGCCAAAATCGCCGGAGTCTCGTCCGTGGAACCGTCATCCACGATGACCCATTTCGTTGGTCTCAATGATTGCGCAACGACGCTTTCAAGCGTCTGTCGCATGAACGCCGCTTCATTGCGGCACGGAGAGATCAACACATAGCGACTCTTAAACGGCATGTTCAATCCAAGAATCCAATGGACGGAGGCTGAAATATGCCATTTTTTGGCTCTACGCTTCCGTGACCCCGGTATCGGCCCCGATACGGACCGGCCATTCCCGAGCGCCCGGCAGCCCTAACGTCGGACGATCCCTGCCGGGACGCCCACGGCGGTCACGCCCGCAGGAACGTCATCCAGAACGACCGCGTTCGCGCCGATCTTGGCGTGCTTTCCGACTTTCAATCGACCTAAGATTTTAGCGCCTGCGCCCACATCAACGTGGCCTTCGAGGGTCGGCACGCCACCGGCCGCATCGCCTATGGTGACCTGCTGAAAAAGCAGACAATTCGGTCCAATCTCGGCATCAGGATGAATCACGACACCGTTCGGATGGGGCAGTAGCAGGCCGCCTCCCAGCTTGCAGTTCAACGGAATATCAGCACCGGTGACCACCGTCCACAATCGATGCCTGAGTACGACGAACCGGCGCAGCCATCGGGCGAATATGCCTCGCGAATTCGACAGACGCTGATAGTCGCGAATACTCGCCAAAAGCGATCGCGATGGCGCCCATTCGAACGCTCCTTTCCGCTCCCGAGACCAGTCGGCAACGTCGGCCGATACCGCCGGAATTTCAAGGACATCGGACGTATTGGCCGTCGGAGGCGGTGGATTCTCAATGCCCGTAAGATTTATCCCGCTGGGAACCGTCGTTAGCAGAATGCGATTGCGAAATCCGTTCGAATAGTCGCTTGCCGAGTCTGTAGTATACCTAAATTCACTGGCGCTTCCTCGCACGAAATGAAGGAATTAATCGTCATCTTGGCCATCGCCGGCCTGACCTTCCTGCTGGCGAAGCCTATCGCACTTCGATTCAGCGCCGACGCGGACTTCCTGCGGCGCCGAAACGCGTGGTTCGCGTTGACCATCATCGCGTTTCTCAGTCCAAATTTTTGGATTTTCGCATTATTCGCCGTGCCCATTTACATCTGGATGGGCCGTAAAGATTCCAATCCCATTGCTGCTTATTTGCTGCTGATGCATGTCGTACCCCCAGTTTCGGCGGACCTCCCGGCAATCGGTGCAAGTCAGCTATTCAGCCTCGATAACTACCGGCTCTTGTCGTTCTGCGTCCTCATGCCGATCGCTTTCCGAGCCCGCCGCTCGCTCCCTCCCGATCGCACTTCGCGGAGTCGAATGACGGACCTGCTATTGCTCGCATTTGTCGTGGTGCACAGCGCGACGTTCGTGCCTCCCGACTTACCCAACCACGTCATTCTCCATGATTCACTGACCAACCTCCTGCGCAGAGCTTTTCTCGACTTCGTCGATATTTTCGTCTTGTATTATGCGGTCAGCCGATCATCTAATGATCGAAACAAGATCGTCGATGCCCAGGCCGCATTCTGCTTGTCGAGCGGCATCATGGCCGTGGTGGCGATTTTCGAGCATTTCAAGGGGTGGCTGCTGTACACGCAGTTGGCAGCGCACTGGGATCCGACCGACGCCACCTACGCTTTGGCATGGTTGCTCCGTGGCGACTCATGGCTACGCGCGCAGGCATCTTCCGGTCACGCGCTCAGTCTGGGTGTCATGCTGGCCATAGCGTTTGGGTTTTGGCTTTACCTGCAGTCTCGCGCAGCGACACTACGTGCGCGCCTAGCGATCGTCATCGTATTCTGGTTGGGGATGGTTGCGACCTTTTCACGCGGACCCTGGATCGGCGCGGTACTGATCTACCTCGCCTATTCGGCCTTGAAACCGCGTGCAATCTCCCGACTCTTCAAGGCCGGCTTCCTGATGGCCATCGTGCTCGGATTGTTTAGCCTGTCGCCCCTAGGCGAAAGGATGCTGATGTCGCTGCACGTCACCGGCGGGCAACCCGATGCCGATTTCATTTATCGCCAGCGGCTCCTCGATCGCTCGTTAGAACTGGTCCGGGCGCATCCACTATTTGGAGATCCGCTAGCGATGCAGGAAATGGAGGACCTGCGTCAGGGTCAAGGAATTATCGACATCGTCAATACCTATATCGGTGTCCTTCTATTCCATGGCTGGGTCGGCCTCGCCTTGTTTCTCGGATTTGCCTTGAGCGCACTAACGGGAGTAGTCAGGGCCGCCAAGGCGGCCATTTCCACAGACCCGGATTGGGCGTTGCTGGGGTTCAATATCGCGGCGTGCATTGTCGGGATACTTTTCATGATTGCCGACTGCAGCTTGATGTTCGGCGTTGAAAAGATGTTCTACCTTTTGGTCGCGTTCGCAGCGGCGTACGCGCGTCAAGGCAAGCAGGCTACATCCCCTGTCTCCACGACAAACGCCGATCGACGAAACGAGCTCAGGCCGCTCAACGGCGCCAGGGCAATGCCGTTCGCGGATTGCCGCTAAACTCGGCAATACCGGGCTCTGCCCAGACAATAAGCCGCCTCGAATAGGCAACGGGCGGCGTGAATCGTCCCTAATCGGATTGTGCGCCGAATCATATGTCGCCGATTTGCGACGTGTGGGGACCGCGACATTTGGCTGAGCCCTGGATGGCGTTGATCATCGTCGCAATTAGACTCGGCTGCAACGGCAAGCGGACTACAGCTTTCGTGTAACATATGCATACTCTATTAGTCGATCCACGGCGGAATTCGCTTATGCAATTTCTGCTGCGTAATTGGCGCTTGCCGCTGGTATTCGTCTTAGCAGCTGGCTTATCCGCATGTGGCTCCGGGGTGAGTACGACCGGCGCCAGCGCGCAGGTAGCTAATGGATCAGGTACTTCCGCCGGCTCAAGCCCTACGGTGGCGTTATCGCCCAGTCCACTGACTCTCGCCTCGGGTCAATCCGCAACGTTGTCGTGGAGTTCGACAAATGCGACTTCTTGCTCCGCATCCGGAGCTTGGAGCGGAACGGTGTCGACGAGCGGTACGGAGTCGACGGGACCCCTCAAGGCAACTGCCCAGTATATGTTGACGTGCACGGGAGCCGGCGGCAGCAAGACCCAATCGGCGACCGTAACCGTCAACGCAGCTCCGCCCACCGGCTCTGCTGCGCCGACCGTCGCGATCAGTGCGGATCCGAGCATCGTCCCGAGCGGTGGCAGCACGACGCTCACCTGGACCTCGACCGGCGCAACGGCATGCACGGCCTCCGGGGCTTGGAGCGGAACCGAGCCGGTAAGCGGCACGCAAAGCACGGGCGCGCTCTCGGCGGATGCGACTTACACGCTAACCTGCACCGGAGCCGGCGGCAATGCGACACAGTCGGCGACCGTCAGCGTCAGTTCAACTCCGCCGCCGACCGGCTCATCCTGTTCAGGGACGAGTGGACCGCTCACACTGAAGGTGAACGCGGTTCGCGGTTCTGGCATTTCTCCCTTTCTGATGTTCTTCGACGCCACCGGCACGACCGATAGCTCGCTCAGCGGCCGCACCACAGCGTTCCAAGATGTCTCCTACAGCTGGAATTTCGGCGATACCGGCGCGTCCGGGACCGAGACCTGGGCCCACGGCGCGAACGCCGGCCATAACAGCAAGAACACCGCCACCGGCGGGGTGGCAGCGCATCTGTACGTCACGCCGGGCTCAGACATGGCCTACGTCGTGACCGTGACCGCCCAAGACGGGACCAACACGGCCAGCTGCCAGCTCGGGGTGACGGCCTATGATCCGGCGGGGACGCAC
>JGI25616J43925_10001028_pt1 | contig 10749 bp, 10 predicted proteins | sample GraSoi2013_100cm_FD_43925 | JGI IMG/M metagenome (IMG submission 43925) | reverse complement strand
CGCGATGTCCCGATGATCCTCGCGGTCATCAACGATGCCGCCGAGCGCTATCGCGGCGTCATTCCCGCCGAGGTCTGGCACGAGCCGTAAATGCCCGAGGCGGAGCTCCGCGCGGAGCTCGCGGCCGGCGTCGCGTTCGTCGCGTACGACGACGGCGAGATCCAGGGCGTCATGGGACTGCAGGACGTGAAGGACGTCAGTCTCATCCGCCACGCGTACGTTCGGACGAACCGGCAGGGCGAGGGCATCGGCGCGACGCTCCTGGCCCACCACTTCTACGAGGGCCGCGGCTTCCACCTCGTCTCCGACGCCCGAACGCCGGCGCTCCTGCGTCGATACTGGACCGTCCCCGAGCGGCAGATCGCCTCATCCGTCGTCCTCGCCGACCGCGACCTGCAATCTTTCGCGCAGTAGGACTCACCGGTCGAAGGATGTCTTGCGTAGACTCCGCGCATGCGGATCACCGCGCTCCGGGTCACGCCGATCGCGATCGGCGATCCGCCGCTCCGCGCCGCGTCGGGGCTGCACGCGTCCTTCGCGCTCCGCACGATCGTCGAGGTCGACACCGACGCGGGCGTGACCGGGCTCGGCGAGACCTACGGTGGCGAAGGACCACGCCGCGAGCTCGAAGCCGCGGCTCCACGCCTCGTCGGACGCGACGTGTGGGCTCTCACGTCGCTGCGGTCGGAGCTCGAGCGCGACGGCGGCCGCCCCGAAGGGTGGGCGTGGGAGGGGCGCGGGCTCGGCGGCGCGGGTCTGTTCGCCGCGATCGAGGTCGCCTGCCTCGACGCGATCGGGAAGGCGACCGGGAAGCGCGTCTGCGATCTCCTCGGCGGCGCCGTACGCGAGCGCGTCCCATTCGCCGCGTATCTCTTCTTCAAGCACGCGGGGGACGACGCGTGGGGAGAGGTCATGACGCCCGAGGCGGTCATCGCCGANGCGAGGACGATGGTCGACCGNTTCGGCTTCCGATCGGTCAAGCTGAAGGGCGGCGTCATCGAGCCCGCGCTCGAGGTCGATGCCATCCTCGGGCTCCGCGATGCGTTCGGGCCGGACGTTCCGCTCCGTCTCGATCCGAACGCGGCGTGGAGCGACGCAACGGCCGAAGAGGTCGCACGCCGGTTGGACGGCGCCCTGCAGTACCTCGAGGATCCGGTGCCAGGCATCGACCGGATGGCCGCGATCGCCAAGGTCGCGCCCATGCCCCTCGCGACGAACATGTGCGTCACGGCCTTCGCGCATCTCCCCGAAGCCATCGCGAAGCACGCGGTCGCGGTCGTCCTGAGCGACCACCACATGTGGGGCGGATTGCGCGCGACCGTCGAGCTCGGGCGGCTCTGCGGAGTGTTCGGGCTCGGGGTGTCGATGCACTCGAACTCGCACCTGGGCATCTCGCTCGCGGCGATGGTCCACGTGGCCGCGGCGGTACCGGAGCTGACGTACGCGTGCGACACGCATTACCCGTGGCAGACTGACGAGGTGATCGCCGGCGGCAAGCTGCGGATCGAGGACGGCTCGGTCGCGATCCCCGCCGGACCGGGCCTTGGCGTCGCGCTCGATCGCGACGCGCTCGCGCGATTGAACGAGCAGTACCGCAAGGCNNGCCTCGTGGTCCGGGACGACGGCGCGGAGATGCGGAAGATCGATCCGACGTGGACGCGCCACGTNGGTGATTGGTGAGCGCGCGGCGCGCCCGGGCAGGCGCGAAACGGCCCGACTTCGAGACGCTCGTACGCGAGCGGTACGGCGAGCTCAGCCCCGCGCACCGGCGGGTGGCCGATCACGTGCTCGCTGACGGGCGGCGCGCCGCGCTCGTGCCCGCAGCCGACGTGGCGAAGAGCCTTGGGATGAGCGAAGCGACCGTCGTGCGGTTCGCGCAGGCCCTCGGCTTCGAGGGCTACCCCGAGCTACGCGAGCTGCTCCGCGAAGGGTTCCTCACGACCGCGACCAGCCTCGACCGGCTCGCCGCGAGCTCGGCCGGATCGATCGGCGAGGGCGGGACTGTCCTCGAGCGCGTGCTCGCGGAGGACGCCGACACGATCATGCGGACCCTCGCGCAGATCCCGCAGGCGACATTCGACTCGGTGGTCGACGCGATCGCGGGCGCGCGACGCACGTACGTGGTGGGATCGCGCGGGTCCGCCGGGATCGCGTTGATCCTCGGGATGGGCCTGCGGGTGCTCCTGCCGGAGACGCGGGTCATCGCATCGAACGTGGGCGATGTCTCCGAGGAGCTCCTTTCGCTCCGGAAGGGCGATGTCGTGATCGTGATCAGCGTCCTTCGCTACTCCGGGCAGACCCTCGAGATCCTGCGCTACGCGCACGACGCGAAGGCGCGGACAGTGGCGATCACCGACAGCCCGGCGTCACCCGTCGCGCGGCTCGCCGACACCGCGCTGCTGACCCGGTCGACGGCTCCACGGAGCATGGCGACGTACGCGCCCGCGGCGAGCCTCGCGAGCGCGATCGTCGAAGCGGTCGCGACGAAGCGNGGTCCGCAGGCGGGTCGTTCGCTGAAGGATGCCGAGCAGCTGTGGGATCGATTCCGCGTGCACGCGAAGGACGCGCGCTAGCCGCGCTTCTTCGCCCGTCGCGCGGCGACCGACGGNGGTAGCCCCACATCGGCCTGCGGTGANCGCAGCTGCGCGAGCACGCCGCCATCGACGTAGATGACCTGCCCGGTGACATAGCTCGCCTCGTCCGACGCGAGGAACGCGATGACCCGTGCGACCTCGTCGGCTTCCCCGACGCGCCCGAGCGGCGCGACCTCTCCGCGACGGGCCTTCGCCTCCGGCCCCATGGCCTCGAACTTCTCGGTGTGGATCGCGCCGGGCCCGACCGCGTTCACCCGGATGCCGAACGGCCCGAGGTCGAGTGCCGCAGCCCGGGTGAACGCCTCGATGCCGCCCTTCGACGCGTCGTACGCGGCCATGTTGCGGTGCGCGCGCGCTCCGCCGAACGACGTGATGTTCACGATGCTTCCGCCGCCACCCTGATCGACCATGAGGTTCGCCGCGCGATGCGTCGCGAGGTACGGGCCCTTCAGGTTCGTGCGAAGCACGGCGTCCCACTGCGCTTCGTCGAGCTCGAGCAGATGAGCGGTCGGATCGGACCAGGCCGCGTTGTTCACGAGGACGTCGACGCGGCCGAACGCGCGCACGGTGTCCGCAAAGAGCCGCTCAACATCGGCGCGCAGACCGATATCCGCGGCGACGGCGATCGCCACGCCACCCTTCCCCTCGATCTCCGTCACGATCGCCGCGAGCGCGCCGGCGTTCTCGTGGCCGTGCACCACGACGCGCGCGCCCTCCGCCGCGAGCCGGATCGCCGTCGCCTTGCCGATCCCGCGGCTCGAGCCGGTGACGATGGCGACCTTATCGCTAAGCCGCAGCGCGGCCCCCATTGCGTGACGCCGCGGTCGGCACCTCGAGCCGCCGGAGGATCGCGCCGAGCTCCGCGCGATCGTCGGGTCCGAGGTTCGCGAGGGGCGGGCGCGCCGGTCCGGCGCGATAGCCGAGGATCTCCATCGCGGCCTTCATGACCGCGACCTCGAAGCCGCGGCGCCGCTGGCGGAGGTCGTAGAACGGTCGCACGACGCGATGATGGAACATCTCGAGCGCGGCGAAGTCGCCGGACTGCGCGAGCCGGCAGAGCTCGAGCGACGCCTCCGGCCAGAAGCACGCCAGCGAGCTCGTATAGCCCTCGGCACCCGCGGCGAAGTACGGCGCGACCAGATCGTCGCCCGCGCCGGCGAGCCAGACCATCCGGTCCGGCCCGAGGCGCTCGCGCACGTGCTCGCGGATGCGCTGGAACAGGCGCACGTCGGCGCGGCCGTCCTTGAACGCGATGAGATTCGGGATGTCGCGCGCGAGCCGCTCGAGCTGCGCCGGCGCGATCGTGACGTTGTCGCGCGCATAGATCGCGACCCCGAGCGTCGTCGCGGACGCGACGTCCCGGTAGTACGCCTCGAGGGCCTCGGGCTCGGGGTGGGGGTAGTAGGGCGGCAGGATGAGGATCCCCGAGGCCCCGGCGCGCTCCGCCCGGCGCGCGAGATCGGCGCCGACGCGTGGGCCGAACCCGACTCCGGCGATCACCGGCGTCGCCCCTGCGCTCGCGTCGACGGTCGCCTCGACGACGGCCGCGCATTCGTCCGGCGTGAGGCTGAAGAGCTCTCCGGTCCCGCTNGGCGCGACGAGCGCCTGNATCCCGCTCCGGGCGAGCCACGTCGCGTTCGAGCGCACGGCCGCCAGATCGACCGAGCCGTCGCCGGCGTAGGGGGTGATCGGGAAGGCCAGCACCCCGCGCAGCAGCGGCATGAGGGCCTGCGGCGTCAGGGTCGCCAGGGTGCCGGTCATCGGGCCCGCCTCCGTCACTCGCAACGTAGCAATGGAACTTGCACACTATACGAGTGCTCGCAAGTTCTAGCGCAGCGGGGATCGAGCTCTGCCACCATGGCCAGGCCGGATTCGTCATTCGCGGGCAGGGGACCGCGCTCGGGATCGATCTCTTCCTCTCCGACCGAGCGGATCGGCTTTTCGCGGGCGTCGCGCCTGAGTCTCTCGCCCCGCTCGACGCGATCCTCACGACGCACGAGCACGGCGACCATTTCGACCGGCCGTCCTGGCCGCGCCTCGCCGCGAGCTCGCCCGGCGCGCGCTTCATCGTCCCGGCGCCACTGGTCGATGCCGCGGCCGAGGTCGTGGACCGTGACCGCGTCGACGGTGCCTTCGTCGACCGCGAGATCCGGATCGGCGCGGCGCGGATCGTCCCGGTCCCCGCGCGGCACGGCCGCCACCTCGCGGACGCCTACACNTTCGGCACCGAGCTCTCCGGCGGCCTCCACCGGTATCTCGGCTACGTCATCGAGCTCGGCGGTGTGCGCGNGTATCACGGNGGCGACACCATCCGCTATGNCGGCATGGCCGAGCGCCTGCGNNCGCTGGCGATCGACGTCGCGCTGCTCCCGATCAACGGCCGCACGCCGGAGCGGGAGGCGCTCGGGCTGGTCGGGAACCTCGGATACGCCGAGGCGGCCGACCTCGCGGCCGACGCAGGCATTCCGGTCCTGATCCCGATGCACTTCGATCTCATCGGGAGGAACTCCGAGGATCCCCGCAAGCTCGTTGCCGACGCCGCGGCGCGGCACCCCGGCTTGACCATCCGGATACCCGAGCGTCGCGTCTGGATGCACGTCGCGGTGCGCTAGGAGACTTGCACTCTTGACTAGTGCGCGCAATATACCTTGCGGGAGAGCGCGCGGCGCGGTGGAGGATGGCATGGACAAGCAGATCGATCGGCGGGAGTTCCTGCGGCTCGTCGGCGTGGGTGCCGGCGCGGCGGTCCTCGCGGCGTGTGCCCCGCAGGGTGGGGGTCCGGCCGCGGCGTCAGCCAGCGCGGCGGGCTCGGCCCAGCCGCTGACGCTGCCGATCGTCAACGCGCCGCTCTCGCTGAGCTACTGGGCGCCGATGAGCTCGAATGTGATCGCGAGCATGAAGTCCTTCGCCGAGATCGGCTGCTACAAGGAGCTCGAGAAGCGCACCGGGATCCACATCAACTTCCAACACCCGCCGCTCAACGCCGAGCTCGAACAATTCAACCTGGTCATCGCCTCCGGGAAGTACCCCGACATCATCGAGTACAACTGGCTGCAGAGCGCGCCCGGCGGTCCGGCGCGGTACGTCAAGGACGGCGTGGTCATCCGGCTGAATCAGCTCATCGACCAGTACGCGCCCAACCTCAAGAAGGTCCTGGCCGATCACCCCGACTGGCGCAAGCAGATCGTCACCGACGAGGGCGACATCTACGCCTTCCCGTTCATTCGGGGCGACATCCGGCTCGCGGTCTCGGCGGGCATGGCGCTGCGACGGGACTGGCTGGACAAGCTCTCCCTCAGCACGCCGAGCACGCTCGATGACTGGCAGACCGTGCTTCGGACGTTCAAGGACAAGCACCCGAATGGGAACAGCAAGGCCGACGAGCTCCCGCTCAGCACGTGGGCGGCCGTCGCCGGCTCGGGCACCGGCGCCCGGGGCGCGTTCAGCCGCTACAGCTTCATCGGCGCGTACGGCATCGGCATGGACTGGTTCCAGGACAAGGGCGCGATGCAGTACGGGCCGCTCCAGCCGGCGTTCCGCGAGTTCCTGGTGAAGATGACCCAGTGGTACAAGGAGGGGCTCATCGACCCCGATGTGTTCGCCACGACCCAGGCCACCTTCGACGCGAAGATGACGAACAACCAGATCGGCGCGGCAAGCATGCTCGGCGGGAACGGCATCGGGAAGTACGCCGGTCTCATGGCAGGCAAGGGCAGCTTCAAGCTCGTCGCGGCACCGAACCCGACGCTGAAGGCGGGTGAGAAGCCGTTGCTCGGCGCCCGCGACAACGCCTACCCGGGCCAGGGGGCCGCCGCGATCACGAGTGCGAACAAGAACGTCATCGAGACCGTCAAGATGCTCGACTACGGATACAGCCCCGAGGGCGCGCTGCTCTACAACTTCGGCATCGAGGGTCAGAGCTACACGATGGTCAACGGCCAGCCGACGTACACCGAGCTGGTGATGCGCGATCCCAAGCTGCCCTCGGCGCAGGCGATCTCCCGTTACGCGCGCGGGAACTTCAACGGGCCGTTCGTGCAGGATGTGCGCTATGTCCAGCAGTACTACGAGCTCCCCGAGCAGAAGGACGCGCTGACGGCATGGACGCAGCCGACGAACGAGAAGCTCCTGCCGCCGATCACGGTGACGCAGGACGAGAGCAAGCGCTTCGCGTCGCTGATGGCCGACATCAACACCCGGTACGACGAGGTGTTCAACCGCGTCTGGTCCGGCAAGGCCGGGATCGACGAGTGGGACGGATTCGTCAAGGGTCTGAGCGGGATGGGCATCAGCGAGGCCCTCAAGATCCAACAGTCCGCACTGGATCGCTACGCCAAACGGCCTGGCTAGCGTGAGGGTCATCGCCACCGACGGCTTGCCGCTGACCGCGCCGCTGCGGTCGCGGCCAAGCCTGGGTCGGTGGGCGGTCCTCGCGCGCGATCTGCGGCGCAACAAGCACGTCTATCTCATGCTGCTGCCGGTCGTCCTCTACTACCTGATCTTCCACTACGGTCCGATGTGGGGCGCGCTCATCGCGTTCCAGGATTTCAACCCGGTCAGAGGGATCCTCGGCAGCCCGTGGGTCGGCCTGCAGAACTTCACGGACTTCTTCTCGAGCATCTACTTCGCTCGACTGCTCATCAACACGCTCGCCATGAATGTCCTCGATCTCCTCTTCGGCTTCCCCGCGCCGATCCTGCTGGCGCTGCTGTTGAACGAGATCCTCTGGGGTCCCTTCCGGCGGCTCGTCCAGACGGTCACGTACCTGCCCCACTTCATCTCGATCGTCGTGGTCGTCGGCATGCTGTTCGACTTCTTCTCGCGCGACGGTCTCGTGAACCAGCTCGTGGCGAGCTCCGACCCCATCTCGTTCATGCAGTCGCCCGACTGGTTCCGGCAGCTGTTCGTCGCGTCGGGGATCTGGCAGCAGCTCGGCTGGGGCTCGATCGTGTTCCTCGCGGCGATGGCGAACGTCGACCCGCAGCTGTACGACGCCGCGAAGGTCGATGGCGCCAGTCGCTTCCAGCTGATGCGACACGTGACCCTGCCGGGGATCATGACCGTGATCATGGTCCTGCTCGTCCTGCGGCTCGGGATGATGATGACCGTGGGCTACGAGAAGATCATCCTCATGTACAACCCGCTCACCTATGAGACCGCGGACGTGGTCTCGACCTACGTCTACCGCCGCGGGATCCTGCAGGCCGACTTCTCGTTCAGCGCCGCGGTCGGGCTGTTCAACTCGGTCATCAACTTCGGGCTGCTCGTCGGCGCGAACCGCCTCAGCCGCCGTTTCACCGGGACCGGCCTGTGGTAGCGCTCCAGCGAGCGTGGCGCCGAGAGAGTCCCGGCGAGCGGCTCTTCACGATCGGCAACGTGGCCCTGATGGTCGCGCTCATCGCGGTGACGCTGTATCCGCTGCTCTTCGTGCTGTTCGCGTCGCTCAGCGATCCCGCGCTCCTGTCACAACACCGCGGTCTGCTGATGGCCCCGCTCGACCTCACCTTCGAGGCGTACCACCGGGTCTTCCAGAACCCGATGATCCTCACCGGCTACCGGAACACCCTCTTCTACGTCGTCGCGGGGACGGCGCTCAACCTGGTGATGACGACGCTCGGCGCCTATGCGCTCTCACGGCGCGAGCTGCGGCTGAAGAACCCGATCATGTTCTTCATCGTCTTCACGATGTTCTTCAGTGGCGGGCTCATCCCGACGTTCCTCCTCGTCGGTCAGACCCTCCACATGCAGGACACCCCGTGGGCCCTCATCGTTCCCGGCGCGATCCAGACGATCAACCTCATCATCATGCGCACCGCCTTCGCGGCGGTGCCGGCCTCGCTCGAGGAGGCCGCGAAGCTCGACGGCGCGAACGACTGGACGATCCTGCTGCGGATCTACGTGCCCCTGTCGCTGCCGGTCATCGCGGTCATGGTGCTGTTCTACGGGGTCGCGCACTGGAACGCGTTCTTCTCGGCCCTCGTGTACCTGCGCGATCGCGAGCTGTACCCGCTCCAGCTCGTGCTCCGGGAGATCCTCATCAGCAACAACATCGAGGGCATGACCACCGACGTCGCCAGCGGCGACAAGTTCGCGCTGGGCGAGACGATCAAGTTCGCGACGATCATCGTCGCGACGGTCCCGATCCTGTTCGTCTACCCGTACCTGCAGCGTCACTTCGTGAAGGGCGTGCTGATCGGCGCGATCAAGGAGTGAGCCTCGCGGGGGTCGGCACGGACTGGTCCAGCCGCGCAGCCGACGCCGCGATGTCGCGCGAGCCGAGGGTCGCGGACCGCTGGCGGTACGAGTGGGCGACGCTGCTCAAGGGCTTCGTCCAGGTGTGGCGCCGGTCGGGCGATCCGCGATACCTGGAGCACGTCCGGGTCAACGTCGATGGGCTGCTCACGGACGGGGGCATCGCGACCTATTCGGCCGTAGACCACAACATCGACAACATCGCGCCGGGCCCACTCCTGCTCACGCTGTATCGCGAGACCGGCGATCCGCGCTACCGCCGAGCGGCCGATCTCCTCCGCGGCCAGCTGCGGACCCATTCCCGGAACGCGAGCGGCGGCTTCTGGCACAAGCGGTTCTACGCCGGCCAGATGTGGCTCGACGGCATCTATATGGCGTGCCCGTTCTACGCGGAGTACGCCACGTTGTTCGACGATCCATCGGGGCTCGACGATGTCGCCCGCCAGATCACGCTGATCGCGGATGGCACGCGGGACCCGCGCACCGGGCTCTTCGTCCACGCGTGGAACGAGGATCGCGGCGAGCGGTGGGCCGATCCGCGGAGTGGACGATCCGCGACCGCGTGGGGCCGGGGGATGGGCTGGTTCGCGATGGCGCTTGTCGACGTGCTCGATCACGTGCCGGCCGGCTCGCCGCATCGCCGGGCCATCGCCGCGATCCTGGAGGAGGTCGCCGCCGGCATCGTGCGGACACAGGATCCCGCGACCGGGGTGTGGTGGCAGGTGCTCGACCAGGGCGAACGCGCGGGGAACTACCTCGAGTCTTCGGCCTCCTGCATGTTCGTCTACGCGCTCGCGAAGGGTGTCCGCCAAGGCCACCTCGAGCCGCGGTATCTCGCGGCCGCTCGTCACGGTGGGGCCGGCATCATCGATCGCTTCGTCACGACGACCGCCGGCCAGGTCACGCTGCGCGATACGTGCGACCACGTCGGCCTCGGTCTGGCCCGCGGGAGCGAGCCGCCGTACCGCGACGGGTCGTTCGAGTACTACGCCGGCGTCCCGACGCTGACCGACGATCACCGCGGACTCGGTCCGTTCCTCATGGCAAGCGTCGAGCTGGAGACCAGTGCCGGTCGGTGAGTCGACGGGTCGTCGTACCGGTCGTTGCGCTGCTCGCGCTGGTCGCCTGCTCGACGACCGCCCCGGCGCGCGCTGACGTGCCGGCCCCGCGCGTGCTGGTGATGGACGGGGCGACCCTCGCCGCCGCGCGGGCCGACGTCGTTGCCGGCAGCGCCGCCATCGCGCCGGCGATCGCCGAGCTGCGCGCCGCCGCGGATGCCGCGCTCGGCTCGGCACCCGTGACCGTGACGGACAAGACCCTCCTGCCGCCGTCGGGCGATCCGCACGACTATGTGAGCCTCTCGATCTACTGGTGGCCGGACGCCGCGAAGCCCGGCGGCACTCCGTATCTGCAGCGCGACGGGCAGGTGAACCCGGAGGCGTCCGATCTCACCAAGTACGACGGCGCGCGCATCGTGAAGCTGGTCGGCGGGGTCGAGACGCTCGCGCTCGCGGGCTACCTCACCGGCGAGCGCGCGTATTCCGACGCCGCTGCGCGCGGGATCCGCGCGTGGTTCATCGACGAGCGGACGCGGATGAATCCGTCGATGCGATTCGCGCAGATCATCCCGGGGCGGACCGAGGAGCGAGGGACCGGCATCATCGAGAGCCGTCAGCTCCTGCGCGTCGTCGACGCGGCGCGACTGCTCGACGGCACACCGTCGTGGTCCGCCGCCGACGGCAGCGCGCTCCGCGCGTGGTTCGGGCAGTTCGCCGACTGGCTCACCGGAAGCGCGCAGGGCCAGATGGAGGGCCGTGCGACGAACAACCACGGCACCTGGTACGACGCGCAGCTCGTGGGCGCCGCGCTCTTCGCCGGTCGCACGAAGCTCGCGACCGACACG
>JGI25616J43925_10001023_pt1 | contig 10767 bp, 8 predicted proteins | sample GraSoi2013_100cm_FD_43925 | JGI IMG/M metagenome (IMG submission 43925) | reverse complement strand
GGGTACAAGTATTGCCAAACGCCGATCCAGACGCTGGCTCTATGTTGGATTAGTCGCATGCATTCTTGCCGCAGCCGCCGTGTTAGCGCTGAGGATTGCACGAGTGCGCGCGGCCATGTGGGCCTTCCAACATCCAGGTGAGATTTCTGTGCCGTCTGCGCCTGTGAAAGCGGCGCAGCCAACTGCAACACCAAGCTCCGTCACGTCAGAAAGCCCAGCCAAAGAGCCAGGCGGCTCTGCGGCGGGTGCGCCGGCTTCGCAACCGGCAAGCAATGACACATCCGCGGCGGCAACGAATCCAGCAGCGCCGGCTAACGCTCAGCCGTCTGATAGTCAACCTGCCTCGGCACCCGATGTGAGCGATAGCAGCAAGCTCGCAACGCCAGATGCAACGGCAAAAGCCACTGAGACACCGAACGACGCAAGCACGGAAGCGAAGATCGAGCCAGCAGGCGTTGGTACGAAGACCGGCAAACGGCCTCATGCTGCCAACGACGTCGATCAGGCGAGAAGCGTGGGCAGCGTGGAAGGCTTTAAGCGCAGCGACGTCCCCGATCTCATTCGTAGAGCGGACGCTGCCGCCAGCCGCGGTGATTACGCCGGTGCAAGGTACGGATACAGCATCGCGTTCCGTCTGGATCATCAAAACGCGGCGGCGCGCGCCGGGCTGCGCCGGGTGACGGAAGCTCTCAAAAATCGATAGCTGCTTTCCGCAAAGCTGTGCTCCTGCATTTCTTGTCTAACTTTCCTCATTTAAGTACACTCTGTGGCATGAAACGTATCGCTATCGTCAGTGTCGCTCTTTTTCTATGCTTGCCCGCTTGTGCGCAGGACTGGGCCAAACAGATACTCGAAAAATCTCCGCGCCACCAGGAATGGGTCGACGTGAAACACGACAATCGTGTGGTTCACGCGTTCGTTGTTTACCCTGAGGTCAAGTCGAAGGCGCCGGCTGTTGTCGTCATTCACGAGATTTTTGGTCTTACCGACTGGGCACGCAGCGAGGCCGACGATCTGGCGGCTGCAGGCTACATCGCGATTGCTCCCGACTTGTTGTCGGGTTACGGTCCGAACGGCGGGGGCACCAGCGCCTTTGCCAGTGGGCAGGATGCGATGAAGGCGATCTCCGGCCTCGATCCGGACACGGTGACCGTCGATTTGAACGCGGTAGCCGACTATGTGAAGAAGCTTCCAGCTTCCAATGGAAAGCTGGCGGTGGCCGGATTCTGCTGGGGCGGCGGGCAGAGCTTCCGCTTTGCGACCAACCGCAAAGATCTCAACGCGGCGTTCGTCTTTTACGGCCCTCCACCCAAGGATGTCGCGAACATTACTGCGCCCGTGTATGGTTTTTACGGCGGGAGCGATTCTCGTATCGACGCAACCATCCCAGACACCACGACGGCCATGAAAAACGCCGGCAAAAAATACGATCCGGTCACCTATGAAGGCGCCGGTCATGGATTCATGCGCGCCGGTGAAGATCCCGGTGACACCAATGCTGCCAACAAGAAAGCCCGTACGGAGGCCTGGGAGCGTTGGAAGTCGCTGCTTAAATCAATGTAGGTGCTGAAAAAGAACCAAGGGAGCATGATTTCTCATGCTCCCTTTTTGTTGCTACATTAAGAGTTCTCAGCGACGATACCCGCCGTTGCTGTTGTATCCGCGCTCGTATCCGTTGCTATAAGCCTGGCGGTAGGCATATTTATAGTCGTTGCTGCTGACCATTCTCGAATCCCAGCCTCGGTTGGCATCGCGATAATTGTCGTCGTGCGTGGGACGGAAGCTGTGGCCGGTTTGACGGTCACGCAGTCCATNGTTGTAGCCATCCTGATAGCCGTACTGACGGGCATTATTCAAACCATAGCCAGGTCCACCACCGCCGCGGTAGTAGCCGTCATCACGGTCGTGATCGTTGTAGCGACGGACTTCGTTGTAGCCGCGAAGATATCCGTTGCGGTAAGCGCGGCGATCGTCAGCTTCGCGCCAACGGCTGTCATCCCAGTCCGCGCGGCGGTTGTGCTCGCCATCCCACCGGCCCTGGCGGTATCCCTCGCTGTACGCCTGCCGGTCATCNCGGTCGCCCCCACCCAACTGGAGTGACAGCACCTGCGCGCTCGCCAAACTTGCACTGCCAGCAATCAGCGCAACCCCCAACATTATTGCTCGCATGTATCGCATAAACCCTCCAAGAACGCCGGCTTTGACCGGCATCAACATGAACTTCTTGATAGTTAGAACCCGCGCGAACTGCTGCCGCTTCTTTGCGCAGGGTTAAGTTCTGTAAGGAATGGTTGGGAAATCTGGAGGTGTTCTAACGATGAGTCACTCTGAGCACTAATGCTATGCCGAGGCCCATGACGACTGCCGGCACAAAGAAATACCAGAGCAAGGGGAATCTTCCCAAGCCAATTACGATGATGCCAATTGCGAATATGCCTCCGACAATTCCAGCGCCCACTGGCATGAATCGCATCACGCCCGGATGCGGCCCCGTTGATCTGGAAGCCATACGTCTCAGCATGGAGCAAGCTTGACAGAAGGCCTGCCGCGAAACAACTGAAAACGCTTTCCCAGCTCCCAGTTGAATCGCGTTAAGCGAGGGAAGATAATTGGGCGGTGAACTCTCCTGCGCGCACAGCCGGTTCCTTGACCCATGAGGTCTCTAATCAGCCCGCTCCGCTGACCGGATACAACTTGTTCCTAACGGACAGGACACTGGTAAACGCAATCCAGCGTGAAGGCGCCGCCTGGGCGCAACCAGAGATTGCCGAGCTTGGCGGGTTGCTGGGTACTGAAGAATTGCAGCGCTGGGGCTTTGAGGCCAATGAGAACGAGCCGGTTCTGCACACGCATGATCAATCCGGGAATCGCCGGGACGAAGTGGTGTTTCATCCCTCATGGCACAATCTGATGCGGACGTCGGTGGAGCATCGTGTTCACAGCCTCCCCTGGATCGAGAAGAAGAAAGGCGCGCACCTGGCCCGCGCCGTCCTGCTGATGCTCACGGCCCAGAACGAGGCTGGTCATACTTGTCCGATCTCGATGACGTTTTCCGGACTTTCCGCGCTGCGCGCCGAGCCTGAATTGATAGGCGAGTGGGAAGCAAGGCTCCTTGCTTCGAGCTACGATTCTCGTTTTGCGCCGGCGCAGCAGAAGTCCGGCGCGTTACTGGGCATGGGAATGACGGAGAAGCANGGCGGCTCCGACGTNCGCGCCAATACGACCGTAGCCGAACGAATCGNCGGTTCGCGCGAATATNTGATCACCGGGCACAAATGGTTCTGCTCCGCNCCCATGTGCGATGCGTTCCTGATTCTGGCGCAAGCCCNGAAGGGCCTCTCGTGTTTTTTCCTGCCGCGTTGGACGCCCACAGGCGANCGCAATCATTTCCACATACAGAGGCTCAAAGACAAATTGGGGAACCGCTCCAATGCTTCCAGTGAAGTCGAATTCCACGGCGCGTGGGCGCGGCTGGTCGGTGAAGAAGGACGCGGCATCAACACCATTATCGAGATGGTCCATCACACGCGCCTTGACTGCGCCATTGCCGCCGCCGCACTTATGCGTCAGGCCCTGGTGCAGGCGGTGCATCATGCCGGACATCGCAAAGCGTTTGGTAAATTGTTGCTGGACCAGCCACTGATGCGCAACGTCCTGGCTGATCTCGCGCTTGAGTCAGAAGCCGCGACATTGCTCATGGTCCGCCTGGCAAGATCGTTCGACGCCCGCGAATCCGACGAACGTGAGCGCGCTTTCGGACGCATTGCCACCGCAATCTCCAAGTATTGGTTGTGCAAGCGGTCGCCCATGCAAGTCAGCGAGGCGCTGGAATGCCTGGGGGGAAACGGTTACGTGGAAGAATCCATCATGCCGCGGCTCTACCGCGAAGCGCCGTTGTATTCCATCTGGGAAGGATCAGGCAATGTGATTTGCCTGGATATTCTGCGCGCTCTCGCGAAAGATNCGAGCACGCTGGAGGCGCTNATGCATGAGCTGCGGTTGGTTGCAGGCGCCGATCCGAGGATTGACAACTGCGTAAGCGAGTTGGAAGGGTCGCTCAAACAACAGGCAGCGGGTGCTGCGGCAAACGGCGGTGGGCGCGCCGAGGGTCAAGCCAGGCGGCTGGCCGAGCGGGCTGCACTGGTGCTTCAGGCGTCACTGATGGTCCGGCACAGCTCGAGCGCCGCGGCAAACGCGTTTATCGCTTCGCGGCTCGGCGGGCAGGGCGGACATGTTTTCGGGACGCTGCAGAGTGACGCCGATTTACCAGGTATCCTTGATCCAGTCTGCCAGCCGGTGCTCGCGTTATGACCGCAAAACCGACTGGCTACCTCGAAGAGGCACGGCTCAGCTTTCGCGAGTACAAGCTGCTTGCCGAAGGCGCATTTGCGCAACTGCGTCCGGAAGATTGGCTGAGACAAATCGATCCCGAGTCGAACAGCATTGCCGCCATCGTGAAACATATGGCGGGCAACATGCGCTCACGCTGGACCGACTTTCTTTTGAGCGATGGCGAAAAGCCGGACCGAAACCGCGATCACGAATTCGTGCTCGATCCTTCCACGACTCCGGAGCAGGTTATCGCTTGGTGGAATGCGGGTTGGAACTGCGTTTTTCAGGCAGTTGATCCACTCACCGAAGGTGACCTGGCACGCCGCGTGCGGATTCGCGGACAGGAGTANACCGTCTTGCAGGCTGTCAACCGTCAGGTCAAACACTATTCCTATCACATAGGCCAGATCATATTTCTGGCGAAACATTTTCGCGGGGCCGAATTCAAGTCGCTGAGCATTCCCAAAGGGAAATCGACCGAGCTTGGCGTCCGCATGGAAACTCAGCGATACAAACCCTGGAGTCTTTAGTTGAACGATGCTGCGGACATCTCGATGGGTAAACTGCGGGAGTTCAGGCACCGCAAGATCGGTCTCGCATTGAGCGGCGGTTCGGTGCGGGGAATTGCCCACATTGGCGTCATCAAAGCGCTCACGGAAGCCGGCATACGTCCTTCTATCGTTGTCGGTACCAGTGTGGGCAGCCTGGTGGGCGCCGCCTTTGCCGCCGGCATGAACTGGCAGGAGATCTTGCAGATGGCGCGCGACGTTTTCTGGCTCCACCTGCTCAACGGCCGTCGATTGGAAGAGTTTTGCCGCAAATGGCTACCGGAGAGTTTTGTGGACCTTCGGGTACCATTTGCGGCGATCGCCACTACTGTACATAAAAAACAGACAGTGGTCCTGAATTCAGGTAAGCTTGCTCCGGCCATCAGCGCGAGTTGCGCCATGCGAGTGATCCGCCGCTCAGTATCTCTCGGCGGAATGCGGTTGGAAGACGGTGGAACTTCATGCGTCTTGCCTTCCGAAATCTGCCGGCGGATGGGAGCGGATGTTGTCATTGCGTCCGGCGTTTGGGAATTCAGCGCGCTGCTGCGCGGTGTGGGTGTGGGACCGGCGCATGTTCACGCGCGGCGGGTGTATCCCCGGCAGTACATGAACGCTGTGTCAAATACTGATCTGCTGGTGCATACAGACGTGCCGCTGATCGGGTATCTGCCGGGCAAGAGGTCAGTCGACCGTCTATTTGCAGCAGGCGAGATTGCGGCGAATAAGGCCGAATTCATCCGCGCTTTCTGAGGAGGGATTTCTTATGAAGCGGAGCAATTCTCGGTTTATGCTCGCCGGAATGCTGTTGGTCTCGTGCGCTATTTCGTCGCCGGCCAATCCTCAAACCTTGCAATCCGCAGACACGCTGCGCACAAACACTCGGCTGGTTGTGGTCGACGTTGTGGCCATAGACAGCAAAGGCCAGCCCATAGCTGATCTGAAGTCTGAAGATTTTACCGTGCTTGAGTCTGGCCAGGCGCAAAAAATTGACGGGTTTAGTTTTCAGCATTCAGGAGGCGCTCAATCGTCGGCTGCTGCGCAACAGCTTCCGCCAAACGTGGTGAGCAATGCCCCACAATTTGCGTCGTCGGGGTTGAATGTAATCCTTTTTGACGCCGTGAATGGAGAGCTGACATCGCAGGCGTATGCAAAGGACCAGTTGGTCAATTTCTTTGCCAGCAAACCTGTTGAGAGGCCGGTCGCGATTTTTGCCCTGGAAAGCCAGCTCAGGCTCTTGCACGATTTCACCACCGACGCGACCGCTCTCAGGAGCGTGCTGGAGAAATACACTCCTCCCGCGAAAATGAACGTTACTGAGAGCTTCGATTCCCGTAGGTCCGCGTTTGCGACCAAAGGCGATTTTCACACCGATACCCGCGGGATCGAAACCACATTGAACCAGCTCGATGCACTGGCCAAGATGCTGGCCGGGTATCCGGGACGCAAGAATCTGATCTGGCTTTCGGAAGGTTTTCCCATCTCGCTTTTCCCGGATTCAGTGCTCCCCGCCGGTGTGAGCGTTGCCGACTTTGTAAGCGGTCCGGGCGGAGCGCCGTTGCGGGCGGACAGCCCAAACGCTTTCGATCGCATGGTATCGTCGTCAGGAGGCGCGAAGGATTACGCCGGCATGGTGAAGAAGGTGGCTGACGCGCTGATGAACGCGCAGGTCGCGGTCTATCCCGTAGACGCCGCGGGCGTAGGGAGGAACGATCACCTGAACTCGCAACACACCATGATTGAGATGGCGTCCCGGACGGGCGGAAGAGTGTTCATGAACACCAATGACCTGGCCTTGAGTATTGGATCTAGCCTGGAAGATGGCGCAAGTTACTACACGCTTTCGTATTATCCTGACAACAAGAAATGGGACGGGCAATTCAGGCCGATTGAGATTAAGACCACCCGAAGCAACGTAAAGCTGCGGTACCGGGTGGGTTACTACGCTCTCGATCCGGAAAAGCTCAGAAAAGAAGAGTCAGACAAGGTAGCCGAGAACATGAGCCGCATGCTGGAGCTTGATGCGCCGGCGGCCACCAGAGTGCGTTTCCAGGCAGGCGTGGTCCCGCCCTCGCAAAAGACCAATAACAAATTACTGGTGAACTTTGCTGTTGACCCGCACAGCATTTCGTTTGAGCGGACTAGCGACGGCATCGAGCATGCCAAAGTCGTGTGCACGGTGTGGGCCTACGGCAAGAACAAAGAAAAGCCGCAGATGTCGGATACGAATGTCACAACGGCTGATCTCAAACCGGATGTCTACGATCAGGTAATGAAGAAATACTTCCCCTGCTCGCGCTCTCTGGAGCTTAAACCAGGAACATACACATTAAAACTGGGAGTGCTCGACCGGACGACGAACCTGATGGGCACAACTGTGACGACGGTGACAGTACAGTAGCGCTATCGCTGCGCCATCAGACTCTTCGCGCGTGCCAGTTCCGGACGGTCCGCATCCGGGCCATCGCAATTCTTGAGCAGCTGCGCGTAGAACTCGGCGGCCCTCTTCGGCTGGTTGGCGGCCTCAGCTGCGCGGGCAGCCCCGTAGAGTCCGTTGAAACGATTCAAGTCCACGCGCAGCGACTCCCCGTACTCTACCAGCGCATCTTGCGGACGCCCCGCTTCCAGCAGCATGTCCGCAAGCATCTCGCGTGCCGGGAGTTCCACCTCGCCTTTGCCGACTTTGTCCTGCTTCTCAGCCACCGCGCGTAAAAGCTTCACAGCATCATCGGTTTTGCCTTCCGCGAAGTCGGTCCAGGCCTCGGCTTCCTGCTGGTTCGTCTTCATGCCATCGGCAATGTAGGGTCTGGAAGACTTGCGGGTCGCTTCGACCGTCGCGTTGAATTTATAGGAAGCGGCGCGGGCGGCGACGCCATCGTGCATATGTCCGGCAGCCACGGCCTGCGCCCAGTAAATGACTGACTGGCTGTAAGGAGCAATGTCGCTCGGCGCCTGCAAGGCAAGCGCGTCCTTCCACTGTCTGGTCTCAAGCGTGTACAGTGCTGAAGCACGAAGCGGGAAACTGTCGTAGAAGTCACGCAGGGTGTCGGGAAAATCGTTTTTGTTCACCGCGCTGATAGCATCCAGGACTGCTTTGGCCTTGGCGCTCTCGCCGAGCTGCAGATAGGCATACTCCACAAAATCCCAGGAGTGCAGCGAATGATGGCCCATGTGCATGTGGCGCGAAGCCTGCTTCTTCGCGACTTCAAGCGCGGCCAGGTTGGAATCAATGTCGGCCTGCCACATCCCCAGCCTGGCAAAAATATGCGAGGGCATGTGCACCGCATGCGGAGAAGCTGCTGCCACCACTGCATATTGTTTGGCCGCTGGCAATCCAGTCTGCGCAAGTTCAGGGCTGTCGCAGGCGTGAATGATGTAATGCGCGATTCCCGGATGGTTCGGCTCTTCCGCCAACAACGGCTTCAGGATGGCGATTGCCTTTTTGGCGCTCACCAGGTCTGTCCCGGAACTCGTTCCCAATATGGAAAGAGCATAGAACGCCGCCGCTTCATGGTCCTTCGGATACTTCCGATAAACCTTTTCCATCGCTTGCGAGTAGGCCTTGGCCCGGACATCTTGCGTCCTGCGATCGGTGTCACGATAGAAAACCGCGACAGCATTTATGTAGTCGCGTTCGCGCGGAGTCCTGGCCTTGGCTTCGATTGCCTTATGAGCCAAGTCGCGGCCGCGTAGCAGGTCCGGGNTTTCCGGCGGCGCCCATAACTGCTGGTAGAGACTCATGGCCTGTCCCCAGTANGCCATGGCGCACTGCGGATCACTTGCAGCTACTTGCTGAAATTGATGNCCCGCCTCTTCATATTCGAACGAATGCAGGAGAGCNACGCCGCGTTCAAACGGCTTTTGCACTCCGGACGCACAGGAAATGGGGAAGGAAACTGTCCCAAGCCTTTCGTCGGGATCAACCTGATGAGGTTCCTGCGCCAATAATGATGAGAACGAGAGTAGCAAACAATAAGTAACGAATGATTTCATGATCGGGGACTCCGCCTCCGCCGAGCTTACTGGGGTGACACAGCAGTGTCAATCGGCGATGAACCTCGGCGTACAGACGCGCCACGCCACGTCTCTACCACGAAATTTATCCTCATTCGTTATTCTTCGTTCCCCTGTCCTTCCTGAGCGGGCGGGTTTGATTCCAGCTTCAACTCGGGAAGATTGGCTTGGCGCAATTGTGCGTTGAGCGCGGGAAGGTCGGTAGTCTGGATGGCCTTCCACTGCTGCATGACTGCGGGCAGTTGTTGCGAGAGTTCACTTACCGCAGCCGCGGCTTGTGTGGTGGGAGCGTCGTCAACTTCCTGTATGACACCCAACAGGGTNAGCAGGCGCGTGCGCAATCCGCCGAGAGTCGGCGGCTCACTTCCTGGGCCAGGACGCCGCGCCGCACCGCCGGCAAGGGCTTGCAGCTTCTGGTCAAAGGCATTGACTGCGGCCAGCGTGTCGCCTTTGGCTTGGGCTTGCAGATCTTTGGTCTTGGCGCGTAAAGCGACGATCTGATCAAATGCGGGCGAGACTGACAACAGTTGCCGATACAGCTGCTGGGATAGCTTGGACTGTTGGGCCAGCGCCGCAGCGGGAGTCTTGACGCGTGGGTCCATCTGCACCGTGAGCGGTTGCGAATAGCTCTTACCGCCTACCGTCAAGACCACAGTGTATTGTCCAGGCATTACCCATGGCGACGTTGGCTGGGGCGCGGTGTTGTGCGGCACGGCTGAGATCGGATACTCCGGCTTGATCCCGGGGACATCCGGATAGTGCATGTCCCACAGGAAGCGATGCACTCCGGCGGCAGCGGAAACCACCTGCGGCGGACGCAGCCAGTATGTAGGAATCGCCAGCATCGGATCGGCCGGCGGAACTGGGTCCGCGCTGGAATAACGGCGAACTGAAGCTCCTGCGTTGTCACGAATCTCCAACGTGACCGGCCCCGAAGCTGCCGAGGCAAGATAGTAGTCAATCACTGCGCCATCGGGCGGATTATCGGCAGCAGGGAAGTCTGGCGGCAGTGGAGTGTCAGTGTTCATGCTCCAGCGGACGCGAATAGCCGTCTGCGGCTTGAACAGGAATGCCGGCAAGCTCGCGACCTTGGCATCGATCTGGCGTAGCGGAGTGACGTCGTCGAGAATCCAGAAGCCGCGGCCGTGCGTGGCGGCAACCAGATCGTCGTCTTTAATAATGACGTCGCGAACGGAAGACGCAGGCATGTTCAGCCGCAATGACTGCCAATTGTCTCCGTCATCGAATGAAACATAGACAGCGCGCTCGGTCCCGGCGAAGAGGAGGCCTTTGCGTTTGGGATCTTCGCGGACCACGTTCACGTCTTCGTTCGCTGGCATGCCGGCGACGATCTCCGTCCAGGTCTTGCCTGAATCCCGGGTGCGCAGAATGTGCGGGTGCAGATCGTCCAGGCGCAAAGTATTGATGGCAGCGTATGCAGTCTGCGCGTTGGTATGGCTGGCTTCGAGGATTGCCACTTTCTGAAACGGTGTTATGCCGGGCGGAGTGACGTTGTTCCACGTCTTACCACCGTCGGTAGTCAGATGAATCAAGCCATCATCGGTACCGGCCCAAATGCGGTTGATATCCAAAGGCGATGGCGCTACGGCATAGATCACACCACGCTGTATGGCTTCCGCGGTCTTTTCTGAGCGAAACTTGCCGATGGTTGCCGGCGGGCCAAACGTCTTGCGCGTTAGATCGGGACTGATCTGCTGCCAGCTTCGTCCGCCGTCCATGGTCTTCCACAAACTGTTGGCCGCGAAATACAGCACATGCGGGTCAGCCGGCGAAAACACGATCGGCTGCGTGCGCAGCACGCGGAATTCCGGCGAGCGGAACGGTTTGGGCATGATGTTCTGCGCCTGGTTGGTGC
>JGI25616J43925_10001022_pt1 | contig 10770 bp, 10 predicted proteins | sample GraSoi2013_100cm_FD_43925 | JGI IMG/M metagenome (IMG submission 43925) | reverse complement strand
TCTGGGCGGAGCGGCAACCCAGAAGAATGTCTTAACTTACTGCGGCCTTTATACCCAGTCCACACCATCCAGGCAAGCGATTGGTGGTGTTGCCGAAAAAGTCTTAGCTAATTTAAGAAATATGGGGGGCATTAGAACCCCGGTAAGGCTTGGTGAGCCGAGCAATACTGTTATAGCTTTGATTGACCCTGAGGCGACAAAGGTGGCATTGGATAATGTTATACAGGTTGAAGGGCTGGATCTTTTATTGCACACTATGTTAATAAGCGCATCCCGTTTAGAAAACAATATTCAAAGTGTGACATTATTTGACGACAATGGTCCACATAAGGTTGAAGGCCGGTTTTTTGTTGATGCAAGCGGAGAAGGGGATCTGGCGGCATTCGGGGGTGCGTCCATTCGTTATGGTAATCATGGTAAGGTCCAGGAAGGTACACTTGCTGTTCGCTTTGGCGGAATTAAGCCGGGCTCTGATATTTCAGCCAAACGTTGGGCTGAAGCAATCCAACAAGCCAAACAATCCGGGAATACTATTTTAACAAAAGTGAACGGATTAATAGTTCCTATGCCGGTCTCAGGAGACCTTTTAACCTACATCATTAATGCCGAGTACAGTGCACTTGATAGTGCAAGCATAACAAAAGCTGAACTAGATGGCCGGAAAAAAGCCTGGGCATATTTACAGGCGATACGAACTATACCAGGGCATGAAAAGGCTTATATTGTTTCAACCGGGCCAAAATTCGGTACACGGGAGTCACGGCATATTAACGGACGTTACCAGGTTACTGAACATGACGTAATTACCGGCACACGGCACAATGACGTTATTGCACTTGGCGCCTGGCCAATAGAATATCACCCGGGTTCAAACAAACCGCGCATCTGGAAAACCATCAAAGATGATCTTACATTTGATATTCCACTCAGAGCCCTGGAAAGCATAGATACAAATAATCTTTATGCGGCCGGGCGATTGGTTGATGGAGACGGCGGCGGTGGCGGGTCTATGCGCGTCATGGGTACCAGCTTTGCAACGGGTCAGGCCGCCGGCGTCGCAGCTGCAATGAGATCAAAGGGTAAAGGAAAAATACCTGATATCCAAAATGAACTGGAACGGCAGGGGGCAATATTAAAGGCTGATAACCTTAGTGTTGTAGAGACAGAAGCGCTATAGTGCATAACTACCACCCCAATTGCAGCCGCTGCCGTTGGCAGGTTTCCCTTTTCGCCCTCTAGTCCGCTTTGACGCTGGTACTCGTTACTATCCAGCTTTCCGAATCGCTGGAACGCAACTCGACGATCTGATCGGCGTTCTCCAGGGTAATGGAATAGTCAGGATGCTTCACTTTCCCTTCTTCCGATAGTTCGGTGATCCAGTAGTCCTTGTAATCTTTTTTGATATCCGCCAGCAGGGCCACGGGCAATTGGCCGGAAAGGATATTGTGCACGGCGTGGGGTTGACCGGTTTGCCGATCGCGGCCGGCGGCGGAGACGTGGGCAGCACTGATCAGCAGAAGAAGCGCAGCGCCGAGGAATGTCTTTTTCATATTTTTCTTGTTTAAACAGCAAAGCTATCGCAGTCCGGCAACGCCCCGTTGTTAATAGGGAGGAGCGGAGGAAACTGTTAATGTTCGTTAATGAATGGACATGGAAAGAGCCATTTAAAAATGGTTCCGGCCTGGTTTAGCGGCCGCAGCGGGAGGAAGACGTTGGGATGATCGGTAAATGGGACTAACGCTCCGAAATGAGGTCCTAATTGTTTTTATTTCAACGGGTTGCGATTTGATGGTTTTTCTTGTTCACCGTATTGGTCGCGCCCATATAGCAAAGAGCAGAAAAAACCTTGAAAATATCATTAGAGGAATTACCTTTGAGGGGAGTAAGATAATTGCACGGCAACCAGAAATATCTTATGCGCAAGCTTTAGAAACTGCTTATACTTCTTAGGATTTACAGAAAAAAATAATTCTTCCCAGGCTGTTTAGAAACAACCATTTATCACTTCTGACGTACCCGTTGATTTATTAGATGTTAAAAAATTATTGGCTGACAATGGTTTTGAAAACACAAAGAGAAGGCCCGAACTAACTTTTTTTTCAGTATCCCTTTAATTGGCTATGGCCGGGAGCCGCCTTAACTTTATCCACTTTCTCATTCCAGGCAGTAATAAAACAATTAAGCTTATGCCAAAGTATTCAATCCAGGTGAATGGTAAGACACATGAAGTAGATGTGCTCGAAGATATGCCCCTCTTATGGGTTTTGAGGGATATTCTGGGAATGAAAGGAACGAAATTCGGTTGTGGCAGGGCTCTTTGCGGGGCCTGTACCGTCCATTTGAACGATACGGCGGTACGATCCTGCAGCATTCCGGTTTCCACGATTGGTCAAAACAAGATCACTACAATCGAAGGCTTATCGGAAAAAGGCGATCATCCCCTGCAGCAGGCTTGGGAAAAATTCATCGTTCCGCAATGCGGGTATTGCCAGACCGGCCAGATCATGAACGCCGCTGCTTTGTTAAAAAGAAATGCCAAACCTTCCGAGGAGGAAATCGAGCAAGCTATGCAAGGAAATCTTTGCAGATGCGGAACCTATAACAGGATATTGCAGGCGATCCAAAGTGTAAGCGGACGGACCGTCATCGGATAGGGAATCCTGTCCGGCAAAGCAAATAGATCATCACCATTAAATAGATGGAGACACATGAAAATAGTACCACCATTTCAGAAAAAGTCAGGGAATGTCCGATCTGAGATATTCATGGCGAGCAGAAGGGACTTCCTAAGAATAGGAGGCCTGGCCGCGGGGGGATTTGTGCTGGGAGTAAGCTTCTTTAGCTGCAATGAGAAAGGGAAAAAGGTCGCATCGCTGGCACCCAGCGTGTATTTAACCATCCACCCGGATGGAGAAGTCATTATCGTCGCGCACCGTTCTGAAATGGGAACGGGCATCCGGACATCCCTGCCGCTTGTCGTCGCCGACGAGCTTGGGGCGGACTGGAGCAGAGTCCGTATTGTCCAGGCCGAAGGAGATGAAAAAAAATACGGCAACCAGAATACAGATGGCTCCTTTTCCATCCGGATGTTCTATCTGCCAATGCGCCAGGCGGGTGCAACGGCCAAATTCATGCTGATACAGGCTGCGGCACAGAAATGGAACGTTGCGGCGGCAGAATGCGACACGGATAACGGCCAGGTGGTCCATAAGGCTTCGGGGAAGACCGCTGCTTTTGGCGACCTCGTCGAGGCGGCCGGCAAAGTGGCGATACCCCCTCTGGATCAGTTGAAGCTTAAAGACCCCGGACAGTTTAAGATGATCGGACGTGCAACACCCATTATCGATCTGCATGATATAGTCATCGGGAAGGCCGTCTTCGGCATCGATGCGGCGGTAGACAATATGAAATACGCCGCGATAAAACGCTGCCCTGTCGTCGGAGGGAACGTAAAATCCTATAAAGCGGATAAGGCCCTGGCAGTGACCGGGGTCCTCAAAGTAATTGTCATCAAGGGAGGTGGCATACCTCCGACGATACATAAACCATTGAGCGGCGTCGCCGTGGTGGCCGACAATACCTGGGCCGCCATCAAAGCGCGGGATCTGCTGGAGGTGGAATGGGACCTGGGTCCCAACGCCGGATACGATTCGGCCGCACACATAGAGGAACTGAAAAAGGAGATAGTGAAGGATGGAACGGTAAGAAGAGTCCGGGGGGACTTCGGCATGGCGAAGAAAAATGCAAAAAAGGTTATCGAGCATACCTACATTGCGCCTTATATGGCACATGGGACGATCGAGCCCCCCAACGCGCTGGCTGTTGTAAAGGACGGCAATTGCGAAATTTGGGCATGTACCCAAAATCCACAGGGCGCACGCGACTCTGTCGCCGAGGCGCTCGGCCTGACTGCGGAGCATGTGAAAGTAAACGTAACGCTCCTTGGGGGTGCGTTTGGCAGGAAGTCAAAACCTGATTTCATCGTGGAGGCGGCGCTGCTGGCAAAGGAATGCGGATTTCCGGTAAAGGTCCAATGGACCAGGGAAGATGACATCCACCACGACTTCTACCATGCGTTAAGCGTTCAACGGATAGTGGCCACCATCGATACCAACAACAAGCTCAGCGGCTGGAACCACCATCTTGCCTATCCGTCCATCGGCGCCACCTTTGACGCGTCCGTCGTGCAGCCCTCCGATGGGGAGTTGGGTCAGGGCGCTTTGGACTTTCCCTATGATGTTCCGGCAATAAAAGTGGAGACACATGACGCCACATCGCATATCCGGGTGGGCTGGCTCCGCTCGGTGCGTAATATTCCTCAGGCCTTTGCCGTGGGCACCATGGTGGACGAGATCGCCGAGGCCAGGAAAATGGACCCTATCGCCAATTCGCTTGACCTATTGGGAGCGGACAGGTCGATCACCTTTAATTCCGAGATCCCAAAGGGTGCTTATCCCAATTATAATGAAGACATTGCCAAGTACCCATGGGAGACCGGAAGAATGAAGAAAGTGATAGAAAGGGTGGCCAAGGATGCCGGCTGGGGAAAAAAGCTCCCCCAAGGTTCGGCGATGGGCTTTGCCGCACATAAAAGTTTTTTAACGTATGTGGCCTGCATCGTAGAAGTAAAGGTCGAAGGTAATAAGATCAGTATTCCCAATGTGTACTATGCCCTGGACTGCGGTACAGCTGTTAACATGGACCGGATACGGTCACAGTTCGAAGGAGGTGCGCAGTTTTCGACAAGCATCGCCTTAAAAAGCGAGATCACCATAAAGAACGGCCGGGTCGAGCAAAACAACTTCGATAGCTACAAGATCATCCGGATGCCCGAATCGCCCAAAAATATCCATGTATCTATCATCGACAGTCAGGATAAGCCCACCGGAGTGGGAGAACCACCGGTGCCGGCGTTCACCCCGGCTTTGTGTAATGCCATTTATGCGGCCACGGGCAAGCGAATCTATAAGCTGCCAGTCGATCTGGGCGCGTAAATCCAACATATGGCGGAATCGAAATTAAGCGCCACTACTGCTTTTTCTTATTTGACCGCTGCATCCGCCAATGGCAATTCCTCGCTTATAACTACCTTTATGATACCAGTATCAATTAGCTCGGAAATTTTATTCAGCGCATTTTTGCTCCGAAACCCTGGCACAAAGGTCGCCCGGACCTGATGCGTTTCTGCTATTTTTTGATCGGGTAAGGCAACCACTGACATGAGCCGCCCTTGAGGTTTAATCACCTGATAGGATCGCTCAATAAGGTCCCCGCCTACCAAATCGGCAACGACATCAACATTTTTGACCACATCTTCGAATCGTTCAGTCTTATAGTCAATAACCTCATCGGCTCCGATGCCCTTCAGGAATTCTGCGTTGTATGACGATGCTGTCGCGATGACCTTTGCTTTCCTCCATTTGGCCAGTTGTACAGCGAAACAACCTACTCCACCAGCAGCGCCGTGAATAAGAATGGTTTCGTCAGGTTGTATGTCAGCATATTCCGGAGCGATTAATGCGCCCCATGCTGTAAGAGCAGCCAGTGGTACGGCGGCTGCTGTTCCTAACGGTATATTTCGGGGTGCTTGCGCAACCAACCCGGCAGGCACATTGACATATTCCGCATAAGTCCCGCATAGAGTTATTAGCGTTGCACCGTAGACTTTATCACCAACCGATAAATCAGTCACATTAGCGCCTAATGCTGTAACTATACCGGAAAAGTCAATACCTGGTGTAAACGGCATGGGTACCGGGCAGGGGGATAAAGAATGATGAAGTTTATACTGCGATGTTGCTTACGGCTGTTCAATCTGCACAACAGCCATGGTAGCGGATGCTTTGGCCACCAAGATTGCGTCTGACCACACCTCCGCTTCACAAAAATGAAACTGACGTCCAGACTTTATAACCTTTCCCTTGGCGACCAGACTTGCCCCGCGAGCGGCTTTTAGGAATGATATTTTGAGCTCAACGGTGACGACTTCCCTGTCATGTGGTGTCATAGAAATAGCAGCAAAGCCGGCGGCGCTATCTGCAAGGGTAGTGATCAACCCACCATGCGCCGCCTGCTGGTGTTGCATATAGGATGGCTGGAGAGGCACACTTGCCTCTACCACACCATCGCACACTTGGTGAAGCTTGATATTCAAGTGGTGGAGGAATTTGCACTGTTGGATCCTCTCCTTCATCTTTTCGTCGCCCTGTATTTCTGCTGTGTTCACCTTATTATTGTTTTTTCTTTTTTAGGTTAGTCGCCGATCAAGCTTAGTCCTTTGGTAAGCCTATTTAGCGTCTTTTTATCGGAAAGGACGGCAATGCCCAAGTAGTTTATCTCCTGCGCGTCGGCGGACTCAAGCGCCGAGCTGTACTCCTCGTAAGTTTTGGCCATACCGGCGAACGTCGTAAAGTCGGCGATAAAGTTGCTATCACCCTCCTTCGTCTTAAAGCTTTCCCGAAGGCTCTTTATGTCCGAGGCGGGTGCACCTAACACAGGTATCGGCAACTGGGTGAGACCAGGATGCAAAGAGCCCTGCCTGTCCGTAACGTCAGGACCCACGAGGCCTCTTATTTTGTCGCCAAGCGTTATCGAAAGTACGCTGGCAATATTCGCTATTATGCCAGCCGGCAGTTCCTCATTGATGATCAGCACACATTTCTTGTTTGTCAGATCCATTGTGGTAAATTTATTCCGCAAATATCTAATTTTAGATTTTATTTATCTTTATATTTAAAAAAATGGATAAATTGTATTGAATATGTTGTTGTATGGATAAAAAGTATCGAAAGGGATATAATATGAAGGAGGAAAAAAGAAATATTATCCCTGGCAACTTGGACAAAGTCGACCGAGGGATTCTGAGGCATCTACAGGCCAATTCGAAAATCGACATGGTCCGCCTGTGTAAGGTACTGAACATGACGAAGGCCCCGGTGTATAAACGGATCGCACGACTGGAAGAAGCCGGATATATCAGCCATTACGTGGCGTTGCTGGATCGAAAGAAGATTGGACTTCCTTTATTGGTTTTCTGCGCAGTCTCCCTAAATATTCAGAATGCCGAATATATAGCACAGTTCAATAAGAGCGTGCGGAGCATTGAAGAAATTGTCGAGTGCTACCTTACTGGTGGAGTATTTGATTTTATCCTGAAGGTTGTGGTGAAGGATCTTGACTCATACAACGAGTTTGCATCGAGGAAGTTGGCCACCATTCCTAACGTAGGAAAGATACAAAGCTCCTTTGTGCTTGAGGATATTAAGTACTCCACGGTCCTACCTATATAAGGCACTTTGACGGATCCGGGAAGCTTGGTCTAGGCCTCCTCACCGTATCATCATTATCCCATAAATATACAAAAAGAGAGCCAAGCATATGCTGCTTGGCTGCTTGAGTGAAGCAATCTCTGCTTCGTTGACTGGATGTACTTCCGGGCTTTTCAGGCCAGGCACCTAAGCGTTGTCATATGCCAGGGAGGTCGACAACTCACGATAGGCGTTGATTTGCTGCTGAAGCGTTGCGACTACCTGTTCTGCGCTGCCAATGGCATCGGCGCCGGCAAGGAAGCGGCGGGGCGGCTTTTCCTGGCCGGAGATCGTAAATACCATTTACAACATTTGACGCTTTACGAAACTCGTCGTATAAGTGTATAGCCATAGACGAGCAAGACAATCCCCTTTTTGTTGAGGCAGGTTTAACTATTATTCCAATAAATATTTTCTACACTTTCAACTACCGGATTGTTATCATTAAGAGGCGAGAGTATTATTTCAAAATGTGCAATATCGTATGTTAAGGCACTGCTAAGATTATCTGGATTAAACCTTTGTCTTATAATAGATCTATACCTTCCATTAGCCAGCTTAATTAAAAGATCAGCATTATGCTTAACCGGTTAGGTAAGGTCTAATGTAATCATTGAAAATTGTTTGGAAGAATTTGATGGAGATGTAGAAGTTGTATCTCAACAAAGATTCAATACAATAATAAGAAATTTCGAACAAAAAAGCCTTCAGAATCAATGACTTTTTGAGTAAGTACAGTCTGATATAATTAGTTTTTTTTTGTCTTACCACACATTTACCTGGCCTGGCCAAAGACACATTCCGGATTTATAAAAAACACAGACTTTATTAGCGATAAACATAAATTGATTCAAATTGGCTCTTATGCCAGCAATAAATAGACTTAAAGCCAATTTGATTGCCAATTTGGCTTTAAGTCATTAATTTTATACCTTTAGAGCCAAATTGACGGCATGGAAACTATTACAGGGAGAAAAAAAGAACTGAGTGTCCTGGAGAAGATTAAAACATCAGGCAAGTCCGAATTCGTAGCCGTATATGGAAGAAGAAGAGTCGGCAAAACCTTTTTAATCAGAGAAGCCTTTCAACAAGATTTTGCCTTTTATCTTACCGGTGTAGCGAATATAAACTTGCATCAGCAGCTGTCTAATTTTCAAAGAGCCATGCGGAAATATTATCCCAATGGCGCCAATATTACTCCGGATAACTGGTTTGCTGCTTTTGAGCAACTGGAAGAACTAATATCGAAAATAAAGAGTTCCAAAAAAATAATTTTCCTGGATGAACTTCCCTGGTTAGATACTGCACAATCAGGATTTATTCCAGCCCTCGATCATTTCTGGAATTCATTTGCCAGCGCAAGGAAAGACATTATACTGATTGTATGTGGCTCAGCAGCTTCCTGGATGATTAACAAGCTCATACATAATAAAGGGGGGTTGCACAACAGGGTCACTCATCGGATACGACTCGATCCTTTCACCCTGAGTGAATGCGAGGCTTTCTTCAAACATCGGAAAGGGGAGTTCAGTAGGTACCAGCTTATCCAACTGTATATGGTCATGGGGGGCATACCTTTTTATCTGGATCATGTAGATGTGGAAATGAGTGCCGCCCAGAATATCAATAGACTATGTTTTCAACCGGATGGGATATTAGCGGAGGAATTCAACGATCTCTATTCTTCTTTATTTAATAAAGCGGAAAAGCATCTTGCCATCATTGAAGCCTTAAGTAAAAAAACAAAAGGCCTTACGCGGACTGAAATAATTGAGGAAGCCAAACTGCCCAATGCCGGAAGTACAACAAGAATATTGAAAGAATTAGAAGAAAGTGGCTTTATCCGGAAATACCTTTCATTGGGTAAAAAGGAAAAAAGCGGACTTTACCAGTTAAGTGATTTTTATTCGTTGTTCTATATCAAATTCATACGCGGAAATCATAAGCTAAATGAGAATAGTTGGATCAATGGGCTGGGCACGTCTCAACAAAAGGCCTGGAGTGGTTATGCGTTTGAACAGGTATGCCTGATGCATTTACCACAAATCAAAGAGGCCCTGGGCATAAGTGGCATTCAAACTCAGAGTTCATCATGGGTCAATACCGGGGAGGGAAACAAAAAGCAAATAGATTTGGTAATAGACAGAAGGGATGATGTAATTAATCTTTGTGAGATGAAATTTTCTATTAAGCCTCTTACCATTGATAAAAAATATTATGCAGAGTTGCAGGACAAAATTGCAGTTTTTCAGACGGCGACCAAAACAACTAAGTCAATCTTTTTGACCATGATCACAACTTTCGGAATAATGAGGAATGAATATTCAATCAGTTTGGTACAAAAAAGTTTACGTATGGATGATTTATTTAAGTGATCAATTTGAAATTGACATAACACATTATAAACTTAGATTGTTTGAATCATATTTTTTTTCAAAATCTTAATTTTATCGAATGGTATTCCAGTTCAAGATCCAACTAAAAGATGTCACTGATCCTTTGGTATGGAGAAGATTATTAGTACCTGAACAGTTCTCTTTTCTCCGTTTTCATAAAACTATCCAGGCTGCTTTTGGATGGGAGAATGCACATTTATTCCAATTTTCGCCAAAATGATATAACTTCATCCCATTATTGCTGGGCATGGCCATTGCTGATATTATAGGGCCAAAACTGTACGTCGGTTCCTGGAGTGAATGGTCCAGAAGGGATTTGCCGATTGCCACAGAAGACAAATAGTGTCAACCAACCGCCGGTAATTTCAGACAAATGTGATAATTTCAGATAAATGATAAATCTGGACAAGGTCAAAATGATTGTTATTCAGACAGCTAAGAATGGAGTTGTGAATAATGACACAATTTTCACCTTTACACAAGACGATAATATTGTATATGGGGAATATGTCGGTGGGAAAATAAAAAAGGGATTTCTTGTTGGACAGAATAATAACAATGTTCTTAAATTCAGTTATTGCCAACTCCAAACTGACGGGACTTTAGACAATGGTTTATCATCCTGTGAAATATCAATTGATATGGCGGGGAAGATTAGACTGGTTGAGCATTTTGAATGGAAATCAAGACCTGGTGAACTTGGTGTAAATATTTTTCAGGAAATTTAATTTATCGATTATGTATGTAAGTCGGGAGACATTGGAGCAAACCGAAAAAAGACTAAAAGAGGTTATTCGTCAAGCTAATTTTAAAATTTATGATGGAGCTTATTTTTTCGAAGAATTTCCACTGGATAAATATAAATTCGATCGTAATGCGTTAGCCGCTGTCAGAGATGAAGAAGTTTGGAGCCAATTGGTTGAGGCTTCTGACGAAAAAAAGAACAAAGAGCTATTCAAGGTGTTTAGCTTTCATTTTAAGGATGGGGCTGATAACAGTGGATTTGTCGGGTGGTTAGCTTCAACCATAAAAAGTAGAGTTGGTTCTGGTGTTTTTGTTGTATGCGG
>JGI25616J43925_10001016_pt1 | contig 10798 bp, 8 predicted proteins | sample GraSoi2013_100cm_FD_43925 | JGI IMG/M metagenome (IMG submission 43925) | reverse complement strand
CGCCCGAGGGGTCCGCGGGCCTTGCCGGGGCGATAGTGCGGGAAACCTTGCTGGCGGGTGGGCGGGCTTGCCGGCCGCTGATCGCGCGCGAGGGCTTGAGCGCGGTTCTGGTCGAACCCGCCATCAAGCTGTTGCAGGCAAAGGGGGCCAGCATCCGGTTCGGACATGAGTTGCGCGAATTCGGCATGTCGGCGAACGCTGTCTGCGAATTGAAATTCGGCGACGAGGTGGTCGCCATCGGGCGTGAGGACGCCGTGGTGATGGCTGTCCCGCCGCGTCCGGCCTCTGCGCTGCTTCCGGGCCTGAAAACGCCGTCCAAATTCCGCGCGATCGTGAATGCGCATTTCCGCTTCGAGCCGCCACGAGATATGCCTCCGATCATGGGGGTGGTGGGTGGATTGGTGGAGTGGCTGTTTGCCTTCCCACAACGGCTGTCCATCACCATCAGCAACGGCGACCGGCTGGTGGATATGCCGCGCGAAGAACTCGCGCAGGCGATCTGGCGGGATATCTGCAAGGCCGGAGGGGTTGCGGGCGAACTGCCGCCCTGGCAGATCGTGCGCGAGCGCCGCGCCACATTCGAGGCCACGCCGGAGCAGAACGCGCTGCGGCCGGGGGCGTCGACGAGCTGGAAAAACCTGTTCCTCGCCGGCGATTGGACTGATACGGGGTTGCCGGCGACCATCGAGGGGTCGGTGCGGTCCGGAGACCGCGCCGCCGATCTGGTGCTGGCGCTGCGGCGGGCGTGATCCAGATCACAGGCGGTTTCGGCATAACCGGGCAGGGTTGAACGGGAGGATCTCGAGCGAATGCACTCCGGCAATAAAACCGTTGGGATTGAGGCCGGTGGCGCCCTGGAGGCGGCCATCGCATCGGCGACGCACGCGTTGCTTGATTACCGGCAACCGGACGGACACTGGGTGTTCGAGCTGGAAGCCGATTGCACCATCCCGGCAGAATATGTGCTGCTTGGCCATTACCTCGGCGAGCCGGTCGACGCCGTGCTGGAAGCCAAGATCGCGAATTATCTGCGCCGGGTTCAGGGCGCCCATGGCGGCTGGCCGTTGGTGCATGAAGGCGATCTCGACATGAGCGCCAGCGTGAAGGCCTATTTCGCGCTGAAGATGATCGGCGATTCCACTGATGCGCCGCATATGGTGCGGGCGCGCGAAGCGATCCGGTCACGCGGCGGCGCCATCCATAGCAATGTCTTCACCCGCTTCATGCTGGCGATGTTCGGGATAACGACCTGGCGCAGCGTGCCGGTGCTGCCGGTCGAGATCATGCTGCTGCCGATGTGGTCGCCGTTTCATCTCAACAAGATCTCGTACTGGGCGCGTACCACGATCGTGCCGCTGCTGGTTCTGGCGGCGCTGAAGCCGCGGGCGAAAAACGCCTCTGGGGTCGGTATNGACGAATTGTTCCTGCAGCCGCCGCATTCNATCGGAATGACGGCCAAGGCGCCGCATCAGAGCTGGGGCTGGTTTCTGTTGTTCCGCGCGCTGGACAGCGTATTGCGAGTGATCGAGCCGCTGTTTCCGAAAAAACTACGAGCGCGTGCCATTGACGCCGCGGTCGCCTTCATCGAGGAGCGGCTGAACGGCGAAGATGGCCTCGGCGCGATCTATCCGCCGATGGCCAACACCGTGATGATGTATGAGGTGCTCGGCAAGCCGGCCGATTATCCGCCGCGCGTGCTCACCCGCAAGGGGCTCGAGCGGCTTCTGGTGATCGGCGAGCACGAGGCTTATTGCCAACCCTGCGTCTCGCCGGTGTGGGACACCGCGCTGACCTGTCATGCCATGATCGAAGCCGGCGGCGAGGCATTGCCTGCGGCCAAACAGGGTCTCGATTGGCTGAAGCCGAGGCAGGTGCTTGATCTCAAGGGCGACTGGGCGGTCAAGCGGCCGGAGCTTCGCCCCGGCGGCTGGGCGTTCCAATACAACAACGACTATTATCCCGACCTCGACGACACCGCCGTCGTGGTGATGGCNATGGATCGGACGCGGCGCGATACCAAGAGCGCCGAGTACGACATGGCGATCGCCCGCGCCCGCGAATGGATCGAGGGCATGCAGAGCCGCGACGGCGGCTGGGCTGCCTTCGACGTCGACAATCTCGAATATTATCTCAACAACATTCCGTTCTCCGATCATGGCGCGCTGCTCGATCCGCCGACCGAGGACGTCACCGCCCGCTGCGTCTCGATGCTGGCCCAGCTCGGCGAGACGGTCGAGAACAGCAAGGCGGTCGCGGCCGGGGTCGCTTACCTGCGCCGGACCCAGCTTGCAGAGGGCTCGTGGTATGGCCGCTGGGGGATGAACTTCATTTACGGCACCTGGTCGGCCCTGTGCGCGCTCAATGCCGCCGGCGTCGATCACCAGGACCCGATGATGCGCAAGGCCGCGAACTGGCTGCTGTCGATCCAGAACAAGGACGGCGGCTGGGGCGAAGATGCCACCAGTTACCGGCTCGACTACCGGGGATACGAGGATGCCCCCACCACCGCCTCGCAAACGGCATGGGCCTTGCTTGGACTAATGGCCGCGGGCGAGGTCGCGCATCCCTCGGTCGCGCGTGGTGTGGAGTGCCTAATAGCCACACAGACCGAAAAAGGACTGTGGGACGAGCAGCGCTACACGGCAACGGGCTTTCCTCGGGTATTTTACCTGCGTTATCATGGATATCCGAAATTCTTTCCGCTCTGGGCTTTGGCCCGGTACCGGAATCTGAAAAACACTAACAGCAGGGTGGTAGGGGTCGGGATGTGAAACTGGGGGCGGGGGAAGGCGTGTTCGCGGGCAATCGAATTGACCCGCGGCCGGTTCTAATCGTGACAGGTATGGTGCAGGAGGCCCGCATCGCGGCGGGGCCCGGCATGACCGTCATCTGCAGCAGTAGCGATCCGCAGCAGTTGCGGGCGCTGCTCACGGTCTTTGATCCCATGACGATCAGAGGCGTCATCAGCTTCGGCGTGGCCGGCGGACTGGATCCCTCCTTGAAGTCAGGCGATGTCGTGGTGGCGACCGAGGTGCTGGCCGGCGACACCCGCTGGCTTGCGGTCTGATGCTGAACGAAGACCTGATCGCCCGCGTCGCGCTGGGGCGCCGGCGCGTTGTCAGGGGCATTCTCGCAGGCGTGGAGCAGGTGGTCGCCGCGAGCGCCGGCAAGGCCGCGCTGCACCTGGAGACGGGAGCGGCCGCCGTCGATATGGAGAGCCATATCGCCGCCGATTATGCCGCCAAGGCCGGCCTTCCATTCGCGGCCCTGCGGGTGATCAGCGACCCCGCCAGCCGCGCGCTGCCGGCGCTGGCGATGGCCGCGATCAAGCCGAACGGCGATATCGACCTGCGCAAGATCCTGCGCGGGGTGGCGCGCAACCCCTCAACGCTGCGCGCGCTGGTCTCGACCGGGATCGATTTCAATCGCGCGCTCAAAAGCCTACGCGGCTGTCGAGGCTTTCTGCTGGGCGGCGAGGGCCTCGTCGCGGCGGATCTCTGACAGCCGCTTCTGCACTTCCGACGAGAAGATGTACTGGGCCGGCCGCTGCTTTTCGAGGCTGATCTCGGGCGCCATCGGCCCCGTGGTGCGTACGCCGCGCAGTGCCACCCACATCGCCTTGAACGGATTGTCGAGAGCTGCTTTCGCCGCGGTCGGCTCGTAGCCGCAATGCGCCATGCAGTCGGCGCATTTTTCGTATTTGCCGGTGCCGTAAGTGTCCCAGTCGGTGGTCTCCATCAGCTCCTTGAAGGTCTTGGTATAGCCTTCGCCGAGCAGGTAGCAGGGCTTCTGCCAGCCGAAAATGTTGCGGGCCGGCATGCCCCACGGCGTGCATTCGTAGTCCTGATTGCCGGCCAGGAAATCCAGGAACAGGCCGGAATGCATGAAATTCCACTTCTTGCCCTTGCCGAGCGCAAACACGTCGCGGAACAGCTTCTTGGTCTTGGTGCGGTTGAGGAAGTGCTCCTGGTCGGGCGCGCGCTCATAGGCATAGCCCGGCGACATCGAAACGCCGACCCCGAGCTCGGTGGTGAAGTCGAGGAATTTGGCGATGTCCTCGGCCGCGTGTCCGTCGAAGATCGTGGCATTGACGTTGACGGTAAAGCCCTTGGCCTTGGCGGCCTTGATCGCCGAGACCGCGCGATCGAACACGCCTTCCTGCGACACCGCCTTGTCGTGGTGCNCCTTCAGCCCGTCGAGATGCACGGAGAAAAACAGATAGGGCGAGGGTTCGAACANATGCAGCTTCTTTTCCAAAAGCAGCGCGTTGGTGCACAGCGACACGAACTTCTTGCGCGCCACGAGGCCGCGCACGATCTCGCCGATGTCCTTGTGGATCAACGGCTCGCCGCCGGGGATCGCCACCATCGGCGCGCCACATTCGTCGGCGGCATCCCAGCATTCCTGCGCCGACATGCGGCGATTGAGGATCGCGTCCGGATAGTCGATCTTGCCGCAGCCGACGCAGGCCAGGTTGCAGCGAAACAGCGGCTCGAGCATCAGCACCAGCGGATAGCGCTTCCGGCCAAGCAGTTTCTGCTTGATCAGATACNCACCGATGCTCAGCTCCTTGAAGAACGGTATTGCCATTACAAGTTTTCTTTCTGGACTCTAGGTAGAGAGGTTAGTCAGCCCACAGTTAGTTCGGCCGGAAGCCGGAATTCGATATTTTCTTCCCGACCCGGAAGCACCGACACCGCAACCGGCCCGATCCGCCGCAAGGCCTCGATCACGTCATCGACCAGCACCTCAGGTGCCGAGGCGCCGGCGGTGATGCCGACGGCCTTGGCGTCCTTCAGCCAATCCGGGTTCAGCTCGCTGCCGTCGGCAATGAGATAACTCGCGACGCCGACTTCGGTGCCGATTTCGCGCAGCCGGTTTGAGTTGGAACTATTGGTGGCCCCCACCACCAAAATGACGTCCACGAGCTTGCTAAGGTCCCTTACCGCAGATTGGCGGTTCTGTGTCGCATAGCAGATATCCCGGATGTCCGGGCCTTGAATATCTGTAAATCGCTGCTGCAGGGCCGCAATAATGTCCTTGGTGTCGTCTACGCTGAGCGTGGTCTGGGTGATGTAGGCGACCGGCGTNTCCACCGGCAGCNTCAAAGCCGCNACGTCGTCGACATTCTGGACCAGGAGCACCGGGCCTGGGACCTGACCCATGGTTCCCTCGACCTCGGGGTGCCCGGCATGACCGATCAGGATCAGCGCCCGGCCTTTCGACATGTAGCGCTTGCCCTGGTTGTGGACCTTGGTGACTAACGGGCAGGTGGCATTGAGGACCGGCAGGCCGCGGGCGGCGGCCTCTTCTTCGACGCTCCGCGCCACGCCGTGGGCGCTGAACACGGTGACCGCGTGCGGCGGCACTTCCGACAAATCCGAAAATCGCGCCTTTGTTCTTCAGGCTTTCGACCACGTATTTGTTGTGAACGATCTCATGACGCACATAGACCGGCGGGCCGTACTTCTGCAGCGCCCGCTCGACNATCTCGATGGCCCGCACCACGCCTGCACAAAATCCGCGGGGCTGCGCAAGATACACTTCCATNGGACGCCCGTTACGCAAGTTGCACCAAACNCATCTCTGCACCTCGTTGCGGTATCGAGGTCTGCAATATCCGCACCAACAGTTCCCGCACCCATCGTTTTCCCGAGCCCAGGGAGCCCCAGGAATTTGTTTCAAAANATGAACGACCGGAGAAGGCGGATCGCAATGCGGCCCCGCCGACGGCGCAGTCCCAATGCCGGTAATAGGATACAGTAGCCCCCAAATCGTCGAAAATGAAGTCCTTAGACCCTCACTTGTTCGTCACTTTACCGCGCTCTATCCCACCTATATCAGCCCCTCAGCGCGGTTTCGCGTCTGTTCTGCGCTTGCCTCTCCGCGCCCCTGGCGGGAAACTGCCTAAAAAACACCATTCGATCGGCTTGCGGAACTCCGNTAGATAGCGGGCGTTTGAGGCCAGCCTTTAACATTAGAAAGAAAACTTGTGCTGACAAGCATTGTTGTATCGGTTGTTAGATTCTGCACGCGGTTTGCCCTTCCNACTGTCCTGATCGCGCTCATCCTTGCTGTGGCGGCAGGCTACTACACAGCCCGGCATTTCTCGATCAACACCGACATCAACACGCTGATTTCGCAGAAGCTTGATTGGCGCAAGCGCGACAATCAATTTGAGAAGGCCTTCGACCGGGACCGGACCATCCTTGCCGTGGTGGAGGCCCCGACGCCGGAGCTCACGGATGCTGCGAGCGCCGCGCTGGGAAAGAAGCTGTCAGGCGANACCAGCCATTTCGAATCGGTCCAGCCGCTCGGTAGCGGAGAATTCTTTGAGAAGAACGGGCTCTTGTTCGCTCCCGTGGCGGAGGTCGGCCAGCTGACCGGGCAGCTCGAATCCGCCGCCCCTTTGATCGAGATCATGGCCGGCGATCCGAGCATACGGGGACTGACCGGCGCGCTGGAAACCGGGCTTGCCGGCGTNAAGCGCGGGCAATTCAAATTGGACAGCACCGAGCGGCCCTTCAACCTGATCGCCAAAACCGTCGAGAACGTGCTGAACACCGGNTCCGGGACGTTCTCCTGGCGCGAGCTGGTCAGCGACAAGCCTTTGACCGACAGCGATCGCCGTGCCTTCATCGAGTTCAAGCCGGTCCTCGATTTCAATGCGCTGGAGCCCGGCAAGGATGCNACCGACGCCATCAGGCAGGCCGCGCGCGACCTCAATCTGGCAGGCGAATATGGCGCGCGGGTCAGGCTGACCGGACCGGTTCCGATCGCCAACGAGGAATTCGCGACCGTTCAGGACGGCGCCGTCGTCAACGGGATCGGCACCATTCTCGTGGTGCTGTTCATTCTGTGGATGGCGCTGCATTCGCCAAAGATCATTTTCGCGGTATTCGTAAACCTGTTTATCGGGCTTTCGATCACCACGGCCGCCGGGCTGTGGATGGTGGGTTCGCTGAACCTGCTGTCGATTGCGTTCGCGGTTTTGTTCGTCGGACTGGGCGTCGACTTCGGCATCCAGTACAGCGTCCGCTACCGCTCGGAACGCTTCAAGAGCGATGATCTGCGGGGCGCGCTTGAGAAGGCGGCCGAACGTTCCGCGGTCCCGCTGTCGCTGGCCGCGATGGCGACGGCGGCGGGATTCCTCTCGTTCCTGCCGACCGACTACAAAGGCATCTCGGAGCTCGGCGAGATCGCGGGCGCCGGCATGCTGGTCGCCTTTACCACCAGCATCACCGTGCTGCCGGCGTTGTTGAACCTGCTCAACCCTCCCGGCGAAAGCGAGCCGGTCGGTTATGCGTTCCTGGCACCGGTCGATCATTTCCTCGAAAAGCATCGCGTGGTCATCATCGTCGGCACGCTGCTGATCGCAATCGCCGGTCTGCCGCTGCTGTATTTCCTCAGGTTCGACTTCAACCCGATCAATCTGCGAAGTCCCAAGGTCGAGTCGATCGCACCTTTCTCGATTTGAGGAAGGACCCCAACACCGGCGCCAACGCCATCAATGTGATGACGAATTCGGAAGCCGATGCCAGGAAGATCGAGGAACGGCTGGCAAAGCTGCCGGAAGTTCTCAGCGTCCGCTCGTTGGACAGTTTTGTGCCCGAAGACCAACCGACAAAACTGAAGCTGATCGCGCAGGCCGCCAAGGTTCTCAATCCCGCGCTCAACCCGGACTCCATTGATCCCGCACCTTCCGACCAGGAGAATGTCGAGTCCTTGAAGGGATCGGTGGAGAACCTGCGCAAGACCGCCGGCGACGCCAAGGGGCCGGGGGCGGTCGCATCGCGGCGGCTTGCGGACGCGCTGTCAAAGCTTGCCGAGACCAATCAAGCCACGCGGGAAAAGACCCAGGCCGTCTTCATCAACCCGATGAAGATCGTGCTCGACGAGCTCAAAAACTCGCTGCAGGCGCAGCCGGTCAGCCTGAAAACCCTGCCCCCCGAGCTCGTGAATTCCTGGAAAACCAAGGATAGCCTGATCCGCGTCGAGGCGCTGCCGCGCGGCGATCCGAACGACAATGACACGCTGCGCAAATTTGCCGCCGCGGTTCTGGCCGCCGAACCAACCGCGATCGGCGGACCGGTATCGATCCTCAAGTCCGGCGATCTCGTTGTCAGGGCCTTCATCGAGGCCGGCATTTACGCGCTCGTCGTGATCAGTCTTCTGCTCTGGCTGGCGTTGCGGCGAATAACCGACGTGCTGCTGACGCTGGTACCGCTGCTGGTAGCGGGCGCGGTGACGCTGGAAATTTGCGTGCTGATCAAGATGCCGCTCAACTTCGCTAACATCGTCGCGCTGCCGTTGCTGCTCGGCGTCGGCGTGGCTTTCAAGATTTACTATGTAACGGCGTGGCGGTCGGGCAGGACGAACCTGCTGCAGTCGAGCCTGACGCGAGCGATATTTTTCAGCGCCATGACGACGGCGACGGCGTTCGGCAGCCTGTGGCTATCCAGTCATCCCGGTACTTCGAGCATGGGCAAGCTGTTGGCGCTCTCTCTCCTCACCACGCTCGCCGCGGTGCTGTTGTTCCAGCCCGCTTTAATGGGCAAACCGCGCGATATCCGGGAGTAGACAGATATCGCCGACCGGATCGGCCGGCTGCGTCGATGTCGCCAGCCTTTGGCCCGACATTTTGGGGGCGGCCCCGACGGATCCGGTGGTCTTCGGCGCGGCAGTCCGGGGTAGCGCTGCGGCCTTCGAGGTGCCCTTGGCCATGCTGTTGGCGGGGCTGGAGGGGATAGGGGGGGCGACCCGGGTCCAGGTCTCGCCGCCGCACAGGAAGCCCAGCACGCAGCCTTGGATCTCCATTTGGTCCGGGCCGACCGGCTTGATGGTCGAGCTGTAGAACTGGCCGTCCTTGGCGTTGTAGACTTGGCCCTCCCATTGATCGACGCCCGGCTTCCTCTTCATGTCGATCAGGATCGGCATTCCCAAAGTCGGCCTGTTCTGTTTTGAAACATCGGGGTTATGGGTGTCGCGGCCACCCGGCGTCTTCTCCCACGCCACCGCGCCCCACATGTCGCCATTGCACTCGGCGACCCGGATGTTGGCGACGCCGTCCGCCACTCTCCAGTCGCCGGTTGGATCGAGCGCGAAAGCTGGCGCAAGGCCTGTCGCTAAAAATATTCCGGAATATACTACTTTACGCATGATGCTTCGTGGGCAGTGCAACATGGTCTAAACCTGTGCTTAAGTAGATGATCCGAACGAGGGCAAAACGCCGCATTGAGCGTTTTCAGTTGACGAAATGGCTATCAACCGAAGTATGTAGCTGATGCTATATTCAAATCTAGACGTTTCCGAGATGTTTGTGGACCGCCAGTCGCAGCGCAGTTCCATGCACTCGCGCCACTTAAATGAGCAGCTGGTACGGGTCCTCAAGACGATCGGCTACGATGTCGGCTTTCAGAAGGGTCAAGGCCAGTACCTCTTCGATCGTGACGGTGTCCGCTATCTCGACTTACTGAGCGGATTTGGCGTTTTTGCGATCGGCCGCAATCATCCGGCGCTGCGCACGGCATTGAAGAGCGTGCTCGACAGCGACCTGCCCAATCTGGTGCAGCTCGACGTTTCGACCCTCGCCGGCGTACTGGCCGAGCGGCTGTTGGACTACGTGCCCTATCTGGACAAGGTGTTTTTTGCGAATTCCGGAGCGGAATGCGTCGAAGCCGCGATCAAATTCGCCCGCGGCGCCACCGGGCGGCCGGGCATCGTCTACTGCGCCCACGGCTATCACGGCTTGACCTATGGTGCGCTGTCGCTGACCGACGATCCCAACTTCCGCGGCGGTTTTGAGCCACTACTGCCCGGATGCACCTCAATCCCCTTCAACGATCTTGCCGCCCTCGAACAGGCGCTGTCCTCACGGCAGGTTGCCGCCTTCATTGTCGAGCCGATCCAGGGCAAGGGCGTCAACATGCCCACCGATGAATTTCTCCCGGGCGCCGCCGCGCTGTGCCGCAAGTACGGCACGCTGATGGTGGCCGACGAAATTCAGACCGGGATGGGGCGGACCGGAAGATTCCTCGCGGTCGAGCATTGGAACGTCGAACCGGACATCGTCCTGCTTTCCAAGGCGCTGTCGGGGGGCCACGTCCCGGTCGGCGCGCTACTCACCCGCAAATCGATCTTCGACAAGATATTCAACCAAATGGACCGCGCGGTCGTGCATGGATCGACATTTGCGAAAAACGATCTCGCAATGGCGGCCGGCATCGCCACCCTCGAGGTGATCGAGTCGGAAAAACTGATCGAGGCGGCCGCCAAGCGCGGCGCCGAACTTCGGCTGGCGCTGACGCGGATGGTGCCCGGCTATGAATTGATGAAGGAGGTTCGCGGCAAGGGACTGATGATCGGCGTCGAGTTCGGCTCGCCGAAATCGCTGCGGCTGAAAGCGTCCTGGAACGTGCTCGAGACCGCCAGCAAGGGCCTGTTCTGCCAGCTCATCACCGTGCCGCTGTTCAAGGATTACAAGATCCTGACGCAAGTCTCCGGCCACGGCAGCCACACGATAAAACTGCTGCCGCCGCTGACCATCACCGAGGAAGACTGCAACTGGATCGAGACGGCGTTCGACTCCGTCATCGCCTCCAGCCACAAGGTCCCCGGCGCGATCTGGTCGCTCGGCAAGACGCTGGTCGACAACGCGGTGCGCAAGTCGGCTTAATCCCGTAGGATGGGTTGAGCACTTGCGAAACCCATCACCCTGCTGCACGTCCTCCGGCCGTCCGCGAAAATCCCCGCCGTCATTCGAGACACATCGCTAGCCCAATCCTCGGGATAGATTCCG
>JGI25616J43925_10001015_pt1 | contig 10803 bp, 7 predicted proteins | sample GraSoi2013_100cm_FD_43925 | JGI IMG/M metagenome (IMG submission 43925) | reverse complement strand
CCGGCGGTGAAGAATGAAATCAGTCCCAGCAGTTTGTAAGTCGTGCGGATGAGGCGCACCAGGCCGCTCTCCTTAAGTCCGTAACTGGAGAGGAATTCCGCCGCATCGGCGTCGCTCATTTCGGCCAGCTCGGCCTCGACCTTGCCGCAGATCGCGGTGGCCGCGGAATTTGGACGAGCGGCAATCTCGGTCAGCTTGTATTTGCTTACGGCTTCTTCCAATTCTTTGCCCAGCTCCGTGGACTCGCCAATGTTGAGCACGTAGAAAATCGGCTTCTCGCTGAGAAACATGAATCCCTTGATCCGCTTCTTGTCCTCGGGGGTCATTTCCATTTCGCGCAGCGGCTTCTCGGATCCAAGATGTGTATTGGCCAGCTTAAGCAATTCGAATTCCTTCTCAAGCTCGGGCGTCTTCATCTTCTTGAGATCTTTTTCGAGCCGCTCAAGACGTTTTTCGATCTGGCCAAGATCGCTCACCATGAGGTCGAATTCGACGTTCTTGATATCGCGCAGCGGGTCAATGGCGCCGACGTGGGGAATCGAGGGATCGTCGAAGGCGCGGACGACGTGGGCGAGAGCGTCCACCTGGCGGAGATGGCCGATGTAGGCGCTCTCTTTGAGTGCCTCCTGGCCAATGGCGCCTACGTCAACGTATTCGACAGAAGTGTGCGTCAGCTTCTTCGGATTGTAGAGCGCGGCGAGCCGGTCGAGTCGGTCGTCGGGGACTTTGGCGACTCCAACGTGGGCTTCGCGCGGATTGGAATACGCCTGCTCCGAGAGGTGTGCCTTCGTAAGAATACGGAACAGCGATGTCTTGCCTACCTGAGGCAGGCCAATGATGCCGGTTTTCATAAGAGAGCTTCTGGCTACTTGCTCCTGGTTTTTAGCTGAGTGTGGCGCGAACTGAGATCAGCGTTGATGCCAACGGCATGCTTCAGCGGCTGGCGGACAACCTTTCAGGATAAACGATAAAGCGGGGATTGCCCAAGCGGGTCTGCTGAATGCTGGTTGGGATTATGAAAGCGAATGTCCCCGCACGCCAAGCCGAACAGGGACACTCACTTTGAATTGCAGGGTGAGTGTTGAGGTTTGCGCGCTCGACTTTCTTCGAATAGCACAAACAATCATCTGTGCCGATCTCTGAAGCCGGCTCTTACTGTTTTCCCACGACCAACACTTCGAACTGGCCAGCCTCCGCAGTGGAGAGAAAGAGTTGGTGTGTCTTCGGATCGAGGGCCATGGTCTTGGCTTTAGGCGCAGTCTTCACGGTGTCGACCACAGAATACTTGTCGGCACTGTCCTGGTGGATCACAGTAATCGTGCCTTCGCCGTTGGAGTTGAAGATCAGCTTCCTCTCCGCATCGAAGGCGGTGGCATCGACGTGATCGCCGATGGGGAGCGTGGTGATTACCTCCCCGGTGTCTGCATTCATGACGGCCATCACTTTACTGCGGCATCCCACGAACAGACGCCGGTTCTCGCGATCCATGGCGATGCTGGACGGCGCCTTGCACGGAGCCGTGGGCCAGCGTTGCTCGACGGTCAGCTTACGGGCATCAATTTTAAGAACCAGGCTGTCATCTTCGATATTGTCAAAGACATAACCCTTGCCGTCAGCCACGGCAAATTCGGGCCCGCCTTTAAGATCGACCGTACCAGCAACCTTGCCGGTAGCCGCATCGATGGCTGTCGCGCTAGCACTCTCGCCGTTGAAGGCGAAGACCCGCGAGGTGGAGGGATCAAAAATGATGGCGTCCGGTTTCTGGCCAGTGGGCGCGCTGCCGATCGGCTTGAGAGTTTTCAGATCAAAGATCGTGACGGTGGACGACTTGCCGTTGCTGGTAAATCCACGACCGAGGTCGGATGCTATCGCGACCCCGTGAACACCCTCGGTGTTTGGAATGTTGCCAACGATGGCTCCTGAATCAGCGTCGAGAACTTCCACTTGGGTTCCGTGCGACACGTACACACGGCGAGCGCCTTCGTCGACGGTTACGTAGTCCCAACTTCCCTGGCCGGGGATTGGAATTTTTTTAGTTACGCTGTACCCGGCGTCAGATGGAGCCGGAGCGGCTAGAAGGCAGATGGAAAGGGCGAGAGCGAGAACAACTATGGAACAGGCAAAGAGAGTTTTCAACGAATCCTCCTGAAAAGTGTCTGATGTTGCGACTCATGACAGCCTGCGCTGCCGGAATCGGTGAACGTTTTGCCGGCTTCGGGAACAAATTGCCAGTCGTAACTCTTGGGGTGAAGCGTCAGCTTCAAAACACCATAGGTGTCGTCGTTTCGAGCCTCACTGTTTGGCTGGGGCTTACCCATGGTACGGTGCGAATCTTTCCCGCCGGTGCCGACCACGAACTCACGAATGCCGTGGGTAGGGTCGCTTTTTCCGTCGGGATCCTGGGGAGCGAAGCGTTCGTAATCGTGATCGTGGCCGTTGATGACGATTTCAGCTCCGGCGGCATACAGCGCCTGCCAAAGCGGTTTCACTTCGGGATCATTGCCATGCTTTCCACCGGAGCTGAAAAGGGGCTTGTGAAAGTAAGCGAGGGTACAAAGCTGCGGGTGCTGGGACAGATCCTGCCGTAGCCATTGCTCCTGTGGCGATCCCGCAGCGCAACCTCCGACCTCGGGGCATTCACTGTTCAAAACGATGACGTGCCACTTGCCAAGATCGTAGCTGTAGTAGGCCTTGTCGGGATCGCCGGCAGCGGCNCCGAAATAATGTGAGTAAGCGGAGGCACCGCCGATATGGTACTCGTGGTTCCCCGGCGCGGGACGAGTACGGGCCTTGTGGCGTCCCCACGTTGGGTCGTAGCATTTCGCGAAATTTTCCTCACTCCCGTCCGGATAGGCCAGATCCCCGACGGCGAAAACCGCTCCCGGAATCTGGTCGAGCAGCTTCGCCGTAGCTTCGGCACCGTCGAGTTGACCGCAAGTGGCAATATCTCCCGCTCCGACCAGGACTGGGTCTGATTCCTGGGTGCTGGCAGCAACGCTCGGCTTCGAGTTGACCGGGTTGCTTTTGCCAGTCTGAGCGGTACACACACCGAGCAAAGCAAACGACGTCACAAATGCGATGACGGGAGAGACAGAGACGAAAAAGTGTCGTCGCACCATAAGCAAGTTCACCATGCGAGCCTACGCAGCCAATCTGAAGTTTGCATGAATCTATACCCTTTACAGCGCAAGCCGAACATCCAGGATGCAAGTTTCCACAACCCTAGAACCGGACGCGAAGCATGAATTGAAGCTGGCGCGGCAAGCCCGTTCCGGTGTTTGAAGAAGCGGCGTTGTCGTTGTTGTTGTTGAAATTATTGGTTGTGGTAATCACGCCGAACAGAGGGTCAGGCGTGAGCGACTGTGGATTCGCTTGAGTCGGGTCGTAATTGTAGTTGAGGGTCAAGTCGTGCGGATCGCCGAGCTGGACATGATTGAAGATGTTAAACGCCTGGATGCCGAATTCCAGGGCGAACCGCTCGGTGATGCGCGTCTCCTTCATGAGAGCCAGATCCACTTGCCAGGAGGGTAAGGCACGAACAATACCGTTGCTGGCGTTGCCAAATCGAAGAATAGAACCGGGAAACGCGTTGGGGTCGGCATTTAGCGGAGGCGCCTGAAACGCCGCAGCGTTGATCAACGGAGCTCCGTTATGCCCCCCGCCAGGCAGCGTGAGTGGAACTCCAGGAATAATGTCGGGCCGCTGTGTAGTCTGGTCATTGCCGTCCGGAAGTTGGCTCGGTGGAATATTCATCACCACCGTTAGAGGATGCCCCGTGTGCCAAAGGCCGATGGTACTCAAACTCCATCCGCCCATGATCTTGTCCAAGATACCTGCCTGATTGAGAAAACGCTTTCCCGTTCCAAAGGGCAGCTCATAGACGGCATTCGCGGTGAAATTGTGGCGGACGTCAAATACGCTGGGGCCTTTGTCGCACCGGGGGCAATTCAGATTTTCCGGGCCATTGGACTCCCCTCCTCCCACCGATCCGTCATTGATCGAATGAGACCAGGTATAGCGGGTCTGGAACAACAGACCGTTGGCGAAACGTCGCTCGAGAGAAAGTGCCAGCGCGTGATAACTGCTGTTGCCGCTGTCGGTCTTGAGATCGACGGAACCGAAGGGGTCTCCGACCGTTGGATAGTACACATCAAGTCCGCGTGTGCAATTGCCGTTGACGTCCGGCGTGGTGATACACAGATTCACGGCGCCACGCGCAAAGAGCCGTACGCCATGGGATCCAAGATAGGAAGCCGCGATGAGGAAATTCGCCGGAAGTTCGTGATCGACGGTCAGGCCCCAGGTCTCGGTGTAAAGATCGCGGCGCCCGTGCCGCTGCAAGGCGCGAGGCTGGTTCGCGGCATTGGAGAATCCGGTTGTGTCCGGAACCGTTTGCTGAAGAGCTGGACTCAGCTGAACATTCTGAATCGAGCCGGTGAACGTGTCGCTCTCGAGCCCGGCGTTGAGGTCGTCGTTCTGGGCGGCACCATGATAGATACCGAAGCCGCTGCGGATTACGGTCTTCCCGTGCAGAACGGACGGAGCCCAAGCGAAACTCACACGAGGATCGAAGTTCCGATAGTTGGGATCGTAGAGTACCGGATTCTTAGGGCACGGCGGAGTGTTCAGTGGGGGTGGGAAGGGCGGGTTGATCGAGGCCGATCCCATGCATGCTCCTTGAAATTGATTAAAGTCGAAAACGGTGGTGCGGTTATCCGCCTCGTGTGCGACTCCATAATATTCCCAACGCAAGCCCAGGCTAGCGGTGAAAGTGGGAGTCAATTTCCACTCATCCTGGAAGTATGGCATCAAGAACTGGCGGCGATACTTGTGGCAGCACCAGGGAGCGGTAAATTTCACATCGGAAAGCGATGCCGAGATCAGGCTCGCGTCATCCGTAAAGTCGAGAGTGTTGCTCGCCGTCTTGCCTTGGTTCAACCGGATGCGCCGGTATTCCATGCCGATCTTGAAGGCGTGGCGGCCATGGGTCCAAACCAGATTGTCCAATACACCGTAGGTGGTTCCGACTTCGATATCAGCCTGATTGTTGTTCAGTGCCACGAAATTATTTGTGTTCACGGCGTACGGTAAGGCGCTGGCTTGCGGGTTGTGAAAGGGCTGGCGGTTGACATAGACCTTGACTTCGTTGAAAAGATTCAATGAGAAGGTGTGCTGCAGGGCCAGAAAATAGTTGGCAGGATGGTTGATGGTCTGGACCCGGTCGAGGGCTACGTTGCTGCCGTTGGGGCCGTCAACCAGACTGATATCGCGCTGAGCGCGGCCATACAGCGTAGTGTTCTCGCTGAATTTGTGGTCGATGCGCACCAGCCAAGTGTCTTCGTGAACCGTGGTGGCAGCGGCGCTGGTGAATTGTTGTGCATCGGTGGGCAGATCGGGTGACTGCGGCTGCTGGCCGGGCGGCAGCGCGCTGAATGCACCATCCGAAAAAACAAAGCGTGGTGCACAGCCTCCGATCGTTCCGGTAGAAGCACTCCAGGGAAATGCCTGCAGGATAGGGCACATGAGCGGCGAAGGGCCGTTCCCGTTCCTGCCGTTCGCCAGAATGTCTTGCATCAGCGAAGCGGTGGGCACAACGCCGAAGGTGGTTGATGCCTGCAACTGGCGCAGGCCCTCGTAGCTGATGAAGAAAAACGTATTGTCTTTCTTGATGGGTCCGCCAATCGTCATTCCGTATTGCCCGAGGCGAAACGGAGGTATAGCGGGAGGATCATTGAAATTCCGGGCATCGAAAGCGGAATTTCTGAGATAGCCGAAGGCAGTTCCATGAAACGCATTGCTGCCCGCCTTAGTCACGACATTTATCTGGCCGCCAGCCTGAGTGCCGTATTCGGCGTCGTAGAGAGCGCTATTCACACGATACTCCGCCACGGCATCTTCTGAGATTTGCAGGCGCGTTTGAGATTTTTGGGCTTGTTCCTGAATACCTCCGGCGTCCACACCGTCGAAGTTAAAGTTGTTGTCATCGCGAGCCCGACCGGCGAAACGGATGGTGCGCTGATCGCCGCCACCGTCATCCTGCGCGAACGGTGCCAGCAACGTGAGGCTCGCCCAGTCGCGCCCATTGACCGGAAGATTGGCGATCTGAGTGGTATCGATCACCGTCGACGCTTCGGCAGAACTGCGGTCCGAAGGTGCTGCCGACGCCTTGACCTCCATGGTTTCGCTAATCGTGCCGACTCCAAGCTGCGCATCGAGTGTTCGGGTTTGGCCGACCTGCAATATCACGTCCTCGATGATCTTGGTTTTGAAGCCGGCACTCGTAACTGTCAAGGTGTAACGGCCAACCGCCAGGCCCGGAGCGTGGTAGTACCCGTGAGCGTTGGTCCGCTGCTCCTGTGTAATGGCAGTGTCCACGGACAGGATTTTGACGCTTGCTCCACCGATGGCCGCCCCCGATTGATCGGTTACAGTGCCTTCGAGTACCGCGCGATCAATTTGGGCAAACGCTGGCGCTGGGGTGATGGTCGACAGGACCGAGATCATCAGCGCTCTTTGAAGGAGCGCGAACAGGAAGAATGTGCGAGAAGGGCGCCTTAGCCGCATAGGACCTCCTGATTCAGGCCAGATGGTTTAGGCCGGACAGGTTCTCTCTTGAACGAGATCGTTTGGCTTGGTCAGAAGCCGCAATTCTAGGAAGGGAATGTGACGGCATGATGAAAAAGCACATTAATATTATCTTCAGGTTTCTTTACTATTCTGCATAGGAGCTCGGCTTCCGTTCTAGACTTCGGGCAGTGCAGAGCGAGAAGTCCGGGGCGAGGACCGCCTCGGCCCGCAAGTCCAATGAAACTGCTGATCGTAGAAGACGAAACCCGCATGGCCGATCTGCTGCGCCGCGGCCTGACCGAAGAAGGACACAACGCCATGTGCGCCTTCGACGGCGCCGAGGGCCTGGCTCTGGCCAAGGCCTACGAGTTCGACGTCATCATTCTGGACGTAATGCTGCCGAAGCTCAACGGATACGAACTAGCGAAACGGCTGCGGTCAGAGAAAATCCGGACGCCGATTCTCATGCTGACCGCCAAGGATGCGGTGCCAGATATCGTCCGCGGCCTTGATCTGGGCGCGGATGATTACATGACCAAGCCGTTCTCCTTCGACGAGCTACTGGCCCGGCTGCGGACCGTCAAACGCCGGGCACTGGCAGCGCAGGAAACCCACCTGCAAGTTGCCGATTTGATGCTCGACCCTGCGAGCCGCGAAGTTTCCCGCGGGGATGTGCGCATTCCTTTGACCAGAACGGAGTACAACCTGCTGGAGCGGCTCATGTTCCGCGCCGGCAAAGTGGTTTCCCGCCGGGCTCTGATTGAAGCGGTGTGGGGCTTTGACCGCGAGATCGAGGAAAACACCCTGGATGCGTTCATGCATTTGTTGCGGAGCAAGATTGATCCGCCGGGGCGAGCGAAGCTCATTCAGACAGTACGTGGCGTTGGGTACATGATCCGTTCGGATGGGCAAGCATGAAGAGACTCTCCATCGGCCTGCGCCTGACGTTGTGGTATCTGATGATCTTCGCTGCAGCCCAGCTCGTCTTCGGTGCGGGAATGTGGCTCATTTTGCGAAATCGTGTCTACGACCTGGTGGATGACAGTCTCGAAACCAGGGTTGAGGATCTGAAGAGCTTTCTGCTGGCGCAACCGAAGGACGTTTCCATTGCAAAACTACAGGAGGAGGTGACGGAGTCCTATTCTCTTGAGCACTCTGGTGATTACCTTCAACTCTATCTGGGCAATGGCACTTGGATTTACCGGTCTCCTTTCCTGCAGGCTCATCCCTTGCCGACTCTGGATCCCGCGTCGATCAGGCGCGCTTCGTTCGAAAATCGCAAACTTGGGGGCAAGCACTTCCGATTCATTACACAGAAAGTGGAGGTAAACGGTCGCACCTACGCGCTGCAGACGGGCTTGCCGACCAACGATGTAAGGGAGACGTTGACGCTGTTCCGGCGCTACCTGGAAATGTTTGCTCCTCTTCTGCTTCTCGTAGCTGCGATCGGAGGGTACTGGCTCAGCCGCAGGGCCTTGGCCCCCGTGGATGCGATTGTCCGAACCGCGCGCGACATCAGCGGGACCAACCTGAACCGTCGTCTCAACCAGCTGAAGACCGGAGATGAACTCCAGCGTTTGTCAGACACATTGAATGACATGCTGGAGCGCATTGAGCGCGCGTTTCTTCGAGTCACGCAATTCACCGCTGACGCGTCGCATGAACTGCGGACCCCGATTTCGCTGGTCCGAACCGAGGCTGAACTGGCACTGCGCAAGCCGCGGGAAGAAGCTGAGTATCGGGAATCGTTGCGCCACATTCTGCTCGAGGCCGAAAGAACTACGGCACTGATTGAAGCGCTGCTCTCCCTGGCGCGGGCCGACTCGGGAAGCGAGACGCTACACATGCATCCGATCAATCTGCGGGAAACCTTGCAGGGGATCGCGGGAGATTGGCGCCAGGTGGCCGCCGTTCGCAATCTGCAGTTCGAAGCCGGCGTCGAAGCTTCGGATTCGTTTGTTCTGGCAGATGAGACGTCTCTGCGACGTGTCGTGAACATCCTGCTGGACAACGCATTCAAATACACTCCGGCCCCTGGAACTGTGCATTTGCTGCTGGAGCGGAAGAACGACCGGGTCGTGATCACGGTTCGAGACAGCGGGGTCGGCATTGCCGCTGAAGAGCAGAGTAAGATCTTCGAACGTTTCTACCGGGTAGACAAGGCTCGAAGCCGGGAGATGGGAGGAGCCGGTTTAGGCCTCTCCATTGCCGAATGGATTGTTAGGCAGCATCGGGGTACGATTGAAGTGCAGAGCAACCTGGGCCAGGGCTCTGTGTTTCGGGTGGAGTTGCCGCTGGCCGTCGTGGCCGTTCAAAGTCCCATACCGGCTTGATCGGGGCCATTGGGACAGGCGGCGAAAACGTTTATACAACGGTTTTGTCCCCCATTCAAGAGTCTAAATTTGTGCGTCGTCGGGCGCAGGGCCATCATCAAGGGTGGGAAAAGAGGTTCGGATTGTGCAAGAGAATGTTTAGCTTCATCCAAATTCAGGTATGCTTGTAACATGGATCATTTAAGCGTCCTTAAAGGAAAGATCGTGAGCCTGCGAGCGGAAATCGCTCAGATACTTGAATTGAACGTCCAGTACCGTAGCGCAAAGCACCACGAGACGGTCGAACACATTGCTCACACCCAGCGACACGCCAGACTGGAACAAATTAAGCAGGAACTTGCTCATTTAGCTGGGCTTGGCCGCTCAATTCATGCNGCCAGCCAGATCCGCGAATCCCATAGTCTGGATGGCATTCATTTGGTGAAGGACTCATCCGTGGTGGAGAAAAAATCGGTTCCAGGACTGTCTCCTCAAGATCTGAAGCGCAAGTATTCTTAGGGAACTGTCCGGCGTGATTCAAATTGGTTCAGCATTGCAAGTGTCAAGCGCCCGCTGACAGCGATCGAGCGTCTGTGCGAAACTGAAGCGGCACTGGATTCGAGCAACCGCCAGCAGGGCTGGGACGAGTCAAACGGCGACTCAACAATGAAGCAGGCAGGACAAACCAACCCCTTGGTTGCGCCACCGAGATTCCGCAACTGAGACTTTGCAACTAGACAAGCCTTCCCAAGCCGGGATGGCGGAACTGGCAGACGCAGCGGACTCAAAATCCGCCGACCTTCGGGTCTTGGGGGTTCGACTCCCCCTCCCGGCACCAGCTTAGAACCATTGTCGGACGCGGCTGCCCGCAGTCCGGATCTTCGGATCGGCGATACGCTCCATGGGCGCGGCCGAATAAGAGAACCTATTCCTCGGTGGAACCAAGTTGAAAATTAGAGAGAGGCGAGAACGGCGGAGTGCCCGACGTCGAAAATCGGTCGTGTTGCGCTGACCGGAACTGCTGCAGGGTTCCGGTCAGCCACAAGTCGGCTCGCTGACAGCTTCCTGATGCAATTACTTCTTGTCTTCTCTTGCTTCTTTTGCTTCAGCAATCCGGGCCTGTTGGCCTGCCTCGGACACCGCCTTCACGAATGCTTCGGCGCTCCTGGGGGTGGTTGCTTTGCCTGAAAGAATGTTGCGGAACATCATGTGCTTGCCGTAAATGGCGCGAGTCGAGTCGTTGTCTTGCTCCACTACTGCACCTTCCAACGTCAGGCCGGCGAATACACCTTTTGAGCGCGAGTAGGTCAGCATTTCAGTGTTCATCTTCCAGTCAGTTCCGGCGGACGCATGACGGCCAACCGGGCCCGCGGCAACTGATCCTTCACCCGTAAGCTCGAACTTGCTCGAAAGCAGATGCTGGAAACCCTGATCGTTCATGACCAGCATGACCAGGTCCACGCCTTCGACTCCGATCTGCAGTCCCCAACTTCCACCGCCAACCGAGACGAACGCGGGCGCGCTCCAGCCTTCAGCCGTGCGGCATGTGGCTACACCACGTCCGTGCTTGCCACCAAAAATGAAGCCACCCTTGATCAGGTTTGGCACTACCAGGATGCACTTTGCATCGCTCAACACTTCTTCCGGGATGCCTTTATCTGGAGTCGCCATGATGGCGTGCAGAACTTCGACGGACGATTGCAGGCGGGCAACTGAATCTTCACGACCCGAGCTTGCCCACGCATAAGTTCCAAACATGCCCATGACGCTCATCAACAGCAGTGACATTGTCTTTTTCATGAATTATTCCTTTCGGAGCTGCGGAACTAAGAGGGGAAGACTTCAGATGGGCTGACTTAGTTCAGAGGACCTGAAAGAGAGAGAAGACGTGCTCGTCTCTAACCTCATGATCGCCCCCACCTAA
>JGI25616J43925_10001014_pt1 | contig 10807 bp, 8 predicted proteins | sample GraSoi2013_100cm_FD_43925 | JGI IMG/M metagenome (IMG submission 43925) | reverse complement strand
GGATTACTGTTGTAGCTCAGCCCCAGCTCAATGCCCTTATCTCTTGCACTGCCGCCATTCACCCATTGGCCACTCTCCCCGGTGGTGATGGGGGGAACGACTCTCATGATCATCCGCTCCGTATTCTTCACAAAATAGTCGGCTGTCAGGGTCACCCTGTTCCGGAATAGACCAAGGTCCACACCCAGGTTAGTCTGCCTCGACTTGGCCCATTTCAGGTCCGGGTTGGGGAGAAGGACAGAGCCATAGCCGCTGAGCAGCGTAGGGGTCTGCCCCTGATAGATCGATGTTTGTTGCAACAGAGGACTGACCGCGTTGACAGGCAGGCTACCCAGGTTGCCCAATATGCCATAACTGGCTCTTAATTTTAATTGGCTCAGCCAGTCGATCCCTTTCATAAAATCCTCCCTGCTTAGCATCCAGCCGCCGGAAACCGATCCATAATTCTCAAAGCGGTTTTGGCTGGCGACCAGGGAAGACCCGTCCCTGCGCCCCAAAAGGCTAACAAAATATTTTCCATTGTAATCATAATTCACCCGGCTGAAGAAGGAGACCAGGGCAGACTGGTCCTTTCCGCTGGTGGACGGATAGATGCCCGCTCCGTTTTGCAGATAACGATAGGCAGGATTTTCATCGTCAAAGTTCGTTACGTATACATCCAGGTATTCCCTTTTATTATGCTGGTAAGCATACCCGCCTAAAACATTGAGGGTATGCAAGCCAAAGGACTTGTTATAGGTCAGCGTCTGTTCGGCCAGGATATTAGTATAGTTTTGGACATACTGGTTCAATTGGTTGTTCAAAAAAGGCTTTCCTGCTTCCGGCACCCGGGTGGAAAAATCTTTTTCGTAGTTGAACATGCTGGTGTAGGAGAAGTTCGAGCGGAATACAAGGCCCGGCAGTAATCGGATCTCTGCATAGGGGTTGGCTACCAGGGTATTGACAGGATTGCTGTAATCCAGTCTTTTCAGGTAGGCCACGGGATTGATCACATCTCCGTAACCGGAAACATTGGTGGGCACTCCTGCGAAACTGCCGTCAGCATTGTAGGGTGCTACGCTGGGCGGATAAAAGATGGCACTGATGAGAGCGCCTTGGTAATCATCAGTCGTATTGGCCCCATTGCCGTTGGTATTGGAAAAAGAGAGGTTTTCCCCGATCCTCAGCCAGGATTTGACCTGGTTGTCGGCATTCAGGCGGAAGGTATACCGTTTGGAATAGGTATTCAGCAAAATGCCCTGTTGATTGCGGTAGCCAAAGCCCATAAAGTATTTCGATTTCTCATTCCCCCCCGTCACTCCTATATTATAATCCTGTATGGCGCCGGTCCGGAAAATATCATCCATCCAGTTGGTGCGGGTGATCTGCCCGTCCGGGTAGATACTGGCATTGAAGGCATTCGGAACGGTCTTACCTGCCGTAGTATAGGCTAGGTTCTCCACGTCCGAATATTCTTTGGCATTCAACGGCTGCAGGAGCCGCCAGGCCTTCTGGGCGCCGAATTTAGCATCCAGGGTGACCAATGCGGCGCCCGACTTTCCTTTTTTGGTGGTGATCAAAATAACGCCGCCGGAAGCTCTTGCCCCATAAATAGCGGCGCTGGCATCCTTCAACACGGAGATGGATTCTATTTCATTGGGGTTGATAACGGGAGTACCGTTAACAAGAGATCCGTCTACAACATATAAAACCGACTCTCCATTGATGCCACCCAAGCCGCGTATATAGACGTTCGGCGGGGAAGTGGGGTCACCGCCCTGGTTCTCCACATACACCCCCGGGGCTTTCGCCTGCAGGGCTTCCGCCACATTATTCAGCGAACGGGAGCTAAGCTTATCCAGCTTTACATCGGCTACGGCGCCGGTTACGGCAGTACGCTTCTGCGTACCATAACCGACTACGACGACTTTATTCAGCTCCGTCTCAGCCTTTTCCAGGCGGATAATATTAGCGGCGCCGGCCTTAACCGTTACCTGCCGGGCCTGATAGCCTACAAAGGAAACGACAACGGCAACTTCTTTCCCATCCGACTCCAGTTTGAAACCGCCTTTCTCATCCGTCTGTGTGCCCATGGTCGTCCCCTTGATCGTTACATTTACGTTCTGCAAGGGTCCATCTTCATCCACTACAGTCCCGGTGATTATCTCCTGCGGAGCCTTATAGGCGACGAAACTGAAGGAATGATCATTACTATCCTGTGAGAGAGGCTTAGCATCTTCTTTATTAAAGATCACGATCGTGTGCGCATGACTCTCGTACACCAGGTCAGTCTGCTGCAATACTTTCTTTAACAGGTCTTCCAGGGTGAATTGCTTTTTTTCGCGCAGGGTGATGGTATATTTTTTTATTTCCTCCACATCATAGGCAAATTTTATTTTCGTGCCGGAGGCGATGTCCTTCAATACTTTCTCCAGGGGTTGCTTATCGGCATCGATGCTGATAGTCGTTTTAAGCGGATCCGGCGCCTGCGCCATCGACTGCAGGGTGGATACCGCCAGGAATAACACAAAACTTACCCGTGAAAGCAAACGGATTGCCTTCAATCTTTGTGCAGATTGTCTCATAAAAAGGGGGCTTTAGAATTTAACTACTGAATGATAATAGTTTGGTGTTGTAATTCGAATTTCACATGGTCCTTTGTTCCAAGCAGGTTAAGGATCTTTAATACCTCGGGCAAAGGGATATCACTTTTTGCCTGGAGATAATATTCACCTGCATTTATCCGGTGTTTATTATTATCGATATTTATCTTAACCTTAAAGTGATCCTGCAGCCATTGTATCACTTCGCCCAGGGAAGCGTTCTGCAGGAAGAGGTCGCCTCCGATCCACCCGTTGGCTTCGCCGGACAGTACGGAATCGATACCCGATTGGCCGGACCGCTTATCATATTTTATCCGTTGGTTCGGTAATAAAAAGCCAAGCGTGTCTTTTTGCCTGCTGACCGATACTTTTCCTGTGACGACGGACACTTTTATGACACCTGTGCTGCCGATGATCTTCGCGGAAAAAGAAGTGCCCAATACCGTCGTAGTCAGTTCATGCGTCTGAAGGGTGAACGGATGAGACGGGTCTTTCTTTACCTCCAGGAAAACTTCTCCTTTTTTAAGTTCGAGGCTACGCCGATGGGCAAAATCACTGTGATAAACGACCTCGCTGTTATCGTTAAGCCAGACCGTACTGCCATCCGGTAAGATCATTTTTTCGATCTTTCCCGGATCGGATGCGAGGGTGATCCCGCCGGGCGCTTTTATCAGCCAGGTTACCCCCCACACACCTAATAGGACCGCCGCCGCCATGGATGCATATCTTATCCAGGGCCTTATCCCTTTTGGTCCGGGAATGCCCTTACCGGAAACGCTCGTATCCGGCACGGTGAGGGAGGAGAATACGGCTCTCTTTAACTTGTTCTTTAACGCCTCTTTATCCTTCGCGCCGGTAAACTCCAGCGGGTTGCCCGCGCCTGCCAGTTCATTCAGCCATTCATGCAATTGACGGATCTCTTCCTGAGTACACGCCTGTTGCTCATATTTCTCCAGTAATTGCCTGATTTGTTCCTCGCGATTCAAATGCATTGATTTAGGTTGGGCCTTCCGCCAGAATGCTCGTTCTGGTATAAAGACAGAAAAAAAGAGGGGCTTAACTATTCAAAAGCCAAAATAATGAAAAAAATACAGGGAAAGAGGGAGAAGCGAGAGCATACGGTCCCTGTAGACAACACTTAGTTTTTTGACGGCGGTATTGATCTGGTTGCGTATAGTCTGTTCGGAATTGCCTGTCTCCAGGGCGATTTCCGTAATACTGAGGCCCCGGAACTGGTGAAGCATATAGGCCTGTTGCATTTTTTCAGGCAATAACTTGGCCAGGGAACGAATGACCTTTTCCGTATTCTTCTTTTCCAGGTTCTCCGTGGCAGAAAGGTGGCTCTCATTTTCCTTTACCGAATCCAGGCTGGCCACCCGGTATTTTTTTTTAGCGAGCTGATTGAGAAGCCGGTTTTTCAGAGCGGTAAATAAATAGGAGGGGACGGATTGCAATTCCGGGAGTTCTTCCCGCTTATTCCACAGGTGGATAAAGAACTCCTGCACCAGTTCCTCCGTATCTTCCCTGTTTTGAAGGATCTTATACGCATATTGAAAGAAGGGCTCCCAGTAACGGTCGAAAAGCTCACTGAACGACCGATGGTCGCCCGAGAGGACATTCTTCCATAGCAGTTCTTCGGGAGTGGTAGCGAGCCTCATAATCTTAATTAGGTGCAAAAGTAAGTAGATGACCCTTAGTTCCGATTATAAGACAAATTACTAAATTATTATGACTAAATGTTATCAGGTGGCCGACCGGGCGGCCATCCGATAACATTCCGTTCACGCAAAGCTCATAATTCCTTAACAGTGCGATAAAATTATCGTAATACCTGTTATAGAACTTTGGAAAACCACAATAATGGAAAAGCGACCTGTAGATGTAGTAGTTCTGTCCGATGTTCACCTCGGAACATACGGATGCCGGGCGAAAGAACTAGTCAACTACCTAAAAAGCATCACTACCAATATACTCATCCTGAATGGGGATATCATCGATGGCTGGCAATTCTCGAAGCGTTATTTTCCCGGCGCTCATATGATGGTCCTCAAAGAAATCCTGCAATTTGTCACGAATGGCACCCGGGTCTTCTATATCACCGGCAATCACGACGAGATGATGCGCCGGTATGCGGATATACAGATCGGGAATTTCACGCTTACGGATAAGCTGGTATTGGAAATCGACAACAAGATGACCTGGATCTTCCATGGAGATGTCTTCGACAACACCACCAAAGGGGGAGCCAAGGTACTCGCCAAACTGGGAAGCAGCGGTTATAGCCTGCTGATCCGGTTCAACCGGTTTATCAATTTCATCCTAAAATTCCTGGGCCGCGAACGGGTATCCATCTCCAAACGGGTGATGGCGGGCGTGAATAAAGCCGTGAGCAAGATCAATGATTTCGAATTAATAGCCGCGGAGCTGGCCATCGAGAAGAAATATGACTACGTGATCTGCGGGCATATTCATCAGCCCCAGAAAAAGGTAGTGGAGACCAAGGACGGGAAGGTGACCTACCTGAATTCGGGAGATTGGGTGGAGCATTGTACGGCATTGGAATACCAGCAGAATGAATGGACCATTTTCGAATATGACGAGAAGAATTTCCCGGCGACGCAGACGGTCGAAATGAAGCCATCCCTGAATGTGATGACGGATGAGATCAATTTTTACATTAATTCTTTAGCAGCTATCTAATAACCCCACCTATAACACCCAGGTCATGAAGATCTTTTACGCAGTACAGGCAACCGGCAACGGCCACATCAGCCGGGCAATGGAGCTCCTTCCCTTTCTCGAGCGCTATGGGAAGGTGGACCTTTTTCTCAGTGGCGCCAATAACAGCCTGCAATTGGACAGCACCGTAAAATATCGCAGCAAGGGCCTCAGTCTCTTCTACACGGATAAGGGGGGGCTCGATTACTGGAAGATCGCCCGGGGATTCGCTCCTCTGCGGATCATGAAGGAAGTGCGGGATTTACCGGTAGAGAAATATGACCTGGTGTTGAATGATTTTGAAAGTATTACTTCTCTGGCCTGCGCTTATAAGAAAGTCGCTTCTGTTAACTTTGGTCATCAGGCCAGCTTTGTCTCTCCCAAGGTCCCCAGGCCGGAGCAAAAAAACGTGATGGGGGAGTGGATCCTGCGGAACTATGCCCGGGCGACACAATATATTGGGCTGCATTTCAAACAGTATGACGATTTCATCTTACCTCCCGTCATTAAAAAAGAGATCTTACAGGCAGAGCCCCAGGATAAGGGGCATATCACCGTCTATCTTTCGTCCTACAGCGATGCTGCGGTTAAGCAGGTTCTCGAATCCCTGAAGGATTTCCGGTTCCAGGTATTCTCCAAAGAGGTGAAACAGCCTTTGCAGCAGGGTAATATTCTCTTTATTCCCGTCAACAAAAATGCGTTCAATAAAAGCCTTATCAATTGCAAGGCCATTATTACGGGAGCGGGTTTCGAGACTCCGGCCGAGGCGCTGTATCTCGGGAAAAAATTGCTGGTGATCCCCATCCGCGGCCAATATGAGCAGGCCTGTAATGGCGCTGCACTGCAGAAAATGGGGGTTCCTGTCGTCCCTGCGCTGAATGCCGATTTCCCTGTATTATTCCGGCAATGGATGGAGCGAAAGAAGAGGCCGGGTCTCTCCCTGGATCATTCTACGGAATCCATTGTAAGTTATCTCATGCACAATTGTACGGAGCAGAAGAAGAATGCCCTGGATCTGCTCTATCCGGAATTTGTGTTTAATTGAATTAATTCCCATCTTAAATTCTGACGATGTCGTCTGGACTTTTTAGTTTCCTCAGACGTCGCAAGCGACGTCTGCGATCGCTCATGTCTGCCTCGCTTCGCGAGGGTTTTTCGGCCGGCCCTGGCCACTCGCTGGGACTTTGAGGTTCGCGTCGGGGGCCGGCCAAAAAAGAAGAGCCACCATCATGGAAATGAAGTGGCTTCTGCATGAGAAAATTCAACTCTACATATATAAACCATCGATTAACAGGTGACTAACCGATTAATTCGGATACAAAAGTAAACTCCCCGTATTATGGGGAGTTTACTGTAAGGTTATGCTAATATTAAACGTGTAGTGTATTAGAGGAGGTTGTACACAGGATATTCACAATGTGTGCTTGCCCTTATGTTTGAGGACCTTGGCTTCGAGATAGAAAATGATCTCTTCGGCGATATTTTTCGACTGGTCCCCTACTCTTTCCAGCTTACGGATGATGGANAGGATCCACAGGGCCTGGGCGGTGTCTTCCGGGTGACTCAGCAGATGTTTTTCCAAGACCTTATTGGAAGCCTTATTAACGTTGTCAAGGAAATCATCCTTTTTAAACACGCTGCGGGCCAGAATAGTATCTTCCGTTTCAAAAGCGGTCTGCGTGGCATGCAGCATATTGACAGATTCTTCATACATAGGCAGGATCCGGGTGGCTTCCAGCATTTCATTGGTAAAGGGAGCTTCTGCGTCGATAATATACTTAGCGATGCCTTCCGCGATATCTCCTGTCCTTTCCAGGTTGGAATTGATCTTCAGGACTGCCAGGAGGAAGCGGAGGTCGATGGCGACGGGACAGAACAGGGCGAAAATATTCTCGCAGTCCCGGTCTATTTTCAATTCGCTGCCATTTACCCTTTTCTCCTTCAGCACCACTTCCCGGGCCAGGTCCTTGTCGAAGTTCAGGAAGGCGAGCCTGGCTTTGCTCAACTGAGAATCTACCAAGGTCCACATGTTAATAACTTCTACCTTGAGAAGCTGTAATTCTGTTTCTATTTGTGCCATAGTCTAATATAATGTAAAGTGCTTGGAATCCATAGTTGGTGTTAATTAGTTGCTCAAAATTAGCGCTATTTAGCGTCTTCTAACTAAAGCGACCGGTGATATAGTTCTGGGTGCGGTTATCTTTCGGATTGGTGAACATGGTCTTGGTCTCGTCATATTCCACCAGCTCTCCCAAATAGAAGAAAGCTGTTTTATCGCTGACCCTGGCGGCCTGCTGCATATTGTGCGTCACGATGATCAGGGTATAGTTGGTCTTCAGTTCATGGAACAGTTCCTCTACCGTGGAGGTGGAGATGGGGTCGAGGGCCGAAGTGGGTTCATCGAAAAGCAGGACTTCCGGCTCCATGGCGACGGCCCGGGCAATGCAAAGTCTTTGCTGCTGGCCACCGGAGAGGAAAGACCCTTTTTTAGTGAGGGAGTCCTTTACTTCGTTCCAGAGGGCGACCCGGGTGAGGGAATGTTCTACGATCCGGTCCCTGTCGGCCTTGGCCAATTTGATCCCGTTAAGCTTATAACCGGCGATGACATTGTCGTAAATGCTCAGGTTAGGGAAGGGATTGGGGCGTTGAAAGACCATTCCTATCTTGAGTCGGACGAAGATAGGATGCATTTCATAAATATTTTCGTTATTGATGGTCATTTCCCCGCTGGAAGTAGCGCCCGGGATCAGTTCATGCATGCGGTTGATGCAGCGCAGGTAGGTCGTTTTACCACAGCCGGAAGGGCCCATTACGGCGACGACCTGGTTTCTCGGGATATCTATGTTTACATTTTTAACGACATGATTGCTACCAAAAGAAGCGTTAAAATCCCTGCTTTTTATAATTGTACTTTCCATTTTCTGGTTATCAGCTTTGTAAAAATGTTTAGGAATAATACCCATAACAATAATATCAGGGAGGCGCCCCATGCCAGATCGTGCCAATCATTATAGGGGCTGGTCGCATAGTTGAATATCAATAAGGGNAGGCTATGCATGGGTTTGGTGATGTTGGTGGACAGGTAAGGATTGCCGAATGCCGTAAATAAAAGCGGGGCCGTCTCNCCNGTNATCCTTGCTATGGAAAGCATGATGCCGGAGAGGATACCGCTGATCCCTACCGGTACGATCACTTTAAAGATCACCCGGTGAAAGGGCATTCCCAGTGCATAAGCGGCTTCTTTCAGGGAATCCGGGAGCAGTTTGAGGGTCTCTTCGGTGGAACGAATGATGATGGGCAACATCATGATNGCCAGGGCCACGCTGCCGGACAGGGCCGAGAAACCTCCCAATGGCTTTACCATCCAGAAATAAGCTACGATGCCTATTACGATGGAGGGAACTCCCTGCAGGATATCCACNGAGAGNCGGCACCAGTAGGCCAGGCGGCTCTTCCTGTTCTCNCTGAGGTAGATGCCTGCCAGGATACCGATGGGCACGGCGATCACAGAGGCNACGACGATGATGATGATACTGCCGACCAATGCATTGGCGATACCGCCGCCCACTTCACCTACGGGCTTGGGAATGTTAACGAGAAAATGCCAGTTTATTTTGGTGATGCCAGCTTTTATGATGAAAAAAAGTATGGCTATCAGGGGGATCACGCAGGCAAAAGCGAGGACAATGATCAGTATCTGAAAGCCATAGCTCTTACCGATCCTGTATTTTACACTTCCGATATTCATACATTATTCGTTTGTGAAGCGATCAATAATTCTCTTTCCTATCATATTAATAACTACGGTGACCAGGAAGAGCACCAATCCCAGTTCGATCAACGCGGAGAGGTATACGGCCTTGTCCGCTTCCGTAAACTCGTTGGCGATCACGCTGGCCATGGTATTGCCCGGTGCAAAGATATTTTTAGGAATGCCGCTCGTATTACCGATCACCATGGTGACGGCCATGGTCTCGCCCAGTGCGCGTCCCAGGGATAAAAGAATGCCGGCAAAGAGGCCGGATTTTGTATAGGGTAGGACTACGCTTCGGATCACTTCCCAGCGGGTGGCGCCCAATCCGTAAGCAGCCTCCTTCAGAGGGGAGGGAACCATTTGTATCATGGACCTGCCCAGGGAGGCGGCATAGGGAATGATCATTACCGCCAGGATCAGGGAGGAGCTGAAAATACCAACGCCTACCGGCTCAACGCCGATATGGGATTCCAGGTTACGTACGATGGGCACCAGCACGGCCAGTCCCCAGAAGCCATAGATAACGGAGGGAACGGCCGCGATCAGTTCCACCGTGTTCTTCAACAGGTTGGGCAACCATCCTTTCGGATAATATTCGCCCAGAAAGATGGCCACGGCAATGGAAAAGGGGATAGAAATGAGCAAGGCCAGGAAGGAACTCAGCAGCGTTCCCAGTAAAAAGGGCCAGGCTCCATAAATATCCTGTACAGGATCCCATACTCTGCCCCAAAGGTATTTCGGTCCTAATGCTTTGATGGAAGGAAGGGATTGCACGACCAATGTCAGTAAGATACCCAATACCAGGATGACCATGAGAATACCCATGATCACCAGTGTACGTTTGAAAACATTCTCGGTGCGGATATGGCGGAAAGAGCGCCTGATCCTTTGTGTAGTCTTCACTCTCGGCTCCGGGGTTTTAGAATTAATTACCCGCAGCGGTGGGTCGCTGCGGGTAATTGAACCATTGTCTACAGATGTATCCATAAAATTAGATCATTTCATCACTATTGCAATATCGGCTTACCATCAAAAGTAGCGGATTTCAGGATATTGTCTCCAACGGTAACGGCAGCAGGAGAAAGGGGAGCATAGTTCAATGCGCCGCTGAACTGCTGTCCGTCATGTATTACCCAGGAGATCAGCTTCAGCAATTTAGTAGCTCTTTCCTGAGAACGGTTGTTATACTTCTGTTCTTTGTAGATCAGCACCCAGGAGAAACCGGAGATGGGGTAGCCATCAGTTGCTTCCGTATTGGTGAGGGATACTTTAGAATCCGGAGGAATGGTGATATTCGCAGCGGCTGTTACGCTGGCGATGCTGGGGGTAATGAAATTACCGGCTTTGTTCTGAACTTTGGCATAGGCCATGGTATTCTGGATGGCATAAGCCAGCTCGATGTACCCGATAGCGCCAGGAGTTTGTTTGATCAGGCCGGCAACACCTTCGTTCCCTTTTCCACCCAGGCCTACGGGCCAGTTGACGGAAGAACCTTTCCCTACTTTGGTGCTCCATTCTTCGCTTACTTTGGAAAGATAAGTCGTGAAGATATTAGAGGTACCGCTACCATCGGAACGGTGAGCGATCACGATAGCCGTAGCGGGAAGCTTGGCGGTTTTGTTGATGGCGGCGATCTTGGGATCGTTCCATTTGGTGATCTTGCCCAAAAAGATATCGGCCAGCACTGCAGGGGACAATAACAGGGTATCCTTTACTTCAGGAAGGTTGTAGCTCAATACCACAGCGCCTGCCG
>JGI25616J43925_10001013_pt1 | contig 10813 bp, 7 predicted proteins | sample GraSoi2013_100cm_FD_43925 | JGI IMG/M metagenome (IMG submission 43925) | reverse complement strand
GATCCCCCGACCATCCAGGGAATATTTCTTGCCAGTACGTTGAGAGTTTTACCGGAGGAGTCGCGGGTCGCCATGCCCTTGGAATCGGCGGGAAAGACGGGCAAGTCCTTGTCCCAGCCGTCCGGCAGTTGTCCATTTTGCATTTTCGAAAGCTCAGCGGCGAGCTGCGGGAACTGCTCTTTGTACTCCGCGAATTTCGCCGTCCACGCGGCATGCGCATCGCTTCCACGCTTGCCCACGCCATTCTTGAACTGCTCGTAAACACCGTCCGGGACGAGAAACTTGGCATCCTCGGGCCAGCCATAGTTTCTCTTTACCAGCCGGACTTCCGCTTCGCCCAGCGGTTCGCCGTGCGCGTCGGAGGAGTCCTGTTTGTGCGGCGATCCGTAGCCGATGTGGCTGTCCACCACGATGAGCGTAGGCCGGTCCGGCGTTTTCAAAAATGTTTCATACGCGCGGGCCAACATGCTCAGATCGTTCGCATCCGCAACTCGCGTCACGTTCCAGCCGTAGCCGACAAAACGCGTCATCACATCTTCGCTGAAGGACCACGCCGCCGGACCGTCCAGCGTCACCCGGTTGTTGTCGTAGATCCAGCACAAATTAGAGAGCTGCAGATGGCCCGCCAGGGAAGCGGCTTCGCACGCCACGCCCTCCATGAGGTCCCCATCTCCGCAAATTGCATAGACGTTGTAATGGAAGATCTCAAAGCCCGGCTGGTTGAAATTTTCCGCCAGCCATTTTCCGGCAATCGCCATGCCCACGCTGTTTCCCGCACCTTGTCCCAGAGGCCCGGTGGTGGTTTCCACTCCAGAGGTAATATGCGACTCGGGATGTCCGGGAGTCTTGCTGTCGATCTGCCGGAAGCGCTTGATCTCTTCCATGGGGACGGCAAGATCCTTCGTAACTTCATTTCGTTGATTGACGGTGCGAACACCGGCAAGGTGAAGCGTGGCGTAGAGCAGCATGGACGCATGGCCCGCGGAAAGGACAAAGCGGTCGCGGTTGGGCCATGTGGGGTCTTGGGGGTCGTAGCGCAGGAAGCGCTGCCAGAGGGAATAGACCACCGGCGCAAGCCCCATTGGTGCGCCGGGATGGCCGGAGTTGGCCAGCTGAACGGCGTCGATCGCCAGAGTACGGATGGTATTGATGCTCAGCTGGTCGAGGTCCAGTTGAATTTTCGGCTGGGTCACTTGATCTCCTGCGCGAGTCTGTCGAAGCCCCGCGGTCTCTGGTCAGGTTTTAGATGCGCCGCGATTCGCGACGGGTAACAAATTTTACGCTAAAACGAATGCATTGGGCCGCCGAGCTCCAGAGGCTGCCCGGGCGCGACGCCTGAGCAAGTTTCGCTTCCGCATGCAATATCTTCAGGAATGCCACGCCGGTTGAAGAGAAGCGCGAAACTATCGCGGCGCGGCGTGCTTGTCAACAAATGGAGTTTTTATTTGTTTGAGGGCGTTCGCAGGACTGTGTGCAACCTGACTTCTTCGCGCCCGTGGCGATGTACTGCGCCTACAGAGCTGATGAAACCGATGTGCCGGCGGCGGCGAAGACCGGCGACATCTCTGCTTCCGCGAAGGAGAGGAAAGACTGGACGACAACAGGGTCAAATTGAGTACCGCTTGCCTCATTGAGGCGGCGTACGGCTTCCTTATATGGCAAGCCCTTGCGATAGGGGCGAGAAGACACCATCGCATCGAAGGCATCGATGACGGAAACGATGCGCGAGACGATGGGGATTTCCGTATCCTTCAAGCCGGCGGGGTAGCCCTTACCGTCAAACGATTCGTGATGGTGGAGAATGTCGAGAGCAGCGCGATCGAAACCCGGAAGCATGCGCAGCACAGCCCAGCCATATTCCGGGTGCTTCTTCATTAGCGCATATTCTTCCGGGTCGAGACGCCCCGGTTTTCGGAGAATCGAATCGGGAATGCCCACTTTGCCGATATCATGCAGGAGCGCAGCAAGTTCCAGATTCTGCAGCTCAGCTTCTTCCAGGCCGAGTTCCTGTCCGACGCGTATGGCCCACTCCGCGAGGCGGGTGCTGTGCACGCCGGTGTTGAGATCCTTCAGGTCGAGAAGCTGGGTGAAGGCGCAGATGACCGAACTGCGGAGCGCGGACGTTTGCTCCTCGAGTTGTTTTATCCGGAGAGAATCCAGCGCCCCGAAGGACGGGGAACACTCCATGAGCGCTGGAATCTGATTGTTCGACATTGCAGCTACAAGCAGAGCAAGAAGCATGTGCCGGAGCCGGAAGTACTGGTTGACCCAGAACTATTCAGCCACGCGGACACCGCCTGATAGACGTCTAAGCGGCCGTGATTGAGATCCGACGTGAGCTGGATCGCATGGGACAGCGCGCTGGCGGCGCTCGACTGGTTAAGCCCCGCTTTCGCGTCGAATAGCAGATCGGCGGCGCCCGCCGTGAGCGGCGAACTGAACGACGTGCCGGATGAGCTGGCGTACGTCCCGCCGGGATAGGTGCTGATGACGTACTCGCCGGGCGCGGCGATCCAGACGTCATTACTGCCGTAGTTGGAGAATGAAGAGCGCTTGTCCCAATCCGTTGTTGAAGCGACGCCGACAACGGATCCGCTGAACGCGGCCGGAAAGACGCGCGCGCTGGTGTTTTCATTGCCGGCGGCGGCGACGAGGACCACACCCGCTTTGTTCGCATAAGACACAGCCCGTGAGAGCGCGGACGAAGAATAAGAGAGGTCGAAGCTCATGTTCACGACGTTCGCGTTATGCTGCACGGCATAGTAAAGCGCAGCGATGATGTTGGCGAGGTAGCCCGTGCCGTTCGCCGAGAAGGCCTTGAGCGGAAGGATCTTGGCCTTGGGCGCGACCAGGTGAACGAGCCCAGAAGTCATGGTGCCGTGGCCGAAGGCGACATAAGGAGAGCCATCCAGAACCGCCGCGGTAGACTGATCAAGCACGGCAGCCGTAGATTGCTGCACGTAACCGGGCTGCTGATTCTGAATGCCGGTGTCGGTGTAACCGCCTTGCATCCCGGTGACATCGAGCCACTCGGAGGCGCCGGGCTGGTTCCGCGTGAAGTCGTACCCCTGCAGAAGGACGGGATAGAGGACAGGGTGATTCGGGTCTACGCCTGTGTCAACGACGGCGACGATTCCTTTGCCGGCTACGCCAAAGCCGTTGTGGGCGTCCGTGAGGCGGATAATCTGGGCAGCCGGCTGGGCCGCGTAACCGTGCCAAACGACCGTGCCGTAATACTTGACCGGCGACGTATCGTACAGCCCGGCTGGAATGCTTGGAAGCGGGGTGTGTGGGACAGGGAGGAGATTGTCCGCTTCAATACTAACGATTCCTAACAACGACTCTACCAGATTCAGTACAGTGCTCAAGGGGTTGGCGGACGACACAAGAAACGTTTGCCCGACCGTGCCGTCCAAGTTGCCTTGCACCTGACACCCAAGCAGGAAACAGAGATTCAAAACAGATGAAAGCCCGCCAGTGGAGACTACGACATAGCGTTGCTGAGCGGCTGCCGGCTTGGAAGCGGCCAGCATGAGGACGATCATGGCTACGAGTATGGTGATCCTGCGTTTCATAAGTTTTGACCCTCGAAGGGCTCTCCTGAAGTGAATTCCTCAGTTCTTGGCGCAATGAATGCCCGCTTAGTTTCGCTGGGCAGACGGTCGGGGCCAATGGTACCGGTGCCGTCACTCGCCGATTGGCAGTACTATCGCTCCGAAGTACTTCCTTACCATCCGGCAAATACCTGAAAATTCGGTAGGGTGATTGCCGGTCATCCTGTGCCTCCCGGCAGCTGGCCGAGCGCATCCGGAAGCGAAATCACGATCGGTTTGTCACCGGGGCTGTCGAACGTAATCTGCAAGCCGCCGGTATTTTCGACCTCGGCACTAAACTCACCGAACTGATTCGTTACCGCGTGCGTCACGTTTCCGCGCATGGTGGAAAGAGCCACGCGAACGTCCCGGCTGACAATCGCGGGATTGCTCAAATCCATGAGCTGGCCGGTCACCACGAGGCGCTTGCCACTTGGCTTCGTCTCGATTTGCACATCGATCTGAAATGGATCCGCGCGATAGAGCATTTGTCTCGTTCCAGTGCCCGCCGATCGGGCACCCGCAAATACGGGCTGCAAAAAGCTGTCGAAGAGAACTTTGATCCGGCTTTCCTTTCCTTTACGTCGAGCCGTCAACCCGGCTCCTGCAAAAGCTGCCTTGGCAAGTCTGACGATCTCCTCTGGCGGCTGGTACCTCTCTTGCGCAACCGCCGATTGCCGAACTCTCTGCCACAACGAAACTGTTTTCTCACAGCGTTTGCAGCCTTGCTTCAGATGTTTCTCCATCAACTGATTCTCGTTAGCAGTAACGACCTGGTTCACGAAGTCGATCCACTTCTGTGTCGTAAAGTGTTCCATCTCTCCCCCCGATTCCATTCTGCATCCCAAGCACTCCCCAGTGGATGGGACGATTCATGTGCGTTCAAGACATAAGGGGACGCCGGCGGTGAATAAATAGGGAAGCTTGAAAGATTAGATAAGCCTTTTGGAATCAGAGAGTTTACCGACCAAGACAAAGGGCGCCCAGAAGTAAGGATGAGAGTTTTGCTGTCGAAGTTGTCGCATGGCGACCTGAAGCGCGCCTGCCATGTTACCGGTTCGCAAGTATTCTCGATAGAAATGCTGCATCAGCAGCGCAGTGCTTTGATCGTGGACGTCCCACAAAGACAGCAACAATGTCGTCGCCCCGGCACAGAAAAGCCCTCGCTGAAGCCCGAGCAATTCGTCGCCGGCGGCAACGAAATTCATGCCTGTGGCGCAACCGCTCAGGGTAACCAGCTTTGCGCCCAACCGCATCTGGTAGAGGTCATACAGATTCAAGTACCCATCTCCCAGCCGGATGCCCGAGAACATAGGGTTGTCTTGACGGTAGAAGCCGTGCGTAGCGACATGAAGCAGGCCGCTCTGTGGACCCTTTTCGCGAAGCACGTAGGATGTGGCTTGGTCTCCAACGTAGAGCGATGAGTGCGGCAGGAGCGACGTCACGGATTGGACTTCATCCAGGATCTGGGGCGCGCGCTCGTCAGCGATTCCAAGAACGAGGGAGCTCGCGCTCACGCTCGCCGGCTTTTCCTGACACAGAGAGAAAACAGTCGCGCTGGGAGCGTAGGAAACCGTGAAGGCGTCGCAGAGATACTCTTCACCCTTTTGCAGGGCGTGGAATGGCAAGAAGTGGAGGGGACCGTGGGGCACCACAATGAGGTGCTTTCCCCGAAAAAATGGGCGCAGGGGCGCGATAAGTTCGCCGTAGAGAGATTCCAGATGACTCTGAGTGGCGCGCAAGAGTGGCTGTTCAAATCGCCGGACATATTCGCTTCCAATGCGAAACTTCGACAATTGAAATCGGAGCAATTGCAGAAAATGAGTGACCCGGGACAGCACAGTTACAGGCAGAATATGGATTTCCTTGTGGGTAATGACCGCCGCTACGATCTGGTCTCCCGTCGAAAAGTATTCGACGAGGGTTGCGTCTTGCGGAAGACTGGCTTGCAGCCTTTCGACGGAAAAGTCCGCCGGGGCTCCTAACCTGGCGGTTTCTCGTTCGTGCGCCGGCAGCTCGCGCAGAGTTCGCAGTAGCTCTTTCTCATGCAATTGAGCCTTTTGCTGCAAACTCTCGATCCTCTGGCGGGACTTTTCTTCAGGACGAAGCTGCTCGAGCTCGATGCGGTGATAGTACCAGTTGAGTTCCTCGCGCAGGTCTCTGATTCTGCGGACAAGATCGCTCTGCCCCGCTTCTCCCAGTGGAAGACTTTGGCCGCTTTGAAAAATCATTTCGATCATGCTGCGAGATTTTGCCGCTTCCATGCAGGCGAATGCTTCTTCGGTGGAGCTCTCGGTTCTATCTCCAGTGATGTACAAATCCACTAAAGCTTCGTAAACCTGCATTCTGTTTTCGAGAAAGGAAATTTTCAGTTCTTCGCCTTGCAACCGGCTGCGTAAGGCTTCCAGCGCTTTCCTTGCTTCCAAGTACGCGTGGTGCGCCGCATGGCGGTCGTTGCGAGCTTGCGCGATCTGTCCTTCGAGCAAGTGACCTTGATAAGCAAGCATTGGCGTCTCAACGGCTTTCAGCCGCGCGAGAGCTTCATCTGTTTCCTTTTGTGCTTGCCCAGCGTCTCCTACTTGCAGAGCAATCCGCGCGAGCAGCAGGTGCGTTAGCACGGCTTTTCCAAAGAGGGCCGATTGATCGAAAAAAGCGGCGGCCGCAACACAGAGCCGCCGAGCTTCAAAGTAACGTCCCTCATGGAAGAGCATCAAGCCCTGGTACAAGTCTATGAGCCAGGGCCAAACGAGATTTTTTTCCCGACCGAACATTTCTCGCGCTTTTGTGAAGCGCTCCAGGGCCTGGACCGTCTTCCCCTGTTGGCAATAAGCAGTCGCTTCGTTCGCGAGTGTTTTCGCGGCCTCATAGCCCATCCCGAGCTTTTCGAATCGGAGGAATCCTTCATGCGCCATTTCCCGGGCTTCTTCGCTAAGGTTCAGCTCGAGATAGATGTCGGAAAGGTCCAAATGGCATAGCGCGAAGTGATAGGCGTCGCCAGTCGCTTCACAGGCGCGCCGAGCCGCGTAGAGCGCCTCGATGGCGCGGCTGTACTCGCCGCGCAGATAATGGAGATAGGCAATGTTGTAATCAGCCTGCGCCACGAGAAGAGGCATGTTGTTCTGCTGGCAGAAGGAGCGGGCTCTCTGGTAGGTGGCCAGGGCGCGCGGAAAATCATTCAGACTGATCAGGCAGACGGCCATATTGCTGAGGACGACAGCCATTCCTTCGGTGTCCTTGTATGGCATCAGTTCTGTGTAAGCGCGCTCGTAGCGCGCGATGGACTCTTCGAACCGGTCTTGGCGGTAATAGATGTTGCCGACGTTGATTTCCAGCCGGGCCAAGCGCCGAGGGTCGTTTAGACGCGCAAATATCTCCCGGGCGCGTTCCGCAGCTTGAAACGCCTGTTCGTACTCCCCGAGGAGGATCAGGGGCTGGATGGAACTGCTCAAAGTTCGCGCGGCTTCGTCCCAGGCGCCCAGCGATTCGTAAAGCCGGAAAGCCTGCTGATGGTGCTCGACTGCGGCGCGATTATCGCCGGAGGAATAGAGAGCGTTAGCCATTGCGCGCAAACCAAGCGCCAGGGCCTCTTTGCGGCGTAGACGTTTCGCGATGAGCACCGCGGCCTCAGCCAAGTGGAGCGCCTCTTGGGTGCTTACGCGGACTTTCTGGACGACCAATTGCGCGAGCTGCTCGACAAACTCCTGACGGATCAGTGTCTTGTGTTTCGCAAGAAATTTGCGGCGGGCGGGTTGGCTGGATAGTTGCGCCAGCTCGGCGATAACTGTGTCGCTTGAATTCTTCGCGAGGGTTGCGGGCATTAGCAAAAACCCAGTTTCTCAAGCAGCCCCCGCAGCCGCTCGAGACATTTCTGACGGGTAAATCCGATGGAGCCCACGGCGAGGCCCAGTTCCGCGGCCACTTCTGTGTAAGGCCGCGGAGGTGTTTCAAAGAACAGCAGCTCTACCAACCGGCGGCATTGAGGCCTCAGTGCTGTCATTGCGTCTCGCAGCATCTGCTCATCCTGAGTCTGTTCAACAAGGCTCTCGGCGATAGCAGGCGTTTCCGGCTCGGGTAAATCCGGCTCGGCATCCCGGCTTACCACGCGTTGGTTGAGCCTCTTCAACCGGTAACACTCGTGATGAGCGACTTGCATTAGCCACTTAGGCAAAGCGCGGGGTTCCCGCAATTGCGGCAAGCGAACGAGAAGCTCCACGCACGTCGCTTGAAAAACATCCGCGGCCTCTTGCTGCGACAGGCTGTATTTCACCGGGATCGAGTAGATGAGCGCCTTGTATTTATCAATCAGCAGTGACCACGCTTCTTCATTGCCGGAAAGGCATTCTTCAACGAGACGCGTGTCATTCCACGCGACGGATTGCTTTCTCGGAGCTTTGCTGGTCGCCGGATTCATCGAGTGACATTTTCCCGTGCGCTCTTGAGATAAATCTGTTCGACATTCCAGAATACGTAGGGTTCCAGAACAGCAGGATGGAAGTTACCTACCGAGTTCTTTGCGCCGGCGAGAATGTCCGGACTCGCAAGAAAAATCATCGGTTGGTACCCGGCGAGAATCTCCTGTGCGCGGTCATAGAGGTTCTTCCGTTGCCCGAACGTGCGCGCGGACATCTGCTCCTCGATCAACCGGTCGATCTCCGCTTCCCAGGAAGTGGCGGGATGCGCCTGCGACGGGTTCCAGAGGTGCGTTCCGCCGCTCGATAGCCAAACGTTGATGTCGGAATTTGGGTCGGCATCGTAGCTTGCTATCCCCATCACGCAGGCATCGTATTCCTTGGTCTGTGTAACGCGATCAAGAAGGGAGCGAAATTCGAGAGGCACGACTTGAACACGCATTCCAAGCTGCTTCAGATCGTCCTGAATGAGCGCCGCCATCTTGGCGCGGTCGGCATTCGAAGAACTCGTGAGTATGGAGAATTCCACGGGCTTTCCGTCCGAATCCTGAAGCAGGGATTCGCCGTCCGGTCCAATGCTCCAGGAGAAACCGGCTTCCTTCAGCAGTTCACGTGCCCGTTCGAGCGACCGTGGCGAATGAGCGAGCTTTTCATTCGCCCATCGGTGGTTGCCCGGCGCTACCAGCCCCCAGAGGGGGGCGCCGCGCCCCTGGTAGACCAGCCGCACGATCGCTTCGCGATCCACGGCGGCCGAAACCGCCTGGCGGAACTTCACTTCGCGGAACCATCTTTGCTTCCTTTGCGTTTCGGGCGATGTCTTCTCGCCGGCATCGTTCAGGTTGAAAAAGAGAAAGTTGTACTCCAGTCCTGGTCCGGCATCCGCCATCGTGTAGCTGTGCTGACGCGATAACACAGAAAAATTTTCTGCGCCCAGTTGGCTGATCACATCGGTCTCGCCCGATTGAAATTTCAAAACCTGCGCGTCCGCGTTCGGCACGGATAAAAACACGAGTTCGTCTAGATAAGGCAGGCGGTTGCCCTGCGCATCTGTTTTCCAGAAATAAGGATTACGCTCCAGGACCAAACGTTGGCCTGCGGCGTACTCCTTCAGCCGAAACGGGCCGAGTCCCGCCCATTGATTCGCAGGTGTCGCCAATGTTCCAATCTGCCCGAGCTTCCCTTCCTTGTAGGGTTTCTCCAGTAGATGCCTGGGGAGAATTGCCAAGCCATCGAACAGCCTTTCGCCCACGCCGTAAGTTTTCTCCAGCCGAAAGACGACGGTATGTGCGTTTACTTTGCGCACAGCGATCGGTTTTCCGCCGACAATCAAGAGGTCCCGCTGCGAGGCATGCACCTTTTCGTCGAGACACACCTGGAAGGTAAAAAGCACGTCGTCCGCATCGAAGGGCTGCCCATCCGAAAATCTTAATCCTTGCCGGAGTATGAGTGTGTATTCAAGCCCATCGGGGGAAATCTTCCAGGACTTGGCCAGCGCAGGTTCCGTCAGTTGCGTCGTACGGTTGATATGGACAAGGTCGGCCTGCATGACTCCAATGACCTCGCGAGATCGCGTATCGGCTGCAATCAGAGGATTCAAGGTCTTTGGTTCACCCCGGAGCGAGACCACAAGCCGCCCACCTGAGCGGCCCACTTCTCCGGGGAGTACAAGCAATTCCTCTCTTGTACTCTCTTGTTGGGGAGCGGCATCAACAGCATGGCCGAGCATGACGAGAAGGGGCAGAAGTAAACTCGGGAGAATCTGGCAGCAAGATGACTTTGGTTTTCTGTTTCTCACGTCAGGGTTCCAAGATTTCTCCTGTCTATCTTGTACGCCTCTCCCCGCTCCTGCAATGAACTCGCTAGTCCCAGGTATCCTAGGAAGAACGGCACCATTATCAAGGAGGGCAAGTACATCCACCAGTAAGAAACTAGAACACTGTATTGCTGCAGGCTCGAGAGCAGGTTTCCCCAGCTTGGCAGGGGCTCGGGCACGCCTAGCCCGAGAAACGAAAGGGCCATCTCCGCCAACACGTATTGCGGGATAAGTATCGCGACCTGTGTCAAAAGCACACTGGAGGTCTCGGGCAGGATGTGGCGCCGGAGCAAGTATCCATTTGTTGCTCCAAACCCCCGCGCGGCGCGAACGAAGTCGCGCTCTTTGGCACTCAGTACCACGCCACGAACCAGCCGTGCCGGACGTGCCCAACCCACTGCTCCAATGACCGCAATGATGAGAAAAAACGCCTCGAGCGGGCCAACCGCCAGGGGCAGGAACGCGCGAAGAGCGAAAAGGAGATACAACCACGGCAACGCCAGAAAGAGCTCGGCGAGGCGCATGAGCACGTTATCTCTCCAACCGCCGTAGTAGCCCGCCATCGCGCCAACGCACAACCCGATGAGTAAGGTGAGCCCCGCGCCCAGAAGGCCAGCGGCCAGCGACACCTGGCCACCAACGAGAAATCTCGAAAGCTGGTCGCGGCCATAAGCATCGCTGCCGAGAAGATAGATCCGCGCGCCCTCGGCGCCGAAAAAGTGCATTCGGCACGGCAGGAACCCCAACAACCGGTAGCGTGCCCCGCGCAGGAAAAACTTTACGGGATGGAACTGCGCCGGGTCTTCCTCGTATTGGTCGAACGAGCCCTCGCGCAACCTCAGCGAATACACAAAGGGGCGCACATGGAGATGGCCGTGCGCATCCACGAGATGAAAGCGCATGGGAGGCAGATACGGGTTCTTACGGTCCTGCTCGACGGGATCGTAAGGAGCGAAGAAACCCGCAAATACCACAATTCCATGCAGCAAGCNAAGTGC
>JGI25616J43925_10001001_pt1 | contig 10850 bp, 8 predicted proteins | sample GraSoi2013_100cm_FD_43925 | JGI IMG/M metagenome (IMG submission 43925) | reverse complement strand
GCTGCTGGCTGGCAAGTTATTTACTATCCATTCACGGAAGTCGTGCACATCGGGGGCGAAAGTGCCAAAACCGATGATGCGATAACGAGTATTGGGCGTCAAATTTCGACCCTTCAGATCGAGAGTGAATTACTATACTTTCGAAAATACTACGGGGTCACTGGACTTGCCGCCGGTGTGGTGCTTTCGATTTCCGCAGACGTTCTATCCGTGCTAAAAAGCCTGCTTCGAAGCTTTGATATGGGAGGAGCCACCGCAGGTTTTCATCACATATTAGCTGTTTTAAAAGTTTTAGGAGCCACAGCACTCGCCGCACACCCGACGCGCTAGCATTTGAGACCGAAAACGAGTGCACATCTCAAGGGTAAGATTCAGAACCGGGCGATGTTTCAGAACATCTGTAATGATTATCGCGCTCATAATCGAGATTGGGGTGCCCAAGGCTTCTGGGTCATGGTCGTTTATCGATTCGGTCGCTGGCGTTACGGCGTGAGACCAGCGATCTTGCGGAAATTGTTCTCGCTCCTCTATCGGATTCTCTTCAAATTTGTCCAGATCATTACGGGAATAGAACTGCCTTGCGAAGTCCTGATAGGTCGCAACTTTGTCATCGACCACTTTGGTGGAATCGTTATCAGTGGTTACGCCCAATTCGGAGATAACTGCCGCATTCGAAATGGCGTCGTTGTCGGCTTACGCCGCGTCGAGGAAAAGTGTGCGCCGATTATTGGCAATAATGTCGACATCGGGGCCGGCGCCAAGATTCTAGGACCGATCCGTATCGGCCATAACGTTCTTATCGGCGCCAACGCCGTGGTTTTGTGTGACGTGCCGGACGATTCGATTGCCGCGGGCGTGCCGGCCAGCATCAGACCGCGTCGCCCCAAACAAGGTCCTTCCCCGCCAGCCATATGAGGGTTTCGTGGATAAGAATCAGGATACTCAATTCGGTATCGTGGCAATCGGGCGCAACGAGGGAGAGCGCCTGAAGCGCTGCCTGCGGTCGCTTCCCGCTACGGCGCGGGTGATTTATGTGGATTCCGGTTCGACCGACGGATCCGAGATATGGGCGCGCGATTTTGGCGCCGAGGTGGTGCACCTCGACCTCTCGACCCGGTTTACCGCCGCGCGTGCCCGCAACGCGGGCTTTCGTCGCCTGCTGGAATTGGCTCCCCAGATCTCCTGGGTCCAATTTATCGATGGCGATTGCGAACTGGACAGCGAATGGCCCGTCTCAGCAATTGCCTTTTTGCAACATCATGCCGATGTCGCGGCTGTATTCGGGCGCCGGCGAGAGCTAAATCCCCAACGTTCGATCTACAACACGCTGTGCGACTGGGAATGGGATGGGCCGGCAGGCGAAGCCCGCGCATGTGGCGGAGACGTGATGATGCGGGCCGCGTCGCTCCAGGATGCCGGCGGCTATCGCGAGTCTCTCATCGCGGGAGAAGAGCCTGAGCTTTGCGTGCGGCTGCGCGCCGCCGGGTGGCGCATATGGCGCCTGAACGCCGAGATGACAATGCACGACGCCGCCATGACCCGCTTCAGCCAATATTGGAAGCGAAAGATGCGCAGCGGCTACGCTTTCGCGGAAGGGGCGCATCTTCACGGCTCACCGCCCGAGCGTCACTGGGTCTGGGAATCCCGCCGAGCCTGGATTTGGGGCGTTTGGCTGCCTGTCATATGTATGTCTGCTGGCTTATTGTTAGCGCCTTGGGGCTGGGCAAGCTGGGGTATTTATCCATTGCAAATGTTGCGTCAGACGTTTCGTGGTACGGGAGGGTTCCGTGAGCGCTCTATAAAGAGCTTTTTTCAAGTCCTTGACCGCTTTGCGGAAGGATGCGGGCAGATCAAGTTCACGCACGACCGTCTGGTGAACCGAGAAACTCCTTTAATCGAATATAAATGACGTCGCCGTGCGCATCGCGTATTTGATCAACCAATACCCCAAAGTCAGCCATAGTTTTATCCGGCGCGAAATCCAGGCCCTAGAGCGACAGGGCGTCAGCGTGATGCGGATTGCGTTGCGCGGCTGGGACGATGCGCTGGTGGATGATGACGATGCACTGGAACGCGAACACACACGCTATGCGTTGCAAGACGGCGCGTTCGGTCTCATCGTTGCCTTCGTCCGGGTGCTGCTGAAGCATCCGGTCAAGTTGCTTCGGGCACTGGGGCTCGCGGCGAGGATGGCCCGCCGCGCGGAACGTCCCCTGCCCGTTCATTTTATTTATCTCGCGGAGGCCTGCAAAATCTTCTTCTGGTTGCGGGAGCAACACATCGCGCATTTGCACGCCCACTTTGGCACCAACTCCGCCGAAGTGGCGATGCTCGTGCACGTACTGGGCGGCCCGGAATGGAGTTTTACCGTTCATGGGCCGGAAGAATTCGACAAGCCTTATTCTATTGGTCTTGGGGAAAAAATTCGTCGTTCCGCCTTTGTGGTTGCGATCAGCTCGTACGGCCGAAGCCAGCTCTACCGGCTTGTGGATCACACCTACTGGCCCAAAGTGCAGGTGGTGCATTGTGGACTTGATCGCACGTATCTCGATGATTTTCCCGTCCAGCCAGCTTTCCCAAGGCGGTTCGTTTGTGTAGGCCGGTTGTGCGAGCAAAAAGGACAATTGCTTCTGCTGGAGGCCGCGAGAATTTTGGCAGCCGAAGGGGTGGATTTTGAACTTGTGCTTGCCGGTGACGGGGAGATGCGCGCCGAGATCGAATCATTTATCGACACTCATAAATTACAATTTGTTGTGCGCGTCACAGGATGGATCAGCAGCGTCCAAGTCCGCAAGGAGCTGTTAGCCGCGCGCGCGCTTGTGCTGCCAAGTTTTGCAGAAGGCCTCCCCGTGGTGATCATGGAGGCGATGGCACTCCGACGACCGACTATCAGCACGTTCGTCGCTGGAATCCCGGAGCTGGTTCGTCCCGGCGAAGATGGCTGGCTTGTGCCGGCGGGCGATGTGAAAGCCTTGGTTGACGCGATGCGAACATGCATCCATACCTCCATAGATGAGTTGACCGCCATGGGAGATGCTGCTCGCAAACGTGTACTTCGTTTCCACGATGCGAATAATGAGGCTACGAAGTTAGAGAAATTGTTCCGAGCTAAAGCGGTCATCGCTTTAGGGCGCCGGAAGACGCAAGCTGAAAATCAACCTCTCTAAGAGGCGCTAATTCGGTAGTAAACCAGTCTTTGCTCACGCCCGAGCGAGCTCCTTCAGCAGGATTTCTTGGCGTTTCTTGTGCATCGCTCGATGTGTAAAGTGCTCGCAATCGTTCAACGCATTCATGCCCATAGCCTGCAAGACCTGCCTGTTCCTACTGGCCCAATTCAGTGTGACCGCGAGTGCAGCTGCGTCCCCTTGCCCGTAGATCTTGCCATTCATTTGATCTTTAACGACCTCCCGTATGCCTCCTGTGTTCGAACCGAGCACGGGGACGGCCTGTGAAAATGCATCAAAGATCAATCGCGGCTGCTCATCGGACAGCGACGGAATAAGGACAGCGTCAAAGCCACGTAACAGGCTTAGGAATGGAGTCCCATAACTGACGGGCTCCAGCAGACTCACTCGAACAGATGAGCCTTGAATTTCCCGCATCAGATCTGAGCACTCCTGCCAAAGCTCGCCACTTCCGATGATGACGACTTCTAATAGAGACCTATGTTGATTTGCCGTGACGCGTAGGGCGTCCATCAATACCTTAACTCCTTTGTCGGCTATCAGGCGGCCTGCAAAAAGCAATCGGACGCTGCCGCGCTTGGAAGCCCAGCTGTCGAGCGCTTCGTCGGTTCTCAATATAGCGTTCGCGTCGATCCATGTTGCGGGAATTACGTAAGCCCGCTCGTTGTCTCCGAGCAGGAAGTCCTCGGCATAGGCTTGCGACGTGAACAGCCTCAAATCTGCGATCTTCACGCAAAACCGGTTGATGCGTTCTATAAGGACGCTGCGAACACGCTGGATTACCGAGGTATGCGATCTCGTGCGCCAGAACGATGATTCGACGTTCGTTATAACGAACCTTCCCAAGAGCTTGCCCATTGGGACAGCGATCCACCCCTCGCTGACCGGCCAGCCGCCGAAGCCGGTATGTACGACCTCGCATGACCGCACCCCCTGCCACATCCTTGCGGCCAGCCGCGGGAGCTTTAGCAATGCCTCAACGTGGTTCCTTGGGTTAGGTAAATCGATGTATCTGATGCGATCAAAGGGAAATTTATCCATTGATATGTCGAATTCGTTTGGCTCCCGAAACTCGCAAGGACAGCCAAGCGTCAGATTAGATATATAATCGAGGTGGAGCGCGAGATCCTTCGCCCAGAGCTCGTTGCACCAACGGCCCCCCTTTGAGTCGATGATGACCGGGGCCGCCACGGACAAAAAATAGGTTTCTTCAATTTGGTGCATGATTTTCGCTACTCACCTCGGCTTCAATTACGTAGACTTCTCTTCGTTTGCTCTGCGACTTCAATTGGATAATTTTCAATGAACAACGCTAATAATATGCTTCTGCTAACTGCTACGATCAGGCCGCCTGTCGGTATCCCCGAGCTGCAGCGAACCGATCCCGTGGAACGCATGAATGACTATATTCGCGCACTTAGGTTTTACTGTAACGTTTCCGAGAAAGTGATTCCTCGGATCATTTTCATCGAAAACTCCAAGTCCGACTTATCTCAGCTCCACGACGTCGCATCCAGCGCCAGCGCATCGCACCGTGTCGAATTCCTGAGTTTTAATGGATTGGATTATCCTCCGAGCTATGGTCGCGGATACGGTGAGTTCAAATTGCTCGACTACGCCATGGACCACTCTTCGACGCTCGCGGCCGCGGGCGCCGATACAATGCTCTGGAAGGTGACAGGCCGATATCGCGTTCTCAATATTGGTCGCATCGTTCGCGCCGCGCCACCGAATTCTGATCTTTATTGCGATATGCGTAAGCGGCCAATTCCCTGGGTCGACCTGCGGATTTTTGGCTGCACATTGGACGGATACAAAAGCCTCCTGAAAGGCGTCTACCTGCAGCTACGGGAGGACGTCATTAACATGGCACCGGAGCAACATTTGTACTCGATCATCGACGAGCTAGCCAAGTCTCACAACGTAGTCAGTCGCCTCAGAAACGAACCGTTCATCGACGGCATCCGCGGGAAAGACTCAAAAAATTATGCGTCCGGTATCAATTTGATCAAATATCTGGCCCGCTCATTTAAGCGAATGCTTTTCCCTCGATGAAAGGCTATTGGTTACGATGTGAGGGCGCCTCAACGGCATGCACGCGAAAAATTATCAGGGAGCCGACTTAACGAGCCGCTTGATGCCCCGCTTCAACGAAGCCGTATGATGGGCGAGTGTGTGGTGCAATTTTTCCGCAGGCGCCGCCACGTACTTCCGGAAGCGTTCTTCCGGTCGAGCGCGGAAGATCGTTCCATGTACGCTGCCCTGCCAGTGCGCAGGGGCTTCGCGGGTATAATAATAGGTTGCAAACGAAAGCCGGGGATACGGGGCGGCAGGTGAAACCGGTGTCACACCATGAAAACTGATATCGCTAGTTTCAAAAATCACACATCGGTTCAACGCTGGCGAGAATTGTTCCTCACAAGTCTGAATTTTTCTGTCCCAGAGCTGAATTTGGCCTCCCCACTCTTCCTGCCAGGTCGGATTGAGATATAGCAGCAGGTTCACGCGACGATGAAGCTCGCGCTCTTTCATATAGTTGAAATCGATATGGACATCCAATCGGCCACCGGGACCTGTTACGTGGACGCCGCCTCCGACCAGTTCCTCGTCGGCGAGTAGGTTGGGAATGCCGGTGATATAAGAGAGATCCGCAAGAAATTCGGGCGAAGACAACATTTGATGCAGGCGCAAGATCGGCGCTGGGAATCTAGTTGCGTCGGTGATCTGCACTTTCTTACGCTCGTTGACGGTCTTAAAGCTCCTCCCGGTGGCCAGCGCGTCATCAAAGGTAGGGAACGCAGACGCGACCTCGCCCGCGAAGTCCGGGTCTACGAAATTCTCGATTTTCATGAAAGGGAACGGCCTGGCGCCTGTAAATTGGTGCCGCAGAGCTTCACGATCTGCAAAATTGACTTCCATTGTCCACCTAGCTGAATAATCTGCCCCGTTCTCCGGTGCCCCCACTTTCTACCGGTTGATTAAATGCTTATCAAGCCTGCGACGCCTGTACATCAAGAATCACTGTTAAAACAAGCGCGTGCAGGATGGTTAATGTGTGGGCGCCTCACAGCACCCTGCGCCCCATGCGCAAATCTAGCAACGTCAACCAGCATCATAAAAACTGCTCGGGCAAGAGCTCCAACAACCGCGAGCCATCAAGAGCTACCTATTTGCCAATGGCATTTTAATGATGTAGCTCATGGCAGGCGATTTAGCACTCACGTTTTTTGCAGAGAGACTTCGAAATTGTTGATAGTCTGCTGCTCGGAAATCCCCGATCCAAATTGGCGCTGGATAGCGGACCATTTTTCTGAAAAAGACGTACGTTTCCAGTTCGTCGATTGCTGTCCGCGTAATTGGGTTGAACGACAGTTTAAATTCCTTAATCTTGCCCGTTTACGCGGATCTTTCGAAGCGGTGCTAAACGCGAAGCGCAATGATGCGGCGATCCTGGTTAGCCATGGTCCGACACTTGCAGCCTGGAGCGGTATTTTCGCCCGCCTTGTTCTTTTGCAGTCCGCAATTATTGCGCACTCCTTCAATTTCGTTGAGCTTCCCAACTCGCTTAAAACCCGGATATTTTCGATTGGGCTTAGTCGCGTGGATCGTTTCGTTGTTTTTTCGCGGATCGAGGTCGAGCTTTACGCGCAACAGTTTCATATTCCCAAAAGCCGCTTCAGCTTTGTCCACTGGGGTATTCGAAGGCCAATCACCGGTAGCACCTCAACTCATCGGTTAAATCGCTACGTCTCAGCGATTGGAGGCAATGCACGAGACTATGGCACTTTAATCGAAGCAGCGCGCCTGTTGCCTGACATTCCGTTCGTGATCGTAGTCCGTCCATCAAGCCTCGAAGGTCTGATTGTTCCCGCTAACGTAACGGTGCACGTCAATCTTTCTCTTGAAGCCACGATGAATGTTCTTTTCGAGTCCTGCTTCATGGTCCTCCCACTGAATAGCTCGGAGGTGCCGTGTGGACACGTTACGATCGTGGCCGCCATGCATCTTGGCAGGACAATGATCGTTACGGCTTCCGCTGGTATTGCGGACTATGTCAAGGACGGCGAGAACGCATTAACGGTGCGGGTCGCATCGGCGTCAGACCTCGTCCAAGCAATTGCGCGGCTGTGGCGCGACGCCCCCTTGCGTCAGTCGCTTGAGAAGCGCGGCTTTCTTTTTGCGACAACACATTGCACCGAGGCGAACATCGCACAGCATTTCTTGCAGGAACTGTCACTGGTGCACAGTCAACGTCATTGACAAACGTGCCGCCACGGCATCCTTTAGTCAGGAAGGATTGCTTGCCGGACTTCATCAGCCCCAGAAAATTGCCTTTGCGCGAATCGAGGCAATGTCGCCCCCTCCGGCAATGGTATTCACTCATAACCTTGAGTTATGTCCTTGAGGGCCTGCTCGAACAAGATTGCAGCGTCTTCCCAAGTGTAACAGGTTGCTGTCGCAAGAGCCGCCGCAGACATTCTCTCCCATTCGGATTCGTTCTGCCGCAGAACTTTGATCAGGCCCTCCGACAATCCGACCTCATCATCTACGTCGGCTAAAAATCCATTGATGCCGTCTCTCACCGTATCCAAGGGACCACCCACTCGCGTCGATACAACCGCACACCTGCAAGCCATTGCCTCCAACGGAGGAAGATGGAAACCTTCGCTCCTGCTGCCGCACAACCAGACATCGCATTGACTGTAAAGCTTCCTTAACTGGTCCTGAGCCGGAAGATGGTGATATTCGACCCACGCCGGCAACGGTAGCTTTGGTGAGATTGGCTCCGCTCCGAACGCAATCGCTCGCAAGGACCCGATTTGCCTCTTTGCCAAGTCAAGCGCCGAGAGCGATACATCCACGGCCTTGAAGGGAACGGTCGAATAGAGAAAACCAACGGTCGGGATTTCCTGCATCCCTCTTGGCTCGCTAAAGAACTGCGTCTGATCAACACTGTTGGGTACAAGCGGAACGTTTTTTTCACCGTATTCATTTTCCATAAGGTCCTTCAGCCACTTCGAAATAACTATCTTCCGAAGCGGCAGACGATAGCTTCGCTTGCAACGTTCGACCGGGAGATATGGAAAAATCTCATGGTGTTGAACAAAATACGCCTTCGCTCCCTTTTTTGCGCTAAGTTCGGCAACCCATTCGGCAGTCTCCCACCAAGTTGCTATTACGATATCAGCGTCCGGAGCGTCGTCGTTCACAACAGGTCTGCGTCTTTCAATCACGCGCAGCGGAACGTTGAGGTCTTTAAAGTAAGGAGCTGTCTCGGCTACGCCCGTCCAGGAGCCACGGAAAAGCAACCCATTGAGCCGATCATATAGGGTCGGCTTGGCGGGGGGCTGCGAGATAACTTCGACAAAATGACCGCGTTGAATAAGGTGACCCGCGTAGATCGCGATCACCCGATTGCCCCCAGCCATCCCCGCGTGCGGCATCAAAAACGTTATTCGCATACGAAGACTCAACCTTTACCGACGCCCGATAAACACAACTATGGCAAAATCTGAACGACCACTTTTCCCGCCAAAGCACCGACGAGAATAAAACTCAAGGCAATCATTTCTTTTCGCAGATCAAACAATTTGTACAATACCTTGTAGATCAATTGCAGAGGTACCCAGGAGAAATGGCTCAATACGATGGCCCAAACTGCCCCGGGAAAACCGAAAAAGTGAACTCCGATGGGAAATGCCACGAAAAGCGTTACCAGACGAATGGCCGTGCTTGTCGACAACAGTTGAGGCATTCCCATTGCCAGAAAACATTCCGTCGCCACTCGAAACGGAACGGTTAAGAGAGCGAGCCCGAGAAGTTGAAGCACCCAGCCGGCCTGCCCATATCGCGGATCGTACAAGAACGCGATCAGCTTTGGGGCCGCAACAAGAAAAACTCCCGCACAGAAGTAGCTGAATCCCGCAATAAACGCGTGGAACTTATAGTAACTGACCTTGAGATCGTGTCGGCGCTCCCGCGCGACCTCGCTGAGCGCAGGAAAAATTACGTCAATGATGATCTTGCCAATTATCTGGTCGGCAGACGAATAGATCAAGAACGCGATAACATAAACGCCAAGTTCGGAGGCGCTGACAGCCCCTCCGAGGAGCAGCCGATCTCCATTGTTTACAAAAAATCCGAGAACGGAGGACAGAAACAGCCATTTTCCGAAGTGGAATATTTCGCGAACCGCAGGCTTATCCCAGCTCCATCTATTTGGCGTACCGGTCAGCCAAGCATGACTAAGAACCGTTTTCGTTGCCGTCGAACCGATGCTCCCTGCAACCAGAACCCATATGGACTGATCAAAGAGCAGCCAGGCAATCATGACGAACAAACCGGAAACCTGCGAAGCAAGGTCGATCTTCGTCACCTGGCTCAAAGACAAATCGCGACTAGCTTCGAGTAATTTCGTCGAATCGAAGCCGGAAATTATCGCCGTGACCGATATCGCAACAATAACGAATGGCAAACTAGGAGCGCTGTAAACACTGTCGGAAAGGACAAACCTTGTTTGCTGCGCGACCAGGATCGTCAGACTTATGCCAGCCGCAAACGCCCATAGGAACAGGCCACGAATAATCTGCATGCTCCAGGCTGTATTCAGAAAGGAAGGGTCATTTCCGCGGGAACTCTGAATAACGTTCTGCCTCAAGCCAATGTCGGAAAACATGCTGAGCCCAACCATGATCATGGAGGCGACCGCCATCACTCCGAACATCTCGGGTGCCAGGACTCTGGTCATCAACAAGTTCGTCCCAAATCGAATGGCCAGATTAATTCCGTAACCGGCAATGCTCCAAACGCCTGCTTTCATCACCCTTTGACGAAGAGCAATTCGTGCCAATGGCATCCTTGAAATTTCACTCGACATATTTTTTCACGTAGTCAGGCAGCGCGGCCACTAGCCAGTGGAATCAGCCCCAGATTCATCTGGAAGACGCAATCATGTGGCCGAGCCGCCGACTCCTCCGATTTACCGATGATCGAAGAAGCTCGCTCCGTCCGTCCAATCCCCCAACCAGAAACCACATCCAGGGGCTCAGGGACGCGTTCGGCAATTGTTCGACCAGACTAGCAGCGACAATAAGCATCAGAGCGGCCAGGAAGGCCCTTCCTGCTGGATTGGTTACCATTCGGAGCGCGCGTGCTGCCTTGAAGACGGGAAAAGCCAAGAGTCCGAATTCTGCCAAGAAGCCAACGAGACCAAAAGTGGTTATGGTTATAATCCAAAGCCCGTCTGTAATCGTCGTATCTTTGCCGGTGCTGTCGTAAACGCGATTTCTGCCGAAGCGACCCCAGCCAAACAGAAAACGTTGAGACGAATGTTCGAGGAGGATTGCCTCCTGGTCAAACCGTGTCTCGAGGGATTGTGCACGTTCGTCATTTATCGCTTTTGCTACACTGATCAAGGCATGATCTGGAAACAGATCATTGGCCTTGAGCACGGGATAGGCAAGTGCCAGGACCGCCAGTGCGACCGCAACGCGGGCCTGCGTCTTGGCCTTCGTCAGAAGCACCAAAGGCACAAGAACAGCGCAGTTCAGAAGTGCACCGGCGCTTTTGCTCAAGACCACGACGACACCAAGAAACGAAGCAGCCGCGCCCGCGGACCACCGGCCTATTTTTACTCCTGTTCGCCAAAGTGTTACCGCGGCAACT
>JGI25616J43925_10000999_pt1 | contig 10853 bp, 10 predicted proteins | sample GraSoi2013_100cm_FD_43925 | JGI IMG/M metagenome (IMG submission 43925) | reverse complement strand
GGCGTGAGGCTGGAGACCCTGCGCGCCGTCGCCGAGACCGGCGTCGATTTCATCTCGGTGGGCAGGATCACGCAGTCGGCGCCCGCGGTGGACATCGGCCTCGACGCAGTCGTCAGGGTCTGACATGGCAAAACACTCGGTGTGCCTGTTCTGCTCGGCGGTCGAGGATCTCCCGGCCGCCGCGCGCGATCTCGCCGCGGAATTCGGCGCTGCTTGCGCGCAGCGCGGACTGCGACTCGTATACGGCGGGAGCGGCCGGGGGCTTATGGGAATTGCAGCGCGAGCGGCGGCCGCGGCGGGCGGAGAGGTGCTCGGGATCATGCCGCGCCATCTCATCCGTCCGGAGCGCGCCGCGGCCGATCTCGGCACGCTCAAGATCGTCGAGTCTCTCGCCGAGCGCAAGCAGCTGATGACGGAATCTTCCGACCTGTTTGTCGCGCTGCCCGGGGGGATCGGCACTCTCGACGAGCTGCTCGAGATGCTCACGATGAACGACCTCGGCCTGCAGGACAAGCCGGTGATCCTGTGCGCAAGCGACGGCTTCTGGCAGCCGTTCATCGCGATGATCGAGCGCTTCCGCGCCTACGGCGTGCTGCGGCCGAGCGTGGAGCGCAGGCTGAGCGTGACGTCGTCGGTCGGCGAGGCGATGCGCCTCATCGAGGACCATCTGTCTTCCGTCGCCGACCCGGCGCCGGCCGCTCGATCGCGCGGTGTATAATTTCTCTCCCCCCGCGCCCGTAGCTCAGGGGATAGAGTGATGGCCTCCGAAGCCATAGGTCGCGCGTTCGATTCGCGCCGGGCGCGCCAGATTCAAGCGTATAGTGCTTCTCATCTTCCCGAGGAGGAGCGTCCATGAACCCCAAACTCATTTCGGCGGTTGTCGCATCGCTGTTCGCATTCGCGTCCGCTGCCGCGCTCGGCCATGACGAAGCCCAGCAGAAGAAGGAAAAGCTCGGCCAGGTGCTGTTCAAGACCTCGTGCACGCCCGAGGCGCAGAAGGAGTTCGAGCGCGCGCTCGGGATGCTGCACTCGTTCTGGTTCCCCGAGACGGTCAAGGCGTTTACCGCGATCCCGCAGACCGACCCGGGATGCGCCATCGCCTACTGGGGCCTTGCGGTCAGCATCAGGCCGAACCCGCTCGTCGGCCCGTGGGACGCTGCGACTCTCCAACGCGGGCTCGACGCGGTAGACAAGGGGCTGGCGGTGGGTCCCAAAACCGAGCGCGAGCGCGACTGGCTCCTGGCGATCCGGGAGTTCTACAAGGACTTCGACAAGGTGGATCAGGACACGCGTACCACGAACTACGCGAACGCGACGGAGGCGCTGGCCAAGAAGTACCCGAACGACGTCGAGGCGAAGATCTTCCACGCGCTGGCGCTGAACGAGATCTTCGACCACAAGAGCATGGCCCCGCTGCTGAAGGCGATCAGCATCCTCGAGCCCCTGGACAAGAAGTACCCCGCCCATCCCGGGATCACGCACTACCTGATCCACAGCTATGACTTCGCGCCGATCGCGGCGAAGGGCGTCCCGGCGGCGAACAAGTACGCAAAGATCGCGCCGGCCGCGCCGCACGCGGTGCACATGCCTTCGCACATCTACTCGATGGTCGGGATGTGGAAGGAATCAATCGCCTCGAACCTCAAGTCGAACCAGGTCTCCAGGGACTTCAGCGCACAGGCGAAGCTCGACGGCGTGCTCGCCGGCGTGCCGCATGCGCTGGATTTCATGCAGTACGCCTACCTCCAGCTCGGCCAGGACTCAAATGGGAAAGCGCTTGTCGAGGAGAGCGCGCAGGTGAAGAAGGTAATCGGGCCGATCTCCGCCGGCAATACCGCGCGCGCGGCGGTCCCTGCACGCTATTACCTCGAGCGCCAGGACTGGAAGGGCGCGGCGCAGCTGCAGCCGCTCGGCACGCCGTTCCCGGCAGCCGAGGCGATCACGCATTTCGCGCGCGCCGTGGGTTCGGCGCGCAGCGGCGAGCCGGCCGCTGCCGAAGCGGACATCGCGAAGCTGAAGCAGCTGCGCGAAGGCCTGCTCGAGGCGAAGCAAGGCTACTGGGCGGAACAAATCGAGGTGCAGATCCTCGGCGCGCAGGCCTGGCTCGAGCAGGCGAGAAGCAACAAGGACGAGGCGCTCAAGTTCATGCGCGCCGCGGCCGACCTCGAGGACGGCAGCGCGAAGCATGTCGCGATGGAAAACCGCCTCTACCCGATGCGCGAGCTGCTCGGTGACATGCTGCGCGAGCAGGGCCAGCCCGAGTCGGCGTTGAANGAGTACGAAGTCTCGATGAAGAACTCGCCCAATCGCCTGCGCGGTTTCTACGGCGCGGCGAAGGCCGCCGAGGCGGCGGGCAAAAGCAAGCGAGCCGCGGGATACTTCAACCAGCTCGCGCGTCTCACGCGTAGCGCGGACGGCGACCGGACAGAGCTGCGCGAGATGAAGCAGTATCTTGCTCTGAAGTGATGGTGAGCCGGGTGCGCCGGCTGGCGCTCGCGCTCGCGCTGGCCGGCGCCGTTGGCGCGCAGGCGGATCCCACCGAGGAAGACGAACTCAAGCTCGACCCCGACTACGCCGGCGGCAAGAAGGCCGTCGAGACAAAGGACTGGAGCAGCGCAATCCGATTGCTGTCGTCGGCTGCGCTGCGCGACACGCGCAATCCCGACATCCAGAACTACCTCGGCTATGCTTACCGTAACTCGCGTCAGTTCGACCTGGCGTTCAAGCACTACGAGCGCGCGTTGCAGCTCAACCCGCGGCACCGCGGTGCCCATGAGTACATCGGGGAGGCCTATCTAATCGTCAATAATCTTGCAAGAGCCCAGGAACATCTCGCTGCGTTACAAAAGATCTGCCTGCTTCCGTGCGAGGAATACGAGGATCTCAAGAAGAAGATTGCCGAATATCAAGCGCGGGCCGGGAAGTGACGATGCACACACGTTGCGGTCAAGACCATTAGAGGAGGCACCATGCGCACCAAGATTGGCCTTGCTGTCCTGGCGGGCGCGGCACTGCTGTCCGCAACGGCACGAGCCCAGACCGAAATCCAGTGGTGGCATTCGATGCAGGGGGCGCTCAACGACAAGGTCAACGAGCTCGCCAACGGCTTCAACGCCAGTCAGAAGGAATACAAGGTCGTTGCGATCTTCAAGGGACAATACCCCGAGTCGATGACCGCGGCGATCGCCGCGTTCCGTGCCGGCAACGCGCCGCACATTCTGCAGGTGTTCGAGGTCGGGACGGCGACCATGATGGGCGCGAAGGGCGCGATCAAGCCGGTCTACGAGCTGATGAAAGACGCGGGTGAACCCTTCGACGCGAAGAACTATCTTCCTGCGGTCGCGGGCTACTACACCGACAGCAAGGGAAACATGCTGTCGCTGCCCTTCAACAGTTCGACTCCGGTGTTCTACGTCAACAAGGACGCGTTCAAAAAAGCCGGCCTCGATGGCACGGCGCCGAAGACCTGGAAGGAATTCGCCGCCGTCGCCAGCAAGCTCAAGGCCTCCGGGCAGCAATGCGTCTATTCCACCGGCTGGCCTGCGTGGGTGCATGTCGAGAACTTCAGCGCCTGGCACAACCTGCCGATCGGCACCAGGGAAAACGGCATCGCCGGCACGGACACGGAATTCAAGATCAATTCTCCCCAGCACGTGAGGCACGTCGAGATGCTGGCCGACTTCGCCAAGAAGGGTTTGTTCACCTATTCGGGGCGCAAGAACGAAGCCGAGGCGCGTTTTTTCAGCGGCGAGTGCGCCATGCTTACGTCGAGCTCGGGCGCGCAAGCGAACATCCGCCGCAACGCGAAGTTCGACTTCTCGGTCAACTTCCTGCCCTATCACGACGACATCAAGGGCGCGCCGCAGAATTCCATAATCGGCGGCGCGAGCCTCTGGGTCATGACGGGCAAGAAGCCTGCCGAGTACAGGGGAGTAACGAAGTTTTTCTCCTACCTGTCCTCCACCAGCGTGCAGGTCGACTGGCACAAATCGACGGGTTATGTGCCGATCACCAACGCCGCATACGAGGTGGCGAAGAAGGACGGTTATTACGAAAAAGTGCCCGGCGCNGACATTGCCGTGCGCCAACTCGCCAACAAGGCGCCCACGGNCAACTCGAAGGGCCTGCGTTTCGGCAACTACGTGCAGGGTCGCGAGGTGATCGAAGAGGAGATGGAAGGGGTATTCGCCGGCAAGAAGGACGCGAAGACGGCGATGGACGAAGCGGCGCGCCGCGGCAACGAGATCCTGCGGAAATTCCAGGCGGCGAACAAGAGCTGACGAGGGAAAGAGGGGCGAGGCCCCTTATCACCCGGGAATGGAAAAGCGCGTCGTATTCCGCTCGGCATGGCTGCCCTACGCGCTGCTCGTGCCGCAGATCGCGGTCACGATCGTATTTTTCTTCTGGCCGGCGGTGCAGGCCTTCTGGTTCTCGTTCCAGCTGCAGGACGCCTTCGGCATCAACACCGAGTTCGCGGGGCTGCGCAACTACGCCGACCTTCTGCGGGACGAACACTATCTCGCGTCCTTCAAGAGCACGGCGATATTCAGCTCGCTGGTCGCCGCGGGCGGCATCGCCATCTCGCTCGCGCTCGCCACCATGGCCGACCGCGTGCTGCGCGGCGCGCTCGCCTACAAGACGCTCCTCATCTGGCCCTACGCCGTCGCGCCCGCGGTGGCCGGCGTGCTATGGGCGTTCCTGTTTGCGCCTTCGATCGGCATCGTTACCTACGTGATCAGGAAAGCGGGCTACAACTGGGACTGGGTGCTGCAAGGCGACCAGGCGATGCTTCTGGTGGTGATGGCTGCGACCTGGAAGCAGATCAGCTACAACTTCCTTTTCTTTCTCGCCGGCCTGCAATCCATTCCGCGCTCCCTCATCGAGGCGGCGGCGATCGACGGCGCCGGCCCCGCGCGTCGTTTCTGGACCATCGTCTTTCCGCTGCTGTCGCCGACCACTTTCTTTCTCCTTGTCGTCAATGTCGTGTACGCGTTTTTCGACACGTTCGGAGTGATCGATTCCACGACCCAGGGCGGGCCGGCGGGCGCGACCCAGATTCTCGTCTACAAGGTGTACTACGACGGCGTGAAAGCGGGCGATCTCGGCGGCTCGTCGGCGCAGTCGGTCATCCTGATGCTGATCGTCATCGCGCTCACCGTCGCGCAATTCAGGTTCATCGAGAGAAAGGTGCAGTACTGAATGGTCGATTCATGGTAGAGAACCGGCCCTGGCTGACGGTCATGTCGCACGCCGTGCTGATCGCCGGAATCGCGGTCATCGCCTTTCCCCTGTACGTCACGTTCGTCGCCTCGACGCTGACGCTGGACCAGATCCTGCAGGTGCCGATGCCGCTCGTGCCGGGGGATCGCCTTTGGGAGAACTATTCGAGGGCGCTGACCGCGGGCGCGAGCGGCGCGGCCGCCGCCCCCGTGGGCCGGATGATGCTGAACAGCCTCGTGATGGCGGTCGCGATCGCGCTCGGCAAGATCGCTATTTCGCTCATCGCCTCGTTCGCGATCGTCTACTTCCGTTTCCCGCTCCGGACATTCTTCTTCTGGATGATCTTCGTCACGCTGATGCTGCCCGTCGAGGTGCGCATCATCCCCACCTACAAGGTGGTGTCCGACCTCGGCATGCTGAATTCCCACGTCGGACTGACGCTGCCGCTGATCGCTTCCGCGACGGCCACNTTCCTGTTCCGGCAGTTCTTCCTCACGATCCCGGAGGAGCTCGCCGAAGCCTCGCGCATCGACGGCGCCGGGCCGGTGCGCTTCTTTTTCGACGTGGTGCTGCCGCTCTCGAAGACCAGCATTGCGGCGCTGTTCGTGATCCAGTTCATCTACGGCTGGAACCAGTACCTCTGGCCGTTGCTCGTCACTACCGACGAGTCGATGTACACAGTCGTAATCGGCATCAAGCGCATGATTCTCGGCGGCGACGCGCTCACCGAGTGGAACGTCGTCATGGCGACCGCCATGCTGGCGCTGCTGCCGCCGGCGCTCGTCGTGGTGCTGATGCAGAAGTGGTTCGTCAAAGGGCTGGTCGAGACGGAGAAATAATGGCGCGGGTGTTGCTCCGGGATGTGAAGAAGACCTACGGCGTCCTGCAGGTCGTTCACGGGGTGTCGATCGACGTCGCCGACGGCGAATTCGTGGTCATCGTCGGACCCTCCGGCTGCGGCAAGTCGACGCTGCTCAGGATGGTCGCGGGCCTGGAGACGATCAGCTCGGGGAAGATCTCGATCGGCGAGCGCGTGGTGAACGAGCTCGAGCCCAAGGACAGGGACATCGCGATGGTGTTCCAGAACTACGCGCTGTACCCGCACATGTCGGTGTACGGCAACATGGCGTACGGCCTGAGGATCCGGAATCTCTCGAAATCCGAAATCGACGCGCGCGTGAAGCGCGCCGCGGCGATACTCGAGATCGGAGCGCTGCTCGAGCGCAAGCCGCGCGAGCTCTCGGGCGGGCAGCGCCAGCGCGTCGCCATGGGCCGCGCGATCGTGCGCGAGCCGGCGGTGTTCCTGTTCGACGAGCCGCTCTCCAATCTCGATGCAAAGCTGCGGGTGCAGATGCGCGTGGAGCTGCAGGCGTTGCACCGGAGGCTGGGGACGACGAGCCTGTACGTCACGCACGACCAGGTCGAGGCGATGACGCTCGCGCACCGGATGGTGGTGATGAACGCGGGCCGCGCCGAGCAGATCGGAGCGCCCCTCGAAGTCTACGCGAAGCCCGCCACGACTTTCGTCGCCGCTTTCATAGGCTCGCCGCCGATGAACTTGATGCCGGCGCGCCTGAACGGCCGCGAGGTCCTGCTCGGGGTGCGCCCCGAGCATCTGGAGCCCTGCGGCGAATCGGAGGCGGCCTTCGTGGCCGCCGTCGATCTCGTGGAACCTCTAGGCGCCGACACCCTTGCACACGGAACGGTGGACGGGGCGCGCATTGTCGTCCGGCTCAGCGGCGCGCAACGCGTGTCCGAAGGCCGGCTCCCTCTCCGATTCGATCCGGCGCGACGGCACTACTTCGACGCGGGGAACGGCGCACGCATCGAGGCGGTGTGAGCGCGCCACGGGTTTGATTGATAGAATGCCGCGAGTTCCACCCTTCCGCGATTCGCCTTCGAGCGGAGATTCCCATGCGAAACCCGCTGGTTCTGGCGTTTCCGCTTCTTCTGGGTTGCAGCGGCGCCCTTGCCGGCGGCTCGAACTACGGCATCGCCCCGGGGGCGATGCAGCTCACCGGAAAGATTTCCGAGTGGCCGGTGCCGACGCCGAAATTCGCCCGCGATCCCGCCCCGGGTCCGGACGGCAACATCTACATCACGGTGATGCAGGGCGACCGCATCGCGCGTTTTGACACCCGCACGCAAAAATTCAACGAATGGGATCTTCCCTCCGGCGCCCATCCGCACGGCCTGCTGGTCGACAAGGAAGGCAAGGTCTGGTACACGGGAAACGGCAACGGGACCATCGGCGAGCTCGACACGAAGTCCGGCAAAGTCATCGAACACCGTGCGCCTTCCAGGGGCAGTCCGCATACGCTGGTGATCGATGAGGGAGGCTCGATCTGGTTTACGAACCAGTCGGGCTCCGTCGGACGTCTCGACCGTTCGAGCGGGAAGATCACCGAATACAAGATGTCCGGCGGNCCCTACGGCCTTGCGCTCGACAAGGATGGCAGGGTCTGGGTATGCCGCATGAGCGCGGACAGAATGGGGATCATCGACGCCAGAACCGGCAAGATCTCAGATCTCTATATGGGACCGGGCTCGCAGCCGCGGCGCGTCGCCACCGCNCCCGACGGCACCCTCTGGATCACGCTTTACGGCAACGGCAAGCTCGCGCACGTCGATCCGGCGGCGGGCAAGATCATCAAGGAGTACGAGATGCCTGCCGGAGCGACGGGCGGACCGTACGCGGTCACGGTCGACGGCGCGGGGCGCGTGTTCGCGAACGAGATCCAGACCGACACCGTGGCGATGCTCGATCCGAAGACCGAGCGGTTCCAGGTGTTCAAGCTGCCGTCGGGAAACGTCGGCATTCGCAAGGCGATCGTCGACGCGCANGGGCGCTACTGGTACATGGGCTCGCATAACGGGCGGCTGGGCGTCATCGAATAGGAAAGCACTCACAGAGGAGCGATTCGCATGCTAAAAATTCNAAAATTGCTGGGATGTTTGGTGCTGGCCGCCGCAGCGGCGACTGGCGCGTACGCGCAGAGCTATCCGGCCAAGCCGATCTACCTGTACATACCGTTCGCCGCGGGCGGGCCGACCGACACGCTCGGGCGCAATCTCGCGCAGGCGATGGGCAAGCCGCTCAAAGTACAGCTCATCGTGGAGAACGTCGTCGGCGCGGGAGGCACCATCGCCGTCGCTCGTGCGGCCAAGGCGGCGCCGGACGGCTACACGGTGCTGCTGCACCACATCGGAATGTCGACCGCGCCCGCGCTGTACCGGACGCTCAGCTTCGATCCGCTCAAGGATTTCGAGTACATCGGCGAAGTGGCCGACGTGCCGATGACGATGATCGCCCGNGGCAACTTCCCGGCCGCGAGCTTCAAGGAGTTCCTCGCCTACATCAAGGCGAACAAGGACAAGGTCACCTACGCCAACGCGGGCCTAGGCGCGGCATCGCACCTGTGCGGGCTCCTGTTCATGACCGCGATCCAGACCGACTTCACCACCGTTCCCTACAAGGGGACGGGGCCGGCGATGAACGATCTCCTGGGCGGGCAGGTCGATTTCATGTGCGACCAGACCACCAACACCACCGGCCAGATCCAGGGCGGCAAGGTGAAAGTGTTTGGCGTCACCAGCAGGAAACGCGTGCCTTCTCTGCCGAACATCCCGACTCTCGACGAGCAGGGGCTGAAGGGATTCGAGGTCGTGGTGTGGCACGGACTGTATGTGCCCAAGGGCACGCCGAAGCCGGTGGTGGACCGCCTGAACGCTGCGCTGCAGAGCGCGATCAAGGACGCGGACTTCAAGGCCAACCTCGCCAAGCTCGGCGCCGAGCCGGTGAGCGCCGATCGCGCGAGGCCCGAAGCCTTGCACAAGTTCCTCCAATCCGAAATCGCGAAGTGGGGGCCGATCATAAAAAAAGCGGGTCAATACGCCGACTGACGCAGGACGTGTACAAACAAAGGCCCGCGGCGCGGGGATCAGCGGCGGCGCGAAAACACGCGCATCAGCCAGAGCGCGAAGGCCGCCAGGATTGCGGCTGAAATGATCATCCCGTAACGCCTCATCTTCTTCTTCCTGCGCGCGGTTGCGGCGCGTTCCGCGGCCATAAGCTGCGCCAGGCGCTCCTCGGGGCTCGCCTTCGGCCTCTCCTCGGCAGCGGCCTGCGCAGGAGTCGCGGCGCGCTCCGCGCGGCCGGGCGGCGGATTTCCGCTCCTCAGCGCCTCGGCCTCGCGCCGCGCCTCGGCGATGAGCGCGGCTTCCCGTTCCGATAGTTTCTTCTCTTCCATGCGCTACATGAGAATGATATCGAACTGCTCCTGGCCGTAGCTCGTCTCGACCTGCATCGACACGGGCTTGCCTATGAAGTCGCCGAGCATCGCGAGGGATTGCGACTCCTCCTCCAGGAACAGGTCGATCACCGACTGCGAGGCGAGGATGCGGAACTCGCGCGCGTTGAACTGGCGCGCCTCGCGCAGGATTTCGCGCAGCACCTCGTAGCACACCGTCTGCGCGGTCTTGACCACGCCCCGCCCGCCGCAGGTCGCGCAGGGCTCGCACAGGACGTGCTCGAGCGATTCCCGGGTGCGCTTGCGCGTCATCTCGACCAGCCCCAGTCCCGTGAAGCCGTTCACGCTGATCCGGGTCCGGTCGAACGCGAGCGCCTTGTTCAATTCGGCGAGGACCGCGGAACGGTGTTCTGCGCTTTCCATGTCGATGAAGTCGATGACGATGATGCCGCCGAGATTTCTCAGCCGCAGCTGGCGCGCGATCACCTGCGCGGCCTCGAGATTGGTCTTGAAGACCGTATCGTCGAAACTGCGGGTGCCCACGTAGCCGCCGGTGTTGACGTCGATCGTGGTCATCGCCTCGGTCTGATCCAGGATGAGATAGCCCCCGCTCTTCAATTCCACCCTGCGCGAGAGCGCCCGCTCGATCTCGTCCTCGACGTTGTGAAGATCGAAAAGCGGCCGCTCGCCGGTGTAATGCTCGAGCTTCGCTAGCACCTTGGGCGTGTACTCGGCGGCGAACTCCTGGAGCTTCTGGAAGTTTTCGCGCGAGTCGATGATGATTCGGCCCGTGCCTTCGCCCGCGATATCGCGCAGCACCCTCTGCGCGAGCGACAGGTCCTGGTAGAGCAGCGTCGGCGCGGGCGCGGTGACCGCGCGGCCGCGGATGCCGTGCCAGAGCTTCTTCAGGTACTCGATGTCCCCGCGCAGCTCGGCCTCGGTGGCGGTTTCCGCCACGGTGCGGATGATGAACCCCCCGGTCTCGTCGGCGGACAGCAGCTGTCCGAGCTTCTCGCGCAGCAGCTGCCGCTCGGTCTCGTCCTCGATGCGCTGCGAGATGCCGATGTGGGGGTCATGAGGGAGATAGACCACCATGCGCCCCGCGATCGAGATCTGCGTCGAAAGACGCGCGCCCTTGGTCCCGATGGGGTCCTTGATCACCTGCACGAGCCGCGACTGCCCTTCGGAAAGGATCTTCTCGATCGGCTTGCTGCGCGCTTCGGGCGTTACCTGCCGCTCCTCCCAGATGTCGGCGACGTGCAGGAATGCGGCGCGCTCCAGGCCGATCTCGATGAAAGCCGATTGCATGCCGGGCAGCACCCGCGCGACTTTCCCGACGTAGATGTTGCCCACGAGGCCCCGGTTCGCCGCGCGCTCGATGTG
>JGI25616J43925_10000998_pt1 | contig 10856 bp, 10 predicted proteins | sample GraSoi2013_100cm_FD_43925 | JGI IMG/M metagenome (IMG submission 43925) | reverse complement strand
ACTGGTGGACGCGGTCTATGCCTTTAGGGAAAAGTTTAGCAACTTAGGCAGAAATCAATAATGGGGTTCTACTTACCTCACCTCATCTAAGAGGGATGCTTCTCTTCCCGTACAATGTCTTCAGTGGCTCTGAGGGGGCCTCCATTAAGCAGCCTCATAGCCCGTGTGGTGCTGAGCCGTTGCATGCGTTTAATACGGACCGCATGTTGTAGCTCGGCGCGTGAGGCAATTTGCAGGACATAGGCTGACAGGAGCTTCACTGCTCGTGGCACCTGTCCGAAGCTAGGAAAGTCGTTAATGTCCACTACCACAGGGCCGTGAGATGTCTCAACTACATCCAAACCATAAATGTCCAGTCCAAAGATTTTACCAACACGAAGTGCCAACTGCCGTAGCTCTAGCGTTATTGGAATAAGTCGTTTGTCCACCTCCACGTCGGGATGAAGTGGTGATCTCTTCGCAACAGCGTAGACCTCTGTACCAACGACGTACAGTTTAATATCAAAGCCAGTATTGTCTACATAGCTTTGTGCCAGGAAGAAACAATGGTTAGCTTCGGCTATCTCCAACGTTGCCAGGTCAGCCGGACTATCCACTCGATAAATCCCGCGACCGGTACTGCCATTGGTAGGTTTGACAACGAGAGGATAGTTTTCCTCGGGAATCTGCTTAAGCAGACGTGGATGAGCAACAAAGTAGGTAAGTGGAATGGGCACCCCATGAGCGCGTGCAAATACGCTAGCGACGGCCTTGTCGCGTACCAAGCGGATAGATCGCGAGTTATTGATCGTTGGGATACCCACTGCTTCTACGGCATCTAGAATACTCATTCCGGGACCATCTGATTGTGTTCTCAAGACGTAGGCATCATAGCCCTGCTGTGTGAGATCATCCAAACGTGTGACAGTCACATCTGGTTCCAACAGATCAACTTCATGACCCCATTTTAGAAGTTGATCCGCAATGACAATGGGCAGAGGCTCATTTCGATATTGTGCTTCAATGATAAAGCAGAAACGCATCTTCGTCTCCTAGCTTCAGCCTCTCAATCGAGAGCCTGCAATCTCTTCAGGGAGTACCTGATTAGCAGAAAGTGAGCCTTTTTGTAATCGACGCGACTAGACTGAGATAAGGCAGGGTGACACTGCCAGGTATCAAACGGCTGGTGGCAGCGGGGGAGGGGCTTCGTGCTCGACTGGCTACTGGCACAAATCAGCTCCGTCTCATTCTAGCTGCGTCGGTAATGAAAAAGGCTCACTTCCTGGAAAGGTCGTTCTAGATGTCGCATTTCTGATGCGCGAAACCGTCAGAACCATGAAACCTTGCATAAAAATTGACCTTGTGGTTACGTATCCTTCTCAATATCATATTAAATGGAACATAAACATTAATATCTCTATCTTTAACTGTAGTCGGCAGCGTTTGTTACTATTAGAGTTTCTGGAACTCCGATTCCTCTCAGGAGGAATGTAGCTGGATTATTCCCATTCGAGAGATAGTTGGAATCAATACTGATTGTGGAGGGCACTCGATACTCTTCCTCTCACAAAAACTTTGGGGGTGGGGCTTTTGCGCAAGGAAGGACTGGATCTCCTGTACGTGCCTGCATCTAGATCACCACACGCTTAACGGCCCAGACAATTTCATCCAGGCGTGGATAGTAATGCTCAGTAGTGGGATCGAAACTGTTGATTACAACATGGTTATAGTTTTGTCCCTCGGCATGAATATATTCCTGGTTATTCAAAGCCATAGCTACATGGGTTATGGCTTCACTGCCAAAGAAAATCAAGTCACCTTCCTGTATATCTTCACGTTTGACGCAATGTGACAAGAAATCATGCTGTTGATCCGCATCACGTGGAATGATATATCCTCCCATGCGATAGCATAGCTGTACAAAACCACTGCAATCGATACCTTCCCAGCTCGTCCCACCCCACAGGTAGGGACGGTTCAAAAAGGCGCGCGCGTAAGTAGTAATCGTCCGGGTGGATGTCAGGGAATAGACACTTTCCTGCTGGCGAATATCGACTTTACCGCGCTCAAGCCACGCGGTTTGTTCACCAGGTAAGGCTACCTGAACGCGTTCAGGATGGGTTGTATCCAGCAGCGGCAAGGCAGTAGATAGATACGCCATATGCAAGATATCGTCACCCTGCATATGCGNGTAAAGAGAGGCATATGGACTGGTAACCACGGCAAACAGAGATAAAGGCGTGCTACATGTTTCTCCAACTTTGCAGAAACCCTTGGAAACAGGTTCTTCCAACTCGCTCGTGCGAATCCAGCCCTCGTAGTCTGAAAGGGCAACATGTGTCCACCCGCCATCAATCTCACCAGCCTGAGCAGGTGTATTTAGGAGGGCCTGTGTGACCAATTCGGATTCTGCATCAGGATAGCGACGAATATCTGCCACACCGGCAGAAACAGCGTACGTGTTGGTGGTTATTGTCGTCAATGTGATTTCCTTTGCTAATGAGCAATAAGCAGATTAACGCAAGGCATTACTCATGACAAAGACCAGGTTTGCCGGACGTTCCGCCATGCGGCGCATAAGGTAGGGATACCATTGCGAGCCGTATGGAACATAGATACGCATGTTATAACCCTGACGCACAAGTTTTTCTTGCAGATCGCGGCGAATGCCATACAACATTTGAAACTCAAAGGCATCTTTGTTGATACCATGATCACGTGTATACTTGCAGGCCGCATTGATAATAGCCTCGTCATGAGTTGCTAGGGCTGGATAATTCCCCNTTGAGAGCAGCAGCANCATAAGTTGTACATAATTGTGGTCAACATCGCTTTTATTTTGAAAGGCGAGCGTTTTTGGCTCTTTATATGCACCCTTAACCAGGCGTACACGAACACCTTGAGAGATAAGTTGCTCAACATCCTTTTTACTGCGGTAGAGGCAGGTTTGAATGACGGTCCCAACGTGTTCGAACTGCTGGTGCATACGCAAGGTTATATCTACCGTTGGTTCTGTATAGGCCGAACCTTCCATATCGATGCGTACAAAAATCTGGTATTTCTGAGCATGTTCCAGAATATCACTGACGTTCTGTTCGCAAAGCTCGGGCGAAATATCTAAGCCCAGGGCAGTGAGCTTGACCGAGATATTGGCATCAACACCAGTTTGCTTAATGGAATCAAGAATGTCACGATAACCGCGTGCGGTAGCCCTGGCCTCTTGCGCGTCCGAGACGTTTTCNCCGAGNTGATCGAGCGAGACATGCATACCAGCCTGGTTGAGAACCCGGCTCACCTGGATAGCCTCTTCCAGAGCCTCTCCTGCGACAAAGCGACGCGAGACCCCACGTGTAGCCCGGTTTGAGACGACAAATTCACGTAAATTATTATTTTGAGCCAGATACAACAGCGTATCTCTGAGCATCGTTGCCCCCTTTTCGTACTACATACTATCTACATACTATGATGAAAACTTTTCTTCACTCTTATCATAGCACAAAGGGGAGTAAACTCTCCTAGCCTTCTTCCTCTGGTGGACGCGCACCGATACGCTTCCACAAGCCCAGGCGTATAAGCTCGTTGCGGGCCTCGAAACCAAACATTTCAGGATCCATAGTACGACCATAGCGCAACACCAGTCCACGCAACATTTCAATTTGCTCCGATTTACTGGCACTGTCCCGTTCAAAAGGAATGTGCTGGGCGAGTTGTTCAATTGCCTGCCGATTATACCACTGGTCTTGTGTTTCTGGCATGATAAAAAATGAGAGGTAAACAGGTAGGATACAATAAAGACGATGATTGCAGCAGTTTACCCCTCCCTACAATGGTAACATGCTCGCAACAACGATTCAAGGTGAGCTAAAATTCAGAGCATATTGGTTGCGTTTTTTGGTCTAATTACCGCATTGTCCGTATCCAAGATGTAGTATGACATACGTTCATATAAGATGAATATAGCCTTTTTGCCCTACACAAGCAGACAGAACTTGACCATGTGATAAACCGATGTTACCTTGGTGATAGATATGACATAAGATCAATCACGTAGGATCAATTACAAAGGTAGAAGAACAACGATGCTCTGTACATTTTGCAATACTGTTCGCTTAGACAACGAAGCTCCTTGCTCACGTTGCGGTGCGCCTTCACCTCTACTTAGCAATACGCAAAGCGGATTTGGGGGTGGTATGCCATCAACAAATGCATGGGCTAATCCCAGCGGGTTGCTCGCGCAAATGCCCCAGAGCGACCAGGCACACCAGGCTTCCGCGCAGCCATTCCAACTTCAGCCCCGGACGGAACAGCAGCAGCCAGCATCACTCTTACCAGTTCCGTATCAAGCCCAACAGGTTCCGTTTCCNTTCCAACCAGGTTCGAACATNGCTGGAAGCTCATTNATGCCACTGCCTGCACAAAATATAAACGCCTTACTCCCTGCTCTCCCAGACCAGGGAGAGTCTGTGTATGTGCCGCCAATGTACACCAGGCCGCGGCCGATTATCCCGCGCTATCGCGCCATTAGTGGGTTGTTAAGCGTCTTGATCGTCACGCTTCTGCTGTGTACAGGTGCGGGCTATTATGCCAAGGCAAGCGGTAAATTGAATGTGTTAGGTCAATTTGCTGGTTTCGCGCCTCCCACAAATCTCAAACCCACCCCTACGCAAATATTACCAGATGCCCCAACAGCGCAAGTTACAGGACCGGCTTACAACATCATCAACTCAGCCACAACCACGGCAAATATTAATTCGCAGGGTGTAGCAACAAAAACAGATACTGTATTTAAACCCAATCAGACGATTTATGTCACCTATAGTGTCCATCCACTCAAGGCCCCCGGCATAGTCACCGTCAAATGGTACACAAATGGGGCATTCTACCAGGCCAACAAACCTTCACAGTTGATTAGCTCTCCCATGGCTGGTAGAACACAAGCGGCATATGCTCAATCCGCCGAGGGCAAAGTCGAACTCTACTGGAATAACGAACTGGCGGTAAGCCTGTTCTTTGTTGTGCGTTAACAAGAGAACCCGGGCATCTCTAAAAAAGAGCTATCCAACTAAAGTGGATAGCTCTTTTTTAGAGATGCCCGTGATCACTTACATTGGGTATCGACGGTCACGTCACCGAGGACCTCAACCTGGCAGGCAAGGCGCATATTGGGATTCTTCTTGAGATCACCACGCAGCCACAGCTTTTCTGCAAAGGTGAGAGGGTTGGTATTGGTTGAGGGAGAAACCGCTACGCGATCGGTACCACATAAGCCATTACCGTGGCAATTGCCAAATTTAAAGATACCGCAGTAGACCGGCACATCATTCTCCAGGGCTGGATAGCGCACACTGTCGCCTGTTGGCACTTCAACCTGTATACTTTCCCGTACAAATGTAATGGTTGGCACGAGTCTATCCTCCAAATGATAATGATCAAAAAAGCCACTTGATGACAAATGGCAAAATATTCTAGACAGAGTGTAGCACAGAGCACAAGAGCACGTCAAATAGCGGATGAGCCTTCTCTTACACAACCATCCACTAGCCCATAAGCAATCCATCTGCTAATTTTTGCACTTTAGACTTCTATAGCCTTATAAACATCTATATCATTATATGCAGGAACGTGATGAACCACTTTAGCATGAGTAAATACATATCATAAGGCTAATGTGTTAGAATTGAAAAAGCTAAGGTGCTCCACTGTGTTGCAACGTGGCATTCACAAAGAATTTCTAGTTAGCAACAAGGACTACGCTCATGCCAGAACAACAGGACCGTGGCGAGAAAGACGCGCCACTGCGCCAGGATATTCGCATGCTGGGCTTCGCCCTGGGACAAGCCATCCAGCAGCATGACGACGTCTCCGTATTTGCAACAGTGGAACAACTGCGGCGCACATGCAAGCGCTTGCGCCAGCATGCCGACAGCATGCGCTACGCTTCCCAGGATGAGGCCGCGCACCTCCAGGCCGAAATTGTCGCTTTAGACCAGGCCATTCATGACATCATCGTGAGCTGCGACCTGGATACCACCATCGACGTGATACGCGCCTTTACCGTCTATTTCCACCTTGTGAATACCGCCGAGCAGCATCATCGCATCCGGCGACGCTACATCCATGATCTCACAACGCCACTGACTCCCCTGCGCGGCTCTTTTGCCGCCCTGGTCGCTTTGCTCAAAGAGCGCGACATCGATGCGGCCGCGCTGCAACAACTCCTTAGCCAGCTTTCCATTGAACTGGTCTTTACTGCTCATCCTACAGAAGCCACACGGCGCAGCCTGATTACCAAGTCGCGCGAGATAGCCTCCTTGCTAGAAGAGCATGACCACGTGAACGAGATGCCTGCTCGCCAGCAGGCCAGGTGGCAACGCGAACTCGAGAACATCGTTACCCTGCTATGGCGCACCGACGCCATCCGCCATGTCCGTCCCCAACCATTGGACGAAATCAAGATGGGCGGCTATTACCTGACGGAAATCCTCTTCGATGCGGTGCCAGAACTCTATGACGAGCTAACAGAAATACTAAGCGCGGCCTATCCACAGGAGCAACTGCGCCTGCCGCCCTTTCTACGCCTCGGTTCCTGGATTGGTGGCGACCAGGATGGCAACCCCAATGTCCATCCCCAGACCCTCTTAGAGGCACTACGCTGGCAGCGCGGACAGATCATCGATCACTATCGCTCAACCATCCAGGCGCTAGCTCAGGATTTTTCGCAATCCCTGAAGCATTGTTCGATTACGTCGTCCTTACAAAGCTCACTGGAGCGCGATGCCGCTCTTTTACCTGCCTATGATCGCGAATTAGGCGCACAGACCGCCCAGGAACCTTACCGGCGCAAACTCTCCTTTATCTGGAAACGCCTGGAGGCAACCGCCGCGCCTCGTACTACCTCCCAGCACAAGCGCTCAGACAGAGCACAGGGAAGCGCTGGCACCTCACAAAATCTCGCTTTCAGTTCGGCAGAAGAATTATCCAATGAACTGCAGCTTGTCCAGGAAAGTTTACTGGCCGACGGGGAGGTGAGCGTTGCACAGGGACAACTCGCCACCCTGCTGCGCCAGGTCCAGGTCTTCGGCTTCCACTTTACCGCCATCGATGTACGCCAGCACAGCGAACGCCACGCGGCAGCCCTGGCGGAACTCCTCCAGGCCATCGGCTTATGCCATCATGCGTATACCGACCTGGATGAACAGGAGCGCATAGAGATCCTGACCGGACTGCTCAGCGATCCCCGCGTGCTGCCACGTCATGAGCTTCACTTGAGCCCCGCCACCAAGCATGTCCTGCAAACCTTCGACGCTATCCATCAGGCGCGGGAAGAGTTTGGCGCTAAGGCAGTAACAAGTTATATCATCAGCATGACGCGCAGCGTGAGCGATCTGCTCGAAGTCCAATTCTTTTGTAAAGAGGCTGGCATTACAGGCCTGTCGATTGTGCCGCTCTTTGAAACTATCGATGACCTGCGTTCATGCACAAGCATCCTGCAAAGCGCCTTCACCCATCCCAATTACCACGACTGGCTGGCCTCCTCCAGCAACCTGCAACAACAGGTTATGCTGGGCTACTCTGATAGCAGCAAAGATGGAGGCATCCTCACTTCTAGCTGGGAACTGTACCAGGCACAGACACGCTTAGCCGAGCTTGGNGCCCAACACGGCATTGGAATTACAATTTTTCATGGCCGGGGTGGCGCCATCGGGCGCGGTGGTGGACCAATCTATGAAGCTATCCTGGGTCAGCCGCCAGATACCGTCAATGGGCGTCTGCGCATCACGGAACAGGGCGAGATGCTTTCGTTTAAGTATGGGCTTCACGCGATTGCCCTCCGCAACATGGAGCTGGTGGTCGCGGGTGTCGTGCAGTCCAGCTTGCCAGGCGCCAAACAGGCACCTTCAGCAAACGATGAGCAACATTTGCAGACCTGGTCGGAAACCATGCATGCACTCTCAGCCAGTGCCTACAATCGTTACCGTAGCTTTATCTATGAGAATCCCGACTTTATCCACTATTTTGAGCAGGCAACCCCNATTCTGGAGTTGGGCTGGCTCAATATTGGCTCACGCCCGGCACGGCGTACCTCGGGACACAATATTGAAGAACTNCGCGCCATCCCCTGGGTCTTTTCCTGGATGCAGAGCCGCTACGTCTTGCCAAGCTGGTACGGCGTAGGTGGAGCCCTCGAAGCATATATCTCAGAAGATCCGCAGCGGCTCCAACAACTACAAGAGATGTATCGTTCCTGGCCGTTCCTGCGCACCTTCCTCGACAATTTACAGATGACGCTCTCCAAAGCAGATATGCACATCGCTCGCCACTACGCCTCGCTGGTGGATGACGAGGCTTTGCGCCAACGCATCTCAGCAGAAATCGAAGACGAATACGCGCGCACAGAGCACTGGCTGCTGCGTATCGTTGAAGGTCAGGCCCTGCTTGATAACTCGCCCGTCCTGCAGCGTTCAATTCGCCTGCGCAATCCTTATGTCGACCCTTTGAGCTACTTCCAGGTGGTACTGCTGCGCCGCCTGCGCGCCCTGGGNGGCCCGCTCGTCCTTGACGAAGCAGAGCTTCAACACGCCAGCAAGCAGGAACGCGAACGTAACCAGCTCACCTATGCCGTGCTCCTGACCATCAACGGCATCGCCGCCGGCCTGAGAAATACAGGGTAAGCCCATCAAGTGGTGATTGGTGTGTGCCGTGAACCATTTCCTTGACCTTATCTGATATCATCAGGTATATTGAGCTCTCAATCAGAGAAAATAGTCACATCATCAGACAGGCAAATAGAGAAATAATGAGCGTATTTGAAACCATCAAGAACCGGCGTAGTACTGGCAAAATGACGGCGCAGGTACCCACGCGTCAGCAGGTAGAACAGCTTTTAGAGGCTGCAACCCATGCCCCCAACCATCATAAAGTTGAACCATGGCAATTCATTGTGCTCGCTGGTAATGCTCGTGCAGAACTTGGACAGGTCATGGCCGACTCCCTGGCCAGGCGCCTCGCGGAAAATCCTCCCGAAAAAGCAGAGGCTGTGCTCGCTAAGGAACGTAACAAGCTCTTGCGCTCGCCAGTCGTGATTGTGGCAGTGGCAGAGCAGCCCACCCAGGCCAATGTGCTGGAGATTGAGAACATTGAAGCCGTGGCCGCCGCCGTGGAAAACATGCTGCTGACGGGTGAAGAGATGGGCCTGGCCTGCATGTGGCGCACCGGCGATGCCGCCTATGATCCTCATGTGAAGCGCTGGCTAGGTCTCACACCAGAAGATCACATCGTCGCCTTTGTCTATGTCGGCTTCCCCGCCATCCCTAAACTGGAACGCCATCCAACCGCCATCGCCAACAAAACAACCTGGCTAGGCTGGCAAGAATAAATTATGCAGCTAACCAGGCTCAGCAGATATACTGCTGAGCCTGGTTAGCTGCATAATTTAATATTTGATGAGCGCAAAGACATCATGGCCTTTGAGTTGTTCGCGACCTTTGAGGAAGGTTAGTTCAACCAGGAAGGCGATGCCCGCGATATGCCCACCCAGCTTCTCTACAAGCTCCATAGNCGCCGACACAGTGCCACCCGTGGCCAGCAGATCATCCACAATCAGGACACGCTGACCAGGACGAATGGCATCGGTGTGCATCTCTACGACGTTGGTGCCATATTCGAGGGCATACTCAACACTTACTGTCTGCGATGGAAGTTTGCCAAATTTACGCACCGGCACAAAACCACAATTNAANAGAAAGGCCAGCGGCGCACCAAAAATAAAGCCNCGTGACTCAACGCCGACCACAGTTTGAATGCCAGCACCGGCGTAATGAGCAGCAAGCCGTTCNAGTGACGCCCGAAAGGCANTNCCATCTTGCAATAAGGGCGTGATGTCCTTGAAAAGAATACCTTTCTGCGGAAAATCGGGAATATCTCGCACCCAGTCTTCCAACCGTATCGACTCAGAAGTTGACGACATTGGTAATTCTCTCCTCTACGTCTAAATAGGCAACAACACACGAGGCAGCCAGGCACCTTTTCTACCTGACTGACCCCTGTCATCTTCAGTTTTCAGTTATGTTAAGAGCGGCTACAAGCGTCGATGAAGTCAGATCAAATGATGATCGCCTGTCCATCAATCGCGCATTTGCAGTATACCCCAGCCCCAACATGCGTGCAAGTAATCCCTTACCCGTTTTGCCTTGCCGCCATCTGGTCCGCCGGTGGCAACTGCGCCGTGCAGAAAGCACAGCGCGTAGCTTTGAGTGGAATACTACTCAAGCAATAGGGGCACTCCCGCGTGGTCGGATCTGCTGGCTTCTTAGGCGCAAAGCGCTCTGTCAAGGAGTTCACAGGCTTGACGACAAAGAAGTAAATGACAAATGCAAGAATCAAGAAGCTGATTATCGCATTAATGAAAGCACCAACATTCACAACGCTGTGTGTATATGCAACAGTAAAATTCAACCTATCAAGACCACCTTTACTGGTAGCCGGAATGAGAGGAGTAATAATATCATTAACCAGAGCATTAACTATACCAGAAAATGCCGCACCGATCATAATACCAACAGCCAGGTCTACAACATTCCCGCGCAAAATAAATTTCTGGAAATCCCCTAATGTACTCCAGGCACGATGCCCCACATTTTGTACAGTTTCGTTTCTCAATATCGCCATGACGATGATCCCTCCATGGATGTTTTTATACTTCAAACAAATCAAAGCCAAAAATACCGGCTCTTTTTAAATACACGCATAGCGTAGCATAATTTAAGACAACTCGTACTGCACTGGCAAATTGTTCCTAGTTGCAGAGTTACATATTCCTGGTGCAAAGTACTACGCACACAAGTGCGTGCCAAACCATAAATCTGCACTATAGAATA
>JGI25616J43925_10000995_pt1 | contig 10866 bp, 9 predicted proteins | sample GraSoi2013_100cm_FD_43925 | JGI IMG/M metagenome (IMG submission 43925) | reverse complement strand
CCCAAGCAGCACAGGCAGTAGGAATTCGCCTATACTTGTGATTGATGACTCCTGGGGTACGAACAGCCAGTCCTTCAGCCATTGCGCGGCCGTCAGAACGCCTTGACTTTCTTCCTTCTTCTCCGGTTGTTTGGGTGGGGGATCCATTCCAGGCATCTGAGCCTTTCTTCCTACCGATGATTGAACTGTTGTCTTCCTCAAGATCATAGCATGCTCTTTGAGCTTGTGCAAGATTTGCCTACAACTAGTTCATATACCCCAGGACCCCTCTCATCTCTTATTTCTGGCCCTGCATATAGTGCTCCAGCGCTTTCTGCAGGAACGCTGCTTCCTCCTCGCTATAGCTATACATTGGTAACGGCTTCTCTTGCGCGGGTAGCTCGTCGTGGTTCTTCCACCATTGCTTCAGACCTGCCTCTACATCCGCGTCGCCACGGGTGAACTGCCCGATCAGCTCACTGTGCTGCTTCGCCAGCGCCTGGCCCTCCGGACTAGTCGGATCCTTCCCCTCTGCTACCAGCCGCCTCAGTTCCGCGAAAACCGCATCCCACTGCTGGCTAGCGCGTTCCTGATCCTCCTCAGTCCAGTTCTTACCCCATTCCGCCAGCTTCTGCGCCGCTGCAGGACTGTACGACTTACTGGAGAGTTCCGCCATCTTCTGTTGTTGTTCTGGGGTCAGATACGTATTGACCCACTCTTTATTCTGTTCCATTTGCATCACCTGGATCACATTGACAAGAGATTCCCAGTCCCCCTGGTTGCTCCGCAGCAATGTTTCAGCTTTCTCAATGGCCTGAATCACCGCGTCTAGCTGGGTGCGCTTCTCGCGCATCATCGCCTTCTGCGTAGCCAGCGTCTCCTGCAAGCGCTCCGGATCCGTCTGCAGACAGACTTTGATCTCTTCCAATGAGAAACCCAGAAATTTCAGCGCCAGAACCTGCTGCAAACTCCATAGATCCCCGTCCGAGTAGAGCCGATGCCCTGCCTCCGTATATCCAGAGGGCGAGAGGAGACCCACTTTGTCATAAAAACGCAAGGTACGCACTGTCACCGCTGCCTTCTGCGCAAATTGACCGGTTGTATAAAACTGGCGATCCAAGTACTTCCTCCTTTTGTTTAGGAAGTATAAAGCATGACGTAACGTCATATGCAAGACTTTTTAGCTGCAATTTGGGGTCCAGCAAAAATTTGGCTCTCCAACCTGTGAGAGCCCTACAATTTCGCCAGTTTGTAACCAACATCAGGCACAGTCAAGATGTAACGTGGGTGACGAGGATCAGCCTCAATTTTGCGGCGCAGACGGCTGATATAAACCCAGATGAAATCTACTTCGCGGTTATATTCTGCCCCCCATACCCGCTCCAACAACAATTCGTGCGTCATGACTCGACCTACATTTTGCGCCAATGTGCAGAGTAGTTTATATTCTGTACGACTCAGTTGCACTGCTTGCCCCCGCGTGTGTACCAGGTGCTGCGCATAATCAATCGTAAGCTCGCCAGTCCTGAAAATAGTCTCGTTGGTTGCTTGCTCCCCCTGCCCAGCCGAGCGGCGCAAAAGCACACGCACGCGCGCAAGTAGTTCTTTTATTCCAAAGGGTTTGACCACCAGGTCATCGGCTCCCAGCTCTAAGAGCCGCACGCGCTCATCTTCCTCACACTCGTCGCAGAGCATCATAACTGGCATACGTGAAAATTCGCGCAACCGTTGAAGAAGTTCCACGCCGCTCATATCAGAGAGGCGCGTTGCGAGCAGTATTATGTCGGGTTCTTCAAGATCTAGCTGGCGCAAGAATTGTATGCCATGACCGACAGTGTATACATCGTACTGTTGTTCTGTCAGGTGAGCGCGCAGATAGCGGGCGATACGTACATCGTTCTCGACGACAACCACCTTTGATCGCAGGTTTTGCCGTAGAGGACCCGTGCGCGGAGCTGTTAAAGGGCCGCTGGATAAAGCAGTGATTCCAGTTGTCGATGATAATTGATATACCTGCTCTATCTCCGTGTGCAGAGTAAACGGCAGCGTACAATAGAATGTCGTCCCCAGTCCCACTCCTGGAGAGTCTGCCCAGATTTTACCTCCATGTGCCTCTATAGTTGCGCGCACAAACGATAGTCCCAAACCACTCCCAGTGCCAATGGACCGTCCCTCTCCCGGCGAAATACGGTAGAAGCGGTCAAAGATACGGTCGAGATGCTCAGGCGCTATACCTACACCCTGGTCAGCGACGCTCAGGCAAACTTCAACTTCGTTCGTCTCGAGATGGATTCTGATGGTTCCACCTGTAGATGAGTACGTCACTGCATTGTTGAGCAAGTGATTGAGCGCTTGTTCGATGCGCAGCGCGTCACAGTGCACAACGAGGTCTTCCGTTGGGATACTCAATATAAACTGGTGGCGCAGAGCATTCATACGCCAGCGTTCTACCAGTTGTTCTAGCAATTTCGAGATATGTACTTCTGATAGTCTCAAGTTCTGCACACCCGCGTCCAGGCGCCAGACATCTAGGAGGGTATTGAGAATATCGTGCAAGCGATCGGCTTGCGTATCTATCATCTGCAACATTTCGCGCAGCATAGCAGGATCCCAGCGCATGGAGTTTCCGAGGAGGGTTGTAGCACAGCCTTTGATAATAGCCAGTGGCGTTTTGAGTTCATGCGCGGCAAGCGCCAATGTCTCGCTACGAGCCCGCATGGATGACCGTTCCAAGGTAATATCGTCGAGCAATACGCCGCGGCCCAACAGGTGATCGGGGTTATCTCGTACAGGAAAGCTTTGCACGCGTAGCCAGCGCACGGCAGCATCGGCAAGTGCCAGGTCCATACTGCTTTCCTGCTCAGGGTGAAGCCAGATGCGATCAAGTTCTGCCTGTGCGCTTTCAGGGTTAGCAGCCAGAGAGACAAGCTGTCCGCGCACATCGAAGACCGGCTCTTCGACAAGCGCCCGACTACTAACCCCAAGCAAACGCTCTGCGCTTGGGTTGGAGTAAGCAACCTGCTCCGCCGAATTGAGCAGAATGAAGCCACTGCGCATGTTCGTCGCAATGTCTGAGAGCATATAATATTCTCGCGCTAAGCGTGATAACATGGCTGCTGGCTCTTCCCTTGAAGGTGGAACAAGAGATGCGGGTAACGTGCTATCTTTGGCGCAGAAGTCCTCCGGACTTCGTTGCCTCCCCTCATGGCTCGTATCCGCCCCGTTTCCGGCGGCGAAGTCCATATAAATAAGTACCTTTCACGTTTGCTCAACAAATAGCTTGTGCTATTGATATTCTAACAAATCGGTCAAGGTTAATTTGGAGTGCAGGGCTCTCTCTCATGCTCGCAGGGCGATCCTTACAGTGGCCCTGTGGGGACCGCCCAACCCGGTGAAACTCAATGTCCCGCCACAAAAGCCAGCATCACAATTAAGACCAGGTGCAGAACCATAGCAATACCGAAACCCCAGGCGAGAACGATGATCCACGTGTGATCGGTTATCGGCTTGCGTGAAGGGGCATACGCATACGGTGAGCGCTCAGCAGCAACAAGCCCTATAGCGATACGGAGGCGCAAGGGTGTACGAATGGGGGAAAGACGCATTTGAACCAGGAGCGACTCGTGACAGCGTTTACACAGCGTCCACTGTTGACGCGGCTCAGGCACTCCCTCTGGCTCCATGAGAGGAATAGCATGAAACCAGGTACGGCGCTTACAAATAGAACAGCGGGCGATTGCTCGTTTCTTTGGTCGACGCGAGTTGTTTCGTTTGATCGTAACAGCAGGTTCGCTGCCTGGCATGATATTTTTCACCGCTCGCAGTCCTTTCTCTATCGTAGCACTGAACAACATATCACCCGTCGATCATAATGTTCTTCCTTCTCTCAATATTACCACATTTTATGTGATCATTCTGTGAGATCTAAAAGGAATGCAAGGCGAAAAATAGGTAAAGTGAAAAAACTTTGAAATGTAATAGAGATGCGCTGAGAGTTGCACGGCGCCGTGCAACTCTCAGCGCATCTCTATTACATTTCTTATCCTCTAAGGAGTGGCAGCAGGTAAACGATACTAAATACAAATACCCACACCCCGTCTACGAAGTGCCAGTACATCTCGCCGGCTTGAGCCGCCCAGTGTTTCTTCGCGGTGAAATCGCCGCGTAAAGAACGCAGTAAGACGATGATCAAGAAAATTAGACCTATGGTTACATGCAGCCCGTGGAAACCAGTCAAGGTGAAGAAAGATGAACCGAAGATCGTGGCCTGTGGAGTAAAGTTCCGACCAAACAAGCCAGAATACTCGTAGACCTGCCCTCCAAGGAAAGCCGCCCCCATAAGTATAGTAAGGCTAAGGCCAAGTTTGAGATTGCGCTGATTGCCTCTAGCAATACCAGCGCCCGCAATACGTATAGGAATACTGCTCCCAAGCAGAATAAAAGTATTGATCAACGGATAAGTCAGATCCGTAGGAAGCTGCCAGGAACCATTGCGGATTTCCAGGTAGAGGTAAGAAGCGATAAGATTTGCGAAGATCAACGCTTCTGAAGTAATGAAAAAGATCATGCCCCACCAGTTGATACCTCGTCCTGTTAATTCTTCGTGTTCCTCTTCCGCTCTGACTTGTTCGCCGTGAGCAACGCTCATTGTCACTACTCCCTATCACTAAAGCGCATTAAGCCGTGTCAGCCGAATGCGCTGGACACTAATTAACGATGTTCAAGTCCCCAACCGATGATCGCAGCGGCTATTAGCGCCAAACCGACACCAAAAACTATTGGATGCGTAACCACACCTAAAAGTGTAATGAAAAGCGCCACGGCCAACGCAAATGGCCAGTAGCTCTTCTTATCCCTAAGCAGAGCCTGCTCTACAGCTTCTGTTGAACCCCTTTGTTTTTTAGGTGCCTGTTTGCGCTGCCCTGGCTCCTCGCTCACAATCATCCTCTTTTCTAATGTAAGACAGGTTATCTCTCTAATGTAGGAACGGCACGAATGGCCGTCCTACATCAGGGATTCCGTTTAGTGTGTCACGGACTTCCAGTCCGCGATCTCTGGATTCTTCTTGTCATAGAATGGGCGGCGACTGCGCACGATCGGAACAACGGGGAAGTTGTAAGGTTTGGGTGGAGTATCGGTATCCCACTCCAGTGTATATGCATCCCACGGATCGGTGCCCGCCGCCTGGCCACTGCGAAGCGCGATAACGAAGTTCCAGAGGAACACCATAATGGAGATGGCGATAATAAAGGCACCAATCGTAGCCATAAGGTTCAGTTCATTCCAACCAAGATTGTCTGGATAGGTGTAGATACGACGCGGCATACCAAGCAGCCCCAGGATATGCATGGGGAAGAAGGTCAAATTCACGCCAATCAGCATCAGCCAGAAATGTACCTGCGCCAGTCGCTCATTAAACAGCTTGCCCGTCATCTTGGGAAGCCAATAGTAGAGGCCTGCGAAGACACCGAAGGCAGTACCACCAAAGAGTACATAATGCAGGTGAGAAACCACAAAGTAGGTATCCGTCACCTGGTAGTCAAAGGGCACTACGGCCAACGCTATGCCATTCAGACCACCAATCAAGAACATGGCGATAAAGCCTAGCGCAAAAAGCATCGGAGCCTTGAAGCTGATTTTGCCGCCGTAGACCGTCGCGACCCAGTTGAATATCTTCACTGCCGTTGGAATCGCTATCAGCGTGGTGCTGGTCGCGAAAAACGCCTGCGCAACGAGTGGTAGTCCAACTGCGAACATGTGGTGCGCCCACACTGTAAAGCTCAGGAAACCTATAGCCACACCAGACCAGGCAATAAAGGTATAACCAAAGAGAGGTTTGCGTGAGAAGACTGGCAATACCTCTGAGATGATACCAAAAGCGGGTAAGATCAGGATGTACACCTCTGGATGGCCGAAAGACCAGAAAAGGTGCTGCCAGAGCAGTGGATCCCCACCAAAGCCGGCCTGGAAGAAGTGTGTCCCAAGGTGACGATCCAGCAGCAACAAGATGCTCGCGGCCGTGACGCTGGGAAGAGCAAACAGCAGCAGGAAAGCTGTGACCAACGTCATCCACGTGAACATCGGCATGCGGTTGATGGTCATACCTGGTGCGCGTAGCTTGAGAATGGTCACCACAAAGTTGATCGAAGCGGCAATCGACGAGATACCGAGCATCAAGATACCGAGCGCCCAGAAGTCCATGTTTGCGCCCGGCGTACACACAACGGCAGTAGGACCGCAAATTTGGGTCTGTTCGGTGAGCGGTGCATAGCTGAACCAACCGGCGTTCGGGGCCGCCCCAAACAGGAAGCTCGAAGTCAGGAAAAGTCCGCCAAAGAGCACGACCCAGAATCCAAATGCATTCATGCGTGGGAAGGCCATATCACGCGCACCAATCATCATTGGCACGACGTAGTTGCCTAACCCGGTGAGCATCGGCATGACAAACAAGAAGATCATCGTAGTGCCATGCATAGTGAAGACCTGGTTGTAGATTTCAGGAGTCAACACTTTCCCGTTCGGCACTGCCAACTGGGTGCGGACAAGTAGGGCTTCTACTCCCCCGGCCAGGAAGAAGAAGAAGGCTGTGGTGATGTACATGATTCCAATCTTCTTATGGTCGGTTGTCATGAGCCATTCGCCAACGTAGGTTTCTTCCAGGCGCCTGCGACGTGCTATGCCTACGCCTTCAGTAATAGTGCGGGTTGCCATGGGCAATTCCTCCGATATCCAGCCCCATAGAAATACGGGGTCAACAGGCTATTGTAGACTCTCCAGGTATGCTACTAGTTGAGCAATTTCGGTATCCGAGAGTGGACGAATACTCATATCGTTGCCGGGTTTCACGCCTTGCGGATCATGAAGCCATTGATAGAGGCCGCATGCACTGGGATTCTGTATGGCGGGCTGTCCATTTGATCCGCTGATCACCACGCACGAAGCCGGGTCCCAGGAGAGGACCCCTCCAGCTATGAAACGGCGGCTACCAAAGTGTGTCAGGTTCGGCCCAACCAGAACTGAAGAACTACCACCGCTGTTCAGGTGATTATAATCTTTCAGGTTAACGCCGACAATACCATGGCAGCCCTGACATCCCCCCGATCCTAAGAAAAGTTGTTGGCCTGCTAGTGCGGCAGGATCAGTAGGTTTCGCCGCCGCAGCCTGTTGCTGCGCAGTTACCCAGGACATGTAGTCATTTTGTGACACAACAATCACATTGAAATTCATATGCGCATGCTGCAAGCCACAGTATTCTGTACACAATCCACGGTACATCCCTATTTTATCCGCCCTGAACACCTTCGTGTTATGATGAGCGGGGACAACATCTGTCTTGCCGGTGATTTCCGGGATCCAGAAGCTGTGAATAACGTTGGTCGATTCGAGGCTGACGTTTATGACTGAGCCAACAGGGATACGCATTTCATCAGCGGTGACAATGTTTTCATCCTGGTAATCAAACTCCCACCACCACTGGTGTCCTACCACTTTGATATCTACCGGGCGTCCGGTCCCTGAAATCTGGCCCAGTCCGAACATCGTGTAGATGGTCCCGATAAGTACTGCAAACAAGAAGACGGAAGGGACGACCGTCCAGATGATTTCGACGGTGTTGTTCCCATGCAGTTGCCTTGGCGCGGGCGCATTTGGTCGTTCGCGGAAGCGCACGATGGAATAGATCAACGCGCCCTCAACCGCTACAAACACGATGGTGGCCACAACCAGAATGAACCAGAACAGGCCCGCTTCTTTATCCGCAACAGGTCCCGCCGGATTCAATACNGAAGGGGAATTTTCACCACAAGCTGCAAGAAGGAGCGAGGACAAAAGCAGTGCTGCNAGTATTACACCCCAGCGTTTCATCCCGCGAAATAAAGGCATCCTCACTTCTCACTCTCCTAAAATATGTTTATCAATGGATAACAGCATTATACTGCGTTAGACACTCTTACCATTATATTGTAGTGTAGTGACTTTCCCTGAAACAAGACTTGCGGTTTACACAAACCACCTTACAATGGCCTGAATNGAAGGTGAGATCCTCTTCATTGATCTTCTACTAGCACATCTGCTATCATGATATAAGTATCTCAAGATGGACTAGACTGGACNGNAAGGCGTGAGAAAAACAATCTTACAGAAGCAGGATCTGACCAATTCAGTCTCGTCCTTCCTTCTGCAGATTGGTCTCGCTTTCTCTGCTCTTCTTTTCATCGGGGCAAATGATGGGGCGATGGGCGTCCTCATTCCAAGTATTAGCGCTCATTACCACATTGGTCAAGCGACTGCCGGTCAACTATTTCTTTTTACTGCCATCGGTTATCTCATCACAACCTTTAACAACGGTCTCTTGATCGAAAAGCTCGGGAGTCGCTTCTTCTTGCTCCTGGGAATCACCGTTTGCTTTGCCAGCACCCTGCTTCTGAGCATGGTGCCGCCTTTTCCAGGAATGCTTCTCCTGGTCCTCCTGCTGGGTGCCGGAGTAGCCATTCTCGATGCTGGTCTCAATTCCTATATCGCAGGGCTTCCTCGAAATACCGCTCTGCTCAATTACCTGCATGCATTCTATGGAGCAGGGGCTNTGCTTGGCCCCTTGATCGCNTCTACCATCTTAGCCACAGGTTTAGGATGGAACATGGTCTATGTCGTCTTGACAGCNATGTGCCTCGTGCTGCTGATTGGCTTTGGACTGACCTTCCGGCGCTGGAACATCGTTGCCCAGCACGAAGGCGAAAAGACAAAAGGCAATATCTTCTTGCTGACAGTCAGGATACGGATCGTTTGGATCGCGGCCATTTTTCTGCTCTTTTACGTGGGAACGGAAGTCAGCCTGGGAGGGTGGAGTTACACGTTTCTCACGGTGGCGCGACATGGACCACCCCTCATCATGGGATGGATCATCAGTGGTTATTGGGCGGGCCTCACCCTGGGGCGTCTGACCCTCGCGCAGGTCGCGCAACGAGTTGGTGAGCAGAGGTTAATCCAGGCATGCCTGTTCGGGGTCATTATTGGACTGCTCGTAATCTGGCTCATTCCAGTTGGTGTCGGAGCAGCCATTGGTCTCTGTTTCACTGGATTTTGCCTGGGACCCATTTTCCCCACCACCATCGCGCTCATGTCCAAACGCATCCCCGCTCGTCTTTTACCCAGCGCCATCGGATTCCTTGCCAGTCTTGGAAGTATGGGTGCGGCTATCTTCTCGTGGGGAGCTGGCAATCTGACGCAAGACCTTGGTCTCTGGACTCTTCTGCCTTATGAGATCATTCTGACGATAATGATGATGTTCCTCTGGCTTGCATTACGAGTTCGTTCGCAAGCAGAAAGTTAAATTTCTTGGCTCCGAGAATCCACCGAGGGTGACCGCAAGGGTCCCCACCCCACTCCACACCGCCCCCGCCCTTACTATGAGGACGAGAAGGCTTCATCCGTTGCGTGTCATGGTAAGGGCGGGGGCGGTGTGGAGTGGGGTGGGGACCCTTGCGGTCGCCCTCGGTGGAGTAATAAGTGTCCCATTTGACATCACAAACGAGTACCGCGTATAATCGATACATGCCTTAATCGCATTACCCCAAAAAAGGAGAGGACCCTTGAAAAGCATTCCTACCGCCCCCTGATCCGCAACCGTCGTCTCGAAATTCTGCATGGAGAAATAACAGGAATGTAACCTCATTTTAACCCTCGCAAAAACCCTTTTCTACGTCTGCCTGTCCTGAAAACCTTCTACTATTGTATTGCATTGCCTCGTGCAGAAAACAAAAGAATCGAGACATACATATGCTTATTGTTCGCCATCTCTCCAAATCATACGGTGCTATTATCGTCCTTGACGACATATCCTTTGTCATCAACCCCAACGAACGCGTGGGTATCGTTGGTCCCAACGGCGTAGGCAAAACCACGCTGCTGAGTATCCTTGTTGGACAAGAATCAATCGACTCCGGCTCCTTTTCCTTCGCGCCATCAACCGAGGTCGGCTACCTGCCCCAGACAACACCCGGATTTTATGGGCGTACAATGCAAGACTTGATCTTAGAATCCGTAGGCAATTTGCGCCAATTGGAAGAACGCATGCGTCAACTGGAAGCCGACATGGGCGCAGCCAGCGGTGACGAACTCGCAGCGTTGATGCAGGAATACGATCTCGTATCTACCAGGTTCCAGGACCGTGGTGGCTATGAACTTGACTACAAAATAGACACCATCCTTGCAGGTCTGCGCATCTCCTACCTTCCTCGTGACCGTGAGATGCAAACGCTCTCAGGCGGTGAGAAGTCGCGCGTGGGCCTGGCAACGTTGCTCCTGCGTTCACCCGACCTACTCTTGCTTGACGAGCCAACCAATCACCTGGATTTCGCCAGCCTGGAGTGGCTTGAGTCGTATCTCTCCAGTTACAAGGGCGCGATTCTGCTGGTATCGCACGATAGGCAGTTCTTAAACCGTGCCGTCAACCAGATTTTTGAGATCGATGAGCATACTCATCACCTGAAAAAGTACGAGGGCAACTACGACGCATATGTCCTGGCAAAGGCGGCCGAACGCGGAAAGTGGGAGGAGGACTACGAGCGGCAGCAGGAAGAGATCAAAGAACTGCGCAAGCGCATACGCGAAACTGCGCGTAACGTTGCTCATAATCGCCCTCCCAGTGACGGTGATAAAATGGCCTATAACTTCTTTGGCGCCCGCGTGCAGAATACTATTTCCCGTGGAGTGCGAGCAGCCGAGGAACTGCTGCGGCGTATCGAGGAAGATCCCATACCCAAACCGCCTAAACAGATGCAGGTAAGCTCATACTTCAACGTCGAGCCGCTGCAATCGCAAGTCGTGATCAACGCTTCCCATCTCACAAAATGCTGGGACGAAACCTGCGTGCTCAATGACATCAGCTTT
>JGI25616J43925_10000990_pt1 | contig 10891 bp, 10 predicted proteins | sample GraSoi2013_100cm_FD_43925 | JGI IMG/M metagenome (IMG submission 43925) | reverse complement strand
TTTTCCTGGTTTATCTACCGCATCACCACGCCGGCGCTGCGCGAGATGTTCATGTCGCCGACCCATTCGTTCAGGCTGGAAGAAGCGATCCTGTCGCTGCTTTCGGCCGACATCTTCGGCAAGACGCCGATCCGGGGTCCGCTCCTGGTCTTCAAGATCATCTACTACTTCACCTCGATCCTCCATTGGCGCGAGAGCCTGGCGGCCTGGCTGAAACGCAANCGTGCCTGGCGCACCAAGCTCGACTTTGTCTGGAAGAGCGGTAACTGAAACAGGAGTTGCGGCTATGCATCGCTGGGCTCCTCGGGGTGCGCTCGGGATCTTGTTGCTGCTCGCCTACCCTCTCCTCACGCATGCCGCAGTCACCACGGGGCTCGACTATCTGGCGTGGACGGCGTGGTTGTGCATCGCGGCGCTGGTGGTCCTGTCGTTTCCGGGCCCGTGGGGCCTGGCGGGTTTCGCACTGCTTGCGGCGGCGCCGCTCGTCGTCGACGCGGAAGTTTTGCTGAAGCTCCCGCCGGTCGTCATCAATCTCGCTCTGGCCGTCTGGTTCGGAAGGACCCTGGCGCCGGGCGAGGAGCCGATGATCAGCTGGTTCGGCCGCCTCGTGCGCGGAACGGAGCTGGCTCCGGATCTCGCGCGCTATACGCGGTACTCTACGGTCGTATGGACGGCGTTTTTCGTGATCATGGCCGCCGCGGCTGCGGCGCTGGCGGCGCTGGCGACGCCGCAAACCTGGTCGCTGTTTGCGAACGGGATCGACTATCTTCTGGTGGGCGTGCTGTTCCTCGGCGAGTACGTCTTCCGGCGCGTGCGCTACCGGCATCATGAGCACCGCCCCCTCGCCGACGTGGTTCGAACCGTGGCCCGCGCGGGCAAGCTCGCGCCGCGCCGGACGGCTCGCAAATGAACGCTCCCTGGAAGGCGCCCTGGCTAGCCCAGGGTGAGCGGGGCAGCCGCGGCGCGACGCGGTTCATGAAGTGGTTCGCTTTGCGCTGCGGCCGGCGCGTCGCGCGTTTGCTGCTCTATCCGATTTGCGCTTATTTCCTCGCTTTTTCGCCCCGCGCGCGGAGCGCTTCGCGCGAGTACCTCGCGCTCGCCCTCGGCCGGACGCCGCGCTTGTCCGACCTCTGGCGGCATTTCTTCACTTTTGCCGCGACGGTCCTCGACCGCGTGTATCTCATCGACGGCCCCTTCGGTCGCTTCGACGTCGAGGTGAGGGGACTGGAGCCTCTGCGCCGCACGCTCGCCAGGGGGCGAGGCTGCCTCTTGCTCGGAGCGCACCTGGGCAGCTTCGAGCTGCTGCGCACGCTCGCGCCCTCGCACGGATTGTCCGTCAACGTCGTGATGTACGAAGACAACGCGGCGAATATCACCGAGGCATTGAACGCGCGGCTGGATCCTGTGATNCGCGAGCGCGTCATCGTGTCGGGAGAGNTCGACACCATGTTGCGGATCGCCGAATGCCTCTCGCGCGGNGAGCTCGTCGGCATGCTCGGCGACCGCTCGGCCGGCTCCGAAAAGACGGTCACGTGCCGGTTTTTCGGGCGTGATGCCGACTTTCCACAAGGGCCGCTGCGGCTCGCCCTGNGCCTGCGCGTACCGGTGTATTGGGTCGCCGGCTTGTACGAGGGCGGCAAGCGCTACGTCATTCACCTGGAGCCCTTCTGCGAGGAGCCGAACGCGGAGCGCGCCGGGCGGGCCGCGTGGGCGCGAGAATGGACCCAACGCTACGCCGAGCGCCTGGAGCATTTCTGCCGGCTTGCGCCCTACAACTGGTTCAATTTCTATGATTTCTGGGGCAAGTCTCCGCGCTAGGATCGCGCTCGCGGCCTGCATGCTCTCGCTTCCGGCCGCGGCGCAGGAGGAACCCTGGGACTTCGCCCGCCTGATGGGCGAGCTCGCGCAGGTGCAGACCAGCCGGGCGCGGTATTCCGAGGTCAAGCGCGTCGCGCTGCTGCAGAAGCCCCTGCAGCTCTCCGGCACCTTGTTCTATGCGCGTCCTGCGCGCCTGGAGAAGCGCCAGACCCTGCCTTTCGAGGAAGTGATAAGCGTGGACGGCGGCTGGCTGACCGTCGAGCGCGAGGGAAAGACNCGGCGCATCGCCCTCCAGAACGCGCCGCTGGTCGCGGCGCTGGTCGAGAGCCTGCGCGCGACGCTCGCCGGCGACGGGGCGGAGCTCGAGCGGCTCTATTCCGTCAGGGTGCAAGGTACGAGGCGGCGCTGGACGCTGGCGCTCACCCCGAGAGAGTCCGAGGTCGCGGGCGTCGTGAAAAGCGTCGGCATCTCAGGCTCGGGTTCGCGCATCGTTCGTCTCGAAATCCTGGAGCCGGGCGGAGACGGCTCGGTGATGACCATCCAAGAAGAGTCCTCGTGAGGCTCTACGGCCGAGCGGCTCTGCTCGCCTGGCTCGCGATCGTCGCGGCGAGCGTGTGGTGGACCGCGCGCCACGTGGCCTTCACCGCCGATCTGACCGCCTTTCTCCCCGCCGCCAGCGGCCGCCTGGAGCGGCTCCTCGTGGAGCAGCTGCGTGAAGGCGTAGCCTCGCGCACCATGCTGGTCGCGATCGAAGGCGGGGCGCCGGCCGAGCTCGCGCGTCTCTCCCGCGAGCTCGCGCGCGCACTNGCAGCCGACCGGCGCTTCGACTATGTCACGAANGGNGCCGCGGAATTCACCCAGGGCGCGCGCGAGCTGGGGCTGAAGAATCGCTACCTGCTCAGCCCGCAGGTGAGTCCGGAGCGTTTCAGCGAGCAATCGCTAGCCCGCGCGCTGCGCGAAAACCTCGAGCGGCTCGCGACGCTGGAAGGAACGGTGTTCAGAGGGACGCTTGCGCGCGATCCGACGGGCGAATTGAAGAGCCTCGCGGAGACCGCGGGTCAGGGTGCGCCGGCCTCTCGCAACGGCGTCTGGTTCTCGGAGGACGGCGCCCGCGCGCTCCTTCTTGCGCAGACCGCAGCCTCCGGAATGGATGCTGTGCGCCAGCAGGATGCGGCCGACGCCTTGACGGGCGCCTTTCACGCCACCGGCGCGGGTCCTGAATATCGCGTGCTGGTCAGCGGGCCGGGCGTGTTTGCCGCGCGCACGCGCGCGGCGATCGAGCACGACACCCGCTGGCTCACGGGCGTGGCCGGCGCGCTGGTCCTCCTGATACTGGTCCTCGTATACCGCTCGCCCGGCCCGGTGGCGTTCTCCGCGCTGCCGGTGCTGACGGGCCTCGTCGTGGGAGTCGCGGCGGTGGGCGCGCTGTTCGGCACCGTTCACGGGATCACGCTCGCCTTCGGCGCGACCGTGATCGGCGAGGCGGTCGACTACCCGTCCTACGTTTTCACGCAGCGCAAAGCCGGCGAATCCGTCCTCGACATCCTGGCCCGTGTCTGGCCGACCTTGCGCCTCGCAGTGCTCACAACCGTGTTCGGCTCGCTCGCGCTCTTGCTCTCCAGTCTCCAGGGCCTATCGCAGCTCGGCGTCCTGTCGATGGTTGGGGTGCTTTCGGCGGGCCTGGTGACGCGCTGGGTCCTGCCCGCGCTCGCCCCGGGCCGGGGAGCGCCGCCGCCGCGCACGCTTCCCTTCAACCTGGTTCGCGCCGGGCTCGCGATGCGGCGCGTGGCGTGGATCGCGTGGGTGCTGCTTGCCGCGGCGCTCGCCGTCATCGTCGCGCTCCACGACCGGATCTGGGACGACGACCTCGGGCACCTGAGCCCGCTTCCCGAATCGGCGCGCGAGCTGCACGAGCGGCTGAGCGCCGATCTGCGCGCGCCCAGCGTGGGCTACCTTCTGATCGCGACGGCCGCGAGCCNCGAGGCGGCGCTCGAGAAAAGCGAGCGGCTGACCCCCGTTCTGCAAAGCTGGGTGGGCGAGGGCGTGCTGGAAGGCTTCGATCTGGCGGCGCGTTATCTGCCGAGCGCGAAGACTCAGGAAAGCCGGCGCGCCGCGCTGCCCGACGCGCGGGTCCTGCACGCGAGGCTCGCCCGGGCGCTGCGGGGGCTGCCGTATCGCGCCGACGCCTTTGCGCCGTTCGAGCGCGACGTGGAGACGGCGCGGCTTTCGCCCTTGCTCATGATCGAGGACCTGCGCGGCACCGGGCTCGACCTCAAGGTACAGTCGCTGCTCGCCACGCGCGACGGCGAATGGCACGCGCTCATTCCGCTGCGCGGCGTGCGCGACGCTGCGCGGCTGCGCTCGCTCGCCGGGCGGTTGCCCGAGGACTTGAGCGCGAGCTTCCTCGACTTGAAGGGCGAATCGGACCGGCTGATCGGCGGTTACCGCGCCCAGGCCCTTGCGCTCGCGGGCTTGGGCGCCCTCGCCATCGCGGTACTGCTCGGGTTCGGACTGCGCGGTGTGCGTAAGGCGGTGCGGGTCATGCTGCCCGTGTATGCGGCGATTGCGATGACGGTCGCCGGCCTCATGCTGCTCGGGATCGGTCTGTCGCTGTTCCATCTGGTTTCGCTCTTGCTAGTGCTCGGCATCGGTCTCAACTACGCGCTGTTCTTCAATCAGGCCGAACCCGGGACCGATAGCGAGCAGGGCACCTCGCTCGCCTTGTCGGTGTGCTTTCTCACCACATTCGCCGCGTTCGGGTGCCTCGCGACCTCGCGCATCCCGGTTCTGTCGGCGATCGGGCTCACCGTGACTTTGGGCTGCGCCCTGTCGCTTCTCAATGCGATGATGCTCAGCGGCGCGGCGATGCGAACACGCGAAGCGCGCTAGAGCGGAGGCAATTCCCGCTCGGGAAATCGGATCGGTTTGCTATACTCCGCCCCCCATGCGCACCCACTATTGCGGCAGGCTGACCGCCGCGCTCCTAGGGAAAACCGTGACGCTCGCCGGCTGGGCGCACCGCCGCCGCGACCACGGCGGGGTGATTTTCATCGACCTGCGAGACCGCGAAGGCCTCGCGCAGGTGGTGTCCGACCCCGACCGCAAGGAGACCTTCGCGACGGCCGAGCGCATCCGCAACGAGTTCGTGCTGAAGGTCACCGGTGTGGTGCGCCGCCGCCCCCAAGGCACGATCAATCCCAATATCGCTTCGGGCGAGGTCGAAGTGCTCGCGCACGCTATCGAGATCCTGAACCCCTCGCTTACGCCGCCCTTCCAGCTCGACGACGAGCNCCTGTCGGAGACCGTGCGCCTCACGCACCGCGTCATCGATCTGCGCCGCGAGACCATGCAGAAGAATCTCAAGCTNCGCTATCGCGTGGCCATGGCGGTGCGGAAATATCTCGATGCCCAGGGCTTTATCGACATCGAGACGCCGATGCTCACGCGCTCGACGCCCGAGGGCGCGCGCGACTACCTCGTGCCTTCGCGCGTGAACCCAGGTGAGTTCTTCGCGCTGCCGCAGTCGCCGCAGCTGTTCAAGCAGCTCCTTATGATCGCGGGCTACGACCGCTACTACCAGATCACCAAGTGCTTCCGCGACGAGGACCTGCGCGCCGACCGCCAGCCCGAGTTCACCCAGATCGACTGCGAGACTTCGTTCCTCGAGGAAACCGAGATCCGCGGGATCTTCGAGGGCTTGATCCGCACCGTGTTCGAGGAGGTCCTCGGCGTCGCGCTCACCGACCCGTTCCCGATGATGAGCTACGCGGAGGCCACGCGCGATTACGGCTCGGACAAGCCGGATCTGCGTGTGCCCTTGAAGCTCACCGAGCTCACGCAGGTGATGAAGTCGGTCGAGTTCAAGGTGTTCTCGGGGCCGGCGAATGCACCGGCGCATCGCGTCGCCGGTCTTTTGATTCCGAAAGGCGGGGAGCTTACGCGCGGGGAAATCGATGCGTATACAGAGTTCGTCGGTATCTATGGCGCGAAGGGCCTCGCCTGGATCAAGTTCAACGACATCGCCAAAGGGCGTGAAGGCATGCAGTCGCCGATCGTGAAGAATCTTTCGGATGCGGCGCTGAAAGCGGTCGTCGACCTGTCCGGAGCGAAGAACGGCGACCTGATGTTCTTCGGCGCGGGAAAGATCAAGGTCGTGAACGACGCGCTCGGCGCCCTGCGCGTGAAAATCGGCCACGAAAAGGGCTACGCGGGAAGCGGCTGGAAACCGCTCTGGGTCGTTGACTTCCCGATGTTCGAGTACGACGAGGAGGCGAAGCGCTGGAACGCGATGCACCACCCGTTCACCGCGCCCAAGGAGGGTCACGAGGATCTTCTCGCACGCGATCCCGGCGCGGCGCTCGCCAAGGCCTACGACATGGTGCTGAACGGCTCGGAGATCGGCGGGGGCTCGGTGCGCATCCACCGCGAGGAGGTCCAGTCCAAGGTGTTCAGGGCTCTTTCTATCGGGCCGGAGGAAGCCAAGCACAAGTTCGGATTTCTGCTCGAGGCGCTGCAATACGGCGCGCCGCCGCACGGAGGCATCGCCTTCGGCCTGGACCGCATCGTCGCCATGATGGCCGGCGCGGAATCCATCCGCGACGTGATCGCGTTCCCAAAAACGCAGCGCGCGCAGGATTTGCTCACGCATGCTCCGTCGCCGGTGGACGAGAAGCAATTGCGCGAGCTGCATATCCGCCTTCGCACGACGGAGAGGAACGCATGAACGCCGAATGGATCAAAAACGCGGCGAAGGCGGGCGTCTTCCAGCTCTCCGCCGACGCGCGCGAGCTCGCCCGTGCGGCGGCCGCGGCGGGGCTCATAGTGATCTACGTCGATATCCACCACGCGCACGACAAGGAGGATTTCCTCGCCGAAGTGTCGCACGCGCTTCGCTTTCCCGAGAAGCTCACCGCCGACTGGAGCGCTTTTGCCGGCGGCCTGAAAGACCTGTCGTGGCTTTCCGCGAAGGGCTGGGTGGTGATCCTTGAGAAGAGCAAGCACTTCTGCGGCGGGCACGGGCACGAGGCGACCGAAGCGCTGGACGCCATGGACGCGGCGGCCGAGCACTGGCGCGGCCAGGGCAAGCCCTTTTGGACGCTTATCGCCGGGCCGGATGGGTGGAAGTCCGGCTGGCCGGACGTGCCGGCGGGTTGAACCGCCCCTCACCCTAGCCCTCTCCCAGAGGGAGAGGGGACAGATTGGCTCCCTCTCCCGCTTGCGGGAGAGGGTTGGGGTGAGGGTGCCTGTCAGTTCTCCGCTTTCAAACCCATCGCCTCGCGAAATTCGCGCCTGACTTCCTCCGGTTGCCCGTAATGCCACCTGAAGTCCTGGAGCAGCCTGCTCCAGAACGGGTGCTCGCNGTACTGCGCGAGCGTCATGCCCTCGGTGTAGAGCTTCCTGCCGATGTTGGGCAGCTCGACGCGCCGGTTCGCCTGGGCGTCGCGGATAAGGCCTTTCGGGTCCTTGCCCGCGCCAACGGCTGCCAGATCCTTGAAGAGCTGCTTGCGGATGAGCGAGATTCCGCGGTCGCTCGCGCCCAGGTTCTCCTTGGTGCGGTCGGCGATGCGCCCCTGGCCCACCCAGGCGACGATGTCCTGGTTGATGACGTGGCTGGTGATCCAGCGGCCGGTGTGATCCTTGATCGGCGCCGTCCACGCCGGGATGCCTTTCTGCTCGTAGGGCTCCGATTCCTTGGGCACGCGGATAAAGGACCAGGTAACCGAGAGCATGTTCTCGTCGTCCACGGGAACGCGCCACTCGAAGTGCTCGCCCAGGAAAAACCCGTTCGGCCACAGGCACACGCGGCCCGTCGTCCACAGGGGATCGGCCTCGTCCGAGCCTTCGCGCACGCGCTTGTAGACGAAGCCGAAGTCGAACTCGTCGAAGCCGATCTTCAGATGCGCCGGGGCGTAGGGGCCGGTGCCGCCTTTCAAGCGCAGGCTCCAGTTCTCGTGCATCCATTCGAAGTGCACCGGGTCGATCGAGTTCTCCTGCGCCTGAAGCCAGTTGCACGGCACTTCCGCGAACACGATCTGCACGAAACCGTTTTTCCACGAGAACGGCTCCCAGTCGGGCAGGAGCGGCGCGGGCTGCGGGCCGAGATAAGCCCAGAGNAGCCCGGCTTTCGCCTGAACGGGGTAGGCCGTGGTCCGGATTCTTTTTTTCAGCCGTCCCTGAGGATCGAATTTCTCCTCGAAGGGCTGCGCGATGCATTGGCCGCCCTCGTCGTACNTCCAGCCGTGATAGTGGCAGCGCAGGCCGCATTGCTCGACGTAGCCGTAAGCGAGGTCCGCCCCGCGATGCCTGCAATGCCGCGCGATCAGGCCGTAGGTGCCGGACAAATCTCTATAGACGACGAGATCTTCGCCCATAATGCGCACCGGCCTGATCGCGTCCGTCTCCAGCTCGCTCACCGCGGCGACCGGCTGCCAGTAGCGGCGCAAGAGCTCGCCCATCGGCGTGCCCGCGCCGACCTGGGTCAAGGTTCTGTTTTTCTCCGCGCTCAGCATCATTCCACCTTTGCGCCCGAGGCCTTGATGAGCGCTTCCCACCTTGGGAAATCGCGCCGATAGTTCTCGGCGAACTCCTCGGGCGTGTTGCCGATCGGCAGCTGCCCCATCGCGATCAGGCGCTCCGAGACTTCGGGCGTTCTCAGCACCTCCACGATCTCGCGCGAGAGCCGCTCGACGATGGGCCTGGGCGTTCCCGCGGGCAGGTAGGCGCCGCCCCAGACCGGCATCTCGAATCCGGGGAAGCCCTGCTCGGCAAAGGTGGCGAGCTCGGGCCAGGCGACGAAGCGCTTCGGGCCGGTGATCGCGAGCGCGCGCACTTTTCCTGCGGAGGCGAGGGGTTTCGCGATCAGGATGCTCACCCAGGCTACGTCCAGCGTGCCGTTCATCACATCCGTGGTCGCCTGCACCTCGCCCTTGTAGGGGACGTGATTGAGCGGCACGCCGTACTCCTTCTCCAGGATCACGCCGAAGAGGTGCAGCGAGGTGCCCACGCCGATCGAGCCGTAGCTGACCGGCCGCCCGAGCTTCTTCGCCCATTCGACGAAGCCTTTCAGGTCCCGGTAGGGCGCGCTCGCCGGCCCGACGAGGAGCACGTTCCCGGTGCTGATCTGCGTGACCGGCTCGAAGTCCTTCACCGGATCGTAGGGGAGATTCGCGCGCAGCACGCGGTTTCCCACCATCGAGCTCATGATGGTGACGAGGAAGGTGTAGCCGTCGGGAGGCGCTTTCGCCGCCTCGGCCGTGCCGAGCACGGTCGAGGCGCCCGGCTTGTTGTCCACCACCACCGGCTGTCCGAGCCGGAGCGAGAGCTTCTCCGCGATGATGCGGCACATGACGTCGATGTTGCCTCCGGCGACCGAAGTCGAGATGAGGCGCACGGGCCGAGACGGCCATCTGTCCTGTGCGTGAGCACCGCTGCACAGCGCGCCGGCGGCGACGGCGAGCGCGAGTCCTCGCGCGATCCAGCCGTTCATGGATTCCTCCTTTGCACTATTATTCCCGGCCCGCCGCCCCATGACTACTGTTTACAAAATTCCCCGCTCGGTACTGGTGGTGATCCACACCCCGGACCTGCAGGTGCTGATGATGGAGCGCGCCGGCTGGCAGGGTTTCTGGCAGTCGGTCACGGGCAGCCTCGCGCACGAATCGGAGCCCCTTCGCGACGCGGCGATCCGCGAGGTGCGCGAGGAGACCGGCCTGGACGCGGCGCGCTACGATCTGCGCGACTGGGGCATGGCGAACCGCTTCGAGATCTTCAAGAAGCACCAGAGCCGCTACGCGCCCGGGGTCACGCACAACCTCGAGCACGTCTTCAGCCTCTCGGTGCCCGGGCCGCTTCCGGTCACGCTCGACCCGACGGAGCACCTGAGCTACAAATGGCTGCCCTGGCGCGACGCCGCCGCGCTCACGATCTCCTGGACCAACCGCGACGCGATCCTCGCCCTGCCTCGAAGGACCGGCGTCAGCGCCCCGTAACTCCGCGAAGCTTGCGGCGGAATATGCGGTTGCGGCATGCTGTTCGCATGTCCGTGAACCCGGTCCGCTCAGGCAGCGCTCTCTTTTTCACGCTCTTCACGTTCGCCCTCGCGCCGGGCCCCGTGCGCGCCGCCGACGGCGAGGCGATCGAGACCCGGATCGCGCGGCAAGGAGAATACATCACGGTCAACGCATCGGCCCTGATGCAGGTCGATGCGCGAATCGCCTGGGAGGTGCTCTCGGACTACGATCATCTCGCGCAATTCATCCCGGACATGAAAAGCTCGCGCGTCGTGTCGCGCGACGGCAACCGCGTCCTGGTGGAGCAGAAGGGCGAGTTCGGATTCTTCTTCTACCGGCAGCCTGTCGACGTGGTGCTCGAAGTCGTGGAAGAGCCGCGTCGCCGGATCGACGCGCGCCGGATCTCCGGAAACATCCGGGATCTGGAGACCCACTACGAGCTCAAGGCGTCGGATGCGGGAGTGAAGCTCGACTACGTCGGACGCTTCATACCTGAATTCTCCGTGCCTCCTTTGTTCGGCATGCCGATGGTGCGCAGGATCGTCGAGCGCCGCTTCCGCGCCATGGTCGAGGAGATCGTGCGGCGCGATGCGCTCGCGCGCAGCCGCCCGAAGGACTGAGGGTCCCCCGGCCGGCCCGCGCTTCGCGGATCAGAACTTGTAGATGCCCTGGAAGGCGAGAGTCAGCAGGGACTTGGCGGTCGTGCCGTCCGAGTTGCGGAAGACGGCGTTGTTCGCCTGGTCCCCGCGGAGCTCGCCGCGCAGCTCGACGCTGCTGTTCGGCAGATACGCGAGCGTAGCGGTCACCTCCTTGTACTTCGTATCGCTGGTGGCAAAAGGGGCGGCAGGCGCGAAGTGGAAGCCGTTCTTGTCGTCGAACATCTCCGCACGCGCCGCGACACGCCACAGCGAGCTGAGGTTGTAAGTGAAGTAGCCCGCAATGCCGTTGTACTTCGCCGACCCGCCGACGGCCCGGTCCTGGCTGACGTACAGGACCTCTCCGCCGGCGCTCATGCGGTTGTTGATGGTGTAGGTCGCGACGACGTTGAGCAGGTTGCGCGTGTC
>JGI25616J43925_10000988_pt1 | contig 10895 bp, 9 predicted proteins | sample GraSoi2013_100cm_FD_43925 | JGI IMG/M metagenome (IMG submission 43925) | reverse complement strand
GGGAGCGCATCTCCACCGCGAAAGGAAGTGCACGATGACCGAGGAATCCGAAGGCGGGACCCCGGGCGAGGGTCACGCGCAGCAGAGCGACAGCGCACCGCAGGAGAGCAGCGCGCCGCGGGAGCCGGGTCAGCAGGGCCAGCCCGGTTCGGCCGGCGCACCCGGTTCCTTCGATCCGAACAGCCGGCGGCCACGGCGCCGCGGCCGCCGCGGACGCGGGGGCGGCGTCGGCACGCCGCAGCCGTTCCGTCCGATGCCGCAGGGGGCCCGTCCGGGCCAGCCATTCCGCGGTCCCGCGCGCGGACCGGGCTTCGTGTCGCGGCCCGCACCGCGGCCCGCGCCACGCCCGCTGGACGACGAAAGCGCGCTCCAGGCGCGCGAGCTCGCGGCTTACGAGCGGCGCCAGCAACAGCAGCAGCGTCGAACGACCGGCGGCTGGCGGCCGGGCGCGCCCTTCCGCGGACCGGCGATGGGCATCGGGGGTGGTCCGCGGCCGTTCCGCGGCGGCGGCACGTCCCAGTACAGCGAGCAGATCCGCCGGGCGACGTCGGGGCCGGCACGCGGCGCCGCGCCGTCGCACGAGGCCGGTGAGCCGATCGCCGGCCCGCACGCGGTGCTCGAGGCGATGCGCGCCGGACGCGCGATCCGCAAGCTCTATATCTCGCAGGACCGCAGTCTCCGCACCGGCCCGGTGAACGATCTCATCGCCGAGGCCCAGGAGCGGCGCGTCTTCGTGAACTACCTCGACAAGCTCGATCTTTCGCGACTTTCGCCGGTCGAGAACCACCAGGGCGTCGTCGCGATCTTCGAAGGTCGCGCCGGCGTGGACCTCGACGAGCTCATGGTCCACCTGGATGCGACGAACGACGCGCCGCTCGTGCTCGTCGTCGACTCGCTGCAGGATCCGCAGAACTTCGGAGTGCTCCTCCGCTCGGCGGAGGGCGCGGGCGTCGACGGCGTCGTCATCCCGCGGCATCGCGCGGTCGGCCTCACACCGGCCGTCGCGAAGACGAGCGCCGGTGCGTCGGAGCATCTGCTCGTGGCCGAGGTCGCGAACCTCCGGCAGGCCATCGATTCGCTCAAGGAGAAGGGCCTCTGGGTCGTCGGCGCCGACGAGACCGGTGACCTCCTCTACGACGAGGTCGACTACCGCGGACCGACCGGCATCGTGATCGGCGGCGAGGGCGAAGGCATCCGCCGGCTCGTGCTCGAAGGCTGCGACCAGGTCGTCCGCATCCCGATGGAGGGACGGATCGCGTCCCTCAACGCAGCCGCCGCCGGGACGGTCGTCCTCTATGAGGCGCTGCGGCAGCGCCGCCGCGACGCGGCGCCGCCGGGCACGCAGACCCCACGGCCGCAGCCGGCCGAGGCCGCGATCGCGGGTGAGACCGACGAGCTCGCGGAGACGCCCGAGCTCGAGGACGGTCTCGCGATCGAGACCGACGAGGTCGACGCGCCCGCGCACGACGAGGAGCCGATCGAGGAAGAGGTCGACGACCTGCTGGCCGAGGACGGTGAGGTCGAGCCCGAGGCCGCGGTGGCGCCGGTCCCCGCGGCACCGAAGGTGCCACGCAAGACGGCGGCGAGGAAGACCGGCAAGAAGACGACGCCGAAGACGGAGGACTGATCATGGCCAAGCCCGAGCCGACCGAGGAAGAGGGCGTCTGGGAGCTGCGCGGCGGCAAGCCGCGAGCGGTGTCGCCTCGTCCGAAGGCGATCAGGCATCGGGAGGACGTCGACTACAACAACCCGTACCGATACAAGATCGAGCGGGTCTGGTGGGANGGCAAGGTCGTGTTCGCGAGCGAGCANGGCGAGCTCGACGTCGATCCGAAGAAGGTGAAGGTCGCGCAGGAGTACCAGATCGTCTACAAGGTCGCGCTCGACGCGAAGGGGAAGCTGCGCCGCGAGCCCGCGCGGGTGAAGGGCCAGTTGAACATCTACGACTCGATCCCCGGCATGAAGAAGTACAGCCCGATCTGGCAGTTCAACTACGTCGTCGTGCCGCGGGACTACCAGCCGAACGCGCTCCGCTCGGAGAAGGACTGCCTCAAGAGCGGCTACGAGATCGTTCGGAGCACGGTCTTCGAGAACTGACCGGTCATCTAGGTCCCACGGTCGTGGGACTCGCAGCCAACGGGTAGCCTTGAGGCAACGCCGGGGTAGCTCAGTTGGCAGAGCAGGGCTTTTGTAAAGCTCAGGTCGCGGGTTCGACCCCCGCTCCCGGCTCCGGGGACGGCTAGCGGGCGAGGCCCTCGGCGACGCGGATGTGGTCCTTGCCCGCATGCTTCACGTCGATGAGCGCGCGGTCCGCCGCGCGGATCAGCTCGTCGAGGTCGGTCGCGCCTCCGCGGATCGCGACGATACCGACCGATGCGGTGACGCTGACGTCCGCACTGCCGGTCACGCCNGCGACGATGGTGCGGATGCGCTGGAGGATGCGCTGCGCCTCGGNCGTGCCGCAGGACTCCAGAAAGACGACGAACTCGTCGCCGCCGTATCGCGCGGCGACATCCGANGGCCGGAGGTTCGCGCGAATGGCGGCTGCCACCATGCGCAGGACCTCGTCACCGGCCGGATGNCCGCGTGAGTCGTTCACNGCTTTGAAGCCGTCGAGGTCGAGCACCGCGAGCGCCGACGNCGCGTTGCCCGCGCGCTCGAGACGCTTCACCACCACCTCGTGGAACGCACGTCGGTTGAGGAGTCCCGTCGTCGAGTCGCGCTCGGCGTGCGTCTCGATCGTGCGGTAGTGCTCGCGGTCGGCGCCGTACAGCAGCACGAAGCCGACGGTGAAGAGCGCGAGCGTGACGACCTCGAGCAGCGCGGCCGCATCCGCGGTCTGCGAGGTGCCGAATGCATCCAATCCTGTGCGCACCACGAGACTCAACGACGCCGCCGCGAAGAACAGCCAGGAGCGCACCCGCCTCGGACGGCCGCCGCCGCGAAGTGTCGAAACGGTCACAGCTACGAGAGCGATCGCGAGCGCGAGATCAGCGGTCGCGGCGAACGCGTGGAGGGTCACGCGACAAGGATGCGCCGGTCGGCAAGGGCCGCGGTCGCAATCGTGTGTAGACACGCTGCCAGCCGCGCAAGAGCCATTGACCGTACCTTCGGGGAGGCGCTTTCTACCCCCTACGACTAGGGGAGGCGACCGGGTGACGTCACGGTGGGCGCGCGCGGGGGTGCGCTGGCTGGCTGCGATCGTGGTCGTCGCCGTCCTGGCGACGAGCGCGATCACGGACGCGGACGCCGCCGGCAACGCGACCAAGATCGACCCCGCGCTCCTCGCGCAGGCCAAGGCCAACCCGGACCAGGAGTTCTCGGTCATCGTCCGCGCGACCCCGAAGGAGCGCGCGGCGCCCAAGCCCGCCAGCAATGGCGACCGCCAGGCGGTCCGCGCAAAGTCCGCGATCGAGCGGGCGAACGGGCGGGTGGGTCACGGGCTCTCGATCGTTGGCGGCGCGTCGGCGAAGCTACGCGGCGCCGCCGTCCTCGCGCTGTCTCACGACAGCGACGTGAGCTACATCTCGAGCGACTACGTCCTACGCGCGAAGTTCGATCCGGTCGCCGGTGCTCCGCTCGCCGCGACGCCGGGCATCGTCGAGACGAACGCACCCGCGGCCTGGACGCAGTACGGCGTGACCGGCAAGGGCATCGGCGTCGCCATCGTGGACAGCGGCATCGCGGCGCATCCCGATCTCGCCGGCCGCATCGTGGCGTCGGTCGACTTCACGAGCGGCGTACCCGGCGCGGTCGTGGCCGGGCCGGCCGATCCGGGCGGGCACGGCACGCACGTCGCCGGTCTCGTCGGCGGCGACGGCACGGCGTCCGGCGGCGCGTTCACCGGCACCGCTCCGGGCGCGGACCTCCTCGACGTCCGAGTCATCGGCGCGACCGGCTCGACCGACGTCTCGACGGTCCTGCGCGGCCTTCAGTGGGTCGTCGCGAACCGGGCGACCTACAACATCCGCGTCGTCAACCTCTCGCTGGGCGCGACGGTCAGCACGAGCTACGCGCAGGACCCGCTCGCGACGGCCGTCGAGGTGCTCACCTTCGCGAACATCGCCGTCGTCGTGTCCGCAGGCAACAGCGGNCCGAACGACTCGACGATCACGACCCCGGCCTTCGATCCGTTCGTGATCACGGTCGGCGCGGTCGACGACAGCGGGACGCAGGCGCCCGATGACGATCTCGTGCCGGCCTGGAGCTCGCGGGGTGCCACGGCGTTCGACGGCATCGCGAAGCCCGATCTCGTCGCGCCCGGCCGAAAGATGGTCAGCCTCCGCTCCGCGGGCAGCACGCTCGACCAGCTCTATCCGGAGCGGCAGGTCGCGGGCATCGACCCGCTGGCCCCGGCGTACTTCCGGCTCTCCGGCACGTCGATGTCGGCGCCGGTGGTCGCGGGCATCGTCGCGCTCATGCTCGAGCGAGACCCGCGCCTGACGCCGGCGCAGGTGAAGCATCGGCTGCGGACGACGGCGACGCCGCTCGCGTTCGGGACTCCGACGTCCACCGGCGCGGGCATGGTGAACGCCCTCGCCGCCGTCGCGGCGGCCGATCCGGCCGCAGACCTGTCGACGTACCGGGTCAGCGACGGATTCGCGACCCAGATGCGCACGTACATCACCGGCCAGCCGATCGTGTGGCGCGATCCGCTCTACAACGGCGGCGTCGACAGCATGGGCAGGCCATGGGCGGCCATCACCTGGGACACCGCCGTTTGGGATCCCATCACCTGGCAGAACATCGCCTGGGAGTCGTTCACATGGACGGGTATCGCGTGGGAAGGCATGGCCTGGGAAGGCATCGCGTGGGAAACGACCACGCTCGCCGTCGGGACCCTCTCCGGCGCGGGGACCGGCTGGGTGCTGGTCGACTGATGAAGCAGCAGGTCGCGATCGCGTACATCGCCGTCGTCGCCGGGCTCGGCGTCCTCTGCTTCGCGACGAGCTCGCTCGACATCCGGAGCACGGCCGCGCTCGATCCGCTGATGTTCGTGCTGATCCTCGTGCTCGCCGGCATCGCGCAACGCAATCCGGTGATGCTGTTCCGCTCGAGCTCGATCTCGGTCGCGTTCGCCGTCGAGATCGCCGCGTACGTCCTCTTCGGCACGGGCGTCGCGCTCTGGGCCGCGCTCGTCGTCGCGGTGGTGAACGCCTACACCCCCAAGCAGAAACCGTTCCGCAAGGTCGCCTTCAACTTCGGCCAATTCACGGTCGCGGCCTACCTCGCGTCGACGACCTACCAGCTCGTCGGCGGCGCCGTGCCGCCGGGGGCCGTCGTCCCGACGCTCCTCGCCGTGGCGGTCTCGGCGGTCGTGTACTTCGCCGTGAACAGCGGGCTGACCGCCGGCGTCATCGCGCTCACCTCGCAGGCGAGCTTCTTCGCGGTCTGGCGGCAGAACTTCGCGTGGATGCCGATCAACTTCCTCGCCACGGCGCTGAACGGCGCGGCGCTCTCGCTCGCGTACCAGGCCCTCGGCGCCATCGGGGTCCTGGTGTTCGTCCTGCCGCTCATGATCGCCTGGTACTCGTTCCGGATGTACATGACGAAGTCGACGCAGCTCCAGGAGCGGAACCGCGAGCTCCTCACGATGAACGAGAGCCTCGCGCGCACCGCGTCGCGGCTCGAGGAATCCCACGTGTCGGTGATCGCCGCGCTGTTGGGCTCCCTCGCCGCGAAGGATCGNTACACCCAGGGCCANTCGGCCGCGACGATGCATCACGCCCTCGCGGTGGCGCGATCGCTCGGACTCGGTCCGGACGAGGTCGCCGCCGTGAACCTGGGCGCGCTCTTCCACGACATCGGCAAGATCGGCATCCCGGAGCACATCCTCCGCAAGCCGACCCAGCTGTCCGAGGAGGAGTGGACGGAGATGAAGACCCACCCCGTGATCGGTGCGAACCTGCTCGGCGAGGTGCCGAACCTCGAGCGGATCCGGCCGATCGTGCTCGCGCATCACGAGCGCTACGACGGGACCGGCTACCCGAACGGCTTGAAGGGCGACCAGATCCCGCTCGCCGCCCAGATCATCGCCGTCGCCGACACCTATGAGGCGATGACGTCATCCCGTACCTACCGCCAGGCGCTGACCCACGACGCGGCGATCGCCGAGCTGCGCCGGGTATCAGGCACCCAGCTGAACCCCACGGTGGTCAATGCGTTCGTCCGCCAGATCGAGAGCGCGCCGCGCGACGCGGCGCAGGCCCACGACGACATCGAGCACGTGCACGTCCGCGAGCGCGCGGTCGAGGCGGTCCGGCTCCAGACCTAGCCGGCGCGTCGCTGATCCCGGAATGCGACGGCCCCCGGATAACTTCGCGCGCGCCGCCCCCGTTGAAGGACCGGCAGAAGGTAGGACTTTCGGGGGAGGCCGTTTGGCTATCCGGATCGGCGACCAGGCGAGCCATCGGGAGCGACCGACATTCGGGGATGTCGTCGCGGTCGTCCGCGCCTACGTCGCTGCGTTGCGGCCGGATGCCGTTACGTGGCCGGTGGCGGGCAAGCGCGCCGCGTTCGTCGGACTGGGCGCTTCGACGCTCGCACTCCTCTGTATCGAGGCGTTCTTCGTCGGTCCGCTCGGTCGCGCGATGCTCGTGCTCCCGGTCCTTGGGATCGCGATGAGCGCGACCGCCGCGTGGTTCGCGCCCGCGCAGGATCCGAAGGCCGTCGCCGCGCGCGAGGCAGCGCTGCGCGCGGAGCTGGACACGCTGTCGGATTCACGGGTCGCGCTCGTGATCCGTCAGTTCGAATGGGCGGTCAACGACGTCGAGAAGCTCCGGCAATCCGTCCGCCGCGCCGAGTCCGCGAAGCTCGCGGCGGACAAGCATGCCGCGGATCTCGAGGTCCGGGTCCGGCAGTTCCGGCAGATGGTCGAGCAGGCCCACGAGCAGCTGGCCCTCCATCGGGCCGAGCCGCTCCGCGTCCCGGAGGCGCCGCCGGTCGCGCAGACGCCGCGGACCATCGCGCTGCGCTGGGGTCTCCATCACGACGGCGCGATGCAGTGGCTGCGCCTCGAGACCGATGCGGCCGCGCCCACGCGGGTGCGCGTGCTCGACGCCACGGGCGAGCTCCTGACCCTAAGCGACCCGGCCACGCCGGCGTCGCCGCGGACGGACGGTCCGGTCGGTGTCGTGCTCGAGATGAGCGTGCCCGCCGCCGTCCTCGCCGAGCTCGAAGGCGGCGTGCTGACCCACCGGTTCGAGGCCCTCGTCGGCGAGGACTGGCGGCCGGTTGAGCTGGCCGACACCGGGGCGCGGACCACCAGCCGCAAGGACAAGCGGAGCCGGTTCTTCGTCGCGGAGGCTTCCCGCTCCGTCGCCTGATACTGCGCACATGGCCGTCACCGAGCCCGCNCTCGCCGAAGCCGCGATCCTCGAGGCCCCGCCCGTCCNCGTGTCGGAGGAGCTCTCGCTCCGGAGCCGCCGCGGGCGCTTGATGCTCGGGACGATCACCGCNGCGCACTTCGCGCACCACACGAGCAACAGCCTCCTGAATCCGCTCCTGCCGCTCATCCGTGACGCCTTCGCGCTGACGTACACCCAGTCGGGATTCGCGGTGTCGGCGTACTCGCTCAGCCTCGGGCTCTCGAACGGGCCGATCGGCCTGCTGGCGGATCGCATCGGGTCGCGCAAGGTGATGGTCGCCGGCCTCCTGCTCACCGGCGTCGTGAGCATCGCGCTCGCGCAAGCGGGCGACTACGCGCAGCTGCTCGTGCTCCTGCTCGCGCTCGGGATCATCTCCGGGACGTACCACGCGCCCGCGGCCGCGCTCATCGCGCGGCTGTTCTCGCCGCGCGTGCGCGGCGCCGCGATGGGCTTCCACATCACGGGCGGGCATCTGTCGTTCTTCGCGGCTCCGCTCGTCGCGGCGTACCTCGCCACCGCGACCGGCACCTGGCGCACGCCGTACCTCTGGTTCGCGATCGTGCCGATCACGCTCGGCCTCGCCCTCTGGCTCATCACGCCGCCGGACCCGCGGTCGCGCGCGACGGGGGATATCTGGGCTCCGTTCCGCGAGATCCGCGCGGTCATGGGGACCATCGGCCCGCTCGTCTCGCTGTCGGTCGCGTTCCAGGTGGGCATCGCGTCGATGACGGCGTTCCTCGCGCTGTATCTCGTGGACGCGCGCGGGATCTCTCCGGTCATCGCCGCGACGGCGTTCGGCTACACGCAGCTCGTCGGGGTCGTCGGCGCGCCATCGGGCGGCTGGCTCTCCGATCGGCTGGGCCGCCGCACCCCGATCCTCATCTCGCTCGGCGTCATCGGTCCGTCCGTCTTCCTGCTGACGGTCGTGCCGAACGATCTGCTCATCGTGCCGCTCACGATCTTCGGCCTCGCGTTCTCGATGCGTGGCACGGCGACCGAGGTGCTGGTAATGGACACCGCGCCGGCGGACCGGCGGGGCGCCGTGCTCGGGGCGTACTACCTGGCGGCGCAGCCGATCGGCGGCATCGCCACGCCGATCTTCGGCGCCATCGCCGGCGCCGTCGGGATCACGGCGGCGTTCAGCGGCATCGGCCTGCTGCTCGTGGCGATGTCGATCGGCGCGGTCATCGTCGGGCGCGGCATGTCGCAGGGCTAGCCATGCCCGCCCCCCGCATCTTCGCGCCGCTCGCGCATCGCGACTTCCGCCTTCTCTGGGTCGGCCAGACCGTCTCGATCTTCGGCGACCACGTGCACAACGTCGCGCTGCCTTTCCAGATCATCGCGCTCGGCGGTGGCGCGGTCGAGCTCGGGATCTGGGGCGCGGTGCACGCCGCTACGTCGCTGGTATTCCTTTTGTTCGGCGGCGCCATCGCCGACCGCATCTCGCGGCGGGCGATCATCCTCGCGAGCGACCTGGTGAGCGGCATCGTCATCGCCTCGATCGCCGTGCTGTCAGCGTCCGGCGGCCTCCGGATGGAGCACGTGTACCTCGAAGCCGCGTTCTTCGGCGCGAGCCAGTCGTTCTTCCAGCCCGCGGTGAACGCCCTCATCCCCGAGCTCGTGCCGGTGGAGGTCCTGCAGTCCGGCAACTCCCTTCGCGGGCTGTCGCGGCAGATCGGNTTGCTGGGCGGCCCGATCGTCGGCGGGCTGCTCGTGGCGACNGCCGGCTTGCCGTTCGCGTTCGCGTTCGACGCAGTGACCTTCATCGTCGGATTCGGTGCGTTCGCGCTCGCTCGGCCGCGGCGCCGCGAGGCGCCGGCTCGGCTGCCGCTGTTGCGCGAGGTCCGCGAGGGGCTCAGCTACACGTTCTCGGTCCCGTGGCTGTGGATCTTCATCTTCGCGTGGGCGATCGTGATCCTCGGCATGGTCGGTCCGCTGAACGTCGCGCTGCCGCTCCTCGTGCGCGACGTCCTGCACGGAGACGCGCGGCTCTTCGGGACGATCGTCGCCGCCGTTGGGGTCGGGGAAGTCGTCACGAGCGTCGCGCTCGCCCAGATCAAGATCCGCCGGCTCGGCATCGCGATCTGTGTCTTCGCGGTCATCGGCGGCTTGGCCCTCATCGGGATCGGGGTCATCGCCGACGTCGCGGTGGTGCTCGTGTGCGCCGCCCTCTTCGGCGTGCAGTTCGTCGGCGTCGGTGTGCTGTGGACGACGGCGGTGCAGAAGCACGTGCCGCGGGAGCTCATGGGCCGCGTNCTGAGCATCGACATGTTCGGCGGCTCGCTGCTCCTGCCGCTNGCACCGGTCNTCTTTGCCGCGATCGTCGCGGCGCTCGGCCCGGCGCCCGCGTTCGTGATCGGCGGCACGNTCGCGATCGTCACCGCGATCCTGCTGTTGCTCGTGCCATCGATCCGCGAGCTCGAGTGACGTCTATCGTGGGGAGATGATCGAGCGGGCGCGGTTCGGCCGTACCGGGCACCTCAGCACGCGGACGATCTTCGGCGCCGCCGCCCTGTCGAAGGCGACCGAGGCCGATGCCGATCGCGCGCTCGCCCTGATCGATCGGTACGGACTCGACCACCTGGACACCGCGGCCAGCTACGGCGACTCCGAGCTCCGGATCGCACCGTGGCTCCGTGGCACCGGTCGGGACCGGTTCTTTCTCGCCACGAAGACGGGGGAGCGCACCTATCGGGGCGCTCGGGATCAGATCCGCGAGTCGCTGCGCCGCCTCGGCACCGATCATGTCGACCTGATCCAGCTGCACAACCTCGTCGATCCGGCGGAGTGGGAGACCGCCCTCGGTCCCGACGGCGCCCTCACGGCCGCGGTCGAGGCACGCGAGGCCGGACTCGCGCGCTTCATCGGCGTCACCGGCCATGGCAGCACGGTGGCGGCGCGGCACCGCGAGAGCCTCGCGCGCTTCGACTTCGACGCGGTCCTCTTCCCGTACAACTACGTGCAGCTGCGGGATGCCGGATACCGTGCCGACGTCGAGGCCCTGCTCGCGCTGTGCGCGGCGCGCGACGTGGCGGTCCAGACCATCAAGAGCATCACCCTCGGCCCCTGGGGTCAGCGGCCGGCGGACGCGCTCACCTGGTACGAGCCGCTCTCCGAGCAGGCCGACATCGATCTCGCGGTCGGGTTCGTCCTCGGCCGCGATCAGGTCTTCCTCAACACCGCGAGCGACATCGACCTGCTCGCCAAGGAGCTCCACGCCGCCGAGCGCGGCGTCCGTCGTCCGTCGGATGCCGCCATGGAGGCGCTGCTCGAGCGTCGAGGCATGACCCCGCTCTTCGCGTGACCAGCTTCGAGGACCGTGTGGCCCGCGTCGTTCGCCGCATCCCGCGCGGCCGGGTCGCGAGCTACTCGATGGTCGCGGACCGGCTCCGGCAGCCAGGCGCCGCGCGCGCCGTCGGGACCGCCCTCTCGCGCGGCGTGGGCGCACCGGCGCATCGTGTCGTCACCGCCGACGGCCGGCTCGTGGCGAAATGGCCCGAGCAGTCCCGCCTGCTCAGGGATGAGGGC
>JGI25616J43925_10000987_pt1 | contig 10898 bp, 14 predicted proteins | sample GraSoi2013_100cm_FD_43925 | JGI IMG/M metagenome (IMG submission 43925) | reverse complement strand
ATCCGCCGCTGCGTCGTCCGCTCNTCTTCCTCCAGGGTGGGCCCCCATGGGTAGTCCGGCGTCCTCGTCCAGCGCGGTCGCGTGCCGTACAGGAGGAGCGAGCGCGTGCGCTCCGGGTACGTCGCGGCGAAGAGGCAGGCCATCGTCCCGCCCTCGGAGAGGCCGAAGATGTGTGCCCGGTCGCTCTGGGCCGCGTCCATCACGGCGCGGATGTCGTCGATGCGCTCCTCCAGCGTGGGGATCCCGGCGGGCCGGTCGGACATCCCCGTCCCACGCTTGTCGAAGACGATGAGCCGGCAGAACGATGCGAGCGCGGCATAGACCCGCCCGTAGTACTCGCTGTCCCACTGCAGCTGCAGGTGCGACACGAAGCCCGGGCAGTAGACGAAGTCGACCGGTCCGCTGCCGGCGACGGTGTAGGCGATCTGCAGGTCACCGCTCTTCGCGTAGAGGACCGGCGGCGCCTTCATCGGCGCGAGCGTAGACCGTTGGGCCCAGCATTCCGACAGCCGATAATTGGGGAGCCGGTGTAGGCCAACGGCTGAGCCGATCCGCTTAAGACGGATTGTTTGCGGGTTCGAATCCCGCCGCCGGCACTTTCCGCNACACTTTGCGCACACCACATCGGAGGACGANGCCTTGGGCGCGAACCCCACCCGCTTCGTGATCATCGGCAACGGCGCGGCCGGCACGTACGCGGCCGAGCAGCTCCGCAAGGACGACGCGGCCTGCGAGATCGTGATGATCGACGACGAGAAGTACACGCTCTACAACCGCGTGTCGCTCCCCCGCTACCTGAAGGGCGTCCTCCTCGAGCAGCGCGTGTACGTCCGGGACCAGGAGTGGCACGACAAGAACCGCATCGACCTGCGCCTCGAGACGACGGTCGTGCAGGTCGACTTCGAGCACAAGACCGTGACGACGGAACCGGGCGGCGAGCTCCGGTACGACAAGCTCCTCATCGCGACCGGCGGCCGGCCCAACCCGCTCACGTGCGACGGCGCCGCGAACGCGAAAGCAGTGTTCAACTTCCAGTACTTCGACGAGACGAAGGCGATGGTCGCCAAGATCCCCGAGTCGAAGGTCGCGGTCATCCTCGGCGGCTCGTTCATCGGCTACGAGCTCACCGAGGCGTTCGCGTTCCGCAAGCTCGAGACGCACTGGCTCATGCGCGGCCCGTGGTTCCTCCGCCGGGCGCTCGATGAGGCCGGCGGCAAGATCGTGACGCTCCTCGGCGAAGACGCGGGCGTGCACTTCCACTACGAGGAGGCGATCGAGAAGGTCGAGCAGGCGAACGGGACCGCGAAGGTCACCGGGACGAGCGGGTTCAGCGCGAACGCGGACATCGTGGGGGTCGGCCTCGGACTGACCATGAATATCGACCTGTTCAAGGACACCGGGCTCGACACGAAGGTCGGCGTCCGCACGAACGAGTTCCTCGAGACGAACATGCCGGACGTGTGGGCCGCGGGCGATGTCGCCGAGTTCTACGACGTCGTGTCGGAGCGCCATCACCGGATGGGCACCTGGGACAACGCGTTGAACCACGGTCGGCACGTCGCCAAGAACATGCTCGGCGCGAAGCAGCCATACATCGAAGTGCCGACGTACGCGTCGGGGATGTTCGACTCGAACATCTCGGTCATGGGCGTCACCACGGAGGAGGAGCCCGAGGCGGAGGCGATCGTCGAGGTCGACTACGAGGGCCGCAACTACAAGCGGCTGTTCTTCCTCGCTGACAAGCTCGTCGGCGCGATGCTCATCGGCAAGATGAAGGGCCGCAAGAAGGTGCTCGAGCTCATCTCGAGCCGCACGCCCATCGACCGTCGCGAGATGGTGCTCGAGATGCTCGCGATGCCGGAACCCGTCAAGCCCGCGCCGCCGGCCTAAATGCTGCAGCGCGTCTCGTTCCCGGTGGCCGGGACCGAGGTCGAGGGCATCCTGCATCTGCCCGAGGGCGAAACGCTCGGCGGGGTCGCGATCCTTCCCGGACGGGGTGGCGCGATCGAGCGCACGGCGTATCTGGGCGACGCCCTCGCCGCCGCGGGCATCGCGGCGCTGCGCTTCGCATTCCGGATCGAGAGCGACGCATTCGCCGGGCTCGCCGANACCGGCGGCGCCGTCCGGCTCCTGCGCGCGCACGCAGCGATCCCGCAGCGGATCGGTTTGCTCGGGTGGTCCTTCGGCGGCGCGGTCGCCGCGCTGGCCGCCGGCCGCGACTCGCGGATCCGCGCCGCGGTGCTCGTCTCGGCACCCGCTGCCCGTGACTACTTCGGGACCGCGAAGCCGCTCGCCGAGGTCACCCGGACGCGCGCGAAAGTGCTCATCGTCCGCGGAAGCGCCGACGACGTGGTCGCACCGGCCGACGCCGACCGGTACGCGCAGGTCCTCACCCAGGCGCGCGTGGCGAATCGGTTGGTGACGATCGAGGGTGCCGATCACAACTTCACCGATCCGGCGCGGCGCGCCGAGATGCTCGGGATCGTCACGAGCTGGCTGCGCGAGGCGCTCGCGGCATGATGTTCGAGCGCCTCGCCGACGAGAACGTCGGCTACCTCACGACGACCGGTCGCAAGAGCCGCGAGCCCCATGAGATCGAGATCTGGTTCGGCATCCGCGACGGCACGCTCTACCTGCTGAGCGGCGGTGGTGAGTCGGCGGACTGGGTGAAGAACGTCCGGAAGGATCCGCGCGTGCGCATGCGCATCAACTCGCAGGGCGCCGCCCTCAAGGCGCGATTCCTCCGGGCGGGCTCGACAGAGGACACGGCCGCCCGCGAGCTGCTGGATGAGAAATACATGGGCTGGCGCAAGGGAAAGAAGCTCTCGAGCTGGGCGCGCGGCGCGCTGCCAGTGGCGATCGACCTCTAGGGCGCCACTCGTCAGCGGACCTCTGGGAAGTCTCCGTGCGCCGCGAGGTACTTCACGACACCGCCGGCCGACAGGATCTGCTGGGCGAACGGCGCGATCGGCCGGAGCACGGCGTTCCCCTGCGGCGTGCGCAAGATCGCGCCGTCGAGGTCGAGCGTGACCTCGTCGCCGTCCTTCGCGAGGGTCACCGCGTCGGCGGATTCCACGACCGGGATCCCGAGGTTGATGCAGTTCCGGAAGAAGATCCGCGCGAAGTTCTTCGCGACGATGCCGCCGATGCCCAGCTTCTGGAGCGCCGCGACGGCGTACTCGCGCGAGCTGCCGCAGCCGAAGTTCTCGCCGCCGACGAGGACGTCGCCCGGCTTGACCTCCTTCGCGAATCCGGGCCGGGCGTCGTAGAAGGCGTAGTTCTGGAACTTGTCCTGGCCGACCATGAACGGCGCGTAGCGGCCGGGGACCATCTGGTCGGTGTCGAGGTCGTCGCCGAAGACCCACGCGCGTGCCACTAGTCCTCCTGGTCCATGCCGATGACCCAGGGCGCGTTCGCGACCGGATGGGCCATCACGAGCTCGCGCGAGCGATCGCCCGAGCGCTCCGATGCCGCGCCGCGGTCGCCGCGGTCCTCGCGGCGCTTGGCGACGAGCGCGTCGAAGTCCTGCTCGCTCGACTCGAGGTACGGGCGCGGGTCGTCGATGACGCCGGTGAGCGCGGCCACGGCCGCCACGTATGGCGACCCGAGGTAGATCGACGCGTCCGGCGAGCCCATCCGGCCTTTGTAGTTCCGGTTCGCGGTCGAGAAGCAGACCTCCTGCCCCGCGAGGACGCCGCCGGTCCGCCCGAGGCACGGCCCGCAGCCGGAGCTACCGATGACCGCGCCGGCCGCCGACAGGATGCCGAGCGTGCCGTCGGCCATCGCATCTTCGAACTGCCGCCGCGACGACGGGACGACCTCGAGACGTACGCGCGGCGAGATCCGCCGGCCGCGGAGCACGGCGGCCGCCTGCTGCATGTCGACGAGCCGGCCGTTCGTGCACGAGCCGAGGAACACGATGTCCACCGGGATGCCGACGGCCTCGCTGATATCCGACACCTGGTCGACGCGCGGCGGGATCGCGATCTGCGGCTCGAGCGTCGAGAGATCGACGTGGACCTCGCGCAGGTACGCCGCGTCCGCGCCCGGCCGCAGCCACGCCGGCGCCTCCGGCGTGCCGACGATGATGCCGGCCTTCGCACCCATCTCCGTCGTCATCCCGGCGAGCGTGATGCGATCGCCCTGCGGGAGATCGCCGACGCCGTGGAACTCGACGCACGCGTAGCGCGCGCCGTCGGTCCCGATCTCGCGGACCACGCGCATGATCGCGTCCTTCATCGTGACGCCCTTGCGGAGCGTGCCGGTGAACGTGACCTTGATCGACTCGGGCACGCGCAGCCAGGTCCGCCCGAGGCCGAGGGCGACCGCGATGTCCGTCGCGCCCATCCCCGCACCGAAGGAGCCGACCGCGCCGTAGGAGTTGCTGTGCGAGTCGCTGCCGACGATCACCGTACCGGGCTCGCAGTAGCCCTCCTCCACCATGATCTGGTGGCACACGCCCTCGCCGGCGTCGTAGAAGGTCTGGATCCCCTGCGCCCGCACCCACTCGCGGAGGACGCGATGCGAGTCGGCGACGACCGGCGTCGGCGCGGGCGCGGCGTGATCGACGAACACGCCGACCTTGCTCGTGTCCCACACCCTGTCCTTGCCGAGATCCTTGAGGCCGACCATCACCGCATCGATGACCGAGTCGTGGACCATGACCCGCGAGATCGGCACGATCACGAGGTCACCCGCTCGGACATCGCGCCCGGACTGCTTGCCGAGGATGACCTCCGCAAGCGTCTTTCCGCCGGTCACGCGACCACCCACTCGCGGAGGATCGAGTCGAGCTGGTCCATCGAGAGCGGGCCGGCGTCGGCAAGGCTCTTGATGCGCAGCGTGATCGTTCGCAGCTCGTCCTTGCCGAAGGTGAGGCCGAGCTCCTCGGCGCGCTTGCCCACGGCGTTGTGGCCGGTGAGGCGGTGCGCGATGTTGATCGTGCGGTTCAGGCCGAAGTCGGCGGGGTCGAGGATCTCGTAGCTGTTCGGATTCACGTAGATCGCCTTCGTGTGCATCCCGGCCTTGTGGTGGAAGGCGTACTTGCCGGTCACATACTCGTCGAACGGGATGTCGATCTTCACCAGCGATGCGACGAGCTCGTCGAGCTCCTTCAGCTTNAGCAGGTCGTACTTCTTCTTGATCGCCGCGGGGTCGTCGGCGTACATGCGCGCCACGAACCCGCCGAGGGGGGTGATGCCGTTGCGTTCGCCGATCCCAAGGACACTCGTGTCGATGTGCGTCGCGCCGCCCTCGAGGATGCTGTAGCTGTTCGCGATCGCGCAGCCGGCATCGTTGTGGCCGTGGAACTCGATGTCGCAGCTGATGTGGTGGCGCAGCTCGACCGCGAGGGCGTAGCACTGGCGGGGGGTCGCGATCCCGACGGTGTCGGCGACGCCCACCCGGTTCACGCCCATCTTGTCGACCGCCTGGTAGACCCTCAGCAGGTCCCCTTCGGTCGAGCGGAAGCTGTCCTCGCTCGAGAAGCGGACCTCTTTGCCGTGATCCTTGATGAACTCGATGACCCGGCTGGCCTCGACGATGATGTCGTCGACGCTCTTTCCGTGCGAGAAGTCACGCAGGAAGGATGACGTACCGAACAGAATGTCGATGCCGGTGACGCCGGATTCGACGGCGACGCGGGCGTCATCCATATGGCACCGCACGTGCGTGAGCACCTTCGCATGCAGGCCCAGCGAGGCGATCGTCCGGAGATCGGCGCACGACTGCGGGGAGGCGACCGGAGACGTGAGCTCGATGTACTCCACCCCGAACGCGTCGAGCAGCTTCGCGATGGCGATCTTCTCGTCGGTCGTGAAGTGCGCGTTGGAGAACTGCTCCCCTTCGCGGAGCGTGGAGTCGATGATCGCGAATTGCTCGATCGGCACGACGTTCCTCCCTCTCTCGTTGGACAAAGAAAAAGGCCGGTCGCGCCTATGCGCACCAGCCTCCGACGTCGGATCGAAGCCCTGATGCGGTCAGCGCTCCGCGGCGGAGTGCCTTCTCCGTCGCGACAGCCCACGCCCTTCCGGATCGTGGACCAGAGGACGATCCCGAGTCGGATCACCCTCTTCGGCGGCTCACCCCTTGCGTCCGTGTCGGTGGAAGCTCGTTCCTCGACGGCGCTGCTGGTGTCCGCACCTCTGGCCGGCATCGCGTATTCAGTTGTACGAGCAAGTCTACCGAATAATCGCGTGAAAGAACATCAGGCCTTCGGGGTTGCCGCCTTGCGCAACGCCCAGCTCGGCTTCTTGATGACCTCTTCGAGCTTCACGTGGGTGTAGGCGTGGGTCTCGGTCTCGTGCTTCGAGCGCTCCGCGCTCGCGGCGAGCAGTGCGGGCATCGAGCCCTGCTCGGACACCGTGAATCGGGCGTCACAGCCGCCGTAACGGCACGGGAATCCTCCGGATCGCATTCGTTCACATCCTTCGGGCGCCCTGGCGCCTCCGAAGGACCGTAACACGCGTCCTCCGGGATTCCTCCAGACGAAGGTCGAGCGGCTCCAACGGAGCGGTGACATCGCGGGGCTCATCGCGATCCTGAACGACCATGCGGACAAGACGTACGAGCGCGCGCACGCGGCGAAGGCGCTCGCCGATCTGGCCGAACGCCTCGGCCCATCGCGGGCGGACGCGATCGCGGCGCTGCTTCCGGCCGCCGACGAGCCGAGCGAGGTCCGCAAGTGGGCGCTCCTCGCGCTCGCCGAGCTGCACGAGCCCAGCGCGCTGCCCGCGTTCCGCCGGGCCGCCCACGACGACGACTGGATGATCCGGATCTTCGCCGCCCACGGCTTCGACCGGCTCCAGGACCACGATTCGCTCGTCGAGGTGGTCGCCCTGTTCGGTGACGAAGAGTCAGGCGTGCGGGAGGCGGCGGCGGCCGCTCTCGGGAGCATCGGCGACGGCCGGGTCCGGCCGCTCCTCGAGAGCGCTTCCCGGACCGACCCGTACCGCTGGGTGCGCGAGGCCGCGAAGGACGCCCTGGTCGCGCTCGAACGCCCCTAGCGGCTCGGCGGCACGAAGTCGGCGTCCGACACGTTCGCGCTGAACGCGGTCGCCTCCATCGTGATCGACTGGCCCTGCGCGGTGATGACCGTCTTCAACGGGACGCCGCTCGACGAGTAGCAGGTCGTCGCGTCGCCGAAGCCCGCGGCGGCCGCCCCGAGCCCCTTCACGCTGTAGCACTGGGCCTGCTGCCCCGCGATCGTCTGTGAGCCGGTGAACGACGCGTTGAACTGGTCGGGCTTGTCCTGCAGCTGCACCGCGAAGTCGGCGGCGGGGTTCTGGGCGAACGCGCCCTGGCCGCCAGGCGTCGTCTGGCAGAACGCGCTCCCGCCCGAGCTCGTGCACATCACGGTCGCGTCGGGCAGCGCGTAGATCGAGAACGAGGCGCCGGGACCAGCCGAGAAGTCATAGCGCGCCTTCGGCGGCTTGTAGTACCAGGTCTGCTCGGACGTCTGGGTCTGGCCGCCCGCCGTCGTCGTCCACTTGTAGGTGACCTTGTAGCTCGTGAGCTTCCCGGCCTTCAGCGCATCGAGGATGCTCGGTCCGGACGCCGCGGCTGCAGGCGCGGTCGTGGCGGCGGCGGTAGTCGTCGTCGCCGGGGCCGCGGTGGTGGCGCCGCCGGATGCCGGACTTGCCGCGCCACCGCACCCGGCGGCAACGACGAGGGCGATCGCGCAGAGGGCGAGCAGACGCATTTCGAGCTCCTTCACTTCCGGTGCGGAGCCTAACGCCAGGGCATCGCGCCGACCATATGCTCGGCGCGGCTGATGCGCTTCGTAACGGCGGCTGCGCGCGATGACGGCTCGGTGATCGTCGAGACGGCGCTCGGCGTGGCCCTCATCCTGTCGATGGCGCTCCCCTTCGCCTCACTCGTCAGCTACGCGACCTACGCCGCGCGCGATCTCGCCGCGACGCAGGTCGCTGTCCGGGATGCGGCCAAGGCACGCGCCGCGGCCGGTGGCGGCGCCATCACCTTCAGCTGCGGCCCGTCGCCGAGCGCCGCGGACGCGGCGTGCGTGACGCCGATGAGCCGCGGGACGTACGTGGCCGCGGCGAAGGATACGGCGGTCGCGCTCCCCTTCGGACTGACCCTCCACACGAATGAGCGTGCGGTCGCCCGTGTGGAGTGATCGCGGCCAGGCGCTCGTCGAATTCGCGCTCGGGCTGCCGCTCGTCCTCCTCGCCTCGTTCTACGCGTTCGGCCTGCTCGATGCGGTCCTGACCCAGGAGGCCGTCGAGGCGGCGGCCCGCCGCGCGGCGCTCGCGCTGGCCGGTTCGAACGACGACGCCCAGGCGCGCGGCGCCGCGTCTGANACGAGCTGGCTGCGCGGGCAGTCGATCGGCGTGACGATCGTGCCCGACGGCAGCCAGCAGCGGTGCGGCGGGGCGGCGGTCACGATCAGCGTGAGCGCAGCGGGCCACCTTGGCTTCCTGCTTCCGGTGGCCACGACCTGGACCGCCACCCAGCCCGGAACGATCGAGAACGCCGGGCCCCAGGCGGTGAGCTGCCCATGATCGTGCTCGTAGCCGCGATACTCGCCGCCGTGGCTCTCTTCGGGACCGGTGCGGCGCGAGTTGCGCTGAGCGATCTCGCCGCCCTCGAGACCCAGGAGGCCGCGCAGCGCGCTGCCGAGGCGGCCACCGGGAAGGCCGCGGACCTGGTCTTCGTCGGCGCCAGCACCTCGGCCGAGATCGACGCGGCCGCGCAGCAGGAGGCGACCGCGGTGGCGACCGCGGATCTCGTGCGGGGCAGCGTCGCCAGCGTGGCGGTCACGCGGACCTCGAGCCCGACCGAGCTCGTGCGGGTCCAGGTCACGCTCGTCACGTCCTACGGAGGGCTCGTCGGACCCCTGCGGCTGACGGCTTCCGGCACCGCCGCCGTGCCGCGGACCGGACCATGAGGCTCGGCCGTCTCGCGATCGCGATCGTCGCGGGTGCGCTCGTCACGCTCATCGTCCTGCAGGCGCAGCAGACCCGGCTGTCGGAGGAGGACGCGATCCCGGTCGTCGTCGCGGCCGTCGACATCCCGGCGCGGACCGTGCTCGCGCGCGACGTACTGGCGCAGACGACGATGCCGCGGCGGCTCGTGCCGCCCGGCGCCATCGCCTCGCTGAGCGATGCGGAGGGCCGGCTCCTTCGCGATCCGCTCTACAAGGGCACCGCCCTCGTCGACAAGCAGATCGCGGCGAAGGGCGCCGATCTCTCGGCGAGCCTGCTCATCCCGCCCGGCAAGCCGTACGCCTTCAACCTGCCGGTCGGGTTCTTCCTCTCGGCCCCGCCCCGGCTCCAGCTGCACGACCGCATCGACATCATCGCGTACCCCACCGGCCGTCCGCTCAGCGAGGGCGGCCCGATCCTGACGGACCTCGAGATCATCGACTTCACCCCCCGCTCCGCGGACAACGCGAACCAGTCCACCTTCCTCACCGTCGCCGCGACATCGGATGAGATCGTGCGGCTGCTCGCGGCACGCAATGGGCAGACCCTCGCGATCGCGCTGCGGCCGTTCGGAAAGTGAGCGAGACGGTGCCGGCGCGGCTGCTCATCGCGGCGCCGGCCGCGGCTCGCGCCGAGATCGACCTGTGGGTCAACGCGCTGCCGCATCGCGTCGTGGGCGGTGCCGATCACGGCCGTGACCTGGCCGCGGCCGTGCGCGCGTCGACGCCGGACATCGTCATCGCGCACGTCGGTCTCGCGGATCCGGGTCCGTTCGAGCTCCTCGATCAGCTCTGGGCCCGCGACTCGGCGACCGGCGTCGTGCTCATCGCGCCCGCGACGGACGCCGACCTCGAGCGTCGGGCGCTGCGGGCCGGGGCGCTCGCGGTCCTGGCCTCGCCCCTCGATGGCGTCGCGACCGAGGCGCTNGCCGCGGCGCTCGTCGAGCAGCAGCGCCGCCGCTCGCTGCAAGCCGCGCGGNCGGCGCCGGCGGCACCGGCCGCGCACTCCGGCCTGACGCTCGGGGCCGCGATCGCCGTCGTGTCGGCGAAGGGCGGCGTCGGGCGGAGCACCGTCGCGGTCAATCTGGCGAGCATCCTCGCGAAGAAGGGTCGCGTCGCGCTCTGCGATCTCGATCTCCAGTTCAGCGACGCGTCGACGTGGGGTGCCGAGCCGCCGGAGCGGACCATCGACCACCTCGCGGCGGTCGTCGGCGCGGCCGAGCTGCAGCTCGCCGACATCCAGGCCATCGCGCAGCAGCGCTTCGGCGCGGTGACGCTCCTGCCCGGCGTCGGNTCNCCCATCGAAGGAGCGGCATGGGCCGCCGAGCGGGGCGTCCGGGCACTGCGCCTCGTGAGCTCGCTGCGGCGGTGGTTCGACGACGTGGTCGTCGACACCCTGCCCGGCCTGCTCGAGCCCGTCGTCGGCATCGGTCGCAACGCGCAGCTCCTCATCGTGGTCACGACCTGCGAGGTCGGGGCGCTCCGCGCGACGAAGCGGTACCTCGCGTTGCTCGACCGCTACGCGCCCACGCCCCGGATCATCGTCGCGAATCGGTCGAACCGCGGGCAATCCGCGAAGCTCGTGCGCGCCGCCCTCGGCGCGGGCGAGCGCATCGTCTTCCTGAAGGAGGATCGGACCTTCGCTCGGCGCCTCGTCGTGGAAGGGCTCGCGGCCTCGGAGCAGCGCGGGCGCGGGGTCAGCCGCACGTTCGCGAAGCTCGCGACCGCGGTCACCGCGTCGCTCGAGGCGCGCTGATGCTCGCGCCGCGGCCGCTCGCGTCCGACAGCACGCTCCGCCGGGAGGTCCGGCGGGCCGTCCAGGCCGTCATCGATCCCGAGACGGTGCTCGCGCGGCGCGCGACGAGCGAAGCCGCGATCCGCCGCGAGCTCGCCACGCTCACCGAGTCCGCCGCTCGCGAGCGCGGCGCGATCCTTCCCGCACAGGAGCTCGCCGACC